>ERZ501011.83-NODE-83-length-29406-cov-10.416511_pt1 | contig 29406 bp, 28 predicted proteins | sample MGYA00248833_ERZ501011 | MGnify/ENA primary metagenome ERZ501011 (study PRJEB25958, sample SAMN03398530) | human skin metagenome | study: EMG produced TPA metagenomics assembly of the Human Skin Microbiome Metagenome (human skin metagenome) data set. | reverse complement strand
GCATTGCTGGCATTGGTGACCGGCCAGGATGTGGAACCGGCACCAGGTTCTGATGAACCGTCCTGGGTCTGGTGGAGACCGTGATCTCACCAGGAGAATGCCGGTATGGGTGCACTGAGGAAGTTTGATCCAGAGACGCGTGAGCGGGCTGTGAGGATGTATCACGACCACCTCGCCGAGCATGGCGGCGGAAAGCTCGCCGCCCGGAAACACGTGGGCGCATTGCTCGATATCAACCAGGCGACGCTGCGGAACTGGATCGAGAAGGACCGGCCGATCGTGACTGCGCGGGGAACGATGACGGTGGGCGAGCAGGACGCCGAGTTGGCGGCGCTTCGCAAGGAGAACGCTGAATTGCGAATCGCCAATGATATTTTGAAGACAGCGTCGGCGTTTTTCGCCGCGGCGGAGGTCGACCGCCGACTGCGGTGATCGTCGATTACATCGACGCTCACAAGGATCGGTTCGGGGTCGCCCCGATCTGCCGAGTGCTCACCGAGCACGGCGTGCAGATCGCCCCGTCCACCTACTACGCCCGCACGCAAGCGGGTCCGGTCTCGGTGACACGATTGGCCGAGGCGTACGACGCTCACGCGGTCTACCAGGCGTTTCATCGCAATCGTGGCGTGTACGGCGTCCGCAAAATCTGGCACACGATGCGCCGCGAGGGCCGTGAGATGGGCCGTGATCAGGTGGGCCGACTGATGGGGATCTGCGGGATCGCCGGAGTCACCCGCGGAAAACATCGCACGATCACGACCCAGCGCGATGATCGCGCGCCGCGGCATCCTGATCTGGTGGAGCGCAAGTGGTCATTGCCGGCCAGGCCAGATCAGTGGTGGGTGGCTGATTTCACCTACTGCTGGACCCTGGCAGGGTTCGTTTACACCGCGTTTCTCGTCGATGTGTACTCGCGTCGAATCCTCGGGTGGCGGGTGATGACGAGCAAGTCGACACCGTTGGTGACCAGCGTTCTCGAACAGGCCTTGTTCACCCGACGTAGAACCGACTTCTCGTTCACTGCAACAGGTTTGATTCATCACAGCGATGCCGGAAGTCAGTACACAGCGCTGGCGTTCACCGAAGCATTACGCGACTCCGGCTTGGCCGGATCGATCGGGTCGGTCGGCGATGCACTCGACAATGCGTTGATGGAATCAGCCATCGGGTTGTACAAGACCGAACTGATCGAGCGCCAGCGATCGTGGACCGGGCGCGCAGAAGTCGAGCGCGAGACCGCCGCCTGGGTGCACTGGTACAACACCGAGCGGCTGCACTCATCGATCGGCTACTGCCCGCCCATTGAGTACGAGAGGCGCTACCGTAAGACAGCCACCTCCGAGATGGCGGTGGCCTAAACGAGGTCTCCATCCGATCCAGGACGGTTCAGGGCGATGGGCCACGTCACCAGCCAAATGCACGTCAATCCAGAACCGATCGCGTACAGGACCATGTCTGTGAACAGCCCGTCCATGGCGCAGGTGTTGTTGATCGCACAGTCGGCGAGACCCGCCCCTGCAACCACGTGTGCACCACTCATTCCTCGACGGTACTCAATAGAGGTCCTGTTCGAGCTCATCGGAGCGTCGCGCCCGCCGGATCAAGGCCACGACGAACGCGGCCAGTGTCAATCCGCCGGCCACCCACACGAGCCAGGCAGCAGCCGATGCCACAAGATGGAGGACCAGCAGCACGACTGTGACTGCCGCCAGCGCAATTGTCGCTTGCGTCCCCACGCTCCAGCCAGGACGCACGATGCCGTCTCGAACATTGCCGGTTAATTTTCCGTTCGGCGTGTCATTTGTTGCCATTGCTGCTCCCCGATTAGCTGCGCAGTCAACACGTTGTTTTGCTATGCGAACTTCGCCATTACGGCGCTGGTGTCGACCATAGTTGCAGTCATGTCACGTCAACGGCAATCGGTTTTGTTCTGCGCTCGGATCACCGGCCACGTCATGTGGTGGGTGTTTGTCGTCTCTGCGCTCTTCGCGGGTGGGATCACCTGGTGGGGGACCTATTCGACGCTAGGTGCCGCGTTCGCTGAAGGGCCGGTCGGTTGGACGGCCTACACTCCCACAACCGGCGCCGTCTACTTCGACCTCATCGGAGGTAGCCCGGGCATTCACCAGTGGTGGCAGAACCCCGGGTTCTACGCTCTCGTAGCGTTCGTACTGGTCATTGTCGCAGCGGTCGTCGATGCGATCGCAGCGCGACGCCTCATCGCCGGCATTGTCACGATGCTGGTGCCATTCGCGGCGTTTGGCCTGTTCGTGGTGGCCACACCCGGCACCATCGAGGGGGTCGAACTGCGCAGCATCATCGCCATGGCGCTGATCCTGGCGGGTGTGGCGATCCGTGAGATATGGATGCGTGCTGTCTTACCCACCGTGCGGGCTGAGCGACATGATGGTGATGGGATGGTGGGCCGGTGACAGTGCCGACGTGTGCAGACAAGTCGTGAGCGGGGTGGCTGTTCGATCGGGACCGTGAGCGGTACGACCTGACTGCCTGCGGCCCGCTCGGTTCGATCGGTATGCACGGCTACGGTTCATTCCCGATCCCGCCTTCAGCGGCCAGCGTGAGAACGATACTGAGATGTTCCGCGACGACACCGACCTGACCGCATGGGACGACGGCGACGCCGGACCCCCGTTCGGACTGTCGTGGCCGATTCCGGCGTTTATCTGGCCAGCGGACCGTGCATGGTGTCGTCAGAGACGTCGTCGACCCCCACTTCGCCACCAGCGGTGCCAGCTCCGTGCGATCACCGACGTTCTCGCCGACCTGCGCATCGACACCGACGACGACCCGACCGGCGATCCACCGCGCTACCTCTGATGGCCGGGCAGCGGCAGCACGAGGGCTCACCTGCCGGGACGTCATAGCGCAAAATTATCGGCGCGTTGAAACTGATTGCGATAGGGCGCAAGTCGTCCTTTGGATACATAACTGCCTCACCTGGTGCGGCGAACTCATGTGTTGAGTCGGCAGCCTTGTCACCAGCCGAGCGAGTGTGCCAACTCGATGACGTCCCGATCGAGCTGGGGACGGTTTGATGGCTGCTCCTCCCATCGCGTCGCCAGGACATTCGCGTTCTCCAACGCTGCGATCAGCGGCCCGCCATCAGGGTAGAGGTCGCTGTAAATCGTCCCCGCTGAGTTGATAGACCAGATGCGGCCACCGACGGCGGGGTGGGCGAACCCATCGCCGATCCGTGCCGACCACAGTCGGCTATAGAGGCGCAGTCCCGCAGCAACAACGCCGTCGCCGTGGTCGCCGCCGACCGTCAGGTACAGCTCGTCACGTAGCCGAGCCTCGCCAGGAGACATTTCACCCGAAACTGCACCTGCGCCGCCGCGGCCACGTGGTTCGTCACGCTGCCATCGGGTCACAATGTCTGCAACGGCATCAACAGTCGCAGGAGGCACGAGCGGCACCGGGCGGGTGATCGAGGCGGGGTCGCGTATGTGGGCGGACCGGAAACGTAGGCAGGCACCGGCGAACGAATCCGGGGTGGCTTCACCCACGGCCCAGCGAGTGGCCTCGAAGATGAAGTTGTCGAACTGGTCTCGCCGAACCGGGGCAGTTCGCCGCATTGCATCGGCGTCCGCCGGGTCGACGATGTACAGGAGCCTTTCGACGACGCGCCCTTCGACATCCAGGATGTACACCGCAAACACGTTACCCAGACCGACGAACGGTCCGCAGGCGTCGCGCCGACGGCCGTGCGTGGTCACTCCGGGATCGTGAACAGGTCCTCGCTGAACGGCTCGTCGAGGGGGATGTTGAGTAGTTCTTCTGTGCGATGGTTGCTTTCGGCGCGTAGCGGGATGCCGGTGTGGGCGTCGAATGCAACCGCTACCGGGCCGAACATGTAGGGAGGGAGTACGAATTCCCACGCGCGTCGCCCGTTGACCTCGGTGGCTGTTCCTAAGCTGGTGGGGTCGATGACCAGACGGAACGGTGTTTGCTGGTCCCAGCGGTGATGTATCCCGACGAGTTGGTCGGGCGATGTGTCCGGCGCGTAGGGGCCGCGGTGCCAGTGTCCGTCGGGGTTGTTCACCGAGAGCAGTCCGTCGGAGTCGACCTGCCGCATTCCCTGGAAGGGCGAGTACCAGAACTCGACCTCGTGGCGTTCCTCGCTACCTTGCTGGCCTTCGGAGAGCACCATGGTCGCGTGGACCGTCGCTTCGCCGGCCGACCGGTAGAGCTGGTGCACTTCGCTCCAGGTTGCCCGGTCTCCCAACAGCGGAACCCGTGGAGGCATTTCATGGGCGTAGGGGGTCTGGGGCTCGGTCGTGGTGGGCACCAGCGCGACGGTGAACTCGGCGGACTCGATGAGTTCCTTAGTGACTGCGATCCCGGTGATCCGTTCGGCGAGTGCGAAACTGGCCTCAAGATGAAAGAACTCCGTCCGCGGCTCGTCGGTCTCCTCGAGCTGGAAGCCGCCGACCTCGGACATCAGGTCGTAGAGCGTCGACGATCCGGTAACCGGTATCGACCGGGCCCGATCGAGATCCCAGGTAGCGAACATCGGTTCAAACGAAATCTGCTGCTGCCCACCGCGCCACCAGACGAACCGTGTGTTCGCGTTGACGTTGCTGAAGTGGCTGACCACCTCGTGGTTGTCGATGACGGGCCGAAATAGCTCGTCTGTGACGCCAAGGTATTCGCTGTTGTGCTGGATCAGCAGCACCCACCCGTCGCCGATGTCAGAGACCCCCACGGTTTGAACAGCCTGCGACATCATCGGGGCAAGGCCCAGCAGCTCGAACTCCCGCGCACGTTTGCCGAACCCGTGCAGACCGATCCCGCTGGTCCGTCGGCTGTAGGCGGACAGGGCATCGAGGACACTATCGCCGGTGGCAGCACGAATCAGACTGACCACGTGGCCGGTCTCTCGCCAGCCAGCGAACTCGTCGTCCTTGAACCACAGATAGTCCCGGTAGGTTGTCGTCACTAACCCACCATCTCAGACGTCTGCCGGTACGAGACCCCGGACGGCCTAGTTCAGCGCTACCCAAACCTGACCTGCGGTCCCGCCACCCGCTCCGACCGTCCTGTAGCGGCCGCGTGTTGTGAGAACCTGGCTCGGCGATGGCCCCGTGGCCACCTCAGTGGAATGGTTCTGCTGACGACTGTCCTCGCTTCTGCCACCGTTGAATACGTGACAGCGTGGATCGAAGTTCTCAAGAAGATCGTAGACGGCCCGCAGGTACCGATACAGGGCATCATCTCACGTGCCGGGCCGATCGACACCGGATTACTGATGGGCGTAGTCGGTGAGGTGATCCCGCTGTATGTCGCCGGGCTCGATGATCTACAGGTATGGCGCGACGAACCGAAGGTTCGAGTCGAATCGATGGATGGCAGGCCATTGGTGATCTTCAACGGGCAGACGGTATGGCGGTTCGCTCATCGCGAATCCTTACCGGTGCAGGGAGCAGGTCGAGAGATGGGTTATGTCGGTCCGGGCCGTGAACTGTTGGTCACTCAGCCCGCATCACGCTGGGTCGGCAACGACTTCACAACTCCCGACGGGCCTATTCGCGATATCGAGTACTTGGGCCGGCCATGCTGGGAGGTCCACCTTTCCCCTCCCGCCCACAAGCCTCATCCCATGCAGCTGATAGTCGATCAACAAACCGGCGCAATTCTGCAACAACGCAACGACGGATTCGACATCGCCGTGAGTTTCATCGAGTTCACCGCTGGAATCCCCATCAGCCCAAACACATTCGAATGGGACGGGCCAGTGCGACCGCCACGGCGATTACCCGACACCGACGATTACCGATCGTCATTCATCCCGAGCCAAGGCCACCGAAAAGACGAGCATCAAGCCTGGTTCGCCGAACACGTCACGACCAGCCCGCTCACGATACAGATCACCGCGACTTTCACCGTCACACACCTGTACCACTACGACGACGACGGTTCGTTCGATGCCGAGATCAGCGGTGCCGGATTCATCGGCGGCCGACTTGCCAGACGTCCCCGCACCTCGACGATCTGGCACCTGAACTTCCGCACAGACGCCCCGCAGGCATGGAGCACCACCCAGCATGACTGGGCACTCGAGCTCTACACCGGTCCACTCGATCAGCCGTCACTCGCTACTGTGCAGCACCTCCTCCATCCCAACGAGCCCGTCATAGGCTCACCTGTCACTCAGTCGAGCGGTACCGGTTAGGCGACCAGTTGTTCGCGGCTTCTGCCGACACCTAGGACTGTCCCGTCGTCTACCGTCGAGATCATGGCCGACGTCAACTTCTACTTCGATCCCGTGTGCCCCTTCGCGTGGATGACGAGCAAATGGGTGCGAAAGGTACAGGCCCAGCGGGACTACACGGTGGAATGGCGGTTCATCTCGCTACGTCTGCTGAACGCACACGTCGATTACGACGCGCAGTTCCCGCCGGAGTACGAGGCCGGGCACACCGCCGGACTCCGCCTCCTGCGCGCGGCGGCGAGCATCCGCCGCGAACACGGACCGGCCGCCATCGGCCCGCTCTACGAGGCGCTGGGTACACAAATCTTCGACGCGCACACCGGTTCCTACACCGTCGACGCCACCGACTTCCGCGGTACCGCGGAGTTCCTCGGGCCCGTGCTGGATGAGCTCGGGCTACCCGCGCACCACCTGGACGCCCTCGACGACGCCGAGTTCGACGCGGAGATCCAAGCCGAGACCGACGAGGCCCTGTCGCTGACGGGTCGCGACGTGGGTACGCCGATCATCCACTTCCAGCCGCCCGAGGGAGTTGCATTCTTCGGGCCCGTCATCAGCCGTCTACCCGGTGACGACGACGCGGTCGTCCTGTGGGACCACGTGATCGGCCTGGCGAGTTTCCCGGGTTTCGCCGAGCTCAAGCGGAGCCTGCGGGAGAAGCCACAACTGCGGGCCTTCGGAGTGACCGACGGCGAGGCGGGTGTCGAGGAGGACTGGCACGGCGGGAGTCGGCGCACCAAGAAGTGAGCCGCCCGGCGTCTACTTGAACGGATTGAGCGTCCGGCCGAGGAAGTACTGGATACCCGGCGGAATGGGACGCACGGCCGTCGTGACCAGCTTGTTCACCATGCCGGTCACGCACACCGCGTCGCCCTTCATCACCGCGTTCCACCCCTCGCGCACGACGTCCTCGGGCTCCTGCCACAGCACGCCGGGCAGGCGATCGGCGGTCTCGCGGGTCTCCGCACCCATCGCATCGTGGAACTCACTCCTGGTGAAACCGGGACAGAGCGCCGTCACGTGGATGCCGTGCGGTTTCAGTTCCATGTCCAGGGACTGGGACATCAGCAGGACATACGACTTGATCGCGGAGTAGAGCAGGCCCTCCGCGGGAGGCAGCAGAGCCGTGATGGACGAGACGTTCACGATCCGCCCCCACCGGCGCTTCTTCATCCCCGGGAGCACGCGGTGGGACAGCTCGGTCAGCGAGGTCAGCATCAACTGCAGCTGCCCTCCGACCTCCTCCCACGGCGTCTCGGCGAACTTGGTGCTCAGCGACATACCGGCGTTGTTGATCAGCACGTCGATGTCCAGCCCGAGTTCATCGGCGCGCTCGATGATCGCGGCCGGCGTGCCGGGTTCGGACAGATCCCCGGCGAACACCTCACAGCGAACGCCGTGCTCGCGATGTAGTCGCTCGGACAACTCGTCGAGCCGTTCGGCCCGACGGGCGACCAGCAGTAGGTCGTACCCTTCCGCGGCGAGATGTTCCGCGAACGTCTTGCCGATCCCGGCGGAGGCGCCGGTGATCAGGGCGGTGCGGTGGTCGAATGAACTGCGTCGATCCGAGGACATGCGCCGGCTTTCTGTCGATGGACGATGCCGCGAGTAGTACCAGACCGCGCGTCCCTCGTCGGATCACGACAGGCGAGTTTGTTCCAACGAACAGGCTCAGGGAACGTGTCCGTACGGGTGCCAGCCGGACGGATTCCACTTGCCGCCGCGTTCTTGCCGGACCTCGCGCAGGCTGGTACCCACATATCGGGCCTCGAGTTCGGCGTCGGGTTTCCCGGTGTACACCCACCGCTTCGGATCCAGGTTTCCCTCGGCGTCGCGGTAGGACTCCCAGTAGTCGACACGGTGGACGGCCCGGACGAGATCGTCGGCGAACACCAGCACCGGTAGATCGGGGACGGTCCGGTGCGGCCCCGCACGCCAAGCGCTGCGAGCGGATTCGTAGACCACCTCGGCAGTGGCGTCGCTGCGGGCGGACTCGTCGACCTTCACCAGCACGCACACGTCGGGCAACGGCGGCGACACCGGCGCCGCATGTCGCAGGATCAGCTCCTCGATGCGCCACGGCCCCTGTGCATCCGGCGTCTCCGGAAGTTCCGATTTGGCCAGAGCGACGACGTCGACTACCGTGCGTCGTAGCGAAAGCGCGTGCGCTGCAGCCGAATCGACGGAACCTACGTCGTACCGCAGAATCCAGTGTTCGACGCCGAACCCGTCGGCGTCGATGTCGCGGATGCGCTCGGAGATGGCGGCCGCGACCTCGGCCGGATCGTCGTCGCCGACGATGTCGACGGGGTCGGGTGCGTCGCCCGCCAGCGCGGCGGCGGTATGGCGGTACACGCGGTTCCCGCGGCCGGCGTCGACGTGGAACACCGTGGCGTCACGCGGATCGACCAGTGCATAGACGTAGCTACCGAGCACCGTTTGCGCTTCGTGGGGAACAGGTTTCGGGGCACCGGGCGCGGGGACACCGACCGGCCGCAGCAGGGCGAGGACCTCGTCGACCACCGAAGGGCGGACCCCGAGCCCCCCGGCGGTGATCCCGCCGAAGACGACCTCGCCGGCGCGCTCCCGGTCGACGAATCGTCGGCCGGCGAAACGGTCGACGGCGCGCACCACATCGGCGACCTCGGCACGTCGGGCCGCCGCACCGCGGGAGGACGTGCGCTCGTCGTCCGGGTCGAGCATCTCCGCGAACGCCGACGACGACAAGAAGTCGCCGAGCGCCGTCCGGGGCAGCTCGACCGCATCGATCCTGTTCACCGCCATGGTCGCATGATGCCAGCACCCGACACGCAAACCCGCGAAGCGCTAGTGTACGTTTGTACATGTACATTCGTACATTAACTTGGAAGGGTAGTGATGACCGAGGCAGCGCCCCGCCGCCGACGAGATCCCGAGGAACGGCGACGCACCATTGTCGAGGCCGCCGCCACGCTCATCACCGAGGTGGGCTCCGAGGGGCTCACCCACCGGCTCGTCGCGAAACGTGCCGGTGTGCCGCTCGGTTCGACGACGCAGTACTTCGCCACGCTCGACGATCTGCGCGAGGCAGCGCTCGCCCGCCTGGCCGACGACATCGACTCCGGCCTGGCCGAGGTGGCCGAGACCCTCGCCGAACACGGCCCAGCCGCGGCGGTCTTCGCCGAGACGCTCCACGACTATCTGTCCGACGAGCGGTTGATCCGCGCCGACCTCGCGCTCGTGTCGGCCGCCGTCCTCGATCCCGCGCTCCGCCCGCTCGCGGTTCGCTGGCCCGACGGGCTGGTCGAGATCCTCATCCCGCACGTCGGGCAGACGGCCGCTCGCGCGATCGCCGCGTACACCGACGGCGTGGCCATGCACGCACTCCTCTACGGGACGCCGCTGTCCCTCGACGACCTGACCGCCACCCTGACGGCCCTGACCGGGCTGCCCTCCCCCGAGCACGACCGGAGCCGACGATGACCCAGCGATCCGCCACCGAGACCACCAGCGCAGACGGCTTGTCCTTCCGGCGCCGATGGGCGTCGGCCGCCGTGTTGTCGGCCAGCCTGCTGGTCATCACCGTCGACCTCACGATCCTCAACGTCGCACTCCCCGACCTGGCCGGCGACCTGCGCCCGACCGCCGATCAGCAGCTGTGGATCATCGACGCCTACTCGCTCGTCCTGGCCGGCCTGCTGCTCTCCATGAGTTCACTGGCCGACCGGTGGGGCCGGAAACGGATGCTGGTCACCGGCTTCGCGGTGTTCGGTGGGGCCTCGGCACTGGTCCTGCTGGCCGAGTCACCCGAGGCGGTGATCGCGGTCCGGGTGCTGCTGGGCGTCGGCGGCGCGATGATCATGCCGACCACGTTGTCCCTGCTGCGCAGCATCTTCACCGACCCGGCCGAGCGTGCGACCGCCCTCGGGCTCTGGGCCGCGGTGTCGGGCCTCGGTGCGGCCGTCGGCCCGATCGTCGGCGGAGTTCTGCTCGAGTACTTCTCGTGGCGCGCCGCGTTCCTCGTCAACGTCCCGCTGATGGCGGTCGCCATCGTGGCCGCAGTGCTGATCCTGCCGGAGTCGAAGCACCCGCAGCCGGGCCGGTGGGACGCCGTCGGTGCGCTGATGTCGATCGCCGGCATGGTCGCCCTGGTCTGGGCCATCAAGCGGTTCGCCAAGGAGGAGAGCCTCCTCGCACCGGCCGCCTGGGTGGCCCTGATCGGCGCGGTCCTCATCCTGGCCCTGTTCGTCCGACGCTGCATGCGACGCACCGAGCCGCTGCTCGACGTCTCGTTGTTCCGCAGCCGGCCGTTCAGTGCGGGCGTTCTCGCCGCGCTCGGCTCGATGTTCGGACTCGCGGCGGCGCTGTTGCTGCTGGCCCAGTGGCTCCAGTTGGTCGAGGGCCACTCCCCGATCGCGGCCGGTGTGCGGCTGTTGCCGGTGGCGGGAGCGGCGATCGTGTCCTCGATGATCGCCGCCCCGCTCTCCCGGATGATCGGAGCCCGAGCCGTCGTGGCCGGCGGCATCGGCATCGCCGGCGTCGGGATGGCGCTGATGTTCCTCGGTTCCGACGGGCTCTCCTACAGCACCGTCGCCACCGCTCAGGTGCTTGTCGGATTCGGCATCGGATCACTGGCCATCGCATCGGCGATGATCATGGCCGGCACCCCGGATGCCAAGGCGGGCAACGCCGCCGCGCTGGAAGAGACCGCCTACGACCTGGGCAATGTGCTCGGGGTCGCGATCCTCGGCAGCGTGGCGTCGATCCTCTACCGGACCACGCTGACGGCCGAGCCCGTCCCCGGCGTACCCGCCGAGGTGACCGACGCGGCCGGCGAATCCCTCGGCGCCGCCATGGGTCTCGCCGAAGCCGCCGGCGCGCCCGGGCTCGCAGAGCGGGCGGCAGCCGCGTTCACCGACGCGATGCAGCAGACGAGCCTGGTCGGCGGGGTCACGCTCGTCGCCGTCGCCGTGGCCGTCTTCGCGCTCGTGCCGCGCGGCACGGATGTGACGGCCGCGCAGCACTGACGCCTGTCACGGGGCGGTGACCACCGCCTCGACGGACGGGAGGACTGCGTCCCGCACCCGGACCGGTCGCGGCAGCAGACCGTTGGCGTGCAGGAGGTCGGCGGCGCGCTGCTGCTCGTCGAGGAAATCGTCTGTGACCGGCCCGATCCCGAAGGGCCGGTTACGGATGGCGGCTTCCCAGGCGTCGAGGCTGGCGTCCCCGCCGCGGTCGACGACGTCACGGACGAAGTACTCGGCGGCCTCGCGGGGATGGTCGACGATCCACTGATCCGACTCGCGCAGCGCGTCGACGATCGCGGCCAGTTCCGCAGGGTGCTGTTCGGCGAAGTCGCGTCGCGTGAACCACAGCGACGGGTGGCTGAACAGTCCCTCGGTGTCGATGAGGGTCCGGAGTTCGAGGTCGCGTTCGACGGCGGTGAGGCCCGGGTAGGCGCCCACCCAGGCGTCGATCTCACCGCTGCGGAACGAGTCGGCGCCGTCGGTGACCGACGTGTTGACGGGCACGATGTCGCGCCAGGTCAGTCCGACCGAGTCGAGTGCGAACAGCAGCAGGGTCGTCTGCCACGAACCGTGGGCGATGCCCACCCGTTTGCCCTTCAGTGCGGCAACCGAGTCGATGTCGGAGTCGGCCTTCACGACGAGGCGCCCGTTCTCGGTGCGCGGCCCGGACACCCCGACGTACACGAGGTCACGGCCCTGCGCCAGGCCGGTGATCGGCGGCGTGAAACCCGTGCCGATGAAGTCGTACCCGCCCTCGGTGAACAGCCAGTCCGAGTGCAGGGTGGGCAGGCCCGTGGTCGGGTCCGGCTCCGGCGATGCGGGCAGCTTTCGCAGGTCGACCCATTCGACGTCGATGCGTTGTTCGAGGATGCCCCGGTGCCGGAGCACGAACAGGGAGTTGTTGTGCGGGAAGTAGCCGACTCGGATGGTCATGCGATCTCCTGGTGTGTGAGGTGGGTGGTCAGAGTTCGGGGATGAGGCCGCGTTCGCGTGCCTCGGGGAGAAGACCGCTGCGCTTCCACTGCACCTCGAGATTGGTGGGGTGGAATTCGGCCGAGCCGCCGAGTCCTTCGGCGATGGCCTGGAACTGGGCTCCCTCCTCCAGCAGGACGATGAACTTCGCGGTGTCGAGCAGACCCCGTCGTCCGATCACGTTGGACCCGCCGTTGGCCTCGAAGATGGCGGCGAGATGCGGATCCTCCTGCAGGCGTTCGAGGATGAACTCCGACGCCGGCTGGTGGCGGTTGATGTGCGGCGGGATCTCGCGGGACAGCGTGAGCCGCTGCGAGGCGGCGTACCGGATCGGTAGGGTCCGGTGGGTCTGCGCCCAAGCCCCGAGCCACGGCGTGTGGATGTGCACGACGGTCGTGATGTCCTCGTGGGCCCGGAACACCGGGGCGTACGAGGTGACGAATCCCGCCGCGCCCGAACCGGACAGGATCTCACCGTCGAAGGTCGCCACCACGGGGTGGACGGTCAGGTCGTCGGCCCAGGGGCCGGGGTCGTTCAGCGCGACGGCGATCTCGCGACCGGGTACGCGTTCGACGAAGTTGGCGGTCCCGTTCGCCGACACCGTTCCGGTGGTCCGGAAGACGTCGAATGCCTTCTGCGCGTGCTCGGTCACCTCGGCGACGAAGTCGGCGACCTCGCGGTCGAGTCCGGTTTCTACGGTGGTCATGTCTCTCCTTGCGATGAAATGGGTTGTCTGTCTTCGAGGATGGGTGTGATGGCGGGCGCGGGGTTCCTCAGGCCACACCCAGGGCGGAACCAGTGGTGGTCTCGGCACGGCCGAGCCGGGATCGTCCCAGGAGCGGGAGGACCTCCTCGCCCACGCGATAGGCCTCCTCGAGATGAGGGTTGCCCGCCAGGATGAAGGCGTCGACGCCGAGATCGATCAGTTCGTCGAGTCGTTCGGCGACCTGCTCGTAGCTGCCGACCAGTCCGAAGGCCGGGCCACCGCGCATGAGGCTGAAGCCGCACCACACATTGGGCTGGACCTCGAGATCGGTGTAGTCGGTGATGTTCTCGGGCACCCAGCCCTTGATCCGGCCGGCTCCGACGGAGTCGCCCTGCGCCTGGCGGTTCGCCGCGGCGCGGTCGACGTGCTGCCAGCCCTCGGCGATCTCGGCCCACGCCGCCTCGGCGGTGTGCCGGGCGAGGATGTCGATGCGGACCGCGAACCGCGGACGCCGTCCCAGCCGCGCGGCGTGCTCGCGCACCCCGTCGAACTTGGCGCGCAGGTCGGCGAAGGGTTCGAGCCAGGACAGGTAGTAGTCGGCGTGATTGCCCGCGGCGTTGACCGCGGCACCGGACGACCCGGAGAAGTAGATCTCCGGGAACGGCGTCCCGGCGAGTTGCGGTGGCAGGACCGCACCCTCGGTGGAGAAGAAGTCGCCGTCGTAGTCGAATGGCTCAGTTCCCCACACCCCCTTCAGGACATCGAGGAACTCGCTGGTCCGGCGATAACGGTCGTCGTGCGCGACCTTGTCGCCCCACCACAGCTGGGCGGGGCCTCCGCCCCCGCTGATGATGTTGTAGACCAGGCGTCCCCCGGTCGCCCGCTGCAGGCTGGCCGACATCCGGGCGGCCTGTAACGGATGCAGGAATCCCGGCTGGAAGGCCACCATGAACCGGTAGGTGCTGGTCTCCCGGGCGAGCGCCGCAGCGGCCGCCCACGGATCGTCGGTCCCGGGGAACGACGGGAGCAGACCGCCGACGAAGCCGGCGCTCTCCGACGCCTTGGCCACGGCCGCCATGTGGTCGATGTAGGTGTACGAGTCACGTTCTCCCGCACGGATGGCCGGCGTCAGGTTGCCCGGCTGGACGCCGCGCCAGTCTCCCCGGTTGAGCCGTCGGGGCGTGCGCAGGGTGGCGTGGTCGCCACCCATCCCTATCCGCCAGTAGAAGTCGATGGTCATGGGTCTCCGCTCGTCTGTCAGGGATCGTCGGTCAGGCGAGGACGCGGTTGCGTTCGTCGGCCCGGAAGAGCAGGTGCTCGGTGTTGCGGTTGAGTTCCTCGATGTTCGGTATGCCCGACAGGACGAAACGCGCGAAACCCTGCTTGGTCAGATCGATGATCCGCTGCGCGACATCGTCATAGGAGCCGACCAGACCGATGGGGTGCCGGTGGCCGATCCGGTCGAACCCGGCGAAGGTGAGGTCGTCGACCCAGAGATCGTCCGTCCGGGTGTCGGCGTCGGCGCCGTAGGCGTCCCGCCATTGACGACGCAGGCGTTGCACCGCTTCGTCTTTCGTCGACCGGGCGATCACCGGTAGGTACAGGCCGGCCGCCACCGTCCGCCCGAGTGCCGACGCACGGTCGACGAGCTGTGCGATCGCCGGCGCCGCACCGGTCGAGGACAACTCGAACAGGTGGATGTCGCCGTGCCGGGCCGACAGCGCGAGCGCCTCGTCGCTCTCCCCGGCCAGGCGGACGGTCGGGAAACGATGACCGTCCACCGAACGATCGAGCCCACCGTCGGTGACCTCGTAGAACTCGCCCACGTGATTGAACTCGCCGCCGTCGAAACCGCCCTGACGGGACCCGGCCCCGTCCCACACGCCTTTCGCCACAGTCAGGAACTCGTCGGCCCGGCGGTAGCGCTCGGCATCGGTCAGCCGGTCGCCGCGCGCTCGGTTGTCCGCGGCGTCGGTCACCACGCGCAGTTGCCACTGCAGCCGGTCCGCGGAGTTCCGTTGCAGGGTCGCGGACACCTTCGCCGCGTAGACCGGCGTTCCGAAACCGGGGTGGAACTCGACGGCGACGCGCGCATATCGCGTGCGCCGCAGCGCGATACCGGCGAGAATCCAGGATTCCTCACCCGCCGGGTCGTACGGCGCGATCACCGTGTCGTAGCCGGCGGTGTCGATCGCGGTGATGACCTGCTCGGTCGGATCGAACGGATCCCAGCGGCCGTCCGTTCGGAGGTCGGTGGCCACCGCCGACCCCGGTGATCGTGCCCAGCCGCCGCGGTGACGCGGGGCCGAACCGACGTGCCGACTGTCGCCGCGGGTCGGCACCTCCCATTCGAAAGCAACCATCACGCTTCCCCGGTGATGTCGGCAATGGGTTTGGCCGCACCGATCTCGGCGCGCGCACGGCGCAGGGGCTCGGGATCGACCCAGCTCTCGATGTCGAAGTCGGCGGGCAGGAACCCGTAGGTGTAGAGGAACCGCTTCTGAACCCCCAGTAGATCCAGCCGTTCGTCGGACAGCGACGGGTGCAAGGACGTGTGGAAGCCGTCCCCGTATGCCGCCACGACACCTTCCGGTCCCGAGAACGTCTCCCGCGCGAGCACTTCGCGGACCGTACCCAGATTCCCCGCCGCCCAGTCCGCCGCACGCAGACTCGCGGCGAGGAACCCGACCACGACCTCGGGATGCTCCTGCAGCAGGGACTCGTGCACGGTGATCGGCCGCGGCGTGCCGTTGTTCACCCGGGACCGCTTCGACTCGGTCGCATCGAGATCGACGAGGACGCGCAGACCGTGTTCGGCGGCGGCCTCGGCGGCCCTGGCGCCCTTCACATAGATGGCGTCGACGTCGCCGTCGAGCAGTTCGGGGAACCCGGACGGCACCGATCGCAACCGGTCCGCCTCCTCGGTGCGGACGCGTGGTTCCCAGTTGGCGGCCGTCTCGACCACGTTCACGTCGCCGAACGAGAGTCCGCCGAGTGCGAGCGCCGAGGCGAAGCCGTGCAACGACATCGCGCGGGGAAAGCTGCGGGCCTGGTCGACCGCCCACGCCGGAATCCCGATCCGCTTGCCGCGGAGCCCGGCAGCGTCGTCGATGTCGGAGTCGGGTCCGACCAGAACGGCCTGCGATTCGTCGATCCAGGTGAGTCCGATCAGGCGGGTCGGTGAACCCGACGCGCGGGCGACGATCGCCGGCACGTTGCCGCCTTCGCGGATCAGTCCCGACAGCTGGTGGTCGAAGTGGCGCGGAGCGAGTTCGGGGCCGGCGTCCTGGAGGATCGAGAAGCCCAGTCCCGCTGCTGATGCCGGCTCACCGAGCCAGCCCAGGCTGTTGGCGAGCCCGCTCGCGGTGGGGACCGGGCATCGGGTGTACCAGACGGTGTCGGCGTCGGTGGAGGTCGTCGGGGCGGGGGTGGTGGTCGCGCTGTCGATGGTCGTCATCAGGGATTCGTCCTCAACTCGGTGGTGTCGGGATGTATGCGGCCGACGCCGAGTTCACGGAGGAACTCGGCTCGGTAGCGGAGCGATTCGGGGTCGGAGCGGTCACGCGGACGGGGCAGGTCGATGTCCTCGTCGACGCCGAAGGTGCCGTCCGACAGGATGATCACGCGGTCGGCCAGCCGGACCGCCTCGTCGACGTCGTGGGTCACGAGCAGCACCGCGGGTTGGTGCCGCGCCACGAGATCGCCGACCAGATCCTGCATCTGGAGCCGCGTCAGGGCGTCCAGCGCGGCGAACGGCTCGTCGAGCAACAGCAGTTCCGGTTCGCGGACGAGGGCTCGGGCCAGTGCGACCCGTTGCGCCTCACCGCCGGACAGGGTGGCCGGCCAGGCGTCTGCCTTGTCCGCGAGGTTGACCTCCGCCAATGCCGCCCGTCCGCGGTCCTTGGTGGTCTTGCCGCCTCGTTGGCCGATCGTCACGTTGGCCAGCGTCCGCTTGGAGGGCACCAGTCGCGGCTCCTGATACACGGTCGTGCGTGCAGCGGGGACGAGGATCTCACCGGAGTCGGGCTCTTCGAGGCCGGTCAGCAGGCGCAGCAGCGTCGTCTTCCCGGTACCCGATGGGCCGAGCAGCACCACGAACTCGCCTCGCCGGATGGTCAGGTCGACCGACTGCAGGACCGTCTTCGGACCGAAGGTCTTGGTCACCCCGGTCAGCGAGACCGCGACCGGCCGGCCCGCACGGCGTTCGCGTGCGGTGACCTGCGTCGGCTGCCGCTCGAGGAGTGGGGGCAACGGGGCTTCGGGGCTCATCGGACGGTCACCCCCGCCCGCCACGGCATCGAGTACTTCTCCAGGATGCGGACGACGAGGTCGAAGATCAGGCCCAGGACGGCGTACAGCACGACACACAGGATCATGTAGTCGGTGCGGTTGTACTCCTGCGCCAGACTCACCAGGTAGCCGATGCCCTCACGGGTGCCGACCTGCTCGGCGGCGATCAGCCCGGTGATCGAGATGGACAGACAGATGCGCAGTGCCATCAGGATTCCGGGCAGCGCCGCCGGGATGATCACGCCGAGGATGAGGCGTCCCCCGGTGAGCCCGAAACCCTGTGCCGCCTCGATCATCTTGCGATCGACGTTGCGGACCCCGAGGTAGCTGTAGGCGTACATGGGCGACACGGTCGCGATGGCGATCAGCAGGACCTTGAAGGTGTTGTCGATGCCGAACCAGGCGATGAACAGGGGCACCAGCGCGAGGAACGGGATGGCCCGGTTGATCTGCATCGTCGAGTCGATGAGTTCCTCGCCGAGCGTGTACAGGCCCGCGAGCACGCCGAGGATCAGCCCGACGCCGACGCCGAGACCGACACCGAGCGCGGCACGCTCCAGCGACGCCAGCGCGAAGTCGACGAGTTGCCCGGTGCGGTAGAGCTCGACGAACGCGTCGAACACGGCCCCGGGCGAGGCGAGGACCGCCGGCGAGATCGCGCCGGTGGCGGTGCCGATCCACCAGACCGCCACGATGACGCCCGGAACCAGGAACCGCAGCGGCAGCGAGAGCCACACCGGACGGGCGCGCTGTCTGCGCGTACGTGGGGTCTCCAGACCGATCGGTGAGACCGGTTGCGACGCAGCCTTTCCGGATGCGGTCTGGGCGATCGTCGACGAGGTCATTTCTGTCCGCTCTCGTACTTCTGCAACTGTGCGGGCAGATCGAAGAAGATGTCCTCGGCGGTGACCGGCTTCTGGATCACGCCGGCTTCGACGAACAGCGCCGACACCGACTCGAGGTCCTCACCGTCTTCCGCCGTGGGGTAACGCGGGGTCGACGCGTCGGCGCCGAGTGCGAGGGCGCGGGTGAGCCGGTCTCCGCTGAGCGCGCGGGGACCCGCCTTCTCGAAGACGTTCTCGTAGTCGGCCGGATTCTCGCGCTGCTTGTCGGTCAACTGCTGCAACGCCTTCAGGTACGCGTCGGCGACGTCGGGCCGTTCCTGGAGCACCTCGGTCCGGAAGGCGACGATGGTGTTGTCGACCGAGCCGATGCTCTCCTCGGTGGCGATTTCGACACCCCCGGCGGCCTTTGCCTCCTGATACGGCTGGTTGAACGATGCCCACCCATCGACCTGAGCGGTGGAGAACGCCGAACCGGCCTCCGCCTGCTGGAGGGGCACCCGCTCGACCTTGTCGAACGGAATCCCCGCCTGCTGCAACGCCTTCAGCGTGATGTACTCGCCCTTGCCCGCCGGGTTGACCGCGACCCGCTTGCCGACGAGGCCGGCGACATCGGTGACGCCGGAGTCCTTGGTGACTAGGATGCCGTTCTGGTCCTTGCCGGCTGGGTCGGCCACCGCGATGATCTTGACGCCGACGTTCTTCGACAGTGTGCCGACGACCGGGCTGTAGGCGCCACCGGACACATCGAGCTGGCCGGTGTTGAACAACTTGAGGTTCGAGGAGAACCCGGGTGTCGAATTGACCCACTCGATCTTCGCGCCCAGCGGGGCCAGCGCCTCGTCGAAGGTCCCGTCGCGCTTGCCGACCGCCAGCGGTCCGGCGTTGCCTGGGTCGGTCACCTTGAGCACATACTGTTCGCCGCCTGCACTGCCACCGTCCGAGTCACCCGACGCGCACCCGGTGGCGACGGTGAACAGCGCTGCCGCCGCAACCGCGGCGGCGGCGAGGCGGAATCGTGGGGTTGCGGGCATGACGGGCTCCTGTTCGACAGGTGGAGGCCGTGTTCGGACGAACACGAGGATTCGGATACCGCAGACGTTAGGTGGACGGAGACAGTCCGCACACCTCTGCGTTTCCATCAGTTGGAAAGCTTGACAACTCCGCTCAGAGCTGGGTCGGTCGGCGCGTAGCTCTGCCACAAGTCGCGGTAGGGCCCGGGCGCCGACACCAGATCCGCGTGCCGTCCGGACTGGACGGCCCGACCGTCGGCCATCACGACGACCCGGTCCGCCCAAGCGGCGGTGGTGAGGCGATGTGCCACGAGAACCGTTGTGCGCTTGCGTGCTACGGCCTGCAACGCGGCCAGCACCTCGGTTTCGGTTCCCGGATCGATGTCCGAGGTCGCCTCGTCGAGGATCAGCAGATCCGGTTCGACGAGCTCGGCGCGGGCCAGGCAGATCAATTGCTGCTGGCCCGCGGACAGCGTCGCCCGGCCCGGCCCCACCGGCGTCTGGTAGCCCAGCGGCAGCGACGAGAGGCTCCCGTGAGCGCCGACCGACCTCGCCGCCCGCTCGATCTCGGCCTGCCCGGCGTCGGGCCGGCCGAACGCGATGTTCGACGCCACCGTGCCGGCGAACAGATAGGGATCCTGTGGCACGTAGGCGATTCGGGGACCGCGGTCCCCCTGACCCACGTGGCGCAGGTCGACGCCGCCGACCCGCACGACACCGCGGTCGGGCGAGTGGAACCGCAGCAGCAGCTTCATCACGGTGCTCTTGCCCGCGCCGGTCGTGCCGACGACGGCCGCGGTCTCACCGTCGGGGATGACCAGGTCGAGCCCGTCGAGCGCGGGCCGACCACGCGTCCGCGTCGCCGCCGGATAACCGAAGACCACCTCGTCGAATTCGACTGTGGCACCATCTGGTTCGGCGAAGCCGGCGATCTTCTGCCGCGAATCCTCGTCGATCGGGGTGTCGAGGAAGCCGCGCATCCGCTGGGTGCCGACCCGAGCCTGAATCCAGAGGTCGAGCACGATCGACAACTGCTGGAGCGGGGTGAAGAACAGATCGACGTAGAGGAGCGCGGCGACCAGCACACCGGTGGTGAGCGTGCCCGCATCCATGAGCTGTGCGCCGACGATCAGGATGAGCGCCTTGGCCGCCACCGCAAGCAGATTCAGGAAGGGAAAGAACACCGAGATGTACAACATCGAACGACGGCGCGCATCTCGGTAGCGTCGCGAGTGCCCGTCGAAAGCACCCGTCGCCCACTCCTCGGCGTTGTGCGCCTGGGTGATCCGCACCCGCCCCAGATGTTCGGAGAGGAGCGCGGTGACGGTCGCGATACGCGAACGCGCCTGCAGGTAGGCCCGATTCGAACCCCGGACGAAGATCCACGACGCCGCCGCGAGCAACGGGATGGTGACGAGCATCGCGGCGGCCAGCCGGATGTCGAGCAGCGCCAGGACCACGAGGATGCCAGCGCACGTGCACACATTCACGATCGCGTTGACCATGCCCTGCGTCATCAGCTGACCGACCGCGTCCACGTCGCTGGTGAGTCGGGTGACGATGCGGCCCGACTGCCGTCCGTCGAAGTAGTCGATCCGTAGTCGCTGCAGATGCCCGAACAGCCTGAGCCGCAACGCGAAGAGCACCCGCTCGAAGACACGCGCAGCGCGCAGCGCCAGCACCCACGAGTTCAGCCAGGACACCAGCGCGATCACCAGGACCAGTGCGCAGGTCGCCCAGAACACGGACGCCGCGTCCACGCCGACGCCGTTGTCGATGCCGTGCCGGAAGAGCGCCGGGATGGCCAGGGTCGTCGCCGCGTCGACGATGACGAGCACGACGCACAGCGCGACGGGCCACCAGAACGGCCGCAGGGAACCGGTCAGGCCGAAGACCTTCGTGCGCGCCGACGCCGGCAACGGCCGGTCGTCGCCCGGCGCGGGCAGTTCGGTCAGCGGCGGAAGCGAAAGCAGTGCCTCGCGCAGGTGCGAGTCCACCTGCTGTACCTGTTTGCCACTCTCGTCCGCGTCGAGGCCCAATCGTGCCCGGACCACCGGATCGGCGCCCGCCTCGTCGACCTCGGGCCAGCTGTCCGGACTCGGGATCGGGTCGTCCCCTGACATCGCATCCGCGACAGCGGTTTCCATCGTTCCTAGCGACCCGCGCCCGGGACCGCCGGCCAGTAGCGACACGACGCGGGGATCGGCCAGCACCTCCGACGGCGGACCGTCGTGCGTGACACGACCCGCCTCGAGGACGATGACCTGATCGGCCAGTTCGGTCGTCGCGGGCCGCCGGGCGATCAGGATCGTGGTCCGGCCGACCATCAACCCCTCCAGGCTCGCCAAAACGGCCCGTTCGGTCGTCGGGTCGAGCGCCGACGTCGTGTCGTCGAGGATCAGCACGGCCGGGTCGGCGGCGAAGGCTCGGGCGAGCGCTATCCGCTGACGCTGTCCGCCCGACAGCGAGATCCCGCCGGGCCCCACCACGGTGTCGTATCCCGCGGGCAGCTTCTCGATGAACTCGTCGGCCGCGGCGGCGCGCGCGGCGGCGACGATTCCGGCGTCGTCGACCGGGGAACCCATCGCGATGTTCTCGCGGAGAGTGCCGGAGAACAGCAGACTCTCGTGGAACACCATCATCACCGCCGACCGGACCGACCGGGGCGACACGGCGCGGAGGTCGGTGCCGCCGATGCGCACCGATCCCCGGTCGGGGTCGAACTGTCGGGCGATGAGCGACCCCAGGGTCGTCTTGCCCGCCCCGGACGGACCGATGATCGCAACCCGGCTACCGGGAGTGATCGATGTGGTCACGCCCTGCAGGACGGGGTGGCCGCCGAGCGCGAGGTCGACGTCGGCCACCTCGATCGTCCCGCGCGGCGACGGGAGGTCCGGGCCGGTTGCGTCCATCGCCGGCACGGTGTCCAGAAGGGCGAACACCCGGCGCGCTCCCGAACGGGCGAGCTGCATGGTCGTCACCATCGCCGCGAGCAACCTCGCCGGGGGCGCGAACTGCAGGACGCTCGAGGCGAAGGCGAGGAAGACCCCGACCGAGACGTGCTCGTTCATGGCCAGCCAACCCCCGACGACGAGCACGCCGAGCTGGGTGAACACCGGGATCGCGACCATCGCCGCACTCCAGCGGGCCGAGATCCGCGCACTGCGCAGCCGCGACGAGAACAGCCGGGCCCCGCGGGCACGGAATCGGTCGAACCGGGCCTCCTCCTGCCCGAACGCGCGGATCAGTTCGACCCCGGCGATCTCCTCGTCGACCGCGGCGGCGACCTGACCCAGCAGCACCTGGTCGCCGAACGAGGCGGGGTAGAGTTCGCGGCGGAGCCGGCGCGTGACCCAGAACAGGACCGGAACGCTCGCCGCCACGACCACGAACAGCGGCGGCGACAGGACGAACATCACGACCAGGCCGACCGCGAGCAGTGTCAGGTTGGCGACGAACAACGGCACCTGCGAGATGAACATCTGGATCAGGTTCAGATCAGACGTCCCACGCGAGATGACATCGCCCGCCGCGAGTTCCGCCCGACGCCGTGCGTCGAGCGCATGCAGGTGCCGATGGACCGCGACGCGCAGATCGTGCTGAACGTCGACCGCGCACCGGCTGCCGATGTACCGGCGCAGTGCGTGGGAGGCGAAGCTCAGCACACCGATGGAACACAGGACGGCGATCCAGAACGCGAGGGACTGCGTCGGATCGAGCAGGACGTCGTCGACGATGATCTGCTGGACCAGCGGCACCAGTGCCAGCAACCCCTGGCCCACCACCGCCAGCACGAGCGCCACCGACACCCGGCCGCGATAGGGGCGTACCCACTGCCAGAGCCGTCGCAGCCAGCCCGGCCCACTCTCGTCGGTCACACGTCTCCTCGCCCGATCTCGGGACTCTCTGATTTCCGAACTGCACCGCTCGAACCGCGCTGATCCTGATATCGACGGCCCCCTTGGCGAGGAGTATCTTCCGAATAGTGGAAAGTGGCCAGGCCCTGAATCAGGCCGATTTCTAGTCGGGAGGCACGGAGAGATGGCCGGTTCTGGTGTGCAGACCGTGTCGAGGGCGCTGGCCGTCCTCGGCTGCTTCCGCGGTGGGGACGAACTCGGGGTCACCGATGTCGCCCGCGCGCAAGGCCTCGCGCTGAGCACGACTCACCGTCTGCTCACCGCTCTGGTCGACGCCGGGTTCCTCGAGAAGACCGCCGAGGCAAGCCGATACCGCCTCGGCGGGGCGTTGGCGCAGTACGGCCAGATCGCCTATCGCCAGCATCGGATCTACCTCACCGAACCACATCTGGAACGCCTTGCCGCGACCACGGGCGCGTCGGCATCGGTCGCGATGCGGTACGGCAACGAAGTCGTCCTCCTCGGCACGAGCCGCTGGCGCGAAGCCGAGGGGCACGCACTCCAGGGCGTGTTGCTGCCGCTGCACGCCTCCGCACTCGGCAAGGCGCTGCTGGCGTTCTCGCACACCGGCCAGGACGAGCTCGAACGCCTCCCCTACGGAGACGGCACCGACCGTGCCGTCCGAAACGCCGACGAGCTCGCGAAAGAACTGGCCCTCACCCGGGAACGTGGCTACGGCTTCAACGACGAGGAGCTGGCCGCCGGCCACCGCACCATCGGACTCCCGATCTTCCCCGCCGACGGTGGCGCCGACGTGCGCTTCGCCCTCGGCATCCGGGGTGCCACCGAACTCATGAGTCCCGAACGCATCCCGTTCCTCGTCGACCTGGGCCGGTCCACCGCCCGGGACATCAGCGTCGCCCTGGCGCAGTGAGCGAAGAGGTCTAGACTCGGACGGGTGCCAGCCTTCAGCCCCCTCGAATGGCCGGTGTTCCGCCAGTTGCGGTCGGGCGACGTCTTCGGGCGCGGACCGGCGGTCACCTCGGCGAGGACACGCGGCATCGAACCGCGCACCGCCACCGCGGACCGTGTGGTCCAGAGCGTGTGCCCGTTCTGCGCGGTGGGTTGCGGGCAGAAGGTGTACGTCAAGGACGAGCGGGTGGTCCAGATCGAGGGCGACCCGGACTCCCCGATCTCCCGCGGGCGCCTCTGTCCCAAGGGCGCGTCGAGCGAGCAGTTGGTCAACAACCCGATGCGGCAGACCTCCATCCGCTATCGGGCCCCATACGCGACCGAATGGCAGGACCTGGATCGCGACACCGCGATCGACATGATCGCCGACCGTTTCCTCGAGGCCCGACGCCGTGGCTGGCAGGACCGCGACGACGAGGGCCGGCTGCTCCGGCGGACCACCGGTGTCGCCTCGCTCGGCGGTGCCACCCTCGACAACGAAGAGAACTATCTGATCAAGAAGCTCTTCACCGCGGCGGGCGCGATCCAGATCGAGAACCAGGCCCGCATATGACACTCCGCCACGGTTCCCGGTCTGGGGGCCTCGTTCGGACGCGGCGGCGCCACGCAATCACTGCAGGACATGGCCAACGCCGATTGCATCGTTCTCATGGGCGGCAACATGGCCGAGGCGCACCCGGTGGGTTTCCAGTGGGTGTCGGAGGCGAAGGCCAAGGGCGCGACGATCATTCACGTCGATCCGCGTTTCACCCGTACCTCTGCGGTGGCCGACCGGCACATCTCCATCCGGGCCGGCTCTGACGTCGTCCTGCTCGGTGCGCTGATCAACTACGCCATCACGCACGAGAAGTACTTTCGCGAGTACGTCGTCGCGTACACGAACGCCGCCACCCTGATCGCCGCGGACTTCCGCGACACCGAGGATCTGGACGGCCTGTTCTCCGGCTTCGACCCGGAGACCGGCGAATACGACGCCACCAGTTGGGCTTACGAGGAACCGTCCGCCCACTCCGACGACGGTGGCCGCGACAGCGAGGACGGCAAGGTCGAGTCGCCCGGCCACCCGGACGACGGGCCGCGGGTGAAGGACCGCGCGGTGGGGCACGAGCATGGCTCCGGCGGGCCGCCGCTGGAACACGGGGCGACAGTGCGCGATGACACCCTGGAACACCCGCGCAGCGTGTTCCAGATCGTCAAGCGTCACTACTCGCGCTACACACCCGAGATGGTGCGCGACATGTGCGGGATCTCGGTGCGCGACTTCGAGTATCTGGCCCGGGCCGTCACCGACAACTCCGGCCGCGAGCGCACCACGTGCTTCGGGTACGCGACCGGCTGGACCCAGCACACCTTCGGCGCGCAGTTCATCCGCGCCGCGTCGGTTCTGCAACTCCTGCTCGGCAACGTCGGGCGCCCCGGCGGCGGCATCATGGCCCTCCGCGGACACGCGAGCATCCAGGGGTCCACCGACATCCCGACGCTGTTCAACCTGCTGCCCGGCTACCTGCCGATGCCCTCGGCGGGCAAGCACGACACCTTCGCCGACTACATCGACGCGATCACGTCGAAGGCCGAGAAGGGTTTCTGGGCCAACGCCGAGGACTACATGGTGAGTCTTCTCAAGGCGTGGTTCGGCGACGCCGCGACCGCCGAGAACGACTGGTGTTACGACTACCTGCCCCGGCTCACCGGGCCCGCCGGGACCTTCCAGACGACGGTCGACATGCTCGCCGACAAGGTCGACGGTTACTTCGTCCTCGGCCAGAATCCGGCGGTCGGATCGGCCAACGGGCGCCAGGCGCGGATGGCGATGTCGCACCTCAAATGGCTCGTCGTCCGCGACCTCAACATGATCGAGACGGCCACCTGGTGGAAGGAGGGCCCGGAGATCGAGTCCGGCGAGCTGCGCACCGAGGACATCGCCACCGAGGTGTTCTTCCTGCCCGCGGCCACGCATGTGGAGAAGGCCGGCTCGTTCACGCAGACCCAGCGCATGGTGCAGTGGCGCCACCAGGCGGTCGAGCCACCGGGTCAGTGCCAGAGCGAGATGGACTTCTTCTACGAACTCGGGCGGCGCATCCGCGAACGCCTCGCCGGGTCGACCGACGAACGTGACCGCCCACTGCTCGACGTCACCTGGGACTATCCCCTCGACGACCACGGCAACCCCGACCCCGAGGCGGTGCTGTCGGAGATCAACGGCTACCACGTGACCGGCGAAGACGCCGGCACGAACCTCACGTCCTACACCCAGATGAAGCGCGACGGCTCGACTGCGGGCGGCTGCTGGATCTACACCGGGGTCTACACCGGCGCGGACACCGTCGGGCCGTCGAACCTGGCCGCACGCCGGGTCCCGCAGGGCGGTGGCGGGGTCACCCAGCACGAGTGGGGCTGGGTGTGGCCGGCGGATCGTCGAATCCTCTACAACCGTGCGTCGGCCGACCCCGACGGCCGGCCGTGGAGCGAACGCAAGCGGTACATGGAATGGGACGCCGACGCCGGGCGGTGGGTCGGTCCCGACGTGCCCGACTTCCCGGTCGACCTGGCTCCCGATGCCCGTCCCGACCCGTCGGTCGGCGGCGTCGAAGCCCTCTGCGGCGACGACCCGTTCGTCATGCAGGCCGACGGGAAGGGCTGGCTCTACGCCCCGCGCGGGCTGGTCGACGGCCCGTTGCCGACGCACTACGAACCGCAGGAATCCCCGGTGGTCAACGCGCTGTACCCCCAACAGCAGTCGCCATCGCGAGTCCTGTTCCCCCGCACGGACAATCTCGACGCACCCAGCGGCGAGAGCCCCGGTTCCGAGGTGTACCCGTTCGTGTTCACGACGTACCGCCTCACCGAGCACCACACCGCGGGTGGCATGAGCCGATGGACGCCGTATCTGTCGGAACTGCAGCCGGAGATGTTCTGCGAGATCTCACCCGAACTCGCCGAAGAGCGGGGCCTCACCAACGAGGGCTGGGCGACGATCGTGTCGCCGCGCGCCGCGATCGAGGCGCGGGTGCTGGTGACCGACCGCATGATGCCGCTGACCATCAACGGCCGGCAGGTGCATCAGGTGGGTCTCCCCTATCACTGGGGCGTGGGTTCCGACGCCGTGGTCAGCGGCGACGCCGCCAACGATCTGATCGGGGTCACACTGGATCCGAACGTGCAGATCCAGGAGTCCAAGGTGGGCTCGTGCGACGTCATCGCCGGGCGCCGGCCGCAAGGCCGGGCACTGCTCGACCTGGTGCGTGCCTACCAGGAGCGGGCCGGGGTCACCGTCGAGACCGACAACCAGCACATCACCGGGAAGGCGGAGGAGTAGATGGGACAGCTGTCCGGGCCATCCGATCCCAGCGCCGACGCGCACTGGAGCACCCACGAGGAGCGCAAGGGGTTCTTCACCGACACCTCGATCTGCATCGGCTGCAAGGCCTGCGAGGTGGCGTGCAAGGAATGGAACGGCAACCCGCGCGACGGCGACCTCGCCCTCACCGGGATGTCGTACGACAACACCGTCGCCCTCGGCGCGAGCACCTGGCGCCACGTCGCCTTCATCGAGCAGAATTCCGACCGCATCGCCGAGGCCCGCGAGTCCGGGCGTGCGCTCGTCGGACTGGGCATGCCCGCGATGCCCGGCTCCTCGCCTGAAGATCGTTCGTCTCTGCCGACCAGGCCCTCTCCCCTGCCGGCTGAGCCGGCGAGGAGCGAAGCGACGAGCCGAGTCGAAGTCCCCGACACCCCCGAGTTCCGCTGGCTGATGTCGTCCGACGTCTGCAAGCACTGCACGCACGCCGGGTGCCTCGACGTCTGTCCGACGGGCGCGCTGTTCCGCACCGAGTTCGGCACCGTCGTGATCCAGGACGACGTCTGCAACGGCTGCGGGACGTGCGTGGCCGGGTGCCCGTTCGGCGTCGTCGAGCGCCGGGCCGACGGCACCGCCGCGCCGACGACCCGCTCCGGCGAACGCAAGGGCGAGCAGCCCGAGGTGCCCAAACGCGGTGTCGCGCAGAAGTGCACGCTCTGCTACGACCGGTTGCTCGACGACGAGACACCGGCTTGCGCGAAGACCTGCCCGACCACGTCGATCAAGTTCGGCGACCACGACGACCTCGTCGACGACGCGCACGCCCGCGTCCGGGCGCTGCACGAGCAGGGCATGACCGAGGCGCGGCTCTACGGCGCCAACCCGAACGACGGTGTCGGCGGCACCGGATCGGTGTTCCTGCTGCTCGACGAGCCGGAGGTCTACGGACTGCCGCCGGACCCGCGGGTGTGCACCGCGGACCTGCCGGCCATGTACAAGCGAGCCGGGATCGCGGCGGCCGGAATGCTGGCCGCCGCCGCACTCTCGTTCCTGCGGGGCGGCCGATGACCTCGTCGGAGTTCGACTCCTTCCGCCCGCCGGAGCCGCCCCGGCGGCGCGGCCGGGGTTTCGGCCGTGGCGGAAAACGAAGGCCGGGTAGAGGTTTCGGTCAGGGCGACGGCAACCGCGAGATGTCGATGGTGCCCGATGCCGAATTCACCTCGTATTACGGGCATCCCGTCGTCAAGCCACCACCCTGGGACGAGAAGGTGGCCGCCTACCTGTTTCTCGGCGGTGTCGCCGGCGGCTCCGGCGTCCTGGCCGCCGGGGCCCAGCTCACCGGGCGGGACGCGTTGCGCCGCAACGCCCGCCTCAGTGGTCTGGGTGCCGTGGGTCTGGGAGGGATCGCGCTCGTCGCCGACCTCGGACGGCCGGACCGGTTCTACAACATGTTGCGCACGTTCAAGGTGACGTCGCCGATGAGCGTCGGTTCCTGGATCCTGTCGGCGTTCAGCGGGGCCCTCGGCGTCGCGGCGGTCGCCGAGGTCGACCGGATGACCGGTGCGCGGCTGCCGCTCGGGCCGCTTCGTCCGGTGTTGCGCGCCGTCGAGGCCCCCGCCGGGTTGGCCGCCGGTCTGGCGGGTCCGCCGCTCGCGGTGTACACCGCGGTCCTGCTCTCCGATACCGCCGTGCCGACCTGGAACGCCATGCACCGGGACCTGCCGTTCGTGTTCGTCAGTTCCGCGAGTCTGGCGTCGAGCGGGCTGGCGCTGGTCACCACGCCGGTCGGTCAGGCCGGGCCGGCACGGACGCTCGCGGCGCTTGGCGTGGTCGGCGACCTCGCGGCGATGCGGCTCACGGAGCGACGGATGGACCCGGTCGCCGCCGAACCGCTCCACCACGGCAAGGCCGGCACCCTGCTGCGCTGGAGCGAGCGACTCGCCGTCGCCGGCGGAGTGGGCGCGTTGCTCAGCGGGCGTTCCCGCCCCCTGGCGGTCGTCTCGGGAATCGCACTGCTCGCCGCGTCGGCCTGCACGCGATTCGGCGTCTTCGACGCCGGCATCGAGTCGGCCAAGAACCCCCGCTACACGATCGAACCGCAGAAGCGCCGCCTCGCGGCCCGTCGTGCCGCCGGAATCACCGACGACTCGATCACCACCGGGCCGCCCGCGCCCTGAGCGGTGCCCACTGAGGAGCGCCGCCCCCTGCTGCTCCCTGA
>ERZ501011.80-NODE-80-length-29540-cov-11.364694_pt1 | contig 29540 bp, 25 predicted proteins | sample MGYA00248833_ERZ501011 | MGnify/ENA primary metagenome ERZ501011 (study PRJEB25958, sample SAMN03398530) | human skin metagenome | study: EMG produced TPA metagenomics assembly of the Human Skin Microbiome Metagenome (human skin metagenome) data set. | reverse complement strand
ATGCCGTGCCGACGGATCTTCGAGGCGGGCAGTCGGCCGATCGTCGTCCGCGGTCCGTTCGCGCTCGACGCCGCCCACGAGGTGCATGCCGGTTTCTGGCAGCACAGCTGAGAGGAGATTCCTCACATCGGTGCGCGTCGTCAGCCGTTCCGTTGCGGCGGGACGGGGGTCGGCTATTACCCTGTTGCTTCGATGACCCGAGTGCCACCCCTCCACAGTGATTCCGACGAACGCGACCGCGCGTTCGTCGGTCGTCGTGCTGTCCTGGCCGCCGGCCTGGGTGTTGCCGCACTGGGAATCGCCGCGTGCTCGGGGTCGACCCCGCCGACGTCGGTGGAGCCCCGCAAGCTCGAGGGTCGGGCCGACGATGAACTACCGGTCGAGGCGTCGCCGCCACCGGTCACCGGCGGCCCACCGCTGATCACCGGCAGCTTCCGCTCGGCGCGCATGGCCGGGCGTGACACGCGCTGGGCCGTCGCCCGGCCCAACGGGGTGACGGGCACCCTGCCCGTCGTCGTCGTGCTGCACGCGCTCAACACCAACGAGAAGTCGATCTTCGGGCCGAAGCTCGAGATGCAGTCGGTGATGCAGCAGTACGTCGACGCCGGGAACGCGCCGTTCGCGCTGGCCGCCGCCGACATCGGGCGCAACTACTACCACCGACGCACCGACGGCGCCGACGGGGGCGCGATGATCCTCGACGAGTTCCTGCCGATGCTCGCGAGCAATCCCGACCTGGACCTGTCCACCGAACGCATCGGCCTGTTCGGATGGTCGATGGGTGGGTACGGCGCGTTGCGCCTGGCGGCCATGCTGGGTTCGCCGCGGGTCGCCGCGGTCGCGGTCAGCTCCCCCGCGATGTGGGCCGACCCGCGCAACTTCCCGCCGCGCGCCTTCGACGGCCTCGCCGACTACCAGGCGAACTCGCTGTTCGGGGCCCAGCCGAAGTTCGCGAAGATCCCGCTGCTGATCAACATCGGCTCGAGCGACCAGTTCTACACCTACACGCGGCAGTGGGCCGCCGGACTCCGGCCACCGGCGGCGTTCGGGACCGCGGCGGGTGGTCACACCAATCGCTACTGGCGCAGCGTCCTGCCCGAGCAGGTCGAGTTCCTCGGGCGGAACCTGGCGGTCTGAGTCGACCGTCGTTCCCTATTTCGTTCTCGCTCAACCGATTTCGGTGAGCGGGAACGGGGACGAGTGAGCGCGGCTCAGATGCTGATCCGGCCCTCGAGGGCGTTGCGGCCGATGTCGCGGCGGAAGTGCGAACCGGGAAGCTTGATGTTGGCGATCCGCGCGTAGGCCTGCTCACGAGCTTCGGCGAGATTGGCGCCGGTACCCACCACCGCGAGCACCCGCCCACCCGAGGAGACGACGGCGCCGTCGGCGTTGCGCGCGGTGCCGGCGTGCAGCACCCCGTCGGTGTCGGCACCGGTGATGAGGTCGCCGGTGCGCGGCTTGCCGGGGTAGTTCTCCGCGGCGACCACGACGGTGACCGCGGCCCCGTCGCGCCACTGCAGCGGCGGGAGGTCGGCGAGGGTGCCGGTGGCGGTCGCGTGCAGTGCCTGCCCGAGCGGCGATTCGAGCAGGGCCAGCACCGCCTGGGTCTCGGGATCGCCGAAGCGACAGTTGAATTCGACGACGGCGGGCCCGTCCGACCCGATCGCCAGGCCGGCGTACAGCAGGCCGGAGAACGGGATGCCGCGTCGAGCCATCTCGGCGGCAACGGGTTTGACGACCTCGTCGACGATGCGCGTGGTCATCTCGGCGGGCAGCCAGGGCAACGGCGTGTAGGCACCCATCCCGCCGGTGTTCGGTCCGGCGTCGTCGTCGCCGACGCGCTTGTGGTCCTGCGCGGGCAGCAGGGGCACCACGGTCTCGCCGTCGACGAGGCAGAACAGCGACACCTCCGGCCCGTCGAGGAAGCTCTCCAGCAGGACGGGGTGGCCGCTCTCGAGGCACTCGGCGGCGTGGTCGCGGGCGACGTCGCGGTCCGCGGTCACGACGACGCCCTTGCCGGCGGCGAGTCCGTCGTCCTTGACCACCCAGGTCGGGCCGAAGCGGTCGAGCGCGGCGTCGAGCCGGGCGGGGTTGTCGACGATCTCGGCATGGGCGGTCGTGACCCCCGCGGCCTTCATGACGTCCTTCGCGAAGGCCTTCGACCCCTCGATCTGCGCGGCCTCGGCACTCGGACCGAAGGTCGCGATGCCGGCCGCGCGCAGGGCGTCGGCGACCCCGAGGACCAGGGGCACCTCGGGACCGATGACCACGAGGTCGGCGCCGATCTCGCGTGCCAGCGCGACGACCGCGTCGCCGGAGACGGCGTCGACGGGATGGTTCGTGGCGATCGACGAGGTGCCGGCGTTGCCCGGGGCGACGTGCAGGTCGGTGACCGCCGGATCGTTCGCCAGACCGATGAGGAGGGCATGTTCGCGGCCGCCCGAGCCGATCACGAGTACGCGCACGTCCATGACTCTAAACGCCGGTACCCGTGACCGCCCAAACGGTGTCGGCGCCGGTCAGCTCGTGGGCTGGGTGAGGTCGTACAGGGTCACGCCGTCGACGGTGACGGCGGTGAAGTTCTCCTGCACCCAGGTGCTGATCTGCGACGACGGTTGCGACGAGTTGCCGCCCATGCCGCCCCCCATACCGGGACCAGAACCGCCACCGATGAAGTAGTGGATCTTCTTCGCGGCCACGAGCTGCTGGAATTCGGCCAGGGTCGGCGACGGATCGCTGCCGTTGAATCCGCCGATCGGCATCACCGAGTGTCCGGTCTCGAGCTGGTAGCCCGACGCCGACATCGAGCCCACGGCAGCTGCGACCCATGTGTAGTCATCGGCGTCGGCGGTGAGCCTGTCCACGAGCGCCGCCGACGGCGTCGAACCGCGGAGCAGTCCTCCGGCGCCATCGCCACCGCGACCGCCCCCATCCTGTTGACCCATACCGGGCATCCCCTGCCCGGGTGCTCCCAATCCCTGCGGTGGCATGCCGGGCATGCCCCGTCCGCCGGGACCACCCGGGCCACCTCGTCCACCCGGCCCACCGCCACCGGGACCGAATTCGCCCTCGACGCGCGGTCCGGCGGTGATGATGGATCCGCTCTTCTCGGTCGCGATGGTGTCGACGGTGTAGGCGACCGGCCCGGCCAGGCCCGCCATGATGGCCCCGATGAGCGCTGCGGCCGCGACGGTCCGACGCTGGGTGAAGACCATGGCCACCGCGGCGAGGAGTCCCACGACGAGGACCGCGTATCGCAGCCACGGCACGAAGTCGGGTGTGCGATCGAGCAGGACGAAGCCCCAGATCGCGGCGGCCGCGACGGAGATCCCGAGCGCGATCCGCACCCACAGCCGGTCCCGGTGCGACCAGCACACCGCCGCGCCGCCGGCGACGACCGCGGCGACCGCGGGAGCCAGTGCCGCCGTGTAGTACTGATGGAAGATCCCGGCCATGAAGCTGAAGACACCCATCGTGACCAGCAGCCACAGCGCCCAGACGACCAGATACGCACGGCGCGGGTCGGTTCGTCGGGCCCTGCCGATCAGTACGAGTGCCACGGCAGCGAGGATCAGGCCGGTCGGGATGAGCCAGGCGATCTGACCGCCCTGCGCGGGTTCGAACATCCGCAGCCAGCCGGTCTCGCCCCACGCGCCGCCCCCGCCTCCGGGGCCACCCGGTCCACCGCCCATGCCCTCCATCGCGTTTCCCCCACCACCGGGGACGACGGCGCCGGTCTCGTTGCCGTTGAGCCGGCCCAGGCCGTTGTAGCCGAGGGTCAACTCGAGGATCGAGTTGTTCTGCGAGCCACCGATGTACGGACGCGACGACGCGGGCCACAGCTCGACGGCGAGAATCCACCAGCCGGCGCTGACGATCATCGCGCCGAGCGCGGCGAACAGTTGTCCGATCCGGCGCAACCAACCACGCGGCCCGAAGGCGAGGTAGGTGACCGCCAGCGGCGGCACGATCAGCATGACCTGGAGTTGCTTGGTGAGGAAACCGAAGCCGACGAACACGCCGGTCAGAACCAGCCATCGCCACCGTCCGTCCTCGAGTCCCTTCATCATCGACCAGACCGCGGCGATCATCAGCAGGATGAGCAGCGCCTCGGGGTTGTCGAAGCGGAACATCATCGCCGCGACCGGTGTCACCGCGAGGGTCACCCCAGCGACGATGCCGGCCCAGTGGCCGAAGTACTTCCGGGTGATCACGTAGAGCAGCGCCACCGAGGCGACGCCCATCAGCGCCTCGGGCACCAGGATCGACCACGGGTTGACCCCGAAGATCCGGGCGCTGAGCCCCGGAATCCACAGGGAAGCAGGCGGTTTGTCGACCGTGATCGAGTTCGCCATGTCCGACGACCCGAAGAACCACGCCTTCCACGACTGGGAACCGGCCTGGATCGCAGCCGAGTAGAAGGAGTTGGCCCACCCGTTGATCGACAGATTCCACAGGTAGGCCACCGTGGTGCCGATCAGCAGCACCGCCAGCGAGAGACGTTCCCAGATGGCACTTTTCGCCGGTGAACGCGTTGCTTCTGAGGAGTCCGCGGGCGCCACCGAGCCCGACGGGGAGACGAGGGTGGTACTCATGCGGCAACCTCCGTGTGGTGAGCGGGCGCCTTGCGGAACACCCAGCGGAGACCGACGAACCGGGTGAGCGTCGCCACCAGGTTCGCGATCACCAGGATCATCAGTTCGATGTGTTTCGTCGCGTCGGGGGCGACGGTGTGGAGAACGAACAGCGCACCCGAGGTGACGACCCAGCCGAAGAGGAAGACGCCGAGGCCGAAGAGCTGGTGGCGCAGGGCGTTGTCGCGTCCGCGGATGCCGAAGCTGAAGCGCCGGTTGGCGGCGGTGTTGAGGACCGCGGTGATCGCGAGCGCGACCACGTTGGAGACCTGGGCGCCCAAGAACGAGTGCAGCGCCAGGAACAGGACCGCGTAGGCCAGCGTCGAGGCCACGCCCACCACGCAGAAGCGGGCGAGCTGCCCGACCATGCCCGTCGGCACCCCGTCGAGCTGTGGTCCCGCGGCCCGGTCGCGGCCGATGGAGGCGCGCAGCTGGGCGATCGGCAACCGGCCCATGGCGAGTGCGAGGCCCACGCGCGCACAGCCTTTCAGATCCGCGATCGCGGTCGGCACGATGTCGACGGTGCTGTCGGGGTCGTCGACCCAGTCCACCGGCACCTCGGCGATGCGCAGACCGATCTGTTCGGCGAGGACCAAAAGCTCGGTGTCGAAGAACCAGCCGGTGTCGGCGACGAACGGCAGCAGTTCGCGGGCGATGTCGGTGCGCATGGCCTTGAATCCGCACTGCGCATCGGAGAACCGGGCGCCCATCGCAGTACGCAGCATAAGGTTGTACGAGCGGGAGATGAACTCGCGCTTGGGTCCTCGGACCACGCGTGCGGAGCGGTTGAGGCGCGTCCCGATCGCGATGTCGGAGTGCCGCGACACCAGCGGGGCGATGAGCGGCATCAGGGCGTTGAGGTCGGTCGAGAGGTCGACGTCGCAGTACGCGACGATCTCGGCGTCACTGTGCTGCCACACCGCGCTCAGCGCGCGTCCGCGGCCCTTCTGCTCGAGATGGACGACCCGAACGCCCTCGAGTTCACCGGCCAGTGCGACGGCGATCTCGAGGGTCTCGTCGGTGCTGGCATTGTCGGCGACGGTGATCCGCGACGCGTACGGCACATGCGCGCGCAGGTGGTCGGCCAGGCGTCGCACCGACGAGGCGATGTCGTCCTGTTCGTTGTAGACGGGGACCACGATGTCGAGTACTGGATTCGGCGTAGAGGTGTCGGCGACGGTGTACATCTGCGCCGGGGCGCCCGGCGGTGCTTCTGGGATCATGCGGACAACTCTCGATTCCCAGCCTCGCGTCACCCTGCATGTGAACTGCCAGGTTCCTGTGAACGCTTCGCCGGGTACACGCCGCGGTGTGGACGGACCGCGTCGGCGTGTCCGAGGGCGCCACTACATTGGGGCGCATGGCCGCAACCCTCGCCCCGGACCAGCTGACCGCCGCCAACCGTGTCATCACCAGCCTGGCCGGTGAGGGCGCCGCGCTGCGCGACGACCAGCTCCGGGCCGTGACCGCACTGGCCGGCCGGCCCGCCGATCCCACCGAGCGCGGCGCCCGCGTGCTGGTCGTCCAGGCGACCGGGTGGGGCAAGTCGGCGGTCTACTGGTCGGCGACCGCGATCATCCGGGCGGGTGGCGGGGGGCCGACGCTCATCGTGTCACCGCTGCTGTCGCTCATGCGCGACCAGGTCGCCGCCGCCGCTCGCGGTGGGTTGTCGGCGGCGACGCTCAACTCGTCCAATGTCGACGAGTGGTCGATGATCGAGGCACAGCTGCGCGCCGGCGACCTCGACGTGCTGCTCGTGTCACCGGAACGGCTCGCCAATCCGGGCTTCGGTCGCCGGGTTCTCGACGCCTTGGCCGGCAACCTCGGCCTGCTCGTCATCGACGAAGCACATGCGGTGTCCGACTGGGGTCACGACTTCCGCCCGGACTACCGCCGCGTCGCCGACGTGCTGCGTACCGTCAACCCGACGACGCCGGTCCTGGCCACCACCGCCACCGCCAATGCCCGCGTCACCGACGACGTCGCCGCTCAGCTCGATGCCGGCTCCGGTGGTGAGCCGACACTCGTCCTCCGCGGACCGCTGGCGCGGAAGTCCCTGCATCTCAATGTCCTCGACGGCCTCTCCCCAGTCCAGCGGTACGGGTGGGTCGCGCAGTCGCTGCCTTCGCTGCCGGTGTCAGGCATCGTCTACGTGCTGACCGTCGCCGACGCCGACCGCCTGGTCGAGGCGATCCGGGCCGTCCATGGCGACGCCGTCGCGGTGGCGGCCTACACCGGCCAGCTCGACGCCGACCGCCGCCATGAACTCGAGGACGCGTTGCTGCGCAACGAGGTCAAGGCGCTGGTCGCGACGTCGGCGCTCGGAATGGGTTACGACAAGCCAGATCTCGGCTTCGTGGTGCATGTCGGGTCGCCGCCGTCGCCGGTGTCCTACTACCAGCAGGTCGGCCGTGCCGGACGCGCCCTCGACGACGCCGTCGTGATGCTCTTGGCGTCGCAGACCGACGACCGGATCTGGGACCATTTCGCGACCGCGACCATCCCCGATCCCGACAAGATGCGTGACCTGCTCGCCGCCCTGGAATCCGCGGGGGAGCCGCAGTCGGTGGTGCAGCTCGAGGCCGCCACCCGCTTCCGGCGCACGCGTATCGAGTTGATGCTGAAGCAACTGGCGGTCGACGGCGTCACCGACCGGACCGCCGACGGGTGGGTCGTCACCGGCAAGCCCTGGACCTACGACGCCGAGCACTACGACGGCATCCTCGCCGTGCGCCGTCGGGAGGCCGACATCATGCGCGCCTACATCGCGGGCCGCACGTGCCTCATGCGGTTGCTGACCGAATCCCTCGACGACCCGCAGGCCGCGGACTGCGGACGCTGCTCGGTCTGCCGGGGCGCCCTCAGCGAAGGACTCCCCGATTCGGTCGACGCCGAGATCGTCCGCACCGTGACCTCGACGCTGCGTCGCAAGGCCCAGACCCTGGACCCCCGCAAGATGTGGCCGGGCGGCGAATTCGGGCGTCGCGGAAGAATTTCCGCCGATCTCCTGGCCGAGCCGGGTCGTGTCCTGGCCCATGCCGACGCCCCGGAGTGGGTCGAGGTGCTGGCCGCGGCCCGCAACGGCGACGAGCGCGCGCTCGCCGAGTTGGGCGACGCCGCGGTTGCGACGCTGGCCGCGTGGGTGCGCGACACCGGTATCCGGGCTGACGTCATCGTGTCGCTCCGTCTGACCGGCACCGTCCTGGCCGAGACCCTGGCCGACCACCTGCGGAAGGTCGGGAAACGCGAGGGCGGCAGTTTTCCCGTGCGCATGGGCGATCCGCCCACCGACGCGACCGGCGCGGTCGAAGCCGCGTACTGGCGCGACCACCTCGGCGACCCGCCCGACGTCGCGGGCCGCGCCGTGCTGCTCGTGGTCGACGCCAACGGCTCGGGCTGGCCGATCACCCTGGCCGCCGCCGCCCTCCGCGAGGCCGGCGCCACCGCGGTGCTACCGCTGCTGATCCACCGGACGGTGTGAGCCCTACGCAAACCCACCCCTTTTCGGCATACCCAGCACCCTGACGAGGGGTGGGTTCGCCGAAAAGTGGTGGGTTTGCCGGACGGTCGGGTCAGTCGGCGACGTACTCGCCGTACCCGAGCGAGCGAAGGCTCGCGCGGATCTTCTCGGCCGCGGCGTCGAGGTCCTCGGGACGTGCGTTCTTGTTCGCGTTCGCGAGGTCGAAGGTCTGCATCGAGAGCGCCGGGAACACGTGGACGTGCACGTGCGGGACTTCGAGGCCGGCGATGAGCAGACCCATCCGAGGTGCGTCGAAGGCGTCCTTCACCGCGCGTCCCACGTTCTGTGCGACCGCGCTGAGATGGGCGAACGCGGCGGTGTCCATCTGCTCCCAGTGGTCGACCTCGGCGCGGGGAACCACCAGGACGTGACCGGGCGTGACCGGTTCGATCGTGAGGAACGCGACCGCCTCGCCGTCCTTCCAGACGAATCGACCGGGGAGATCGCCATTGATGATCATGCTGAAGACCGATGCCATGGGCCGAGTCTAGGTGTTGCGGGCGTCGCCACGGTGACGCCGCCGGCGACGGCGAGTGTTGTCCCCGGATGTCAGGGGTCCATGACATTCTTTTCGGTGTGAGTGGGCCAGAATCATCCCGGGCAGGACGCACGTCCCGAGCCGTCGTCGGATCCAGCGACATCCTGGCCCGCGCCCAACGGTTCCCCCGCCTCCGGTACATGGGCTCCAAATACCGGCTGCTGCCCCACCTCGAACGCACCTTCGCGGAGATCGGCGGGTCCACCGCGGTCGACGCGTTCTCCGGTTCCGGGGTCGTGTCGTATCTCCTGAAGGCGCAGGGCTTCGAGGTCGTCAGCAACGACTTCCTCAACTTCCCGCACATCATCACCAGGGCGTCGGTGGCCAATTCGAGTGTCCGGCTCGAGCCGGACCTGATCGACGCCATCTGCGGTCCCCCCGCCGACGATCGCGATTACATCTCACGGACGTTCGACGGCCTGTACTTCACCACCGAGGACCGGGCCTTCCTGGACTCGGCGTGGTCGCACGTCGACGCCTTGCGCGGGTACCGGCGCGACCTTGCGATCGCCGCCCTCGTTCTCTCGGCCGCGCGCAAACAACCCCGTGGTGTGTTCACCTTCACCGACTCGACGCGTTACGCCGACGGTCGTCGCGACCTGACGATGTCGCTGCGCGACCACTTCCGCCTGCGGGCGGCCGCGGACTACAACGCGACCGTGTTCAGCAACGGACGCAACAGCCGGAGCGTGCAGGGCGACATCTTCGACCTCGAATTACCCTGGGCAGCACCGGACCTCGTGTACCTCGATCCTCCGTACGCCCCGCCGACCGACGACAACGACTACATCAAGCGCTACCACTTCCTCGAAGGCCTGTCGGCCTACTGGCGCGGGATGAGCATCATGGAGAACACCAAGACCAAGAAGCTGCCGAAACGCTTCACGCCGTTCGCCTACAAGCGGACGATCGAGGACGCGCTGCTGCGTACGTTCGAGCATTTCGAGGACGCCGGCGCCATCGTGCTGTCGTACTCGTCGAATGCGTTGCCGGGCAAAGATCGCATCGTCGACCTGCTCGGGAAGGTCAAGCCGTCGGTGGAGGTCATCGCGATCGACCACAAGTACAGCTTCGGCACCCACGCGGCCGCGACCCGCCGCGACGTGAGCGAGTACCTGTTCATCGGCCGGGACTGAGCGGACGACTCTCCACGATGAGCACCGCGGGCGACTTCGACGACTATCTGCAATCGTTGGGCCGGTTGACCTCTCACGTCGACCCGACCGCGTCGACGCCGGAGGCCGAGCGGATCACCCAGGCCACGGCGCGTCTCGGTGAACTGCTCGACACCGACATCGCGGGACTGGCGGCGTGGGTGCGCGACAACCCCACCGATGTCCCCGTACTGGGGCTCGCGGTCGGGCTGTCCCAGGAGAAGCTGAAGAACGCGCTGCGCGACCGGTTCGACACCAGCGGCTGGCACGCGCTGGCCCGGACACAACCGGTCGAGCTGGTGACCTGGCTCGACACCGAATTCGACCTGGTCCGCATGCTGCGCACCCAGCTGTCCCGCACGTTCACCTTCGCCGACATCCTCGTGGCCCGCGCCGGCACCCGCGCCACCGCCACTCGCGCGGGCGCGTCGGGCCGGCGTATCGAGGACGAGATCGAGGACATCGCCCGCGACATCGGCCTCGACTACGTCACCCGCTCGCGGTTCGCGGGACGCAACGGCCGGACCGCGCCCGCCGACCTCATCGTCGGCGACCCGTCGTCGGCCGACATCGTGGTGGCGGCCAAGGGTTTCGACTCGACCGGTTCCAAACTCACCGACGCGGTCCGTGAGATCGAGGAGATGGCCGAGGTGCGGTTGCCCACCCAGCTGGTACTCGCGGTGATCGACGGGATCGGCTGGAAGTCACGGCAATCCGACCTGCGCCGCATCCATCAGCTGTGGGCCAACCGGCAGATCGACGGCATGTACACCCTCGTCGGACTCGATCGGTTCCGGGACGACGTCACCGAGTTCGCGAAGTTGCGCCGGTTGATCTAATCGGCCTCCGCGAGCGGTAGGCGCACCCAGAACGTGGCTCCCACACCGGGGCTCGTGTCCACGCCGACGCGGCCGCCGTGCGCGGCGACCAGTGCCGCGACGATCGAGAGGCCGAGGCCGCTACCGCCGCCGGAGCCGCGATGTCGGGACGAGTCCCCGCGGTAGAAGCGTTCGAAGACGCGCTCGGCGTCCTCCGGCGAGAGCCCCGGCCCGGTGTCGGCGACGGTCAGCACCGCCTCCCCGGGGCTCGCGGCGTCGTCGACGCTCACCCCGACCGTGATCGAGGCGTCCGCCGGGGTGTGGTTCACGGCGTTGCCGATGAGGTTGCGCAGCACCTGGACCAGGCGGGGCCCGTCGCCGAGCACGACCGGCGGCCGATCGCCCGGGACGACGTCGAGCCGGATCTCGCGCTCGGGGGCGGCGACACGGGCGCTCTGCACGGCATCGGCGGCCAGGCCGAGGAGGTCGACGGGTGCCGAGTCCAGCGGCCGCTGCGCGTCGAGTCGCGCGAGCATCAGCAGATCCTCCACCAGCAGGTTCATCCGGCCGGCCTCGTCGTCGATGCGCCGCATCGCGTCGGTCACGTCGGGGACGCCGCCCTGTGAATAGAGTTCGGCGAATCCCTTGATGGACGTGAGCGGGGTCCGTAGTTCGTGGCTGGCGTCGGCGACGAAACGGCGCATCCGCTCCTCGGAGGCGCGGGCCTGCTGTTCGGACGCGGCCGTCGAGGCGAACGCATGCTGGATCTGGCCGAGCATCCGGTTCAGCGAGTCCGACAGACTGCCGACCTCGGTGTTCGGCGGCGCCGGCGGCACCCGCCGCGTCAGATTGCCCTCCGCGATCTCGTGCGCGGTCTCCTCGACCCGGCGGAGCGGGCGCAGACTCGTGCGCACCAGGACGTAGCTCAGCACCCCGATGAGCAGGACGACCAGCGCGCCGATCGCGAGCTGCAGCCAGACTAGCCTGCTGACCGTGTCGTCGATGTCGGACATCGGGGTGGCCACGATGGATCTGCCGAAGCTGTTGCTGTGCTTGATGACCCGCCACTGTGGCCCGTCCCCGTCGACCGACGGGACGGTGACGGGTCCGGCGTTGTCACCGGTCAGTCCACTCAGGTCGGGTGCGTCGTCGAACTGGTTGTAGACGTTGTCGGCCGACATCCCGCCGGGCCCGTAGACGACGGACTCGACGTAGTAGGGCGACGGCGGCCGGCGGGGCCCGGGTGGGCCGGGGCCGTCGCCGAGGAGACCACGGGGTTCGGCCCACGTGCGTACCGCGTTCTCCAGCCCCTCGTCGGCGCGGGAGATGAGGTCCTGCCGCATCGACGAGGTCACCGCGACACCGGAGGCGAGGAGTCCGATGGCGACGAGCAGCACCGTCAGCGCCACCATCGAGATCCGCAGGGGGACACCGCGCTTCCGCGTGCCGCGGCCGGTACCCGTCACCGTCGCATCAGTCACGGGGCTCACGCATCACGTAGCCGACGCCGCGGAGGGTGTGGATGAGTCGCTTGTCCCCGGTGTCGAGCTTGCGCCGAAGGTACGACACATAGGATTCGACGACGTTCACCTCGCCGCCGAAGTCGTAGTTCCAGACATGGTCGAGGATGCGCGGCTTCGACAACACCGTGCCCGCGTTCACCATGAAGTAGCGCAACAGCGTGAACTCCGTCGGCGAGAGGGCGACCAGTTCGCCCGCCTTGAACACCTCGTGGGTCTCGTCGTCGAGTTCGATGTCGGCGAAGGTGATCTTCGACGACGCGCGCTTCTGGTCGTCGAAACCGCTGCGGCGCAGCAACACCTGCAACCGGGCGACGACCTCTTCGAGACTGAAGGGTTTGGTGACGTAGTCGTCCCCGCGGATGGTGAGGCCGTTGATCTTGTCCTCCACCGTGTCGCGCGCCGACAGGAACAGGGCCGGCGCCTCGACCCCGTCGGCACGCAGCCGGCGCAGCAGCCCGAACCCGTCCATCCCCGGCATCATCACGTCGAGGACGAGGACGTCGGGTTTGGCGATGCGGCATCGGTCGAGGGCCGCCGGACCGTCGGCGGCGGTCTCGACCTCGTAACCCTGGAACTTCAGCGACACCGACAGCAGTTGACGGATGTTCTCCTCATCGTCGACCACGAGGACCTTCGCGCCGCGCGTGCTGTTCTGTTTCGCCACTTCACTCACACGACCAGAGTTCCAGCCGGCCCTGGAACCTCACTGTAGGCACGCTGGGAGATTCCTGTGAACGCTGACCAGCGGGTTCTGCGCGTGGGCGTGGGTCACGCGTCAGGGTCACCGTACGCGGCGGCCATCTCCTCCGAACCGCGCCAGCGCGAGTAGGTCGGGCTCTGCGGCCAGCCGTCCGGCGAATCCTGCCACTCCTCCTGGCGTCCGTAGGGCAGGACGTCGAGGAGTCCGAAGGTGAAGCCGAGTTGTTCGGTACCACGACCGGTCGAGTGCCAGGTGCGATACACGGTGTCACCGTCGCGGAGGAAGACGTTGAGGGCGAAGCCTTCGCCCGGGGCGGCGTCGACGTCGGCGGAGAAGGTCGTACCCGCCGACGAGTACCAGTCCATGCGGTTACCGACGCGCCGCTTGTAGGCCAGGATCTCGTCCATCGGCCCGTGCGTGATGATGACGAACCGCGCGTCGTAGTCGGCGAGGTAGTCGAGCCGAGAGAACTGGGTGGTGAACCCGGTACAACCCGGGCACTGGAACCGGGCGCCGTCGGTCCACATGTGGTTGTAGACGATCAGCTGTGAGCGTCCGTCGAAGATGTCGACCAGACGGATCGGCCCGGCGGGCCCAGTGAGGACGTAGTCGTCCATCTCGACCATCGGGAGTCGACGACGCTGCGCGGCGATGGCGTCGAGTTCGCGGGTCGCCGCCTTCTCGCGGCGCCGCAGGTCGGCCAGCGCCGCCGCCCAGGTGTCGCGGTCGGCGACGGGTGGGAATGCCGCGCTCATGACGATTCCTCTCGCATGACGGTGCCTTTCGCTCGGTGAATGTCGATGGTGAGTACAGTCCACCGGGTCAGACCCGGTCCGACCCTCGAATTCATCGAAACGCGGGGCGCGCGGTCAGGCGGAGAGTTCGTATCTGTCCTGGAGGCGTCGTACGTGCTCGCGGACTTCGTAGAGTTCCCGACGCGCCGTGCGGAGGGCCTTCTCGCCCCCGGTTCCGTTCTGCAGCCTGTCCACGAGGGAATCCGCGACACGTTCGAGCTCCTCCATCAGCACGCGTGCCTGCGCCTGTGCGACGGGATCGACGGGACGGCCGGAACGAACCATGGCTGACATCGTAGGTTCTCGGATCGTTCACCGCCGACCCTCCCCGTCTCGCCCTGCGGGCAGTCGACTCACTCCCCGATCGAGGTGGAGCGCCGATAGCGGCGAGATGAACGGTGCGTGAACCCATTCGTCAGGAGAGACCGCTTCGTCGTGTTCGAACTAAATTGTGTCCATGGATGCGAATGACGAACTTCGTCAGATCAGCGAAGTACAGGACCGGCTGATCGGCCTCTATTCACACCGACGACCAGAAGACGTCGCCGCCGCGGTCGAGCAGGCCTACGAGCACTTCAGCGGGACCGAAGTCCGCGACTTCGTGCCGCTGCTGGTGGAACGCCGCGCGAACAAGGCTCTCGGCGGCACCGACGTGATGGCCGACCCCGCCGCCGTCCCGCCGCATGTCGGTGAGTGACCCCTGACCAGTCGTAGGGCCCCCGCGTTCAGCAGCAGCCGGCGGTCGCGCTGAGAACGTTGCGCACGGCCTCCAGCGATTCTGGCCGGGCACGGTAGTAGACGTTCATGCCGCGACGCTCGGGCGCCACCATGCCGGCCTTTCGCAGCTGCCCCAGGTGATGGCTCGTCGTGGCCTCGGCGAGTCCGACGGCCGTCGCCAGATCGCACGTGCAGATCCCGTCCTCCTTGTCGGCGAGGAGGATCGACACGAGCTTGATGCGCACCGGGTCGGCAAGTGCCTTGAGTCGCAACGCGATCTCGAGAGCGGCCTCGTCGTCCAGCGGCGCCGACGACACCGGCGGACAGCAGATGGGAGCGCTGATGTCGACCACCGGCAAGGTCTTGGGCATGAGCCGACCATACCTTCGTCATTGACATATGTCGAAAAGGTGACATCCTGCAAGAACCAATGTTTTCGACATATGTCTCACAGGTGAAGGTGGTTCCCCTCATGTCCCGCATGCAACTCGCACTCAATGTCGATGACCTCGATACCGCGATCGAGTTCTACTCCAAGCTGTTCGACACCCCGCCGGCCAAGCGAAAGCCCGGATACGCGAACTTCGCGATCGTCGAACCCCCGCTGAAATTGGTGCTCCTCGAGAATTCGGGTCAGGGCGGCACGATCAACCATCTCGGGGTGGAGGTCGAATCGAGCGAGACGGTGCATGCCGAGATCGCCCGACTGTCCGGCGAAGGCATGTTCACACAGCAGGAGATCAACTCCACCTGTTGTTTCGCAACGCAAGACAAGGTGTGGGTCACCGGTCCGAGCGACGAAAAGTGGGAGATCTACACCGTGCTCGCGGATTCCGACACCTTCGGAACCAGCCCGAAGCTGTTGGCCGAGAGCGGTGTCGACGAATCCGCCGAGGGTTCGGTGTGCTGCGGCGGTAGCGCCACCGACCCCGCCGACGCTCGCACAGCCTGCTGCTGACCGAGCGTCGTCGTTCTTGTCGGTGGGTGGAACGCCACCGACCCACCACCGTTCTGAGACGCTCACTGCTCCAAGCGGTCGGCGAGGTCGCGGATGCGGGTGGTGATGTCGTCGCGGATCAACCGCATCCGTTCGAGGCCGTCGATGCCTCGATCGGAGGGTTCGTCGGTGTTCCACACCTCGACACTCACCCCGTCGGGCGGGGTGACCTCGGCGGTGCCGACCACCACGACCAGATCCGCGGCTCGCATCAGGTCATCCGTCAGCTGCCGCGGCTGATGTCCGACGGCGTCGGCGCCGACCTCGGCGAGCACCTGCGCGGACAAGTCATTGACCTGCCCGCCGATCTTCGCGTTGGTTCCGGCGGACGACGCCGCGATCCGGTCGGTGACCGTCACCGAGAGACGTTCGGCCATCACGGATTTGCCACGGTTGCTGACGCACACGAACAGCACATTGAGGGGGTCAGACATGGCGCGCGGGCTCCCCAGTCGAGTCGGGTGTTGCAGAGAACCGCTTCCGCAGTGCCAGGGACACGTACACGAGGGCAACGAGGACCGGCACTTCGATGAGCGGTCCGATGACCCCGGCGAGCGCTTGGCCGGAGGTCGCACCGTAGGTGGCGATCGCGACGGCGATGGCGAGTTCGAAGTTGTTGCCGGCGGCGGTGAACGCGAGCGTGGTGGTGCGCGCATACCCCAGACCCATCGCGGCGCCGAGCACGAACCCACCGCCCCACATCACCGCGAAGTAGATCAGTAGCGGCAGAGCGATACGCGCGACGTCCCAGGGCTGCGACATGATCTGCTCACCCTGCAATGCGAACAGGATGACGATGGTGAACAACAAACCGTAGAGGGCCCACGGCCCGAGACGCGGCAGGAACGCGGACTCGTACCACTCGCGGCCCTTGGCGCGCTCTCCGATACGACGGGTGAGGTATCCGGCCACCAGCGGGATGCCGAGGAAGATCAGCACCGACTTCGCGATCTGCCACGGCGAGGCGTCGATGGTCGTCTGTTCGAGGCCGAGCCAGCCGGGCAACACGGAGAGGTAGAACCAGCCCAGCACGGCGAACATGATCACCTGGAATACCGAGTTCAGCGCGACCAGGACGGCAGCGGCTTCGCGGTCACCGCACGCCAGGTCGTTCCATATGATGACCATCGCGATGCACCGCGCCAGCCCGACGATGATCAGTCCGGTCCGGTACTCCGGCAGGTCCGGCAGCAAGAGCCAGGCCAGCGCGAACATCAACGCCGGGCCGATGATCCAGTTCAATGCCAGCGACCCGAGCAGCAGGCGACGGTCGGCGGTGACCGAGTCGAGCCGGTCATAGCGCACCTTGGCCAGCACCGGATACATCATGATCAGCAACCCGAGTGCGATCGGCAGCGAGATGCCGTCGAGCTCGACGGCCGCCAGCGCGTTGCCCACTCCGGGAACACTGCGGCCCAGCAGCAGACCCACCACCATCGCGGCGCCGATCCACACCGGCAGGAACCGGTCGAGAATCGACAGCCTGCCCGCGACGGCGGTTTCCGTGACGTTCATCGTCCGGCCTCACACGAACGTGCTTCCCCCAGAACCGTGGCGAGACAGCCGAGCAGCCCCGACAGTTCTTGTAGCGCACCAGTGTTCACGCGGTAGTACACCCAGGTCGCGCGTCGCTCGCTCGTCACCAGATCGGCTTCGCGCAGCACTCTCAGATGGTGCGAGATCGTCGGCTGCGAGAGGTCGAACGGTCCGGAGATGTCACACACGCACGCCTCACCTCCCGGATGCGCGGCGATCTCGGACAACAACCGCAACCGGACCGGGTCCGCGAGTGCCTTCAACGCCGGAGCGACGGTCTCCGCCTCGTCGGTCGTCATGCCGCGGGAGACCGTCGCCAGCAGGTTCTGGTTCGACATTCATCAATATTGACAGATGTCGAACCAAGCGAAAGCGTCGACCTACAACCCTTTCGCATACGGCGCGGTGTAGCCGGTCTTCAGCGGTTCGTCCCCCAGCCATGCCGCGAGTTCCTCGGCCCGGGCATCGAGAGCCCGACGCGCTTCCCTTGACAACGGTTCGAGCGGGACGACGTCGATCGTCGAGTCGGCGCGGCGATACCAGCCACCGACGATGCGACCATCCCACCAGGCGGTCTGGCCACCGTTGCCCGCGGAGTCGAAGACCTGCGGCGCGTGGCCGCCGAGATAGAAGCCGCGCTCTTTGTAGCCCATCGTGGTCGGGTCGAGTTCGGGAAGGAGCACGGCTTGCGGTTCGACCGGCTCGTCCCCCCTGTCGTCGGCTAGATCGTCGGGCAGGACGTGGCCGACTCCGCCACCCTCCAGGTCGACCTGGACGGTCTCCAGTTCGGCGAGGGCCGCGCGGACCGCGGTCTTGGTCGACCCCAGCCACCACACCAGGTCCGTCTCGGTGCCGGGTCCGTAGGTCCGCAGCCAGCGTCCGATCAGCGCGCAGTGCCCGTCGTGGACGCTCATCGACGGCAGGTCCTCGCCGAGCCAGAGCGGCATGGACGTCCACGCCGGCCGCGACAGATGCCAGCGCAGCCGGTTGGGTCCGCGGACGATCGCCCCCTCGGCGTCGAGCATGTTGAGCACACGCGGGCCCATCGGAGCGCGTCCCGCCCACGTGGTGCCCGCGCCGTGACTGATGTAGCCGTCGAGTGCGGGCAGACGCTCGCGCAGTTCGGTGGAGGTCAGCGACTCACCACCGGCGAGTTCGGCCAGGACCGCCTGCCGGGCGGTCTCGATCCAGCCCTCCGGGTCGTCGAAGTCGGGACTGCGCCGGAGGTCGCGCAACATGTTGGTGCGTTCCGACGCCGAGATCCGCGGCCCGAGGGCTCCGACGGACTCGGCCAGGATGTCCCGCGGGAAGACGAACAGCGTGCGACGCATCGCGAGGTGCTTGACGAGCGTCCGGTCGTCGTAGAGGGCGGCGTCGACCGACTCGCGCGAGAGCTCCGGATCGACCCGGGCCCATGCGGCGAGGTGGACGGTCGACGGTGTGGTCGCGTGCAGACCGACCATCGTGGCAGCGGCTTCTACGGAGTCGGCGGCTCGAGACGAGACATCGAGGTGTTGCCGGCGCATGAGGCGAGTGCGGCGTTGCGAGTCGGAGATCAACAGGCGGCTCATCGCACGGGCACCCGGGGTCGTCGCATGGACAGATCTTAGTGATCGAAGCCGACAGCCCGGGTGACCCGGCAGGCGAGGAGGGGACGCGGGTGCCGGAGACCGCCGACCCCCGTCGACCCGGTGTCCGGCACCCGCGCGGTCGTGTGGGCCGAACGACACACAGCCCCCGACGGGCAGTGTTCGCGACACTTTCGGTGTGTCCTTCGACCGACGCAACCTGTGCGCTTCCCGACCCCCGTCGAGTTGCGCCCCACCAGCAGACCCCACGAACGCGACCCACTCCACCCCCGTTCCGGAAACCGGCACATAAGCGCAGATCAAGCCGCTAACGGACTATCCGGACCGGACAGAACCGGTTCCGGATCCGCTTGTCACGTCCGGTGATCCGCGGTCCGCGGTGTGGCCGTCACCACATCGGATCGCCGATGGTGGCGCGGTGGGATCGGCTATCGCATGATGGTGCGGTCGATCTGTCGGGGCGAGCACAAGGACAGCTGAGTGGATTTCGGTCAGGCACTCACGCGTCTGTTCGTGCAAGCCGGTCGGCCCACGCTGCGCGCCGCGGCGACACGGGCCCGGGTCTCGGCGCAGCGGATCAGTGACTGGCGCAACGGCCGTCATCTCCCCCGCGACTTCGCGACCGTCGAACCGCTGCTCGTCTGGCTGACCGCACGCGCCGTCGCCGCCGGGGCCGACGACGTCCTGACCATCCCGCAGTGGCGGGAGATGTGGGACCGCCGGACGCCCGACGAGACCCCCACCGCCGAGCCGCCCGCACCGCAGCATGCCCGGCCGTTCCCCGGCCTCGCCACCCTGACCGCGGCCGACAGTCAGATGTACTTCGGCCGGGACGACGTCGTCAGCACCCTCGTCGATGCGATCCTGTCGGCCCGCTCCGGACCGCCACCGCTGTCCCCCGCGTCGCGACTGGTGGTGGTCACCGGGGTCTCGGGATCGGGCAAGTCATCGCTGCTCCGTGCCGGCCTCGCCCGGGACACGCGATTGTCGTCGCCCCGACTCGGCGAGATCACCCCGAGCGGGCTCGTCATCGCCGACCCGGACGTGCCGGGCGCCACCGATGCGCCGGCCTCGACGACCGGGGACGCGGTCATCGTCATCGACCAGTTCGAGAACGTCTTCTCGCTCGAGGACCCGCTGCGGACCGAGACGCTGCGCGAGGTCGAAGAACTGGCGTCCGACGTCGTGGTCGTGGTCGGCGTGCGAGCCGACTTCTTCAGTCAGTGCGTCGAGCATCCGTTCCTCGCCGATGCGTGGCAGCACCGCTGCGTGATCGTCTCGGAGATGACCCGCACGCAGTTGCGCGAGGTGATCACCGCGCCCGTCCGACTCGCCGGCGGCCGCATCGAGACCGGACTCGCCGACGTGATGATCACCGAGCTGTACGAGGCGTCGACCGGCGGTGACCGCGCCGGCCGCCTGCCGTTGCTGGCGCACGTTCTCCAGGCGACCTGGGCACGCCGCACCGGCAACCGCATGACCCTATCCGGGTACCGGGCCACCGGCGGTATCGCCCGCGCGGTCGCCGACACCGCCGAGACGGCCTGGGCGGCGATCGATCCGCGTCATCGGGATCTCGCGCGCGCGGTCCTCCTCGCCCTGGTGCACGTCGGGCCGGCCGGCATCGCGCTGCGCGTGCCGCTCTCCACGGCGACCATCGCGAACCGGTTCCCGCCCGAGGTCGCGACCGTCATCGACGAATTCGCCCAGGCCAGGTTGCTCACGGTGTCCACCGACTCGGTGATGCTCGTGCACGACGTGGTGCTCACCGCCTGGCCACGTCTGGCCGAGTGGATCGCCGACGACACCGACAACCACCTCTGGCGCCAGCAGGTCGACGCCGACACCGCGGCGTGGCTGGCCAACGGGCGCGGCCGGTCGTTCCTCTACACCGGGTCGCGCCTCGAGGACGCCAAGCGCCGGCGACGAACCCTGCGCAGCGATTACCTGCATCTGCTGAGCAACGAGAACGACGCCTTCCTCGACGCGGCGGTCGCCATGCAGCAGCGGCGCCGCATCACGCGCGTCGGCGCGGTGTCGGTGATCGTCGTGCTGGCCATCGCGGCGTCCATCACCGCCGCCATCGGCTTCCGACAGGCCCACGACCTGCGCGAACAGCGCAACGCCGCCGAACGCTCGGCTCTGTTGTCGCACATCGACAGCATCCAGTACTCCAACCCGTCGCTGGCCGCGCGACTGTTGCTCGTCGCCCACGAGGTCTATCCCGACGACCCGACCGTCCAGAGCCGTCTGCGCGGCGCCGCGACGACGCCCCTGGTGGCCCCGCTGACCGGCCACACCGGCCCGGTCTACGACCTGTCGTTCAACCGGACGGGCACGCAGCTCGCCTCGGCGAGCGGCGACCGGACCGTGCGCGTCTGGGCCCGGTCCGGCTCGTCGGACTATCGGGAGGTCGCGGTCCTGCGCGGCTTCGGCAACTACGTCACCAGCACCGACTTCCACCCGACACGGCAACTGCTGGCGAGCAGCAGCGGGGACGGTTCCGTCCGGATGTGGGACCTGACCGACGCACCGAACCCGCGGCTGGCGACGACGGTGTCCCCGGGCCACGGCACCGTCTACATGGTGCGGTTCGCCGCCGACGGGCGGACCCTGGCCGCATCGTCCGACGACGGCACGATCACGATGTACGCCGTCTCACCGACCGGAGCGATCCGGGAGACGGCCGTCCTGCGCGGCCACACCGCCGCGGCGCGCACCCTCTCCTTCAGCCCCGACGGACGCGTCCTGGCCAGCGGCGGCGACGACCGGACCGTCCGGCTGTGGACGACCGGCGAATCGCCGCAGCCGCTGGGTGGGCCGCTGACCGGCTTCCCCAGCATCACCCATGCCGTCGCGTTCAGCCCGGACAGCCGCTCGCTGGCAGTCACCGGCGACAGTCCGAACACCCAACTCTGGGACGTGGCCGACCCACTCGCACCCCGCCCGCTGAGCACGTCGCTGCCCAACAGCACGGCCGGGTCGTGGTCGATCGCTTTCGACGGTTCGGGTGCGCAGTTGGCCTCCGCCCGCGCCGACGGCCTGGTCCGGGTGTGGAACACCGCGAACCCGGCCTCGCCGATCCTGCAGTGGGCGCTGCAGACGACCTCCGAACAGGGCTCGGTGCGGACCTTCGCGGCCCGGTTCGACCCCAGCGGCCGCCAACTCGTCTCCGGCCGCTCCGACGGGACGATAGACGTCTGGAGCCTGCCCGGCCGAACCGAACCCGACCGCGGCGGGACCATCACCGGCGTGGACACCGACGACGCCCAACGAGTCCTGGCGACGGTCGGCGCCGACACCACCCTGAACCTGTGGACGATGTCCGACGGCCTCACCCTGCGATCGCGCACGCCCATCCAGCGTCGGGTCAACGACCATCCGCGGGTCAGCCTCAACGGCCCCGGCACCCTCGCCGCGACCGCCAACAACAACGGCGGGCTCGTCGAGTTGTGGGACATCACCGACACCGCGGCCCCGCGACGCGCCGCGGCCCTCGACGTCGCCACCCGCTATTCGTTCCCGGTCGCCTTCGCGCCGTCGGGCCATCTGCTCGCGACCGGAGACACCGACACCACCGTGGCCCTGTGGGACACCTCGGTGCCCGGCTCCCCGCGACGCGTGGGCGCACCGCTGCGCGGACCCACCGACCTCATCCGCAATGTCGCCTTCAGCTCCGACGGCTCGCGGCTCGCGGTCACCTCCGACGACAAACGCGTCTACCTGTACGACCTGACGTCGCCGGGCGCGGACCCGGTCGACGTCATCACCACCGAGGCGCCGGCCGCCCAGGCCGTATTCGACGGCGATGTGCTGGTGGTCGCCTCCCGCGACCTCTCCACGTGGCGGCTCCCGCCGGCCGGCACGGACGCCGAACCCGAACTGATCGACCGGGAGGAGGACATGTTCGCCTCGACGGTGTCCGTCGCGCCGAACCGCCTCACGGTGGGTACCGCGACGCACGAGCTGATCAGTTTCGCCCTCGACGACGACGGCCGGCTCACCGACCCGCAACCGGTCGGGACGCTGCTCGCGACCACCGACACGACCACCACCTGGCAACTACCCGCCCGACTCCCCACCGACGAGCGCATCATCTCCGGCGGCGACACCACCGGGAACGTCTACCTGCACACGCTCGATCTCGACGAGGCCCGCGACTGGATCTGCGCCAGCACCGCACCCGTCACCGACGCCCAGCGCGACGCCTATCTCCCGCACATCGACGTTCGCGCGGATTGCCGCCGGGACTGAAGCAGTTGCGGCTCAGCGGAAGCCGAGCACCTCGTCGCCCCACGCCTCCCAGATGTCGCCGTCGAGGTTCTGCACGACCCGGTCCTCGGCGTCGATGCGCAACACCGGGCGATGGCCGGTGTCGTAGGTCGGCCAGGGATCCCCGAGCGCCCCGGCGTCCGGCTCCTGACCGTGTGCGAATGCGGTCCACCGTCGGATCATCCTCTCCGACACCGCTTCTCCCTGCTTACGCCCGCCGAGCAGGAACGTGATGTCCTTCGGCCCGTTGCCCAGATTCCCCCACACGTACGGGACCTCGGTCGCATGGGCGGCCCCCAGACCGAGCAGCCGGAACATCCGCGTCGTCCAGTCGTAGCGGTAGACATAGACCGGCGCCGAACGCGCATGCGCCTCCGCGAGCCACAGCGTGGGCATGCGGAACGCCACGTCACGGGCCACGCCGAGTCCGGTGACCTTCGGGCGCAGACCGGAATACGCGGAGAGCACCTGCGCACGTTCGGGCAGGACGACGTCCGGATACTCCTTCGCCATCCCGGCGAACATGCGCTCGATGTCGGCGGTGGTGATCGGCATCAGCGGCGACTTCATGTACTTGAAGAGATTCGCCTCGTCGCGGTTGGTCCCGATGATCAGCGGCACCGGATGCGCCCGACCCGCGCGATAGACGTCGAGGGGATGTTCGGGCAGCAGATCGCCGTCGATGACCGGTGCGAACGCGATGGTCCCCGGCACCTCGGTGGGGACCTTCTCGAACAGGGTGGTGGTGATCGCCGAACAGGTCATGCCGTCGAGTTGTTCGAGACGCCCGACAATCTCGCCGGTGTCGAGTCCACCGGCGTCGATGCCGGCGGCCTCGAGCAGTTGGTCGGCGACCCGCGCGGCCCGGTCGGCACCGTACATCGACGTCACGGGCGAACTCTGCGCGATCGCCCGGCCGAAGAGCCCGGCCGCGGCCGGCATGGTGAGCAGCGCGGTGACCAGTCCCGCGCCCGCCGACTCGCCGAACACGGTCACCTTGTCGGGATCACCGCCGAAGGCGGCGATGTGGTCGCGGACCCAGCGCAACGCCGTGAGTACGTCGCTGAGGCCGGCATTCGACTCGAACCGCGGGTCGATCGACGACAGGTCGGCGAACCCGAGCACACCGAGCCGATAGTTCAGCGTCACGACGACCACGTCGCCGGTGGCGGCGAGGTTCGAGCCCTCGTAGAACGGCTGGGCCCCCGACCCCAGGACGTAGGCGCCGCCGTGCAGCCACACCATGACCGGGAGTCCGACGGCGTCGTCGGCGTGCTCCGCGGCCCCCGGCGGGGTCCAGACGTTGAGGAACAGGCAGTCCTCGTCCATGACCACATCGGGACCGAGACGTACGGCGGGGTTGAGTTGTTGCGGGCAGACCGCGCCGAAGGTCGAGGCATCCACCACGTCCTCGGGCGCATCGGCCTCCTCGAGGGGAATCGCACGGCGCCAGCGCAACTCCCCCACGGGCGGGCGGGCGTACCGGATGCCCCGCCACACGTCGGCCCGTTCCCCGGCGACCCCGCGGAAGGTGCCGACCCGGGTCTGGGCCGTTGGGCGGGTCCCGTCCGGAGCCACGCCGTCGGTCGGGGACGTCGAGTTGGCGGAGGTGCCCGGTTCGTCGTGCTTCATCCGTCCATCGTGCACCGTGAACCCGTTCTCGTAATCCAGAACTCGGCCGTGTCTGCTGGGTATGGTGACCGCATGGAGCTACTACGCAACGTCGTAATCTTCCTGCACATCATCGGCTTCGCCGTGACCTTCGGCGGCTGGGTCACCCAACTCGTGGCTCGCGAGTTCCGGTTCACCCGCGTGATGGACTACGGACTGCTGCTGTCCCTGCTGACCGGGCTCGCGCTCGCGGCGCCGTGGCCGGCCGGTATCGAGCTGAACTACCCGAAGATCGGCATCAAGCTGGTGATCCTGCTCGTCCTCGGCGGAATCCTCGGCATGGGCAGCGCTCGGCAGAAGCGCACCGGCGAACCCGTACCGCGCGCCCTGTTCTGGTCCGTCGGCGCCCTGTCCCTGCTGGCCGCGGGCCTCGCCGTCATCTGGTAGCCCGGTCCGCGAGCCGAACCCGCGAGACGACAGACGCCGCGCACCGGAACAGGTGCGCGGCGTTCGTGCGTGGAGCCCCCTGTCGGGATTGAACCGACGACCGCTCGCTTACAAGGCGAGTGCTCTACCACTGAGCTAAGGAGGCGCGCGGGGCGAGTATATCGGCCGGACCGCTCCCGCTTCATCCGCACCCGGCGGACCGGCCGTGCCGCGATCAGCCCCGGAGGGCCGCGACCGCTTCGATCTCCACCAGCTGATCGTCGTAGGCGAGGACCGAAACGCCCAGCAGGCTGCCGGCCGGCCTGTGGTCGCCGAAGGCCTCGGTCACCGCGTCCCACGCGACCACCAGATCGGCCTGCAGGTGTTCGGCGACGAAGACGGTGACCTTCGCGACGTCGCGCAGCGTCGCGCCGGACTCGATCAGCGCGGCCTCGAGGTTCTTCATGCACTGCACGGCCTGTTCGCGAACGTTCCCGGGTGCGACGGTGGCGCCGTCGTCGTCGATGGGGGCCGCACCGGCGGTGAAGACGAGACTCCCGGGACTCACCGTGGCACTGCGGGTGTGGCCGTCTCGCGGACCGTTGATCTGCACCGAGGACATGCCGCGATCGTAGACGAGTGGTCGCCGTCGTCACCCCGGTCACCGGCGCCGTCGGCTCCTCCGCCGACCCTGCCGGAGTCGTCCGGACGGACGAGGTGTATCCAGTCTCCTGTCAGGGTTGAACCGGCCGGGTGTCGGTTACCCCGCGAGCACTCCACCATCGACCCGAGGAGGCCTGCGTGCGCGAACAGATCGGCCGTGTCCTGCGTCGGCTCAGCGGCAGCCGGCAGGCGACGATCGACACCATCGAACCGGGCAGCATCATGGTGTCGCCACGTAAGCCGATCGAACCGTTCGACGTCGCGGCGATCACCGAGGTCCTCGATCTCGCCACGAAGATCGGGGCGGTGCTGCTCGACTCGGGCACCGGGGCCATCGACACCCAGACGCAGATCAAGTTCGTCGCCGGCGTGTACGGCCTCGAGGACGTCGACGTCGACGTCACCTACAACACGATCGTCGTCAGCGCGCGGCGCGGCGCGACGCTCCCGCCGATCACGACCATGGAGCAGGTCTACTACCGGTCGATGGACTTCACCCGGCTCGCGCAGGTCGACCGGCTCGTCCGCCGCATCCGCGATTCGTTCATCAGCCCGTCCACCGCGCACCAGATGGTCGACGAGATCATCACCGCGCCCCACCCCTATCCGCACTGGCTGGCCACGACCGCCTGGGGGATCATGGCGTCGGGCATCGCGGTGCTCCTCGGCGGCGAATACCTCGTCGCCGCGCTCGCCTTCGCTACCACCGTGGTGACGGTCACCGTCAACCGCTGGCTCAACCGCATCGGGACACCGGTCTTCTTCCAGCAGCTGACCGGCGGTTTCATCGCGGTCGTTCCGGCCGCCCTGGTCTTCGCCGCGGCCGAACGACTCGGTGTGCAGATCGCGCCGTCGCAGGTCATCGCGGCCGGCATCGTCGTGTTGCTCTCGGGGTTGTCCCTCGTCGGCTCGGTCCAGGACGCGATCACCGGCGCACCGATCACCGGTGTCGCCCGGTTCTTCGAGTTGCTGCTGATGACCGGCGGCATCATCGCCGGTGTCGGCGTCGCGATCCGAATCCTGGAGGCGGGCGGCATCTTCCTGCCCACGATCACCACGACCACCAGCTTCGAGGTCGTCGAACTACCGATCCGGGTGGTCGCCGGCGCGGTCGCCGCCTGCGCCTACGCGCTGGCCAGCTACGCCGAGACGCGCGCCCTCGGCGTGGCGTTCCTCGGCGGTTTCATCGGCACCGCGGTCGCGGCGGCCTCGACGTTCACCGACATCGGCGACGTCATCGCCAACGGTCTCGCGGCGGCGTTCGTCGGACTGATCGGCGGCCTGCTGGCACGCCGCGCGTTGACCCCACCACTGGTCGTCGCGGTGGCCGGCATCACCCCGCTGCTGCCCGGTCTCGCGGTGTATCGCGGCCTCTACGGCATCCTCGGCGACCAGACCCTCGACGGATTCACCTGGATCGCGAACGCGCTGGCCATCGGCTGCGCCCTCGCTGCGGGGGTCACGCTGGGCGAGTTCGTCGCCCGGTCGCTGCGTCGCCCTCAGCTGCCACCCCGTCCGGACTGGCGTCTCCGCCGCCGGATAGCCCTGCGCGAAGCCCGTGAGGCGCGGCAGGCCGACGCGGCCGCACGACGGGTCCGGGCGAACCGGTGGCGGCCGCCACCGCCACGACGCTGACGCCGGACGGGTGGCCGTGAGCACCACCGATGTCCGGGTAGAATGCGGAGTCGGGCGTGTCATCGGACGGCCGCTCCAGTCAGCAACGGACCGAGACACCGCACGGCTGCGCCTCGTCACCGCGCACCGAACCGCACACCATGCCGCACAACGAGGGGACTCACATGCCCGCGAAGACCACCGACGCGACCGACATCACCGACGACGAACTGGAGCCGGTGGCCGACGAGACCGCCAACTCGGCGCGCCGAGTCGTCGCCGCGTACGCCACCGACGCCGACGAGTGCCGGATGCTGTTCGCCATGCTGGGGATCGCGCCGGGCGAGAACGCCTGAGCAGGTGGCTCCGCGAGCAGGAGAAACCAACCCCGACACCGGCGGAGTGACCGGCACCGACCGGTCCACCCATGACGGGGCCGAGTTCGTGGTCGTCGCGAACCGCCTGCCCGTCGACAAAGAGGTCCTTCCCGACGGCACCGTCAACTGGAAGCAGAGCCCCGGCGGACTCGTGACCGCGCTCGAGCCGATCCTGCGCGCCAACACCGGGGCCTGGGTCGGCTGGTCGGGCATCCCCGACTCCGATGACAACCCCGACATCGAGGGCATCGACATCCACGCGGTCCCGCTGTCGGCGCAAGAGATCGCCGAATACTACGAGGGCTTCTCCAACGCCACCCTGTGGCCGCTCTACCACGACGTCATCGTCAAGCCCGAGTACCACCGCGAATGGTGGAACACCTACGTCGAGGTGAACCGGCGCTTCGCCGAGGCGGCCTCGCGAGCCGCGGGCGAGGGGGCCGTCGTCTGGGTGCAGGACTACCAGCTCCAACTGGTGCCGAAGATGCTGCGCATGCTGCGGCCCGACGTCAAGATCGGCTTCTTCCTGCACATCCCGTTCCCGCCGGTCGAGCTGTTCATGCAGATGCCGTGGCGGACCGAGATCGTCGAAGGCCTGCTCGGCGCCGATCTCATCGGCTTCCACCTGCCGGGTGGGGCACAGAACTTCCTCTTCCTCGCCCGACGCCTAGCCGGGCAGGCCACCAGCAAGGGCACCGTCGGGGTGCGGTCGCGCTTCGGCGTGGTGCAGGTCGGATTCCGCACCGTGCGCGTCGGCGCGTTCCCCATCTCGATCGACTCCGGGGAGCTCGACGCACTGTCCAAGACCCGCAAGATCCGGGAGCGCGCCGCCGAGATCCGCCGCGAGCTGGGCAATCCTAAGACGATCATGCTCGGCGTCGACCGGCTCGACTACACCAAGGGCATCGACGTCCGGCTCAAGGCCATCTCCGAGTTGCTGGCCGAGAAGCGACTCGATCCCGCCGACACGGTGATGCTGCAACTCGCGACGCCGAGCCGCGAGCGCGTCGAGAGCTACAAGCAGATGCGCGCCGGTATCGAGCAACTCGTCGGGAACATCAACGGCACCCACGCGACCGTGGGCCAGCCGGTGGTGCAGTACCTGCACCGACCGGTGCCGCGTGAGGAACTCGTCGCCTTCTTCGTCGCGGCCGACGTCATGCTGGTCACGCCCCTGCGCGACGGCATGAACCTCGTCGCCAAGGAGTACGTGGCCTGCCGGGGCGACCTGGGCGGCGCACTCGTCCTCAGCGAGTTCACCGGCGCGGCAGCCGAACTGCGCTCGGCGTACCAGGCCAACCCGTACGACCTCGACGGCGTCAAGGACGCGATCGAGGCCGCGGTCGAACAGAGCGAACACGAGGGCAGGCGGCGCATGCGCGCGCTGCGCAGGCAGGTCCTCGCCCACGACGTCGCGAAGTGGGCGGAAAGCTTCCTCGGCACCCTCGGCGCCGACTCCGACACCGAACTGTCGCCCAACCGGGGTGTTCATCTGGTGGACGAGCCCGAGTGAACCACACCGGGATTCCCGCCGAACTCACCGACGCGCTGGTCCGGGCCGCCGGCGTGGGGGTGCTGCTCGTGGCCAGCGACTACGACGGATGTGTCTCGCCGATCGTCGCGCGTCCCGAGGACGCCGTCCCCGAACCCGCGTCGATCGACGCGCTCGTCGCCGCCGCGGCACTTCCCGACACCGTCGTCGCCGTGGTGTCCGGCCGCGAACGGGCCGTGCTCGCGGAACTGTCCGGCCTCACCGCCCCAGTCGTGCTGGTCGGTAGTCACGGCAGTGAGTTCGAGTCCGGGTTCGCGGTCGAGGTCACCGACGAAGCGCGCGCGCTGTTGACCCGCCTGATCGACGAGTTGCGCGCCATCGCCGCGGAATTCCCGGGCAGCACCGTCGAGGTCAAACCGGCGAGCACGGTGTTGCACGTGCGCAACGCGTCGGCGTCCGACGCCGTCGCCGCGCTCGATCGCGCCCGCACCGGCCCGGCCTCCTGGCCGGGGGTGCACACCACCGAGGGCAAGGCCGTTCTCGAACTCGCAGTGATCGAGACCAG
>ERZ501011.79-NODE-79-length-29681-cov-12.234524_pt1 | contig 29681 bp, 32 predicted proteins | sample MGYA00248833_ERZ501011 | MGnify/ENA primary metagenome ERZ501011 (study PRJEB25958, sample SAMN03398530) | human skin metagenome | study: EMG produced TPA metagenomics assembly of the Human Skin Microbiome Metagenome (human skin metagenome) data set. | reverse complement strand
GACGGCGAGACGTCGGACGACCATCTCGATGCACTCGCCGCGATGGCGCGCCGGTCGGCGCGGGCCGGCTCGTCGCTGGCGGGCGGTCTCGCCGAACTCGCCGATGATGTTCGACGCCGGGCGCACGACGACGCACTCGCCGCCGCCGAACGGGCCGGTGTCGCGATCAGCGGCCCGCTCGGACTGTGCTTCCTGCCCGCGTTCATCTGTCTCGGGATCGTCCCGGTCGTCGTCGGGCTCGCCTCGTCGGTTCTGGGTTCGATCTGACGTATCTGTCGGTGCGACGACGCAGAATGTTCTCCATGACCGACTCCGGGCACCGACACCATGCCATCGACTACATCGAACTCACCGTCACCGACTCGGCCGCGGCGCAGGCGTTCTACGCAGCTGCGTTCGGCTGGCAGTTCAACGACTACGGTCCCGCATACGCGGGAATCGCGAATCCGGGCGGCCCGGACCTGCCCGAGGTCGGGGGTCTCGCGACGAGCGAGGTCGCGGCCGTACGCGGTGGTCCCCTTGTGCTGCTCTACTCCGACGATCTCGACGCCTCAGTGGAGCGGGTGCGCGCGGCGGGTGGCGAGATCGTGAACGGCCCCTACGCTTTTCCCGGTGGTCGTAGGTTCCACTTCACGGATCCGAGCGGCAACGAACTCGGGGTGTGGTCGACCTCTTAGCCGGGAATCGTCGGGGTTTGCGCCGGAAGGGCAGGGGCGGCAAATCCGAGGGATCCGAACGGCGACGCGCTGCGTCCAAGTACGTGCAACACCGTTCACTCGGTTCCATCGACTCCCAGGAGAGACCATGTCACGCACCATGTTCCGGACCCATGACGCCACCCAGGCCGCCGCGCCGCACGATCGAAGGGATGTGATCGGACGTCTCGGCGCGCACATGACGCGCCTGATGGCCGACGAGGAAGGCATGTCCACGGCGGAGTATGCGATCGGCACCATCGCCGCGGCGGCGTTCGGGGCGATCCTCTACACGGTCGTCACCGGTGACAACATCGTGAGTGCCCTGACGGGCATCATCGGAAAGGCGCTCAACACCTCGGTCGGTTGATGAACCGCCGAAAGTGGCTGCGACGCCTGCTCGCCGACGAATCAGGCATGGTGACGGTCGAGGCCGCGTACGCGATCGCCGCGATCGTCGTGATGGTGCTCATCGCCGTGGGTGCGGTCGCCGCGGTGACCACCCAGATCCGCTGTACCGATGCGGCGCGCGAGGTGGCTCGCCTGTCCGCTGCGGGTGATGCTTCGGGGCGCGAGGTCGCGCAACGGCTCGTCGGAGATGATGCGCGGGTGTCGATCTCGGATGCGGACGATCGGGTCGTCGTGGTCGAGGTCCGATCGGGTGTGGCGATGCTGCCGGGTCTCACGGTGTCGGCTAGGGCAGTCGCGGCCAAGGAACCGACCGGTGTGGATCAGGTGGTGTTCGCGCCGGGGGTGGGGCCATGACGCGCCGTCGTGGGTTGATCGCCGACGACGGCGGTCACGCAACGGTGTTGGGCGCATTCGTGATCGCGGCGCTGGCTGCGGTTCTCGTCATGGTGATCTATGTCGGGGCAGCGGTGCTCGCCCGCCACCGCGCCCAGTCGGCGGCCGATCTGTCCGCTCTGGCCGCGGCGATCGATCATGCCGCGGGTGAGCCGAATCCGTGCGCGGCGGCACGAGGTCTGAGCCGCCGACAGGGCTCGGGGGCCGAGCTCGTGGAGTGCCGTACCGCCGGAGACGATGTGGTGGTGACGGTTCGGGTGCCGGTGGCACTCGGGAGCTTCGGGACGAGCGACGCCACCGCCCAGGCGCGCGCGGGACCGGTGGACTGACGTGCCGGAGGCGGCTCTACCCGAGACCGTCGGATTCGACGGAGATCCGCTTGGGGTACACCCGGATGGACTGCATGGGCGCGAACCACAATTGGTGGAAGTGCACGTCGGTGTCGCCGCGATAGGCGAGTTCGAGCGCATCGGTCCCGGTGTTCAGCGGAATCCACGATCGGGCGGCCCGGACGAACGACGACCAGTGGATGAGTTCCCCCTCGGTGAGGAAACCGCCTGCTGCTGCCCAGGTTTCACCGGAGTGGGCATCGGTGGACGCCAGATAGACCTCACCGAGGGAGGCGGTGACCCGCGGACCGACCATCGCCGTCTGCAGATACCACTGTGCCGTGGTCACGACATCGGTGAAACCTCCGGAACGGGCCGCGCACCAGGCGTAGTGGAGGTCCAGGGCGTCGAGCGCCTCGTCTTCGGAGAAGAACACGTCGCGCTCGCCGATGGACGACGGCAACTGGTCGGTGTTCTGCGTCGGGCGGGCGAGCAGGAAGAAGGCACGAGAGGGTCGGGTGACCTGACGATACGTGTGGGTCCCCCGGTCGGATGCCTCGTCATGCATGGGCCAAGTATTCCCGACGGAGAAGATCCAGGACGGCTACTGCGCCATTCTTGTCGAGCGGATCGTTACCGTTGCCGCATTTGGGACTCTGGACGCAGGATGGGCAACCGCTCTCACAACCGCAGCTGGCCACGGCGTCTCGGGTGGCGTCGATCCAGGTCAGGAACGCCGAATGCCCGCGTTCGGCGAAACCGGCACCGCCCATGTACCCGTCGTAGACGAAGACCGTCGGCAGACCGGTGTCCGGGTGGAGGTCGGTCGAGAGTCCACCGATGTCCCACCTGTCGCAGGTCGCAACCAGAGGGAGGAGGCCGATGGCCGCGTGTTCCGCGGCGTGCAACGAACCGGGCAACCGGGTCTCGTCGACACCGGCGTCGGCGAGTGCCTCCGGTGTGAGGGTGTACATCACGGCGCGGGTGCTCAGGGTCTGCTCGGGCATGTCGAGCTCGACGGCGTCGAGCACCTCTCCGGTGCGCAACGTGCGCAGGTAACCGACGACCTGATGGGTGACGTCGACCTCCACGAATGCGACCGTCAGCGGGCCGAATCGCCGGCTCGCGAGCGTCGCGGTGATGCTGATGTCCGTCGTCTCCCGCGCCGACGTCGTCCAGTCCGGGTCCTCCGGATGCGCCAGCGCGAGACCGTCGTCGAGATCGAGCTCGTCGACGAGATAGGTCTCGCCCTGGTGGATGTGGACGGCGCCGGGGTGCACCGTCGACATGGCCCGGCCGGTGTCGACGGTACCGAGCAGCTGCGACGTCGTGGTGTCGACGATCAGGACCTGCCCGCCGATGCCGCCGCGGATGTCGACGTCGGCGTGGGGTTCGGTTCCGGCCGTGACGTACCAGCCGGACTTACGTTTGCGCAGCAGGCCGTCGGCGGCCAGGTCCTGCGCCACGTCGCGGGCGTTCCAGGCGTCGATCTCGCTGTCCGACAGCGGTTTCTCCATGGCGGCGCACAGCAGGTGCGGACCGAGGATGTACGGGTTGGCGGGGTCGGTGACCGTGGCCTCGACGGGTTTGCCGAGGAGTGACTCCGGATGATGCACGAGGTAGGTGTCGAGCGGGTCGTCGCGGGCGACGAGCACGACGAGTGAGTCGCCGGACTCGCGCTGGCGTCCCGCGCGCCCGGCCTGCTGCCAGAACGAGGCGACCGTTCCGGGGTACCCGCTGACGATCACGGCGTCGAGTCCGCTGATGTCCACGCCGAGTTCGAGCGCATTGGTGGTGGCCACGCCCAGCAGTTCGCCGTCGGAGATGGCCTTCTCCAGACGTCGCCGATCGTCGGCCAGGTATCCCGCCCGGTACGCGCCGACCCGGGACTCGAGCTCGGGGGCGCTCTGTGACAACAGGTGTCGTGCGCTGAGTGCGGTCAGTTCGACGCCCCGCCGGCTCCGGGCGAAACACAGTGTACGAGCACCTTCCACCACGAAATCGGCCAGCAGTCGGGCGGATTCAGCGCCGGCCGAGCGTCGGACGGGTGCACCGTTCTCGCCGGTGACCACCGGCAGGAAATCGGGCTCCCAGAGGGCGACGGTCCGCTCCCCGCGGGGAGATGCGTCCTCGGTCACCGCGACGGCCGGTTCACCGATCAACCGGCCCAGCGCCTCGGCCGGTTCGGCGACCGTCGCACTCGCGCCGATGACGACCGGATCGGCACCGGCGGCCCGCGCGATCCGCAGCAGACGCCGCATCACCAGGGCGGTGTGAGACCCGAACACGCCTCGGTAGTGGTGACATTCGTCGACGACGATGAACCGCAGATGCCGGAAGAACTGACGCCATCGGTGGTGATGGGACAGGATGCCGATGTGCAGCATGTCGGGGTTGGTGAAGATCCAGCGCGAATGGGCGCGCGCCCACTGCCGGATCTCGGGGTCGGTGTCGCCGTCGTATGCGCACGGCTGGAGGTGCCCGAACTCCGGTCGCCCGGCGATGATCGAGGACACCGCCCGGATCTGGTCGGCCCCGAGAGCTTTTGTCGGCGCGAGGTATAACGCGGTCGCATTCTTTTCGTTCAGCAAAGAAGTGAGAATGGGCATTTGATACGACATCGATTTGCCCGATGCGGTCCCGGTGCAAATAGCCACATGATTGCCGCGGAATGCGGCGTCGGCCGCGCGCGCCTGGTGAGTCCACACCTTCTCGATGCCGTTGTCGGCGTAGGCGTCGATCAGGGGCTGCGGCACCCACTCCGGCCAGGCGTCGAAAGATGGTGAGCGCGATGGGATTACCGAGAGGTGGGTGAGCGGGGAGGGGTCGGCGTCGGACCCCGCGAGGGTGCGGGCCAACAGGCCTGTCCCGAATGTGGAGTACTGCATCTTCTGGTGAGAACTCTTCGAAATAGTGTTGCAGCGACGGGTCTCCGACCTGCGTCGATGTTACCGGCTGGTGTCGTTGGTCTGAAGTTTGACGAGGTTTTGACTCACTTTGGTTCGTGTGACTATCGCTGGGGGGCCGAACATGATTGACTGGTTCCGGCCGCAGCTTTCGCGACCCACCGCCCGGTGGGCGACAAGCATGTTGCAGCCGTGGTACTGAGGTTAGTTTGGCGGATCGATGCAGATCTTCGCGGGGCTCTTTGAGGTATGGCGGTCGACCGGCCACGACACGATGACCCATCGTGTCGCGACAGTTGATATGTAAAGGATTGCAAGAATGGCACAGGGAACTGTGAAGTGGTTCAACGCGGAAAAGGGCTTCGGCTTCATCGCGCCTGATGAGGGTTCCGACGACGTGTTCGTCCACTATTCCGAGATCCAGGGATCCGGTTTCCGCACCCTCGAGGAGAACCAGCGGGTCGAGTTCGAGGTCGGTCAGGGCACCAAGGGGCCGCAGGCCACCGGCGTCCGCGCTGTCTGAGAAGACCCGCGTGTGACTGCACCACGCAGTCGGGGCAAACCACCGCTCCCGTTTCGATTCGTCGAGGCGGGAGCGGTTTGTTGTCTGGCTCCCGTTCCGCAGCGCTCCGCGCGTCGCGAACGCGCCACCTGAACCGCCCACCTATTTCCGAGACACAGCACTAGTCTCGAATCGTGGGCCAGTTGTCGTTTTTCTCCGCGGAGACCGAACAGCCCGCGTACGCCGACCTCGCGGGGCTGCTCGCGGCGCACGGACAGGCCGTCCGCTCCGAAACCGGTACGCGGGTCTCGATCGTGGTCGCCGACCGCTGGCGGGCAGAGCAGATCGTCGTCGAGATGCGTGCGGCCGGCCTCGAAGCCGAGTCGACGGTCTCGGACGAGGGCACCCCGCTGGCCCGGACCGCGCCCTGCCATGAACTCGATCCCCTGCACGCGGCCTGGTCCGCGGGAGCGGTCAAGGCGATGCCCCCCGGTTGGGTTCCGAGTTACCGGGCCCTGCGCCTGTGGGTGATCGCCGCCGGTCACTCGGATGCCGGCCGCTACCAGCTCGGATTGGATCCCCACGCTCCGGAGTCGCACGCGGCACTCGCCACGGCGCTGATGCGTGTCGGCATCGCACCCACCCTCGTCGGTACGCGCGGGCATTCCCCGGCCCTGCGGATCGCCGGCCACCGGCGCCTGTCCCGGTTGCACGAGTACGTCGGTGTGCCGCCCTGTGCCGAGGCCGTCGCCGACTGGCCTCCGGTCGACGAGCATTAGTCATCCCGCATTCGAGCCGTTGAGCTGCTACAACGGGTCGGAACGGTGTCGGATCGGTCACCTCGCCGGGTCCGAGACGGAATTCAGATGTGCAAACGGCGCTATACATAAGGTACAAACCCATCGAACACACCTGAACTGACACGCAGGAACGTTCTCCACCCAGTCAACCGAAGGACGCCCCGGTGGCAGAGACCAGCACCGCATCCCGCTCGAACAGGGGTATTCGACGCCTCGTGATCGTCGAGTCCCCGACCAAGGCCCGCAAGATCGCCGGGTACCTGGGGGCGAACTATGTGGTGGAGTCCTCCCGAGGGCACATCCGCGACCTCCCGCGCGGCGCCGCCGACGTGCCGGCCAAGTACAAGGGGCAGTCCTGGGCACGCCTCGGTGTGAACGTCGACGAGAACTTCGAGCCGCTGTACGTGGTGTCGCCCGACAAGAAGTCGACCGTCAGCGAACTCAAGTCGCTGATGAAGGACGTCGACGAGCTCTACCTCGCCACCGACGGTGACCGCGAGGGGGAGGCGATCGCCTGGCATCTCCTCGAGACCCTCAAGCCGAAGATCCCCGTCAAGCGCATGGTGTTCCACGAGATCACCGAGCCGGCCATCCGGGCGGCTGCCGAGAACCCGCGTGACCTCGACATCGACCTCGTCGACGCGCAGGAGACCCGACGCATCCTCGACCGCCTCTACGGCTACGAGGTGTCGCCGGTGCTGTGGAAGAAGGTCATGCCGAAGCTGTCGGCGGGCCGCGTGCAGTCGGTGGCGACGCGCATCATCGTCGAGCGGGAGCGCGAGCGCATGGCGTTCGTGTCGGCCGAGTACTGGGACATCTCCGCGACGATGGACGCGAGCGCGGAGAGTGCGGACAGCTCCAATCCGCAGACCTTCAAGGCGCGGCTGGTCAACGTCGACGAAGCCCGGGTCGCCACGGGACGCGACTTCGAGTCGACGGGTGTCCTGAAGAGGTCCGACGGCGTCATCGTGCTCGACGCCGACCGCGCCGAGAGTCTGGCCACCGGCCTGCGAGGTGCGGGGATGACCGTCACCTCGGTCGAGGAGAAGCCCTACACGCGCCGTCCGTACGCGCCGTTCATGACCTCGACGCTGCAGCAGGAGGCCGGCCGCAAGTTGCGGTTCACCTCCGACCGCACGATGCGGATCGCGCAGCGGTTGTACGAGAACGGCTTCATCACCTACATGCGTACCGACTCGACGAGCCTCAGCGAGTCGGCGATCAACGCCGCCCGCGCCCAGGCCCGCGAGCTCTACGGCGACAACTTCGTCCACCCGACGCCGCGCCAGTACACCCGCAAGGTCAAGAACGCCCAGGAAGCACACGAGGCGATCCGACCCGCCGGTGAGACCTTCCGTACCCCCGGCCAGGTCGCCGGACAACTCGAGGCCGACGAGTTCCGCCTGTACGAACTGATCTGGCAACGCACGGTCGCGTCGCAGATGGCCGACGCCAAGGGCACCACGCTGAGCCTGCGTATCGCCGGTACCGCCTCTTCCGGAGAGCGCTGCACCTTCGCCGCGTCAGGTCGCACGATCACCTTCCCGGGCTTCCTGTCGGCCTACGTGGAGACGGTCGACGAGCTCAGCGGCGGCCAGGCCGACGACGCCGAGAACCGGTTGCCGCAGCTCACCGAGGGGCAGTCGCTGACGGCCACCGACCTGACCGCAGACGGTCACTCCACCAACCCGCCCGCACGGTTCACCGAGGCGTCGCTGGTGAAGGTGCTCGAGGAACTCGGGATCGGCCGACCGTCGACGTATGCGTCGATCATCGGCACCATCCAGGACCGCGGGTACGTGGTCAAGAAGGGCAACGCCCTGGTGCCGTCGTGGATCGCGTTCGCGGTCGTCGGTCTGCTGGAGGCGTACTTCCAGAGCCTCGTCGACTACGACTTCACCGCGACCCTCGAAGACGACCTCGATCAGATCGCAACGGGTAACGAGAACCGCACGAAGTGGTTGTCGGAGTTCTACTTCGGCGACGACCATTCCGGTGCCGACGGTGAAACCCGTTCCGCCCATTCGGCAATCGCGCAATACGGCGGTCTGAAGAAGCTCGTCGGCGTCAATCTCGAGGAGATCGACGCACGGCAGGTCAACTCCATCCGTCTGTTCAACGACGAAGAGGGCCGCCCGATCTATGTGCGGGTCGGCCGTTACGGGCCGTATCTCGAGCGCAATGTCGCCGCGGACGGTGCGGAAGAGGATCTGCAGCGCGCCAACCTGCCCGCTGACATCACCCCGGACGAGTTGACCCTCGCGGTCGCCGAAAAGCTCTTCGCGACACCGCAAGAGGGGCGTTCGCTCGGTACGGACCCCGCCACCGGTCACGAGATCGTCGCCAAGGAAGGACGTTTCGGTCCGTACGTGACCGAGGTCCTGCCGTCGGACGACGATGACGACGACGGGGACACGCCCGCAACCATTCCCGCGGGCCCGACGCCGCGTGACGGCGGGTCGGGGGGCGGTACCGGAGGTTCAGACACCGCCGACGGCGACGTCGTCCCGCTCGACTCGCCCGGCGGGGGCACGGCCACCAAGACGAAGCCGGCGGCGAAGAAGACCGCGAAGAAGGCGGCGAAGAAGGCCGGTCCCAAGCCGCGTACGGGCTCGCTGTTCAAGACGATGGACATCTCGACGGTCACGCTCGAGGACGCGCTGAAGCTGCTGTCGCTGCCGCGCGTCGTCGGCGTCGACCCGGAGTCGGGCGACGAGATCACCGCGCAGAACGGCCGGTACGGCCCGTATCTCAAGAAGGGCTCGGACTCGCGGTCCCTCGGCACCGAGGAGCAGCTCTTCGAGATCACCCTCGACGAGGCGCTGAAGATCTACTCGGAGCCCAAGCGTCGCGGTCGTCAGGCCGCCGCGCCGCCGTTGCGTGAGCTCGGCAAGGACGACGAGGTCAGCGGCAAGCCGATGGTCATCAAGGACGGTCGGTTCGGACCGTACGTGACCGACGGCGAGACCAACGCCAGCCTGCGCAAGGGCGACGAGGTCGCCTCGATCACGCCGGAGCGCGCGATGGAGTTGCTCGCCGATCGTCGGGCTCGTGGCCCGGCCAAGAAGGCTGCCAAGAAGACCACGAAGAAGGCGGCGGCGAAGAAGGCCCCCGCCAAGAAGACAGCGGCCAAGAAGACGGCGGCGAAGAAGACCGCAGCCAAGAAGACGACGGCGAAGAAGACCGCAGCCAAGAAGTCGACCGCCAAGAAGACGGCGGCCAAGAAGGCGACGCCGGACGCCGAGTAAGAGCGCTCAATAATCGCTAATCGCTGGGGCAAGCGACGGCGAGTCCCTGCTCGCACCTCAGGGGGCAGGGGAGGGGGGGAGCTCAGTCCCGCCGGTCCGGCTCGAGGTGCGGGCGCGCGAGGAGCGTCTCGATCCCGCGGCCGCGGAGTTCGACGCCCTCGCCGATCTCCCAGTGCTCGGCTTCCTCGTGAGACGCCAGGAAGACCGCGCGTGCGGACCCGAGGACGCGGGTGGGTTCGTCCTTCGCGAGCTCGGTGAGGCGGGCCGCCTCGTTGACCGGGTCGCCGATGACCGTGTACTCCAGTCGCTGCTCGGCGCCGATGTGGCCGGCGATGGCCTTGCCGGCCGAGACGCCGATGCCGATGTCGGTGTCACCGAGGGTCTCGTAGAGCTCGGCCCGCAGCTCGCGCGCGGACGCGAGTGCCCGGCCGGCGAAGTCGTCGAGGTCGAGCGGCGCCCCGAAGATGGCGAGCGCCGCGTCGCCCTGGAACTTGTTGACGAACCCGCCGTGGCGACCGACCACGCCGACGACGACCCGGAAGAACTCGTTGAGCAGTTCGACGATCTCGCGGGGCGGCCGATTCACCGCCAGGCGCGTCGAGCCGACGATGTCGACGAACAGGACGCCGACGTAGCGTTCCTCGCCACCGAGTTCGGTGCCGGTCTCGATGGCCCGCCGCGCGACGTCCTCGCCGACGTAGCGGCCGAACAGGTTGCGCAGCTGCTGGCGTTCGCGCAGGTCGGCGACCATGTCGTTGAATCCGGCCTGCAGCAGGCCGAGATCACTGCCGTCGTAGATCTTCACCGCGACGTTGAGGTCGCCCTCGCTGACCTTGGACTGTGCGCGCCGCAGCTGCTTGATCGGGTCGTTGATGGCGGCGACAACGCGCACGATCGCGATCACGCTGAACGCGAGCGCCGAGATCGCCATCCACAGGATCGGCCGCTCCAGGCCGGTGGAGTCGGCCTCGATGATGCCGAGCCGGTGCAGCACGATCATCCCGATGATCACCAGCATCGGGGCGACCACGCTGATCACCCAGAACGCGGTGATGCGGGTGGTGACACTGGGCGCGATGGCGTTGTCGGGATTGTTGGCCATCGCCGCGACCGTGATCGGCCGCATGACCTTCTCCGCCTGCATGTAGCTGAGCGCACACGTGACCATCGCGCCGATCGTGCTGGCGATCGCGACGATGAAGGCGTTCTTCGACGACACGGTCAGGTTGACGAGCGTGAACAGCGTGCCGCCCACGACCCACAGCGCGGCGTTCACCGCGGTCAGCAGCATCGGTAGCGCGAGGGCGCGGCGTCGTGCGGCCTCGTTGTCGAGTCGGGTGCGACGCCGATGCCAGATGAGCACCGGTAGCGAGAGCTGGATGCTGGCGAAGCCGCCGATGACCATCGCGATCAACAAGTAGGCAGCGAAGATGACCTGGTTCAGCGCGGTGATCTCGTCGAGGCTGATCGAATCCTGGATCGGCATGCCGAAGCGCAGGAACGCGAAGGTGAACAGTGCACCGACGAGGTTCGCCCGCAGCATGTCCAGCGCGAGAATGGGCCACGGCGTATGAATCAGCCATCGGGCCAGATGCAGGCCCTTTGACCACCGCGACCGTTGTTGAACCACGGAGACTACGGTAGCTGGCTGCTTGCAATCGTTAAACACGGTTCCGCGCCTCAGGCGTGTCCGAACTGCGGATTAGGGTGTTGCTGTGACAAATGTCTTCGATCGGCTGACCGGGCAAGAGGCCATCGCCGACGATCTGCGGGCCGCCGCACGGGCCGCCCGTGCTCTTGCGGCGAGGCTCGACGCGGGTACGTCGGACGACCTGTTCCTCGCCGACGACGAGATCCCGGCCGTCGATGCGGGGTGGTCGCGGGCGTCGATGACCCACTCGTGGCTGTTCACCGGACCACCGGGCAGCGGTCGGTCGGTGGCCGCGCAGTGCTTCGCCGCGGCTCTCCAGTGCCAGGCGCCCGACGCCGCGAACGTCGGCTGTGGCGAGTGTCGTGCGTGCGTCACGGTGATGGCGAAGACCCATGCCGATGTCCGCCACGTCGTGCCGGAGGGGCTGAGTCTCGCCGTCGGGGCGATGCGCGACATCGTGCAGGCCGCCGCCCGCCGGCCGGGGACGGGGCGCTGGCAGATCGTCATCGTGGAGGACGCCGACCGGCTCACCGAGCAGGCCGCGAACGCGCTGCTGAAGGTCGTCGAGGAGCCGCCGTCACGCACGGTGTTCCTGCTGTGTGCGCCGTCGGTGGACCCGGAGGACATCTCGGTGACCCTGCGGTCGCGCTGCCGGCACGTCGCACTGGTGACGCCGACGACCGCCGACATCGAGCGGGTTCTCGTCGAGCGCGACGGTCTCGATCCGGAGCAGGCTCGGTGGGCGGCGTCGGTGTGCGGCGGCCACATCGGGCGCGCGCGTCGGCTGGCGACGGATCCCGAGGCGCGCACGCAACGCGAGAAGGCGCTCGGGCTGGCGCGTGCCGCCGCCCGCGACTCGACCGCCTATGCCGCTGCCGAGGAGCTCGTCCGGTCGGCCGATGAGGCCGCCAAGGCGATCAGTGCCGAACTCGACGCGGCCGAGACCGAGGAGATGAAGACCGCGCTCGGGGCGGGCGGTACGGGCAAGGGCACCGCGCGGATGCCGCGCGGAAGTGCCGGCGCGCTCAAGGAACTGGAGAAGCGGCAGAAGTCGAGGGCGACCCGGGTCGGACGCGACGTCCTCGACCGTGCCCTGGTCGACCTCGCCGCGCTGTTCCGCGACGCGCTCGTCGTCGGCGTCGGCGCCCAGGTCACCGCGATGCATCCGGACAAGGCCGACGACCTCGCGAATCCGCTCGCCGGCTACGCCAAGCCCGAGCAGCTGCTGCAGTGCGTCGAAGCCGTGCTCGCGTGCCGGGAGGCCCTCGACATGAACGTGAAGCCGAAGTTCGCCGTCGACGACATGGTCGCGCGGATCGGACTCGCGCTCGCGCGCCCGGTCGGGGCGTAGACAGCTTCACCCTTCCCTATTGGTAACTCGTGTGTTACCAATAGGACGTGGATGACTTCGAGGCGATCGCCGACCCGGTGCGTCGTGCGCTGATCGAGCGGCTCGCTCGCGGGTCGGCGCGCGTCGTCGATCTCGCGGCCGACCACCCGATCAGCCGGCCGGCGATCTCGCGTCATCTTCGCGTGCTCGGCGAAGCGGGCGTGACGACGGCCGTCGACCATGGCCGGGAGCGGCACTACGAGCTGGCGTACGGCGCGCTGGCCGGAGCCCGGGCGTGGCTCGACGCGGTGGACTCGGCGGTTGCGGGTTCGAACGCCGTGGACTCGGATGCCGTGGACTCGGACGCCGTGCAGCCGAGATTGGACGAGCGTCATCTCGACGCGCTCGACCTCGAGGTGCGACGTACCGTGCGCGAGTTCGTCGATGAGGAATCCGCGAACCCCCCTCTTGCACAGCCCGATTCAGGCAAACGACACAAGGAGACAGGATGACTGCCGACATCGCGGCCACCGGCCGCCGAGAGGTGCGGGCCGGCGTGCCGCACGTGGTGCTCGAGCGGGCGTTCGCCGCGCCGATCGACGCCGTATGGGCGGCGATCACCGAACCCGCGCGCCTCGAACGCTGGATCGGAACATGGGCCGGCGACCCCGTCGACGGTTTCGTCGACTTTCGGATGACCGCCGAGGGCGACGACGTGGAGCCGGAGCGGTTCACGATCCTGGAATGCGATCCGCCGCGCCGGCTGGTCGTCGAATCGAAGTCCCCGGCCCAGGACGGGAATGAGGACGTGTGGCGGCTGGAACTGGACCTGGCCGAAGCCCACGGAACGACGACACTGACCTTCGCCCAGGGACTGCCACGGGCCGACATGGCCGAGAACGTGGGCCCGGGATGGGAGTACTACCTCGACCGTCTGGTGGCGGCCGAGGCCGGCCGTAGCGTCGCCGAGGTCGACTGGGACGCCTACTACCCGGCGCTGTCGTCGTCGTACGCGGACATGTTCCGGGACTGATCGGTCGCGCGCCCGGACTCCGATCGCCGGAGGGTGACGCGGGCCTCGACCTATCATGAGGTCACGGTCGCGTGCCGCGGCCGGACGATGAGCGAGGAGCGAGCGATGTCGGACTTCATCCGCAAGATCAAGGAAGATGCCAAGGCCGTCTCGGCCGCCATCGATCAGGAACTGACGGTGCTCGAGGGTGTCCCCGGCTACGACCCCCTCGCCGACAACAAGGACGCCGAGGCGTCCGACGAGACCGCCGAGGACGCGGGACGGGTCGACGACGACGCCCGGTAGGGACAGACGGCAAACGGCCGCCGGATGGAGAATCCATCCGGCGGCCGTCCTGCTGTCACGCGGGTGTGCTCGCTGGGCGAACTCACCCCGGGTCGCTCACTTCTGAACGAACCCCAGCAGCGCCTCGTTCACCTCGGCGGCGTGAGTCCACAGCAGGCCGTGCGGCGCATCGGGGATCTCGACGTACTCGGCGTCCGGAACGGCCTGGTGGAAGCGGCGTCCGGTGGCGTCGATCGGCAGGATGTTGTCGGCCGTGCCGTGCAGGATGAGGGTCGGCTTGCCCGAGTCGCGCACTGCGGCAACATCTTCGCGGAAGTCCTCGATCCAGGCGGGGACGACCGAGTAGGCGGCGACCGGCGCGCTGCCGACCGCGGTGTTCCAGTTCGCGTCGACGACCTCCTGGGTGATGCGGGTGCCGAGGTTGTCGTCGAGGTTGTAGAAGTCCTTGTAGAACTGCGTGTACCAGGCGTAGCGGTTCTCCTTGGCGGCCGCCGCGATACCGTCGAAGACGGACCGGTCGACGCCTTCGGGATTGTCGTCGGTCTTCACCAGGAACGGTTCGAGCGACGCCAGGAACGCGAACTTCGCGACCCGGTCGGTGCCGTGGTTCTTGGCGTAACGGGCGAGTTCGCCGGTGCCCATGGAGAATCCGACGAGGATGACGTCGCGGAGGTCGAGCGTCTCCAGGACGGTGTTCAGGTCCGCGGCGAAGGTGTCGTAGTGGTAGCCGGTGCCGACCTTGCTCGACTTCCCGAACCCGCGACGGTCATAGGTGATCACGCGGTAGCCGGCGTCGATGAGCTCGCGCGCCTGCAGTTCCCAGCTGTTGCCGTCGAGCGGATAGCCGTGGATCAGCACGACGGCCTGGCCGGTGCCGTGATCTTCGTAGTACAGCTCGACGTCGGTGGAGTTCTCGGTGCCGACTTTGATGTAGCCCATTGCGATCACTTCTCTCTGTTGAGGCGACCCGATCAGGATCGGAATCGATGCGGCGGGCGGGAGAACGGTCGTTCTCGCCGGTGATTGCTACACTAGAGAACGATCGTTCCCCGCGCAACCTCCCAGCCGGGATCAGGCAGTAGAGGAGATCGAGGTGACCGACGCAGTGGACCCGCGCGAGCAGGTGGTCCGTGCCGCTGACCAGCTGTTCAACGCGCACGGGGTCCACGCGGTGGGGATGGACAAGGTCCGCGATGCGGCGGGGGTGTCGCTGAAGAAGATCTACTCGATGTTCCCGTCGAAGGAGGCGTTGATCCTCGCGGTGCTCGACGATCGGACCCGGCAGTGGAACAGCGGGATCGCCGCGTGTGCGGAGGGGCTGTCATCGCCGCGGGAGAGGTTGCTCGCCGTGTTCGACTTCTTGCTCCAGTGGTTCGGCACCGACGAGTTCCGCGGGTGCGCGTTCATCAACGCCTACGGCGAACTCGGGGCCGAGATGCCCTCGGTCGCCGCCGCGGTCCGTGCGCAGAAGGCTGATTTCCAGCGTTACGTCGCGGGTCTGGTGGCGGAGTTGGGAGGCCCCGACGGCCTCGGCGCGCAGCTGTCCATCCTCGCCGAGGGGGCCCAGACCACGGCGGCGATCGCGGGCTCGGCGCGTGCCGCCGACGATGCACGAGCCGCCGCCGAAGTCCTGATCGACCAAGCTCTCCGGTAGTCGATTCCAGAAGTTCTGCGGCCGTGAGCTTCTCGACGGTTCGTGATCTGTCGCCCGCGGTGCGGCGAAAATCGCTCGCGGGAGACGCCCGATGGTGGGAGGCTGCGACGGTGATCGACGTCGACAGGTTCAGCGCAGACGGTTTCCTCAAGATCGAGCGTCCGTCGCTGCGCGAGGCCGCGGATCGCGCGCGGGCAGGATTGTGGGCTCAGCTGGGTCTGTCCGAGGACGACCCGGACGCCTGGACCGATCCGGTGCGCTGGGCGTCGGACATGGTGGGAGCCGGCCCATTCGGGTTGCTCGCGAACAGTCCGGAGCTGACCGAGGCGCTCGATGCGATCTGTGGCGTCGGCGGTTGGACACCGCGTGGCGCCCTGGGCAACATTCCGGTCCGCTTCCCGCTACCGCCGACGGTCGATGACCGCGGCTGGCACATCGACGCCAACACACCGCGCGAGGACGGATCGTGGGTGGTGAGTCGACGGCCCCACACCGTGCTGATCCTGACCCTGCTCTCCGAGGTCGGACCGACCGACGCACCGACACGCATCCGGGTGGGGTCACATCGCGACGCAGTCGCCGTCCTCGACGACGACGGGATGAGCCCCTTCGACGCCGGTCCGCTACTGGACGCCGCGAGTCGCGAGCGTCGCGTCGCTTATGCGACCGGCAATCCCGGTGACGTCTATGTGGTCCATCCGTTCACCGTGCACGCGGCTGACGAACATCGTGGTGCGACTCCACGATTCATGGCGCAGGGGCCGGTGATGCTGACCTCGCCGTTGTCGCCCGACTCGGCAGCACCACTCGCGTCCGTGTTCGGTTGAGCAGCTGATCTACGACGACGGATCAGGCGGCGGATTCCGAGGATTCGCTGCCGGAACCACCGCGGTCGGAAGAATCGCTGTCGTCGCCCGCGCCGGAGTTGTCACGGCTCGTCGAGTCGGATCGCGAGTTGCCCGAACCCTCGGACGGACCGTCGTCGCCCGCTTCGCCTGATTCCGATCCGGTGCCCCCGTCGTCTTCGACATCGGAGGACTCGGTCGGCAAGTCCTGGTCATCGTCGACCACGATGTCCCGCAGGGTTTCCCGGCCCACGTCCCGTGTCTCGACGGTGTCCCTGGGCGTCTCGGCATCGGCTCCGGCGTCGGATGTGGTGGCCCCACGGTCGGTGGTCGGCTCGATGGGCCGGCCGCGGGGTGGTTCGGTGACCTCCGGCTCGCTGCCCGTGCCGGCATCGGGACGTGGCGTCTCGACAGGGCGGTCCGTCCGGGGCGGGTCGACCTTCCATCCGATCGACTTCAGGAGCGCCGAGACGAGCGGGATGGTCTCCAGCCAGACTCGAATGCTCCACGGCCCACGGGGATCCGACACCAGCACGATGACCGGCCCGTCGGTACCCGGCGGGGGAGGAGTCAGGCTGGTGCCGCCCTCGGGTACACCGGGCGCGCCGGGCCCGCCGGAGCCCTGGGCGTCGCCGGTGTAGACGACGAACGGACTGTTCGCGTCGAGTCCGGCGATGACGGTCATGACCGCCAGGTTCTGTTGCACCGCACGTTCTTTGAGTTCGTCGTCGAGCTCCGTCGACAACACTGCGCGGGTTCGGGGACCGCCGGCGATGATGGGGCCGACCGAGTGCGGAAAGTCGATGACCAGCGTTCTCGGTGTACCCGTGGAAGACAGGTCGCGTGTCATGGGAGCGGCCGGCCCGCCGGTCGGTGTCGCAGCGACGGACGGGGCGGCGGGGCCGCCGGCGCCCGGCGACAACGGGATCGGTTGGCTCCACCCTGTGGTCGATTCGGTGGCCACCTGGACGGTGTCCGGCGCGGTGAGAGCGTGGACCAGGGTGGTCACGTTGATCGATGCGACCGCGGTCGGGATGACGGTGGCCAGCGAGAGCGCGCCGAGGGTGAGAGAGGCGTTGGAGAGGCCCGAGGGTCGTCGAAGAGGACCGACGCCGTCGTTCTCGACGGCGCGTCGCGTGCCGCGCCGATATCCTGCCACCCCTGGGCCCCCTCTTTGTCGATCAGATATTAGACGACGAGTGGGCTGCTCGCTGTCGTCTGAATGACACAAATCGGGACATCTACTCGGAGGGTCAGCTACTGGAGATCACGGTCCTTCCAGATCCAGCAGCGCGGCCACCCGCTGGGTGAGCCGGAAACGCAGCGGTTTCCTCGTGACGGTCTCGATGATCCCGGCGTCGTCCAAGAGCTGGAGTCGCGGTCGGACGAACTGACTGGATCTTCCCAGCACGTCGGCCAGGGTGTTCGATCGGACGGCGCGGTTCACATCGAAGTAGTAGGCCTGGCCGAGGGTGTACAAGATCGCGCCGAAGTCGTCAGGACTTATCGGCGGTGACGACTCGCGGTCGAGCCCTACGCTGAGCGGAAACTGTTCGTCATCAACCAGATCGCGAAGGCGTGCCCTGAGCGCCTCGATCTTCTGCCGACGTTCGGAGAGGTCGAGCAGCAGCCGATGTTGTGCCTCGGCGATGATCTCCAACATTCTGATCAAGAAAGGCGTCAGATCCCCGCGATTCAGTGGATTCTCCACGTCCGCGAACGCGCGATAGTAACGGTCCTTGTTGTCGGCGACGGTCGCCGACAGCGCGAGGCTCGCGTACGGAGCGATCACCTGTCGGAGGTCGAGTGCGAGAAGGTAGCGCCCGGTTCGGCCGTTGCCGTCGTAGAACGGGTGCGTGTACTCGAAGATGAAGTGCGCAGCCACGGCCCTGATGAGTTGGGGGACCGAATCGTCGCGCGCCTGGCTCAGCATCAGGGTGAGCGCTGCGTCGATCGCTGACTCGGGCACGACTCCGGTATGCACGATCTTGGTCCCGGATTCGATCGATACCGGTCCCTGCCGGAACAGCCGCCCATCGGGAGCGTCTTCATCACGGATCTCTCCCGCGGTCACCGCGTCGTAGACAGCCCGGATGTCGTCCAGCGTATGCGGACTTTCGGCCTCGTCGTTGCCGATGTCGAGGTAAAGACGCGCCATCTCCGCGAAGCGCTTGTTTTCGATGGGTTGTCGCGCCCGGACGGCCCTGATCGCAGCACCGATCTCCTGTCGGGTCGAACGGACCTGTTCGATCTCGTTGGTCGCTTGGATCTCGTCGATGACCATGCGATGGAGATAGTGGGTCCGTGCTCGTCCTGGCAGATGTTCCCACTCGGACTGAATCTTCGGCTCAAAGCTCATGATTCGTTCGATCAGCACTGCGATCTCGGGGGTCAGCAGCGCGAACATCGGGTACTCGCCGATCATCAGGTCCCAGCGGAGGGCGGCGGGAGACTCGCGTCGGACCCGTTCCTCAGCGTCGGCGCCGACTTGATCGCGCTGGTGGAAGACGGACTTGAGCGTTCTGTATGACACTTGATCTATCTCCGCATCCATACGCAAAAGCGGGGTGGCCTGTATGGCCTATGTTATACAGAGACGGAGATAGATAAAATAAGGAACAGTCGGAGTGGCCTCTATTGTTCCAATGGTGCCCAGGGCTGCGTTCGCAGGGTCGGTCGACGGGGGTCGCGCACCGCGGGGCTGCCACACGCCCGCCTGTTCATGGTTGAACGAGTGAACTAAACGGCCTGCGGTCAGTGCGTCGAGGCGGCCGCGCGGCGGATTTCTGACGACGCAGGGGTGGGCCAGAACCGAGGCATGAGTGGCCGGGAGGAGATGGAGCCGCCCAGGGGAATCGAACCCCTGACCTATTCATTACGAGTGAATTGCTCTACCGACTGAGCTAGGGCGGCGTGCTACGCGAGGCAGCGCAGACGAGTCTAGCGAGGGTCGGGGATCGAACAAAACTCGGGTCGTCGAAGCCAGAGGGCCCAGGTCAACCCGGGAAGTCGGAACCGCAGACGACCGGCACCCGACGCTGCGGATCGAGTGCGTTGCGGACGAGCGCAGCGACGGTCGGGGAGTAGGCCATCCCGACGTGACCGATCTTCGACGCCGGGCACACGTCCTGGATCACCGTGTTGGTGATGTCGGGGCCGGGCGGCATCAAGGTCACGGTGTACGGCGTCGAGATCTCGTCGAATCGCGTCGCGAGGTTCACGTATCGGATCGAGCGATGCGTCGGACCCCAGTAGCTCTGACCGGGGGCACGGGCCGGTAGCCGGTCGGTGATCGACCCGACGCGGGAGTATCCCCGGTTCGACGCGGACAGCCCGACGATCGTGCCCACCTGTTCGGCGCGTCCGGGCAATTGGGTGACGAGCTGTGCGATCGCGCCGCCCTGGCTGTGGCCGACGACATCGACCTTGTCGGCACCGGTGGCAGCCAGAACCCGTCCGACAAAAGCCGAGACCACACGGGCGGACTGCTCCTTGTTGCCCAGGCCGCCGGTGTTGCCGCTCCAGCTCGTCTGGCCGTAGGTCAGGCTGAACACGCAGTACCCCGCGTTGGCCAGGGTCGGCGCGAGATACGCCCAGTTGGCGCTCTGGTTCATGGCGGTCGCGTGCAATAGCACGACCGGATTGCGTCCGTCCCGGTCGCGGCAGCCGAAGCGGTTGGCGCCGGCGGGCGACTCGGTTGCCGGGCTGAGATATCGAGAGGCGATGGCAGTCGGCGCATCCGCGATCACCGGGAACGGCGCGGCGTTCGCGGTGCCGGCCACGAGGCACAAACCTGCGGCGGCTAGCGCGAGCACAGCCGCCGTGACTCCGGATCGGATGCTGTTCATGGTCGGATTGTCGCCGACGACGCGGCGACGCGACCCGCGATTGCCGGAACGCCGGGCGGTCTAGGCGAGTACCTCGGCCAGTTGCGTCAGGCGAACACTGTTTCCCGACGGGTCGCGGAAACCCGCGTCGATGCCGTACGGCCGTTCTTCGGGTGTCTCGGTGAACTCGGCGCTGGCGATGCGAATCATGTTGTCTTCCTTCGCTTGAGGGATGTTGCGGTGTGAGATCAACGTAGGTCGCTGCGGCCGTCGAGGTCTTCTCCCCGTGTGCTGTCCTCACCTGGCCTCGTCGCGTGTTGCTTCCCTTTCCGGGGATTGCTCGGTCCGGCTCGTCGGCGCCGGGCGCGAGTAGACGCGCAGAACGCACGCCGGTATCTGTGCGTACGTGGAAGCGGGTGGGAACGAATCCCGATATGCGGTCGGCGTCTTGCCGAATGCGCGAGTGAAGCTCGTGGTGAACGAACCGACACTGGAAAGACCCACCGCCATGCAGATGTCGGCGACGGTACGGTCCGTCGTTCGCAGCATGGCCGCTGCCCGTTCCAGTCGTCGAGTCTGCAGATACGCGTGTGGCGACTGTCCGTATGCGGCTGCGAAGGCCCGCGAGAAGTGGGCGCGGGACAGTTTCGCCGCGGCGGCCATGTCGTCGACCGTCAGCGGCTCGGCGAATCGCACGTCCGCGAGATCCTTGGCGCGCAGCAGGTGACGGGCCGGGTGTGCGCTGGGCGTGAACTTGATGATGCCCACGTCGACATGTCGCCGTCGGATGTTCGGTGACCTCAGTCGCGGTCGCGACGCCGGAACTCGACGCCGCGCGGCGACAGTTCGTACCCGACGACGAGGCTGTCGGTCAGCCCGAGCTTCTTGAGCTTGGTGATGTCCTGCTTCAATCCTGCTCGGTCCCTGCCGAGTTCAGCCGCGAGGTCGGTCGACACCACGCCCGGGCGGCGCGCGATGAGGTCGAGGGTTTCTCGGGTCCATGGACCGTTCTTGGACCGGGAGTCCATCCGGTCGAGGCGGGTTCGGATCTCGTCCACGTCCGCGTCCGCGAGATCATCGTCGGCGCGCAGGGCGATCCGTGGGTCCTCGCCGATGCACTGCAGTCCGATGCGGTAGGTCGGATTGTGGACGTTGACGCAGAGGGCGGCCCGGACGGCGTCGGCATCGTCGTATCCTGCGCGCCGCGCCTCGTCGCGCGTGATCCGTTCGGGGTCGACGCGTTCCAGCGACGTCACCTCGATGACGTGAGTCAGCGCGATGAAGCTCGAGCCGGGATGAATGCGCGGATGGCCCCATCGCCGGAAGGCGAGGTCGACGGTTCCGTCCGCGACCCCGCGGGCGACTGCGGCCGTGAGAAGCACACTCGCGACCCTAGTCAGCGCGGCATCTGTGTGCATGAATTCGCAGCGCAGGATCGCCTGTCACCCCTGTGGATGACAGCTGAGAAGGTCCTGAGAGCTGTTGTAGGGTGTCCCGAGGTCAGCGACGGCATATGCCGACGTCATCGGGGGACCCCCTGCGTCGTGCCGTCGTTGAGCGCAACTTCACGACGAAATGATCACCGGCCGGGGGGAGGGATCTTGGTGCCGCCGCGCGCTTCCGCACTGTGGTTCCCCGACGTCCCGCCGTCGCCCGCTTCCGACGCGACGCCAGCCGCCGATCTCGCCGCTCACCTGGCCCGATACCGCTCCGTCGGCCCAGCTCAGGTGGCCTCGCAACCGTCCGCGGTGGCCGTTCTCGAGCGCCCAGTTCCACAGCACGAGGAGCCGATTCGGCCGTCGGTCGCCGCGCCGCAGGTCGTCGCGCCGCGCCCGGCGTCGGAGCTCGATGCGTTCCTGGCAGAGGCGGAGAAGTCGGTCCGTGCGAAGCGAAAGAGCGGATCGGCTTCGCGCAGCGAGAAGCGCGCGCGTATCGGTTCACCACTGCGAATCGCAGGTGCGGCAGCAGCGATTCTTGTGATTGTCGCCACAGCCTTGGGTGTGGTCCTGACGCGCGGCGGCGAGCCCGAATCGACGACGGCATCGACGTCCACCGCTGACGCCTCCGATTCGCTGTTGCCGTCCACGTCCGCTGTGGCGAGCGAGCCCGCCTGTACGCAGCGCCCGGTGGGATCGGGGACGACGGTGTCCGACGGCGACGATGCCGGTAATCAAGAGTCCGGCGCCGGTGCGATCCGCGCCTTCAACCACGCCTACTACGTTCTGCGCTCGGCGAGGGCGGCACGGGCGGTCGCGGCGCCGGGCGCGGTGGCCTCCGAGTACGTGATGCAGCAGTACATCAACCAGCGTCCACTCGGTACCCGGCACTGTCTGACGGTCGCCGAGCGCGGCCCGGGCGAGTACTCGGTGGTGCTCACCGAACTGCAGCCCGACGCGGCGCCCATCACCTACCGCCAGGTCATCCGCACGACGACCATCGGCGGCAAGTCCTACATCCAGTCCATCCGATCCGTTGAGTGAGATCTCGCCCGCCGTGGGCGCACCAGAGAGGTAGTCGAGTAATGAGTCATAGTCGGGGTCGGCACCGGAAGCGTCGGGTGCCGAGTGGTCCATTGCTGTCGGTGACGTCGGCGGTGGTCGCGGTGTCGATCACTGCCGGTGCGGGAGCGGCGTTCGCGGTGCCGGAGCAGGGTGGGACGAGTCCGGGTGACACGGCTCCGGGGCAAGGTGGCACGAGTCCGAGCGATGTGTCGCCGGATGGTGGTGCCGGTGCTGAGGCGACGGTCGAGCCGGTGGTGGTTCCGGGTCCGGGCAGTATTCCGGGGCCGCCGGTGGAGGCGCCGTATCAGGCGTACACCGCGCCTGGGTCGTATTCGTATGACGAGCCCTACACGCCGTTGATCAACAATCGGGTGGCTCCGCGGGTTGCTCCGCCGGTTCGGCCGATCGCGCCGCCGCCGGAGAAGATCCGTGTGGGCAACTTCGTCACCGACATTCCGGAGGGGATGTCGAAGCGTGATGTGAACTCGATCAATGCGTGGTCGGCCTATGGCGAGGCGAAGATCGCGCAGGGACTGATTTCTGCTGGTGTTCCTGAGGATGAGGCGACTCGTCGTGCGGCCGCGACGATCATCGGCGTCATGGCCGGTGGCACGGCTGGTGCTGTCGCGCTTGGTATTCCGTCGGCTGTTGTGGGCGCGGTGGTTGGCGCCCCGATTGGTGCGGTGGCGGGTGCGATAGTCGGTGCCGTCACGACGGGTGGTGCTACATCGGGCATTAACGCACTCGGTGGAGCTGGAATAGGCGCAGCGGTTGGTGGAATCGGAGCTGGAGCTGCGGGGGCTGTGGTCGGTGCCGCTATTGGGGGTACTGCAGGTGGCCTACTGGCGTACTCGCTCGGGGCGGGCGACCCGGGTGCCGACCCAACCGAGCCGTGGCGTCAGCAGGGCCCGCGGCACGCGCTGCCCGAGTCTGGCCCGAACCAATTCGAATTCCACCTGACATCGGACCATGCGCGTCGCTCTGGACTGCCGGCTGTTGACTACGTGGTAAATCATCGCGGTGACGTCGATGCGACCGTCGGAGCCTCGACCTTCAAATGGTCTGGCATGCAAGCACGCTCGCCCTACGCGGTGTTCGGGCCTCAAGTCGAACGATCAGTCCGTGACTGGACGCGGGCGCAATCCGAGACTCTCAAGGATGCGGTCCCGGGTAGTGACGTGCAGTGGCCCGGCGAGGCCGACCACGCTAGCGCTGCTAGGAAATGATATGAAGCGCGCGAAGGATTACGTTAATCTCGGTCGATCAGCAAAGAGGTTGTGAAGTGAAAAAGGCAATCGTATCCGTGTTCGTTGTCGTAATCGCTACTTTAGGTGTCATTGTCGGCGCGGGCCAGGCGTCTGCTGCGCCGTTGCAGAACTTCAGTACAAACGGCACGACATTCGGTACGTTTGGTAACCATTCTTTCTGCCGCGGTGCTATTACATACAGAGTCGACGCCGTGGCTAAGAAACGTGGCGTTGTCAAGGTCACCGCGACTTCACACGGATTCTCGGGTCAGGGTCCTTCATGGAATCGGAATCCGAATTGCCGCTTCCTATTTCGCTCCGCTGTCACAAGTGTCCGAGGGATCGATATAGAGAAGTGGACGGTTGGTTCTTTCGGGCCGAAACCAGGGCAGAAGCAGACGTGGCACGTCGTGACCGGCTCCGGCCCCGCTTGGATGGGCATCACTACATATGCCGTCAACAGTGCCGTTCGCGTCCTGCAATCCCCTGCTGGACCCTCCTTCTTCATGACGGTGCCTTAGGCGTCGATCTGTTGCACGAAGGATCTGAATGAAAAAGCTCTTGATCTTTGTGGTCGCGCTTGTCTTGGCAAGCGTCGCTACGGTTGCTGGCGGTGGTCACGCAACCGCAGCCCCCATTCCCCAGCTATCAACGACCGGGAACAATTTCGGCACCTTTGGTGACCACTCCTTCTGCCGCGGAGCTGTCAACATCGGTCTCGATGCGCCGGCAGGGAAGCCCGGCGTGGTTCGAGTAACTGCACGGTCGCACGGGTTCACAGGCGACGGCCCGGGATGGAGGAAGAATCCGAGGTGTCGAGTCCTCTTCGCGACAACGTACACAAGCGGTCGAGGACTCAACATTCAGAAGTGGGTAAGAGCTGGCTTCGGGCCGCGACGCGGTGAGAGCAAGACTTGGGACGTCCATACGGGTTCGGGTGTAGTCGTATTCGGCGTAACTGCCTACTCGACTAACAGCCCGATCGCCTCACCCCAGTCGTACGGGGCGGGTTTCTACCTGTTGGTCCCGTAACTGAGCGCCCGCAGAAGGTAAGGAGGGATCAAGTGAAACGATTACTCGCGCCTATGTTTGTCGGCCTTATCGTTGGCGCGTTGTGCATGGCGGGCGTCAGTCAGGCGTCTGCGGCTCCGATTCCCCAGGTTTCGACCACCGGCTACAACTTCGGGATATTCGGCGACCACTCCTACTGCCGGGGTGCGGTCAACGCGACTGTGGATGCGCCGAAGGGTAAGCGGGGTGTAGTCAGGGTCACGGTGCGGTCGCACGGGTTCACCGGGGCTGGGGCGAGTTGGAAGCGTAATCCGAATTGCCGAGTGCTGTTTGGGAACTACTACACCAGCGTGCGGGGTTACAACCTGGAAAAATGGGTTACCGCAACGTTCGGCCCGCGTCCGGGCGAGAAGAAGGTTTGGGAGATCAACACCGGCTCAGGTCCAGTCAGCCTTGGGTTCGGTGGGTTTTCGCCCAATAGTCCTGTTCGAGTCCCTTCCGGCTACGGTTCGACCATCTACATGCTCGTTCCCTGAATCCACATGACCAACCCGACCACACCACGCGACGGCGACCCGCAGGCCTGGGCCGAGCGGGCCGTCGTCGTGTGCGGGACAGCGGGAGGCGTTGGCACGTCGGTTGTTTCGGCGCTGCTCGCGGAGCATCGGGCGTCGTCGACGCTCGGGCTGCTCTCGTGGTGGGTGGACGCGTCGGGCAACGACTGCGACATCGAGCTGCGGCTCCGCGGGTCGGGTAACCCCGAACTGTTGCGCACGGCGTCGGGCACGGGTCTGTGGCTTCCGCCCGAGGAGGCGACGGTCACCGACGCCGTCGTCGAGACGTGGCGGCAGGGCGCGGTTCCCGTCGTCGACGCCGGTGCGCATCCGCTCACGCTGCTGCCCGAACTCGCCGAAGACGACCTCCCGAACCTCACTCCGGTACTCGTCATCGCGGCGCGACCCGACCTGCTCAACCGCGCCCGGGTCGTCTTCACCGAATGGGACCGGGCCGGGGTGCTGGAGAAGACGATCGTCGTCATCTCCGCCCAACTACCGGCCACCCATCAGGACGGACTCGCCGACATGCTGGTCAACGTGGTGTCCGGTGCGGTCGGCGGAGTGATCGGACTCGACTACGACCCCGTCATCGGCGCCGGCACCGCCCTGGACCAGGAGGCGCGCCGCGGGTTCCTCCCGGCGACGCACCAGGCGATCGCGACCTTGGCCGCGGCGACCACCAACAGGCACTGAGGCGCGCCCCCTTTCGCAATCCACCGGAACGGGGCAGCATGGGGCGACATGACCGGGTCCACTCGCTCACCGCTCACCACCGCCGAGGCCGCCGAGATGGTCGCCGATCCCTGGCGTGTCATCGCCGACAGACTCGCCGCCGCCTACAACACCGGATCGATGGTGCGGGGCGGTGAATTCGTCGCCAAGATCATCGACGCCGCCGAAGAGGCGAACCACCACCCCGACATCGATCTGCGTTACGGCACGGTGCATCTCGTGCTCACCACGCACAGCGCGCACCAGCTCACGGAAGCCGATGTCGCCCTGGCGAACCGGATCACCGGCATCGCCGCCGACCTCGGCCTCGAGCCGGTGTCCGCGCCCGTCACCCAGTTCAACCTCGCCATCGATGCCCTCGACATCCCGGCCATCAGGCCCTTCTGGAAGGCCGTCCTGGGCTACGGCGACGCGGCCGATCGCGAACCCGTCGACCTCGTCGATCCGGCCGGGCGCCTACCCAGCGTCTGGTTCCAGCAGATGGACGAACCTCGCCCCCAGCGGAGCAGGATGCACGTCGACCTGTGGATCCCGACCGACGAACTTCACGAGCGCCTGCAGTCGGCCATCACCGCCGGCGGCCAACTCCTCACCGACGAGTACGCCCCGGCCTTCTGGGTTCTCGCCGACGCCGAGGGCAACGAGGTGTGCCTGTGCACCTGGCAGGACCAGAACTACTGATCAGTCGGCGTACATCGTCTGCGTGAACGCCATCCGGTCGCCCCGGTACAGCGACCGCCGGTACTCGATGGGGACGTCGTCCTTGTCGTAGGACAAGCGGTTCAGCAAGAACATCGGCGTACGAGCGTCGACGTTGAGCAGAGCGGCCTCACGCGCGTCGGGCAACGTCGTCTCGATGGTGTCCTCGGTACGCCCGAAACGCACCCCGCGCCTACGGAATTCGGCATACAACGACGACGTCACCTCGAAGTCGCGTTCGAGATCGGGGTACCGGTAGGCCGGTAGGCGTGTGCGTTCCAGCGCCACCCGCACCTTGTCGGTCGTGAAGACACGCTCGAGCTGGATGATCGGGTCGCCGACGGCGATCGCCAGGCGTTCGGCGAGCACCGCGTCGGCCGTCAGGTTCGTCCAGCCCACCAGGATGCGACTGGTCTCCATCCCGCGCGCGCGGGCCGCCTCGGTGTACGAACCGATCGACAACGGTTGTCGGATCTTGGGACCCGCCACCACCGTCATCCGACCCCGGCGCTCGATCCTGCCGTCCAGCAACAACTCTCGGAGTGCCTGCCGCACCGTTTCGCGTGACACCGAGAAACCCTCGGCGAGATCGCGTTCCGCGGGAAAGGGATCACCCTCGACGAGGTCTTGAAGGAGTTCCTCCAACCGGGACCTGACCACCTGGTGCTTGAGAACGCGTGGTTGCTCGGACAGGGTCATGCGTCCAACATAGCAAACAATGGTCTAGACCAAATGGCAACCGAGTGTTCACCTTGCGTTGGGGTAAGTCACCCGAATTGGTCTATACCAAACGCAACAGTGGGCTCATGCGTACAACCGATGACTTCGCCGAGCCCGCTTCGGAACCTGCGGGCACAACCACCCCACACGACGGCACCTCGTCCGTCCAACTCGTCGTCTTCGACATGGCCGGCACGACGATTGTCGACGACGGGCTCGTCACCCAGGCGTTCGAGATCGCCGCGACCGCGGTCGGCATCCCGGCCGAGGGCGTGGAACGCGACCGCGCCCGCACCTACGTCCTCGACACGATGGGGCAGTCCAAGATCGCGGTGTTCCGCGCGCTTCTCGGCTCCGACGACGCGGCCCGCCGGGCCAACGAAGCGTTCGAAGAGGCCTACGGAGAACTGATCGACGACGGGGTCGACCCGATCCCGGGAGCGGCGGAGACCTTCGCGGACCTGCGATCGCGCGGGATCGCCACCGCGTTCACCACCGGGTTCAGCCCGGCCACCCAGCAACGGATTCTCGACTCGCTGGGGTGGGCCGCGGTCGTCGACCAGGTCCTCGCTCCCACCGCCGGCCTGCGCGGTCGCCCGTACCCGGACCTCGTGCTCGCCGCCGCTCTCACCGCCCAGGTCGACGACATGGCCAACGTCGTCGTCGTCGGCGACACGTCGAGCGACATCGACACCGCACGACGCGCCCGCGCCGGTCAGGCCGTGGGCGTGCTCACCGGTGCCCACGACGAGCACACCCTGCGCGCCGCGGGTGCCGATCGGGTGCTCACGTCGGTCGCCGATCTCCCCGCTCTGATCACCGCCCCCTGATCCACTCCACATCCCGCCCCCCGTCACGCCCCGAAAGGTCGTCTCCGATGAAGAACCGTAGATCTCCGCTCGCCCTCACCGCCGCCCTCGCCACCACCGCTCTCGTTCTCGCCGGATGTTCCGGCGGCGATTCGGAAGCGGTCAACGACAACGGATTTCCCGAAACTCTCACGCTCGCCGCTATCCCGGCCGAGAACTCCTCCGATCTCAAGGCCAGCTACGACCCGGTCATCAAGGTGATCGAACAGGAAACCGGGTCCAAGGTCGAGTTCGTCCAGGCCTCCGACTACGCCGGCGTCGTCGAGGGGATGATCGCCGACAACGTCGACCTCGCCTTCTTCGGTCCCTTCGCCTACGTCGTCGCCGGCCTCAACGGGGCCGACATCACCCCGATCGGAGCAGTGGCGTCGGAGAAGGGTGCGGAACCGGGATACCAGTCCTACGGAATCGCCAAGGCCGACAACGCGTCCGTCAACAGCATCGACGACTTCGCCGGTAAGACGGTCTGTTTCGTCGACCCCGGGTCCACTTCCGGCTTCCTCTACCCGAGCGCCGGTCTCATCGAAGCCGGGGTCATCAAGTCCGGCACCGAGACCGATCTCGCCGCCGGCGTCACCCCGATCTACGCCGGTGGACACGACGCGTCGGCGCTGTCGGTGGCGTCCGGTGACTGCGAAGCCGGATTCGCCTTCGACTCGATGGTCGACAAGACCCTCATCGAGAAGGGTGACCTCCAGCAAGGACAGCTGAAGACGGTCTGGAAGTCGGAGATGATCGCGGGATCGGTGTTCGCGGCGAACAATTCGCTGGGCCCCGAAGCCATCGACACGCTCACCAAGGTGTTCACCGAGCAGGTCAACAAGGAGTCGATGGAAGCCGCGGGCTTCTGCTCCGGCGACGAGTGCCTGATCACCGACGAGCGTGCCTGGGGCGTCGTGCCGGCTTCCGACGAGGACTACGCGGGCGTGCGGCACGTCTGTGAGGTCACCAAGTCCGAGAAGTGTGCGAGCTGATGACCGCACATCCACCAGTGGCTGGTGACGACCTCGTCGTCCACGTCGACGGCCTCACCAAGCGATTCGGCGACACCGTGGCGGTCGACGACGTGTCGCTCGACGTCCACCGCAGTGAACTAGTCGTGCTCCTCGGGCTCTCCGGATCCGGCAAGTCCACCTTCCTCCGCTGCCTGAACGGACTGCATCCCGCGACCTCCGGTGTGGTCGACGTGGTCGGGCACCGGGTCGATCGCGCCGGGCGCACCGAGATGCGAGCTCTACGACGCGAAGTGGGGTTCGTCTTCCAGCACTTCAATCTCGTGGGCCGGATCAGCTGTCTCGAGAACGTCCTGCTCGGCGGGCTCGTCGTCCTTCTCGAGCTCGGCCAGGAACGAGCGCAGCTCCCCGCGCAGGAAGTCACGCGTGGCGACCTCGCCCAGGCCGAGACGCAGGCTGGCGACCTCGCGGGCGAGGAACTCC
>ERZ501011.78-NODE-78-length-30221-cov-12.186137_pt1 | contig 30221 bp, 29 predicted proteins | sample MGYA00248833_ERZ501011 | MGnify/ENA primary metagenome ERZ501011 (study PRJEB25958, sample SAMN03398530) | human skin metagenome | study: EMG produced TPA metagenomics assembly of the Human Skin Microbiome Metagenome (human skin metagenome) data set. | reverse complement strand
CCAGCCGACTGGACGCCAAACTGGCCCGCCGGCGACAAGAACGCGCCCGCAACAAGAAACGACGCGAGGCCGAACTCGAAGCCGACCGTCGCGACTTCCTCGAGAACCCGCCACCATTCTGACGGACTCGTCCTCTGAGATCAGCTAGATCTGGCCGAAACGGCGGAGCGCTTCCTCACGCTCGGCCTTGTGATCGACCATCGGCTCGGGATAGTCGTCGGCGTCGACGTCACCGACCCAGCGTCGGATGTACTCGCCGTCGGGATCGAACTTCTTGGCCTGCGCCTCGGGGTTGAACACCCGGAAGTACGGCGCCGCATCGGTTCCCGTACCGGCGGCCCACTGCCAGCCGTGGTTGTTCGACGCCATGTCACCGTCGATGAGCTGCTCGAGGAACCATTCCGCTCCCCACCACCACGGCAGGTGCAGGTCCTTGACGAGGAAGGACGCGGTCACCATGCGCACCCGATTGTGCATGTACCCGGTCTCCGCGAGCTGACGCATCCCGGCGTCGACGAGCGGAAAACCGGTACGCCCTGCCTTCCACGCGTCGAAACGCTCGTAGGCCTTCTTGTCGGTGTCGAGGTCGATGCCGTCGAACTGTCGATTCCAGTTGTGCCACAAGCTATGTGGCCAGTGGAACAGCACGTCGGCGTAGAAGTCGCGGAAGGCGAGTTCGCGTAGATACGCTTGCGGCCCCCTCGAGGCTCCGTCGCTGCGCTCCTTCGCACCTCGGGGAGCAGAACCAGACTTGCCGAGATCGGCGGCCATCGTGCGGGGATGGATGTTGCCGTACTTGAGATACGCCGACATCCGGCTGGTGCTGTCACCCGCGGGATCGTTGCGGCCGGAGTCGTAGTCGGCGAGACCGTCGTCGACGTACTCGGCCCACCGCTCGAGCGCCGCGTCCTCACCGGCGGGCAACGACAGCCCGGTCGGCGACTTCGGTATCTCGATGCGCCCGGTCTTCGTCAGCTCGGACGGGTCGACGATCTTCTTCGCAGGCACCGACGAGTCGGCGGGCGCACGCCAGCCGTGGTCACGCCACCGCTTGAAGTAGGGGGTGAAGACCTTGTACGGCTCGCCGTCGTCTTTGGTGACGCGACCGGGTGAGACGAGGTACGGCGACCCGGTCGCCACGAGCTCGATGTCGCCGAGCGCGTCGGCGACGGCCTCGTCGCGTCGGCGGCCGAACGGGGCGAAGTCCTCGGAGATGTGCACCCGTTCGGCGTCGACCGCTCGGGCCAGCTTCGGGATCTCGACCTCGGGTCGGCCCCGCACGACCAGCAGCTTGCCGTCGAGCTTGTCGTCCAGTTCCCGCAGGGAGTCGAACAGGAACGCGAGCCGCCGCTCGCCCGCGGACTTCTCCAGCCGCGGGTCCACCACAAAGCACACGAGGACCGACGAATCGGTCCTCGAGGCGGCCGCGGCGAGCGGCGGGAGGTCACTCAGGCGTAGATCGCGCCTGAGCCAGACCAGTTCGGTGGCGGACGTCAGCCCACTCCGAGCAGGTCGATGACGAACACGAGGGTCCGTCCCGAGAGACGGTGTCCGGCACCGGCGGAGCCGTAGGCCAGCTCGGGCGGAACCGTCAGCTGGCGGCGTCCGCCGACCTTCATCCCGGGGATGCCTTCCTGCCAGCCCGGGATCAACCGGTCCAGCGGGAAGTTGGCCGACTGGCCGCGATCCCACGACGAATCGAACTCTTCGCCCGTCTCGTAGTCGACCCCGACGTAGTGGACGTCGACGATGCCGCCGCGAGCGGCTTCCTCGCCCTCGCCGACGATGAGGTCGGAGATGGTGAGGTCGGCCGGCGGGGGTCCCGCCTGGAACTCGACCACTGGCTTCTCGGTGCTGGTCACTGGACTCTCCTTTGAGTCGGGTGTTCGGCGGTCAGGCGGTGCGTCGGAACGGTCGCTCAGCGATCGCCCATCTGCACGTAGTCGCGTTCGGTGTAGCCGGTGTAGAGCTGACGCGGACGGCCGATCTTGGTGGTCGGGTCCTCGTGCATCTCGCGCCAGTGCGCGATCCATCCCGGCAGGCGTCCCAGCGCGAACAGCACGGTGAACATGCGCGTCGGGAAGCCCATCGCACGGTAGATGACACCGGTGTAGAAATCCACGTTCGGGTACAGCTTGCGCTCGATGAAGTAGTCGTCGTTGAGGGCGACCTCTTCGAGACCCTTGGCGATGTCGAGCAGGTCGTCCTGCACGCCAAGCGATTCCAGGATCGTGTCGGCGGTCTTCTTCACGATGGCGGCGCGCGGGTCGTAGTTCTTGTAGACGCGGTGACCGAAGCCCATCAGCTTGACGCCGGCCTCCTTGTTCTTCACCCGCTTCATGAAGTCCTTGGTGTCGCCACCGTCGGCCCGGATGTCGTCGAGCATCTCGAGCACGGCCTGGTTGGCGCCGCCGTGCAGCGGGCCCCAGAGCGCGTTGATGCCGCCGGAGATCGACGTGAACAGGTTGGCCTGCGACGAGCCCACCAGGCGGACGGTCGAGGTGGAACAGTTCTGCTCGTGATCGGCATGCAGGATGAACAGCATGTCGAGGGCCTTGGCGACCTCGGGGTTGACCTCGTAGGGCTCCGCGGGGAAGCCGAAGGTCATCCGCAGGAAGTTCTCGACGAGGCTCAGCGAGTTGTCGGGATACAGGAACGGCTGTCCCGCCGACTTCTTGTACGCGTACGCCGCGATGGTCGGCAGCTTCGCGAGGAGGCGGATCGTCGACAGCTCGACCTGCTCGTCGTCCTTGGGATCGAGCGAGTCCTGGTAGTAGGCCGACAGCGCGTTGACCGCACTCGACAGCACCGGCATCGGGTGCGCGTTGCGGGGGAATCCGTCGAAGAAGCGCTTGAGATCCTCGTGCAGGAGGGTGTGGCGCTGGATCTTGGTGGTGAAGTCCTCGAGCTGCGACGGAGTCGGGAGCTCCCCGTAGATGAGCAGGTAGCTCACCTCGATGAAGGTCGACTTCTCGGCCAGCTGGTCGATCGGGATTCCGCGGTAGCGCAGGATGCCGGCGTCACCGTCGATGTAGGTGATGGCCGACTTGGTCGACGCGGTGTTCACGAAGCCACCGTCGAAGGTGGTCAGATTGGTCTCGGCCAGGAATTTGCCGAGCGCGACCGAGTCGGTGCCCTCGGTGGCCTTCAGGATCGGGAGCTCCAGCTGTCCACCGGGGTAGGTGAAGGTCGCTGAGGCCGTGTCGGACGCCTGGTCGGCTGGGACTGTTTCAGCAGACACACGAACCCCTTATTCAGATCAGAGATTTTTACAGTGACCGGGTAGGACACACAGGTACAACCTAGTCGCTTCTCAGCTCGCCCGCCCACGGAGGGTCGGCGCCGGGCCTCGAGACCGTCACCGCAGCCACGTGAGCTGCGAATTCGGCCGCTTCCCGCCACTGCTGGAGGGTCAGGGAACGCACTGCTCCGGGCGAGAGTCGACCATGCCGGTCCAGGTGATTGACGAGGCCCCCGAGCACGCTGTCCCCGGCACCGATCGTGTCGACGACATCGACGGACGGAGCCGGTGCGGTCACCTCACCGGCCGCGGTGCGAACGGTGAGGCCCGAGGCCCCCTCCGTGGTGACGACCGCGGCCACACCGTCGGCCAGCCAGTCTGTCGTCGAACTTCCCGCGGACCCCGTGCCGAGCCAGGCCGCGTCCTCGTCGGACAGTTTGACCACGTCCACCGACGACATCCAGCTCCGGAAGCGCCGTCGATAGGCCTCGGGGTCGGCGATGACCGCGGGCCGGATGTTCGGGTCCAACACCACGACTCGGCCCTCGGCCCGGCATCTGCGCATCAGGTTCTCGTACACCGTGGCACCGGGTTCCAGGACCAGCGAGAGGGTCCCGAAGGTCACCGCCGCCACGGTCGGCGGCAGTGCGCCGGGATCGCCGATCGCGCGATCCGCGGTGCCCTCCACATAGAAGGAGTAGTGCGCCGAACCGTCGTCGGCGATGGTCGCCAGGGCCAACGAGGTGGGCTCGTCACGACGCTGGACCATCGCGGTTCCCACGCCGGCGGCCCGGAGTGCGTCGAGGACCGCATCGCCGTAGGTGTCGGTGGACACCGCGGACAGCAGTGAGACCGCACTCCCCAACCGTCCCAGCGTGATTGCCACATTGAACGGGCCACCACCGAGGGCGGGCTGCAACGGCGCCAGACCGCCGGCGGTCGCGTCGTGCCGGCCACCGCCCTGCTGTACGACATCGACGAGCGCCTCACCGCAGACGACGATCTCTCTCACTGTCTCTCCTCACGTTCCGTCGGCCATCCCGCGCCCGTCCTCTCCGAGTCTGCCACCGGACGCAGGCCCCTCCGCCCGAGTTCAATCGGTGGGACACCGTGTCGCGCGGGGTAAGTTCGTTGGATGCACGAGCTGCCGGCGGGCCCCGACGCGGTGGTCCTCGACTTCTCGGCCGACGACTCACCGTCGGCCGCGGTACTCAGCGCGGTCGCGGCGCTCCGCGAAGCGATCCGGGGTGGTGAACTCCCCGAGGTCACCGACCTCGTGCCCAGCGCGCACACCGTCCTGGTCCAGGCCCGTCCCGGCCGCGGGCTGGACGAACTCGGTGTCCGCCGGGCGCTCCGGCGTCGGAAGCGCGCGGGCGATCCCGACACCCACAGCACCGACGAGATCGTCATCCCGGTCGTCTACGACGGTGCCGACCTCCCGGATGTCGCTGCGGCACTGGAGATGACGACCGACGAGGTGATCGGGCTGCACTGTCGCACCCGATGGCGCGTCCAGTTCATGGGCTTCGCACCGGGTTTCGGGTATCTCGTCGCCGACGACGAGGCAGCGCATCCGTTCGACGCCGTCGGCCGACGCCGGGAGGCCCGCACGAATGTTCCGGAGGGGTCGGTCGCGATTGCCGCCGGGTACAGCGCGGTGTACCCGAGGTCGAGTCCCGGCGGTTGGCAGTTGCTGGGCCGCACCGATGTTCGGCTGTGGGATGCCGGTGCCGATCCCCCCGCCCGGCTCGCTGCGGGCCGGGTGGTCCGCTTCGTCGACGCCGGACGCGACGGCACATGACCGCGCTGACTGTTCTCGCGACGGGACCCCTCGCGACTGTTCAGGACCACGGCCGACCGGGCTACGCCGATCTCGGTGTCCCCGGTTCCGGCGGTGCTGATCGTGGGGCCCTCGCGCTGGCCAATCGCCTTGTGGGCAACGCGGAGTGGGCGGCAGTCGTCGAGACGACGCTGGGCGGGTTCCGGGCACGCGTCGACGCCGACGCCCTGGTCGCGGTCACCGGGGCGGATACCGTGGTGCGCCACAACGGGGTCCCCGCGGGGCTCGCCGCGGCACTGGTGCTGCGCGCCGGTGACGAGCTGGCCCTCGACACCCCCGGTTGGGGGTTGCGCAACTACATCGCCGTGCGGGGTGGGATCGACGTCGAGCCCGTACTGGGTTCCCGGTCGACCGATACGCTGTCCGGGCTCGGACCGCCACCTCTCGGCACGGACGACCGTCTGCCCGTGGGCCACGCGGCGAGCGATTGGCCCACCGCTTTGTCCGCCCCCGCCGACCGCGAGCACCCTCATGTCGTCGCGCTGGAGTGCCACGAGGGTCCGCGGGCCGGGCATCTCGAGTCGCCGTCCGATCTGTTCGTCGGAACGTGGCTGGTCGGGTCCGACAGCAACCGGGTCGGTGTGCGGATCGACCGCGCGGAGGGGTCGGCGCAGCCGCTCCTCGCCCATCGCGCCGGCGCCGCCGAGCTCCGTTCGGAGGGGATCGCCCACGGGTCGGTCCAGGTCCCGCCCAGCGGCCGTCCGGTGATCTTCCTCGCCGATCACCCGGTCACCGGCGGCTACCCCGTGGTGGCGGTCCTCGCCGCGGGCGCGGTGGACCTGGCCGCGCAGCTGGTGCCCGGATCGCAGATCCGATTTCGTCGGAGCTGATCGGAGATCCGACTTCGTCGATGCTGATCGGAGATCCGATTCCGTCGGTGCTGATCGCGCGGACACGACGTTTCGGCTTCGACCGCCGCGGGAATGCATACGAGCGTCCCGATAGGAGGTACGAGCGTGAGTGATCCGTCTGTGAACGACTTGTCGACCGTGCAACTCGTCGAACGTCTGCAACAGCAGACGACGACCCTGGTGAAGACCGAACTGCAGCACGCCGTCGCGGAGATGAAGGGCAAGGGCACCCGGATCGGGGTGGGTGCGGGGATTTCCGGCGCGGGCACGCTGCTGGTGTTGTTCGGCCTCGGCACGCTGGTCGCGGCGGCCGTGCTCGGACTGGCGAACGCCGTGCCGGCGTGGCTGGCAGCGGTGATCGTCGGCGTCGTGCTGCTGGTCATCGGCGGGGCCGCCGCGGCGATCGGCGCCAAGCGCGCCAAATCCGCTGTGCCCCCGGCACCGGAGCGAACCGTCGAGAGTGTCCAGCGTGACGTGGCGACTGTGAAGGAGCACCTGTAGATGAGTGAGACACATCCCGACCAGAATCCGACCGACGATCCGCCGCCGATCGAACAACAGCGGGAGGAGCTGGCCGAGACGGTCGACGCTCTCGCGGCCAAGCTGGATGTCCCGGCACGGGTGAACGAGGCGGCGTCGAAAACCGCGCATACCGCGCAGGTGAAGGCCCAGGAGAACCAGACCGTGTTGATCGGTGCGGCCGTCGCCGCGGTGGTGGCGCTGGGCGCGTTCATCGTGATCCGCCGCCGTCGTCGCTGACCGGCCGTCGTCGCTGAGAGGCCGCCGTCGGGCGGTTGTAGTCGAGCCAAGAGCAAGGAGCTGTCATGAGTGCCGTATCGAAGGCGATGTACAAACCGATGTCCCTCGCGACCAGCGTGCTCGGCGGTATCGCCGCCGGCGCGGTGTTCGGGCAGATCTGGAAGCGGATCTCCGACGACGAGTCGGCGCCCGATCCCAAGGATCTCGAGCGCAGCAACACAGAGGTCCTCGTGGCCGCCGCGCTGCAAGGACTCGTGTTCGGTCTCGTTCGCGCCGCCGTCGACCGCGCCGGAGCGCGCGGGTACCGGGCGGTGACCCACGAGAATCCGGAGTGACTCCCGGTAGACCTCGGTTGACACCCGAGTGAGACGAACCTATCGTTTCGTCTCATGGCCGAGGTTCTGCACGCTTCCCAGGACACCTGTCCCGTCGACGCCGCGTCGGCCGAGGCCACCTGCCCGGCCGGCGCGGCGTCGTCGGCGACACACGGCTACGAACCCCTTGGCCCGGATTCGCTGACCTGGCAGATCTGGGGGACCTGGACGGGGATGTTCCAAGGTCTGTGGGCCGGGTCGATCCAGAACATGCATCCCAAGCTGGGTGCGGCGGTGTGGGACCACTCGGACTTCTTCGGCGAACGGTGGCAGCGCCTGATGCGCTCCCTGTACCCGATCAGCGGCGTCGTCTTCGACTCCGTCATCCCGGGTGCCCGGACGGGGGAAGAGGTGCGCGACTACCACCTCACCGTCAAGGGCACCATGGAGGACGGGTCCCGCTATCACGCATTGGATCCCGACGTCTTCTACTGGGCCCACGCCACGTTCTGGTACGGCAACGTCCGACTGTGCGAACGCTTCGGCCCCTTCCTCACCGAGGACCAGAAGCGTCAGCTCTTCGAGGAGTCCAAAGCCTGGTACGCCCAGTACGGCGTCTCCATGCGTCCCGTCCCGGAGACCTACGAGGACTTCCTGGAGTATTGGGACCACATGTGCCGCAACGTGCTTCGTGATCACGTATCGGTCCGCACGGTCCTCGACATCACCCAGCTGCCGCCCCCGCCGTTCCTGAGCTTCATCCCGACGTGGCTGTGGGACCGGTACCTGGTGCCGCAGAACCAGAAACTGTTCATGTGGCTGACCACCGGGTTCTACGACGAGCCGATCCGCGAGATCCTCGGGCTCGAGTGGACCGACAAGGACGAACGTCTATTCCGTCTGGTGGGTAAGGGCATCAACCTCGTGATGCACAAGCTCCTACCCAAGCGGGCGCTGCGCCACCCCCGACCGCGCGATGCGTGGGATCGCGTGCACGGCAAGGTCGCCGTGGATGCACCGATCGTGCACACGCCGACGCGCAATCTCCCGCCGCAGAGCGAGCGCGGCAACCCGATGCACTATTGCCCGGTGACCGCGGCACGGCGGGCGTCGTACCCGGGTGTGCTCACCGCGGACTGACATCCGCCCGAACGACTACTGCTGACCCTGGCTTCGGCGCATCGCCTGCCGGACACGTCCGGCCTCCCGAGGGGCGTGCGGGTTCGGACGGCCCGCTCGGGAGCCGGCGAGCTTCGCACCGATGTGTTCGCCCACGGTGATCGGCGAATAGCGGCTGCCCGCCCCCACGCACGACGGCAGGGTCGAGATCATCGCGTCGAGGTTGCCGTCGTGGAAATAGGCAGCCGAACGACGCCGCTCCACCGTTCCGTCGACGACCGGCGGCTTCACCCGGTGCAGGGTGGACATCCACCGCTCGTTGGTCCAGCGCGCCATCAGATCACCCAGGTTGATCAGCAACGCACCGTCGGCGGGACTCACGTCGTGCCAGTCACCGTGCTGGTCGAGAACTTGCAGACCCTTGACCTGGTCGGCCCACAACACGGTCACGATGCCGTAGTCGGTGTGCTCCCCCATGCCGGTGAGGTCGCCGTCCAGCTCGATCTCACCGGGCGGCAGCGCATAGTTGTTCATCCGGAGCACGTCGAGCGAATGGTCGGTGAATCCCTCGAAGAAGTCGGCGGGTAGGTCGAGGGCATCGGCGAAGATCCTGGTGAGCGTGTGGGCGACGCGTCGTGCCTCGTTGAAGTACGCCGACACCGCCGCCTGGAAATGCTCGACGGCCGGCCACGTGTTCGTCGCGTAGTGGTCGGCGGGTAGATCGAGTTCCGGGTACTGCGTCGCCTCCACGCCGACGTTGAAGGCCTCGAAGAAGTCGTTCATGCGTGCCGCGGACTCGACCCCCAGCGACAACGACAGGGATTCCGACTTCGGGGGCGCGTATCCCCGATTGATCTCCGGTGGCGTGCGGTAGGTCTTCTTCAGCTCCAGCGGCAGCGCGAAGAAGACATCCATGGCGGCGGTGAACTCGTCGATGACGGCGGCGGGGATCTCGTGCCCGACGACCTGGATGAAGCCGACCGAACTCGCCGCGTCGTCGAACCTGGCCGCCACCACGGCCCGATCGGCCGGGTCACCGTTCCGCGTGTACGGCGAGATGTCGATGAGCGGTACGTCGAATCCGGTGGCGGCGGCGGTCATGGCGTCCATGGTGGCACCGATCGCGAGACCGCGCTGGTCGGCGGAACCCGTTCTCAGGTGCGCTGACCGGCGCGGTAGTGCACGAAGGCGGGGATCAGCAACGCCGCGATGATCGTCGCGACGACGACCGCGATACCGCCGAACGCGGTCGCGGCGGCGACCCCGATCGAGGCGGCCGCGGCGCCGTGGGCGACGTCGGCGATCCGGGGCCCGCCGGCGACCACGACGATGAACACGCCCTGGAGTCGGCCGCGGACCTCGTCGGTCGCGGCGGTGAGCAGGATCGACTGCCGGAACGCCGCCGACGCCATGTCGGCCGCGCCGCCGATCATCAGCAACACCACCGCGACGATGAGCATCGGCATGGCCGTGCCGTCGGCGAACGACACCGCGATCCCGGTTCCGGTGATCGCCAGACCCCAGATGATGATGCACACGATGACCGCCAGGCCCTGGCGCTGCACGCGGGCGACCCAGCCCGAGAAGATCCCACCGACGACGGCTCCCGCGGAGATCGCCGTGAACAGCAGGGCGAAGGCGATGCCGCCGCCCTCGGGGCCGCCGAAGTTCTCGTGGGCCATCTGCGGGAAGAGCGCTCGCGGCATGCCGAAGATCATGGCGATCAGGTCGACCAGGAACGACGCCAGGAGGATCTTGTGCCCGGCGAGATACCGCAGCCCTTCGAGGACCGAACGCAGGCCGGCCACCTTGGGCGCGGCATCGCTCTCCGGCCGCAGCGACGGCAGCATCGCGACGGCGATGAGCGTCGGCAGCAGGAAGATCGTGTCCACGAAATACAACAGCGAATAGCCGAGGACGGGGATCAGGGCGCCGCCGACGAGTGGCCCGGCGATGGCGCCGGCCTGCATGACCGTCATGTTCAGCGACAGCGCGGCAGGCAGGTCCTTGGCGTCGAGCAGCCGCGGTAGCACCGCCGTCCGCGTCGGCTGGTTCACGGCGAAGAACGCCTGCTGAACGGCGAAGAGCACCAACACGATCCACACGTTCTGCCCGCCCGCCGCGGCCTGCGCCCAGAACAGGGCGCTGCAGACGATGAGGCCGACGGTCGTGATGATGAGCAGGGTCCGGCGGTCGACGACGTCGGCCAGCGCCCCACCCCACAGCCCGAACACGACGAGCGGCACCAGGCCGAAGACACCGGTCAGTCCGACGTAGGCAGAGCTACCGGTGACCTCGTAGATCTGGGCCGGCACCGCGACCACACTCAACTGCGCGCCGATGACGGTGACGATGTTCGCCAGCCACAGTCGCCGGAAGTACTGGTTGCGCAGCGGCGCGGTGTCGGCGAGGAGGCGGGGCATTTCGATGATGCTAGGACCGCCCGCCGACGTCCGGCCACGCAGGCACTCCACAAGGCCGCCTGTGGACAGTGCCGTCGCGTGGTCGCTGCCCTCCGCTATGGTCATTCCGCCCGAGGCGCACCTCGCACCTTGGTCGGGGCTCGGAGAAGGGGATGCACATGGGTGTTCGACGCTGGATGACGGTGGTGACGGTCGCGGTGGCCGTCGTACTCGGCCTCGCGGTTCCGGGGACGGCACAGGCCGGTCCGCGGTATCCGACGGCCGGCGATCGCATCACGGTGCAGGTCGCGTCGGATCAGCAGAGCGCGTACGGCTTCTGGTGGGTCGACGGTCACAACCGGATGTCACCTCGCGGGGGCCGCGTGGGCATGAGCCTGCGCGACTACGATCCGAAGACCCGGTTGTGGTCGACCACAACCACTTTCACCTCGCACAAGCAGCGACAGCAGACAGCCGCGAACATCACGTCGTGGGGCGGTTATGCCCGCTGCACGATCTGGGTGAACGGCGTACGCGTCGCGCACCATGTGTACCGGGCACCGATCTTCGCCCAGGCGCAGTGCGGTATCGCCAGACTCGACCCGAACCGCCTCGACTACCGCTGACGGCCCGCAGAACGGGTGTCGACGCTCAGGGCTGCAGCCGTTCGGCCCGCCAGGAGTGATCGACGTGGGTCAGCCGAACCCGATTGTGCAGGCGGTTCGCTCGCCCCTGCCAGAACTCGACCTCGACCGGGACGATGCGGTATCCGCCCCAATCGGACGGGACCGGGACCTCGGCACCCTCGTCGAACCCGCCGTAGGCCTCGGCGAGTTCGGCGGCCTTCTGCTCGAGTTCGACGCGGCTGCCGATGGGCCGTGATTGCTCGGACGCGGCCGCCGAGAGCTGCGACCCGCGGGGTCGAAGCTCCCAGTACGCCTGGATCTCCAAGGCGCTGACGTGTTCGACCGGTCCGCGGAAGTGCACCTGCCGTTCCAGCGCGATCCAGGGAAACGTCACCGAGGCATACGGATTCGCGGCCAGGTGTCGGCCTTTGTCGGAGTCGTACCCGGTGAAGAAGACAACGCCGTTCGCGTCGACCCCCTTGCACAGGACGGTGCGGGTCGACGGCCTGCCCTCGGCGTCGGCGGTGCCGAGGACCATCGCGTTGGGCTCGGCGATCCGAGCGTCGACGGCTTCCCGGAGCCAGACGTGGAAGAGATCGAGCCACGGCGGGTCGCCGCGCAGCCAGCTCGGGTCGAGGTTCTCGCGGATGCCGTCGGCACCGGCGGCGCGGTCGCCCTCGCCGATGTTCGGTGGGATGCCGCCGCCGTATCCGACGCGCATGTTCGGCAGGTCGATGGGGTCGCGCGACTCGTCCAGCACTTTCCTGACGCTACTCCGACCGTGCTCGTTACTCCGGGGTACACGCGGGGCGTCGTGCTGATCTACAGTTCGTCGTGGATTGCATCCCCGTGGATGCACGACACGGACGTCGAGTGAGGTGGGTTGCCATGGCCAACACTGTTCCCGAGGATTTCGTCGCCGGACTCGAGGGCGTGGTGGCCTTCACGACCGACATCGCCGAACCGGACAAGAACGGCGGCAACCTCCGCTACCGCGGCGTCGACATCGAGGACCTGGTCGAGAACAAGGTGACCTTCGCCGACGTGTGGGCCCTCCTGGTCGACGGCAAGTTCGGCGACGGCCTACCGCCGGCCGAACCGTTCCCGCTGCCGATCCACACCGGTGACGTGCGCGTCGACGTCCAGGCCGCGCTCGCCATGCTCGCCCCGATCTGGGGTTACCAGCCGCTGCTCGACATCGACGACGAAACCGCCCGCGACAACCTCGCCCGCGCGTCGGTGATGGCGTTGTCGTACGTGGCGCAGTCCGCGCGCGGCATCCACCAGCCCGCGGTCCCCCAGCACGTCATCGACGAATGCGACACCGTCACCGCACGTTTCATGACCCGCTGGAAGGGCGACCCCGATCCCCGGCACATCGCCGCGATCGACGCCTACTGGGTCAGCGCCGCCGAGCACGGCATGAACGCGTCGACGTTCACCGCACGGGTGATCGCCTCCACCGGAGCCGATGTCGCGGCCTCGCTGTCCGGCGCGATCGGCGCCATGTCCGGCCCCCTCCACGGCGGCGCCCCCGCACGCGTGCTGCCGATGATCGAGGAGGTCGAGAACACCGGTGACGCACGGGGACTCGTAAAGGGGATCCTCGACCGCAAGGAGAAGCTCATGGGCTTCGGGCATCGCGTCTACCGCGCGGAGGACCCGCGTGCCCGCGTGCTCCGCCGCACCGCCCAGGAATTGGGCGTCCCCCGCTTCGAGATCGCCGCCGCACTCGAGCAGGCCGCGCTCACCGAACTCCGGGAACGACGCCCCGACCGCGCCATCGAGACCAACGTCGAGTTCTGGGCGGCGGTCATCCTCGACTTCGCCGAGGTGCCGACGCACATGATGCCGGCGATGTTCACCTGCGGCCGGACCGCCGGCTGGTGTGCGCACATCCTCGAGCAGAAGCGCCTCGGCAAGCTGGTCCGCCCGGCCGCGATCTACACCGGTCCGAGCCCCCGGCGCCCCGAAGACGTCGAGGGCTGGGGTGACGTCGTGAAGCCGGGCCTGTAGGTCCGTTCCACCAGAATCGCTACTTCCCCCACAGATTCGCTATTCACAGATAGCGAATCTGTGGTCGAGGTAGCGACCCTGTGGAGGCCAATCGGCTGTGGACAACGTCTGAGTGAATTCCACAGGGACGCCGAGGCACCCGCAATCGGACCGGGGCGGCCTCACCATCGAGCGCATGCCCGACAATCACGTGATCCGACGGTCCGCTCTCGCAGCCCGTCTCGGCGAGGACGAGATCCGGTTGCGTCAGGAGACTGGCGCGCTGCGGAGCGTATGGCGAGGTGCGGTGCACCTCGGACCCGCGCCCGACGACGAGCTCGAACGCTATCGCCTGAAGATCCGCGGCGCCGTGGCCGTCGGCGGGAACGGACGCGTGGTCAGCCACGAGTCCGCCGCCGCGCTCCACGGCATCCCCCTCCTCCGACCGGACATGACCACAGTCCACTTCACCTCGTCCAAGACCGGTCGTACCGGGGACAAGATCCACATACACCGCGACAACCTGCCGGACGAGCAGGTGATGTCCGTCGACAACGTCCGGGTGACGACGCCGGCCCGCACGGTCGCCGACGTGGCCCGCCTGGGGACGTTCGAACAGGCAGTCTGCTGCCTCGACAGTGGTCTCCGCTCCGGCATCACACACGCCGAGATCCAGGCCGTCGTGGCGTCGAGCATCAAGATGAAGGGCATCCGACAACTGCGTCAGGCGCTCTCGATGGCCGACGCACGATCCGAAAGCGTAGGCGAATCCTTCAGCCGCGCAACGATGATCGCCGTCGGACTCCCGCTCCCCAACCTCCAGGTGACCATCCTCGACGGCGACGGCAGGTTCGTTGCCCGCGGCGACTTCGGCTGGGACGACAAGGTCATCGGCGAGTTCGACGGCAAGGTCAAGTACTCGGGACAGTTCGGCACGCCCGCGTCGGAAACGGTGGTCGACGAGAAACGACGTGAGGACGCCATCCGGCGAACGGGGCGGCTCGTCGTGCGGTGGACGTGGCAGGACCTCCTGGACCCGCATCACTTCCGTGGCCTCATCACAGGTGCCCTCCGCGATGCGGGACTCGTCTGACGTGCCCGCCCCAGAAGCCCTACTCGACCCAGAGGTGCGCTACTTCCAGGTAGCGCACCTTTCGATGAAACAGCGATTCTGCATGGGGCCACCGGCGCAGAGATCGCCGCTGCACCACCCGGCTGCCGACACCTAACCCGAGGCGCCCCCACAGGTGGCGAGGGCCACTCCCTAGAATTGCCGTCATGAGCGAAGCCGCCACCGCATCCATCACCCTGCCCGCCGACCTGCTGCCGTCGGACGGCCGCTTCGGTTGCGGGCCGTCGAAGGTTCGCCCCGAGCAGTTGCAGTCCCTCGTCGACACCGGCGCGTCGGTGTTCGGCACCAGCCACCGTCAGGCACCGGTGAAGAACGTCGTCGGCTCGATCCGCGAGGGTCTGTCGAACCTGTTCTCGCTGCCCGAGGGCTACGAGGTCGTGATCTCCAACGGCGGCACCACGGCATTCTGGGACGCCGCGGCGTTCGGCCTGATCAAGCAGCGTTCGCTGCACCTCACCTACGGCGAGTTCTCGTCGAAGTTCGCGACGGTCTCGAAGAAAGCCCCCTTCCTCGACTCGCCCGCGGTCATCTCGACCGACCCCGGCACCGCGCCCGACCCGGCCGCGCTGACCGTCGACGACTTCGGCGGCGTCGACCTCATCGGCTGGGCACACAACGAGACCTCGACGGGCGTCGCGGTGCCCGTCGTCCGTCCCGCCGGTTCGGATGACGCGCTCATCGCCATCGACGCCACCTCGGGTGCGGGCGGTCTGCCCGTGAACGTCGCCGACGCCGACGTCTACTACTTCGCGCCGCAGAAGTGCTTCGCCGCCGACGGCGGGCTCTGGGTCGCGCTGATGAGCCCGCGCGCGCTCGCACGCATCGCCGAGATCGCCGAGACCGATCGCTGGTGCCCGGAGTTCCTGTCGCTGCCGACCGCCGTCGACAACAGCAGCAAGAACCAGACCTACAACACCCCGGCCGTCGGATCGCTGCTGCTGTTCGCCAACCAGATCGAGTGGATGAACAACAACGGCGGCCTCGACTGGTGCGTCTCGCGCACCGCCGATTCCAGCTCGCGTCTCTACCAGTGGGCCGAGGCCAGCGACTTCGCGACGCCGTTCGTCACCGAGGCGGCCAACCGCAGCCAGGTCGTCGGCACCATCGATTTCAACGACGATGTCGACGCCGCGGCCGTCGCGAAGATCCTTCGCGCGCACGGGGTCGTCGACACCGAGCCGTACCGCAAGCTCGGCCGGAACCAGCTGCGCATCGGCATGTTCCCGGCCATCGAGCCGGAGGACGTCAGCAAGCTCACCCAGTGCATCGACTACATCGTCGAGCGCCTCTGATCGCCTCCTCGACACCTCGTCGCCGGCGCGCCGCACAGATCGTTGCGGCGCGCCGGTGGTGCTTCACCGAACCGGTAGCCTGGTTCCCACAGACCACATACGACGCATCGATCGCTGGCGTCGCTTGCGCCCCACGCGTGCTGAACTGCGGTTTTGCCGCGTGTCCCACAGTGAACCGGCAGATCGGTGAGTTAATGTGACCCCAATGCGTGCACCGACCGGAGGAGGAGCAGATGCGTGAGCTCCGCGTCGTCGGGGTGGAAACCGACGGCTCCCATGTCATCTGCCAGGACCCGCAATCGGGCGAGAAATTCCGGATCGCCTCCGACGAACGCCTCCGCGCCGCCGCCCGCGGCGACATCTCACGACTGGGACAGATCGAGATCGAGATGGAGAGTGCATTGCGGCCACGCGAGATCCAGGCACGAATCCGAGCGGGTGCAACCGTCGCCGAGGTGGCGGCCGCAGCCGGGGTGGGTGTGGACAAGATCGAACGCTTCGCCCACCCGGTCCTCCTCGAGCGCAGCCGCGCCACCGAACTCGCCGGCGCCGCGCATCCCATCCGCCATGACGGCCCGGCAGTGGCGACCCTGGTCGAGTCGGTCGCCGAGGGACTCCTCGCCTACGGCCAGAATCCCAACGACGCCGACTGGGACGCATGGAAGGGCGACGACGGGTACTGGGTGGTCCAGGTCGCGTGGAGCGTCGGACGCACCGACAACCTGGCGCACTGGCGCTACCAGCCGGGATCGCACGGTGGCAGCGTCGACCCGCTCGACGACCTGGCCGACGAGCTCACCCATCCCGAGACCATCGCGCCCCGTCGTCGGCTGACCCCGGTCGCCACCCCCGAAGTCGCTGTCGAGACGACCCCGGACGGACGCGAAGAGGTCACCATCGACGCAGCCTCGATCATCGGTGCGCAGCGCGCCCGGCACGACCGCCGCACCGCGGCCGAGGACGACGGCGCCGTGCCGTTCGACTTCGGATTCGACGACGAGCCGTCCGCCGACACCGCCGAAGCCTCGGACACGGACGACGCGGCGGCCACTTCCAACGCCGACGACGCCGACGCCGACGACTCGGTGCCCGCACCGTCGTCCGGCCCCGAACGTCCGCGCCGCAAGAAGGCACGTAAACCGGCGGTCCCGGCGTGGGAGGATGTCCTGCTCGGCGTGCGCAGCAACGGGAACAGCTGAGTGTCCTCCGCGCGCGCGGCGACGGTCTGGTTCATCGACACCGACGACCCGGCCGCGATTCTCCGCTCGCGTCCGGCCAACGACTCCCAGCACGCCCAGCAGGTCGCGACGACCGTCTTCGGTGACAGCGTCCTGGTCCCGCTCGTCGACACCGATCTCGCGTCCGCTGCCGCGGTCCGCGACACCCACGTCTACGCCGGGTTCTACGGCCCGCTCGCCGTCGTGTCGTGTTCGCTGTTCGAGACGACCACGCCGTCGACGCTGACCCGCGCGCTCGCGCGGATCCGTCCCAGCGCGACCACGACCCTCCTCTACACCGAGCCCGACTCCTCACTCGGAGTGTTCGCCCGGTGGGAGTCGGGGACGCTCCGACGCTCCTTCGCCGCCGACCCGGTCACCATCCACGAGGACCACGGCCTGCCGTTCACGTTCGAGAAGCCGTTCTGGGGTGGCGAACACCCGCTCAGCCACGCCGAGGGCGTGCCCACCGCACCCATGTCGCTCCCCTTCCATCCCGCGCACCTCGCCGAGGAATCGAACCGTGCGTGGCTCGGGTTCCGCTACACCCACCCGCTCGCGGAGTCCGATCTCGACCCGGCCCAGATCACCGTCACCTGCTTCGCGTTGCACCCGACCGAATACGAACCGACCGCGGCCGACTACGAGAACTACCGCGCCGCAACGGCTTCGCGCGCCCGGGAGCGGACGGGATCGCCGGGTCAGGACGCTCGCAAGCGCGGGCGTATCCGCGAGTACTTCGGGTTCTAGGGTGCGGGGCGTCCCATCGCCAGCAGCGCGATCGACGACGCGACCCCGGCGAGGAAGCCGAGCAGCAGTCCCCACACGACCCACCGCCACACGGGCCGCGCCCGGAACTCCCAGAGGGTCCACCCGAGTCCGCCCGCGACGACCAATACGGCGGCGATTCCGAGGAACCGCAGGATCTCGCCGATGAGCAGGTAGACGCCGACCAAGACGAATGCGGCGAACAGCGCGCACGAGGCGCCGACGATCAGCCCCAGGGCCCACGGCGTCGGTTCGACACCCTCCCGCTCGACGGTCACGATCCCATGGTGCCCGACCGGGCGCGCTCGTAGAACGCAACGGCCGCAGCGGTCGCCACGTTCAGCGAGTCGGTGCCCCGGCTCATCGGGATGCGCGCCTTCACGTCGGTGGCCGCCATCGCCGACGCGGTGAGACCGGGGCCCTCCGCACCGACCAGGAAGCCGACCTTCTCGGCGGTGACGGCTTCGGCCAGGGTCACGGCGGCGGGATCGGGCGTCAACGAGACCAGCTGGAAGTCGCGTTCCCGCACCAGGTCCAGGCCGCGCGGCCAGTCGTCGAATCTCGCGAACGGCACGAGCAGTGCATGGCCCATCGATACCCGCACGCATCGGCGGTACAGCGGGTCGGCGCAACCCTGACCGAAAAGCACTGCGTCGACGCCCAATCCGGCGGCGTTGCGGAAGATCGACCCGATGTTCTCGTGGTCGTTCACACCTTCGAGGATCGCAACGGTCCGCGCGCTCTCGAGGACCTCCGGCACCGTGAGCACGGGCGGTCGGCGCGACACGGCGAGCACGCCGCGGTTGAGGTGGAAGCCGACGATCTCGGCCATGACCTCGGCGGTGGCGCGGAAGAACGGGACACCGGCCAGCCCGGGATCACGGAGATCGGCGTCGAACTCCTCGAGGCGTTTCGCGACACCGAGGAAGGCGTGGGTCGCGAACCGTGACGCGATCATCCGCTGGGCGACGAGAACACCTTCGGCGATGACCAGACCGCGGCCCGGGCGCCCGCCGGGCAGAACCGGGAGATCGGGCCGTCGGTCGACGGAGTTGAGGTCGCGGAAGTCGTCGACGCGCGGGTCCTCCGGGTCGTCGATGTCGATCACGTTCACTGCGAGCCCGGGCACCGCAACAGTCTGCCACCCGGACGAAACCGGCAGCGCACGGGTGTGAAACTGTGGAGGGCGTGACCAGCGATTCGACTCCGATGTCACGTCTGTCCCTCGCCCGCGCCACCGACGCGGACTGGGCCGACATCATCACCACCGATGCCCGCGCGTTCGCCATGCGCAACCCGCTGCCCGACGACGAGGTCGCCGATCTGCGCGGCAAGGTCGCCGACGACGACGTCGTGCTGGTGCGCGACACCGGGTTGGACACGCGGCCCCTCGTCGGGGTGGCGATGTTCTACCGGATGTCGATGTCACTGCCCGGCGGTGGCGTGTCCGACGCGGCCGGACTGTCGTGGGTCTCGGTGGCGTCGACCCACCGGCGGCGTGGCATCCTCCGCCGCATGCTCACCGAACTCGTCGAGCAGTGGGAATCGGAGAAGTACACCTTCGGAATCCTCACCGCGAGTGAGGGCACCATCTACGAACGCTTCGGCTTCGGACCGGCATGCTTCGCGAACTCGGTGTCGCTGAGCCCGGGCGCCCAGATGCGCGCGGCCCAGCCCGACGATGCCACCGTCCGGTATGCCGACGCCGACGCGGTGGCCGCCGCGATCCCCGACCTCCACGCACGGTGGACGCTGACCACCCCGGGCGCGCTCACCCGCACCCCCGCCTGGTGGAATCCCATCCTGGCCGACCGGGCGTCGGAGCGGCCGCTGTCGGCGAGCGGTCTGCACTACCTGCTGCACGCCGACGGCTACGCGAGCTATCGCATCTACAAGGACGAGACCGGCGCGGTGCGCGGCGAGGTCAACGAGGTCTTCGCGGTCACCGACGACGCACACACCGATCTGTGGCGCGTCCTGATCAGCCTCGACCTCATTCCCTCGCTCACCGCGACCATCCCGGTCGACGACCCGCTGTCGCAGAAACTCGTGAATCCGCGGTCGGTGTCGGTCACCGGGACCGCCGACACGATGTGGCTGCGCATCCTCGACGTCCCAGCCGCCCTCGGCGCCCGTCACTATGCCGCCGACCTGGACGCCGTGATCGAGGTGACCGACGAATTCCGCGCACACGGAGGCGTTTTCGACATCTCGGTACGCGAGGGCGGGGCGATCGTCGCGCCGGCGAAGTCGGGAGCGACGCCCACCGTCTCGCTCGACATCTCGGTGTTGTCGAGCATCTACCTCGGCGGGATCCGACCCTCGGCCTTCGCGGCGGCGGGACGCCTGCGCGTCGACTCCCCGGCGACGCTGCGCGCGCTGGACCACGCGTTCATGACCGACCGCGCCCCCTTCTCGGGCACGTTCTTCTGACCCTTCGAGACGTCCCTCCGCAAGCTCCGGGACTCCTCAGGGAGCGGTGAGACGTCCCTCCGCAAGCTCCGGGACTCCTCAGGGAGCGGGATTAGATCGCGCGTGAGCGCGGGACGTCGGTGTCGGCCTGCCCGAGGATCTTGTTGGCGATGCGCACGGCCTCGCGCAGGATGTCCCGCTCCTCGGCGGACAGTTCCGCGAGGCGGTCGCTCAACCATGCCTTGCGGGCGGCGAGTTCGTCGGTCACGACTTCGACGCCTTCCGGGGACAACGTCACGATGGCCTGACGGCCGTCGGTGGGATGGGGTTCGCGCTTGATCATCCCGAGATCCGACAGCGAGGCGATGACCCTGGTCATCGACGGCGGGCGAACCCGCTCGGCGGCCGCGAGCGCACCTGGTGTCATCGGGCCCTCGTGGTGCAGCGTGTTGAGGGCGGACAGCTGAGTGAGCGAGACCAGCTTGTTCTCCCGCCGACCTCGGAGTCGGCGCGCCAGGCGCACCACGGCGAGGGACAGGTCGCCGGACAGACTTCCGTCACCATAAGGTGCATGCATTGCCAAATCGTAGGCCAGGAAATCGGCCTCGCTGCCCGTCCGCGACGAAATTGAACCGGGTGGACGACACCGAAACGGGCAAACCCGGACAGACGACCAAGTCCGTCAGCCGATGAGGTCGGAGATCGGTCCGCGCGCGAAGTAGGCGACGAAGATCGCGGCGACGAACCAGAGCAACGGATGCACAGTGCGGGCCTTGCCCGCCGCGGTCGCCATCACGACCCAGCTGATGAAGCCGATGCCGATACCGTTGGCGATCGAGTACGTGAACGGCATCGAGACGACCGTCAGGAAGGCCGGCAGCGCGTAGTCGAGCCGTTTGAAATCGATGGACGTGAGCTGGCCGATCATCATGGCGCCGACGACCACCAGCGCGGGGGCGACCGCCTCGAGCGGGATCACCTCGTAGAGCGGTGTCAGGAACATCGCCACCAGGAACAGGATTCCGGTCACCACGTTGGCGAGGCCGGTGCGCGCACCTTCGGCGATACCGGACGCAGACTCGACGAACACCGTGTTCGACGACGCCGAGGCGGCACCGCCGGCGATGGCGCCGGTCCCCTCGACGACGAGCGCTCGGCCGATACCGGGCAGGTTGCCCTTCTCGTCGGCGAGCCCGGCCTCCTTGCCGAGGCCGGTCATCGTGCCCATGGCGTCGAAGAAGTTGGAGAGCACCAGCGCGAAGACCAGCACCGATGCCGCGAGCACACCGATCCGGGTGAACGCGCCGAACAGGTCGACGTCACCGACCAGGCTGAGATCGGGCAGACCGCCGAGGGCGCTGGGGATGTCGGGCACGCTGAGACCCCAGCCGGAGGGGTTGTCGACGCTGGACCCGTAATCGAAGATCCGCTCCAGCACGATCGACAGCACCGTCGTGATGGCGATACCGATCAACAGGCCACCGGGGACCCGACGCACCACCAGGACGCCCATCAGCAGCACCCCGACCGCGAAGATCAGTGTGGGGATCGTGGAGATCGAGTTGTCGCTGCCCAGCTGCACCGGGACGGTGGTGCCGGCGGCATCGGGGATGCGCTTGACGAATCCCGCGTCGACGAAACCGATGAAGGCGATGAACAGACCGATCCCCGCCGCGATCGCGGCTTTCAGTTCGGGGGGCACCGCGTTGAACACCGCGGTGCGGAATCCGGTGACGGCCAGCAGGACGATGATGATGCCGTCGACGACCACCAGACCCATTGCCTCGGGCCAGGTCACCTGCGGCGCGATGGACACCGCCAGCAGGCTGTTGATGCCGAGACCCGCCGCGATCGCGAACGGATAGTTGGCGACCAGGCCGAACAGGATCGACATCACGCCCGCGACGAGCGCGGTGACCGCGGCGACCTGCGCCAGCGGCAGGACGTTGCCCAGGACGTCGGTGTTCTTGTCCCCGCCCGGGATACCGCCGATGATGATCGGGTTGAGCACCACGATGTAGGCCATCGTGAAGAACGTGACAAGGCCACCGCGGAACTCGCGGTTGATCGTCGAACCGCGTTCGGAGATCTTGAAGAACCGGTCGAGCGGGCCGCGCGGGACCGCAGAATCCGGCCCCGGGGTGGTCGCGGGGAAGTCGGGCTCCGTGGGGAGGTTCCCCTTCGACATGTCCGCACCCGGGGTGTCGGAGGACCTCAGATCGCGAGACTCACTCGGCTCATCGTGTGGCACGTTCCGAAAGCTACCCTGTTGTCCATGTCCACGACACTCGAGATCCCCGAACTCCCCCGCGCGTTGCGCGCCCCGGAGCCGGTGATCGTGGTCGGGATGATCGGGTGGGTGGTGGCGACCGTGATCGTCGCGGTCACCGATCTCGGTGGCGACCGCGCGCTGCCGGTGTGCCTGGTGGGCCTGGCCGTCGGTCTGCTCGGGACGACGATCGTCCTCGTCCAGCGCGCCGGTGTCCGACGCGGTGATCGAGGCGCGCAGGAAGGTCTCGACTAGCTTCTGTCCGGTTCAGCCCTGTCCGGTTCTGCCCTGTCCGGTTCTGCGGCCGCGGCGAATTCGTCGACCCCCGGTTCGTGTTCGAGGACGCGACCGGGTCCGAACAGCAGGGCGACGAAGTAGAGGCCGCCCGCCGCGATCAGCCCGAGCACGATCAGGGTCGGAACCCGCGCGTCGTCGGGTGTGACGAGTACGAACAGGGCGACCCCCACCCAGATCAGCGCGGCGACGGCGACCGGCATCTCGAGGCGTCCGAGACTGAACCCACCGGACTTGCGCTCCAGACGCTTTCGGACGACCAGGTACAGCACGACGGTCCCGCCGTAGATGAGCGCGGGCAGGATCGTCGACGCGATGATCAGCTCGATCAGCGCCGCCCCGGGCAGGGCCAGCATCAGCACCACTCCGACGCCGAGGATGAGCAGCGTCGCCGGTACCGGGGTCTGGGTCCGGGGGTTGACCCTGGCCATCAGCCGGTGCGCCGGGAAGCGCCGGTCGCGGGCCATCGCGAAGACCTGCCGGGCGCACGCCGCCATCACCACCATGCCGGCGCCGAACATCGCGAAGACGATGCAGGCGAGAAGGATTCGCTCGGCGACCGGCCCGAGTTGTTCCCGGATGATCGCGGCGACCGGCGACCCGTCGGCCGTGACCGCCTGAACGTCCTCGATCGCCGTGGTCAGGACGATGAGGAAGACCAGTCCCAGGACCGCGGCGGCCACCACTGATCCGACGATCGCCCGGGGCACGCTGCGGAACGGATCCTTCGCCTCTTCGGCGAGGTTGGCCGCGGAATCGAACCCGACCAGGGTGGTGAGTCCCATGACCATCGCGGCCATCACCCCGCCACCGATCGCCCAGTAGTCCGGCGCACCGGCGGCCACCCCCTCGGACACCAGGTTGCCCGGGTGACCGCTTCCGCTGAACACCATCACCGCCGCGAGCACCAGGATCAGGATCGCCACGATCGCCAACTCGACCGCGACCGCGCCGGAGGTGAACAGGCCGAGCAACCGGGTCGACGCGATCACCAGCACGGCCTGGATGACGAGCACGACAAGGGTGATGACGCGGGCGACGTCCTCGTCCTCGGCCATCCCGGCGAGCGGCATCAGCGCCTGACTGGCCAGCGCGTTGTCCATGGCGACCACGCCGATCGCGAGGTACCAGAAGCTCAGCCAGCCGAAGAACCAGCCGATCTTCGGGTTCGCCAGCCTCGACGCCCACTGATACGACGACCCGCTCAGTGCGATCCGGGCGGCGAATTGGGCGACGACCAGCGCGATCAGGGTCTGGCCGACCGCGGCGACGATCCACAACCAGATCCCGACCGGACCCGCCGTGGTGAGCACGCTGCCGTAGGTGGCGAAGATCCCGACCGCGACGGAGATGAACGCGAAGGAGATCGCGAACACCGCGAACCCGCCGAGCGTCCGGCGCAGCTCCGGACGGTAGCCGCTGATGCGGATCTCGTCGGGTGATCCGCTGCCGGCACCCGCCGGGGTGACCACGTCCTCCGCCATGGCGGTCCCCTTCGTCGGGTGGTTACACGAGCAGGTCGTCCAGCCGTTGCGCGATGATCCCGACCGCGTATCCGAGACGTTCGAACGCTTTGTTGGTGGTCTGGCCGTGGTAGTAGCGGTAGTAGATCTGCTGGGCGATCACCCCCGCCCGAAACAGTCCGAACACCTCATACCAGCGCCAGCGTTCCGGTGTCATGTCGAATCCCATGCGCTCGCAATAGTTCTCGACGAACTCGGCACGACTGAGCATGCCGGGCAGGTGCGTCGGGACACGTCGCATGAGCTGCATGGCATCCGGGTCGTCGGCCTGGATCCAGTAGGCCATCGAACCCGCGACATCCATCAGGGGATCGCCGAGGGTTGCCATCTCCCAGTCCAGGATGCCGATCACCCGCGTGGGATCGTCCTTGTCGAGGACGACGTTGTCGAGCTTGAAGTCGTTGTGGATGACGCAGTTGGCGACGTCGTCGGGCTGGTTGTCGGCCAGCCACGTCATCGTCGACTCGAAGTCGGGCACGTCATCGGTGTGCGCGTTGCGGAATCGCGCCGACCAGCCCTCGACCTGCCGTCGCACATAACCCGGCCCCTTGCCGAGATCGGCGAGTCCGGTCGTGCTCGGATCGACCGAGTGGACCTCGACCAGGGTGTCGATGAAGTTCAGACAGAGCCGGCGTGCCTGCTCGGCGTCGAGCGGGACGTCGGCGGGCCACTCGGTCCGCGGGATGACACCGTCGATGCGGCCCATCACGTAGAAGTCCGCGCCCAGGACCGACTCGTCGTCGCAGAAGGCGATCATCGGCGCGATGTAGCGGATGGCGGTCGCGAGTTCGGACTGGATCCGGTACTCGCGTGCCATGTCGTGCGCGCCCCGCGCCTTGGTACCCCGGGGCGCCCGGCGCAGGATCAGGTCCTTCGACGGATAGCGCAGCAGATACGTGAGATTAGAAGCGCCACCGCCGAATTGACGGACCTCCGGCACGGCGTCGAGACCGGTCGGGTCCGCGGCGTTGGCCTCCAGCCACTTCGCCATCGCCTCGACGTCGAATGCATCCTCGGTGCGGACCTCGCCCGCACCGGCCACCTCGTTGGTCATCCTCGTCCCCCGATCAGCGGTACTTGCCGAACTCGATGCGCGCAACCACGTTGCGGTGCACCTCGTCCGGGCCGTCGGCGAGTCGGAGCGACCGCGCGCCCACCCACGCCTGCGCGAGCGGGAAGTCGTCGGTGAGACCGGCGCCGCCGTGCAACTGGATGGCGAGGTCGATGACGTCGAGTGCCATGTTGGGCACCTCGACCTTGATCTCGCTGACCGCCGACAGGGCTTCGCGGGACATGCCCTGGTCGAGCAACCAGGCCGCGTGGTGGACGAGGAGTCGCGACCGGTTGATCGCGATGCGGGCGTCGGCGATGCGCTCGCTGTTGCCGCCGAGCCGGGCGAGTTGCTTGCCGAACGCCTCCCGCGAGAGTGCGCGACGCACACCGAGTTCCAGCGCCCGCTCGGCGAGTCCGATCGCCCGCATGCAGTGGTGCACGCGACCCGGACCGAGCCGGCCCTGGGCGATCTCGAAGGCGCGGCCGGGTCCGAGCAGGATGTTCGACGCCGGGACGCGCACGTTGTCGAAGCTGACCTCGCCGTGGCCGAACGGCTCGTCGAAGTAGCCCATGGTGGTGAGCATCCGGTCGATCGTGACCCCGGGGGCGTCGATCGGGATGAGCACCATCGTGTGCCGCGACTTCCGGTCGGCCTCGGCGTCGGTGACGCCCATGAAGATGAGCACCTTGCAGTCCGGGTGGCCGACGCCGGTGGAGAACCACTTGGTCCCGTTGATGACGACGTCATCGCCGTCGAGTACGGCGGTCGCGGCCATGTTGGTGGCGTCCGACGACGCGACGGCCGGCTCGGTCATGCAGAAGGCGCTGCGGATCTCGGCGGTCAGAAGGGGTTCGAGCCACTGTTTCCGCTGCTCGTCGGTGCCGTAGCGCAGCAACACCTCCATGTTGCCGGTGTCGGGGGCGTTGCAGTTGAAGATCACCGGCGCGAGCCCGGACGATCCCATCGCCTCCGCGATCGGCGCGTACTCGGAGTTGGTCAGCCCGGCCCCGCCGTCGGTGCCGAAGTCGGCGGCATAGCGGCCGGCGTGCTCGGCGGGCAGGAAGAGGTTCCACAGCCCCTCCGAGCGGGCCTTCTTCTGCAGTTCGGCGATGATCGGCGACGGCGTCCACGGGTTGCCGTTCTCGTCGCGGCGGGTCTTGATGTCCCGATGGATCTCGGGTTCGACCGGCTCGATCTCGGTGGTCACGAAGGTGCGCACGCGTTCGGTGAGTTCGGCCGACCGCGCTGACGGGGAGAAATCCATACCCGACCGTATCGCGATGAACCGATTAGTCGTCATCGTTCCGAACAAACCGGCGCGGCGTCGGGCACCGTCACTTCCAGTACAGGGTCGTCCGCTCCGGTCCGGCCGTGGTGCTCACCAGTTTCGCGAAGCAGTTGTCCGGGCCGAATCCCTGAGCGCGACACCAGTTGTTGGCCTCGACCGGGCCCGGGAAGGTCGCCGCGGCCACCGTCACCCACCAGCCGCGGTACGAGAACACCGGCCACTCGTCGCTCCACAGGAGCCGAACGTCGTTGAATCGCAACCGGAGTGCCAGGAACTCGTCGAGGATGGCCTGGTCGGCCCAGGTCCGCCCCTCGGCGACGAGACCCGGCCGTTTGGAGCTCAGCTGCGCCACCCACCGGTTGTTCAGGTTCGCCACGATGAAGGCCCGATCGGCGTCGGCCTGCAGACGCAGGGCGCTGACGCTGCTCGCCGTCACGTCGGCTCCGGCCGGGAACGACGGCCCGGTGGCGGTCGACGACGCGGCCGTTCCCGACTGCGGAGTCGCGAGCTTCGGCGCGGCCCCGGAAGTCGGGCCCTTGTCGCAGTCGACGAGGTAGCGGCCGTCGCCGGCCGCACTCCCCTGGGCACCGAGCGTGTCCGGCAGCCGGAAGAAGCTCCCGGGCGGATAGGTGAGTTCCATCGTCAGCGCCTCGCCCGCCCCGTCGAGCGAGGGCACCGCGACCGGCGCCCGCTGGAAGTCGAAGTTCCCCGACGCGACGATGCCGCTGCCGTCGGAGATGGTGATGCGTGTCTGCGGCCCGTACAGGACGTCGCCGCCCGGACACTTCGCGGTGACCTTCATCGTCACGCCCAGCCCACCCGCCGACGTGCGGAACGACTGCGGCGTGAACACCGGGGGCGCCCCGCACGGCGTGACGTATTCGGGTTCGCCGCCGTCGGCGGTGTCGGCCTCGCGAGTCGTGCCCGGAACGATGGCCTCCGGACCGGTGGGCGCGAAGCCGGTGATCGTGGTCGCGGTCATCGTGATCAGGCGGTCGCCGACGGCGAACGTCAGCGGCGGACGCGGTTCGGTGACACCCGCGGCGGGGGTGTTGCCGATCGTGGACGGGGGCATCGACCACACCGGCGCACCGCCCACCAGATCCAGGGCGGTCACGCCGCCGTCGGCCATGGGCGCGATGAGGCGTTCGCCGTCGGTGACGGCGTGGCCGGTCGACCCGTAGACCGGCCCGGTCGGAGTCGTCCACAACGTCTGGCCGGAGATGGCATCGACTGCGGTGACAGCGTCGTGCGTCGTCCACACGACTTCACGGTCATCGGCCAGCACGACGGTCGGCGAGGTGTGGGCCGGGAGATCAGTCGTCGTCCAGATCCGCGCCCCGTCCGCGACGTCGGTGTATGCACCGTCGATGAGCACACGCCCGCTCTGAGTCGGAGTCATGACAGCAGCGGACTCCACGCTCATACCCGCCAAGTCGCTGGTGGTGCCGTCCGGCCGGACCACGACGACCGGACCATTCGTCGGTGTGCCGCTTGTCATGCTGCCCGTCACCACGAGGACCGATCCGTCCGCGCGCGGCACCATCCCGGTGCGGCCCGGACTAGTGAAGATCTCCCGGCCGTCGTCGGCCGAGATGACGGCGACCACGCCGTCGGCGCTGGCGACGAGCTCGTCGGTGGCGATGAACTGCGAGGCGTCCCCGCTCGGAAGCGCTTCGGGCAGGTCGATCGTGCGCTGCCACTCCACGCCTCCTGGTGTCACCTTGTGGAACACGACCTGGCGTTCGTTGCCACCACTGAAGTCGCGGACGAACGCCGCCTTCCCGTTGAACGCGATCCCGAACGCCTGCGGCGGAGCGGGAGCACGGCCGATCTCGCGACCTGTCCGGACGTCGACGAAATACGCGGCGCCCCGACCCAGGCAGGCGATGGTGCTGTCCACGATGGAGTCCGAGCACCCGGACACGGGTTCGTCGAACGACCATTTCCCGCCGGACTCGGTGTCTATCCCGATGGGCCGCAGTGCCGGGCCGTTCGTGGAGTCACCTACCTGCACGAGCGTCACCAATGTGTGGTCGTCGTGGACCGCACCCTGAGTCCTGTACGTCGCCTCGAGCGGCAGACCGGAGACGTACCCCGTACCACCCAACGAACTCGCGTCGACGCTCCAGGCTGGACTCGGCGCGGTCGGGAACGAACCGGTGAGCTGACCGGCGACGAGGTCCGGCGTGTCGTCGGAATTGCCACTCGACGAGGACACCTTCCACCACACGACGCCCCCGAGGACCAGCGCGAGGACACAGACCAACGCGACGCCCGTGATCAGGTACGCGCGCCGATTGGACCTGCGCGGGTACCCGGGCTGGGGATATCCGGGCTGGGGATATCCGGGCTGGGGGTACCCCGGTGGTGGATAACCCGGCGGTGGGTAGCCCGGCGGTGGGTAGCCGTACTGGGCTTGTCCGGGTGGCGGAGGATAGCCACTCGGCGGCTGCTGATACGGCGGTGGGTACTGCGGCGTCGGGCCCGTCTGCGTGGCGGCGTAGGGGTCCGGCGCCGGGGCCTTGTTCAGCGACACCCCCGGGACCACCGTCGGGCGGGCAGGTTGGATCGTCGTCGGCGACTCGTCCCGGTCGGCTGGTCCGGGCACGGTCGCGTCATCGTCAGGTGGCCCCGCATTCGACATCCGTCCAGTGAATCCCAGTCCGACGCGGTTCGACTGTCCCCCACCCGGGGGAATTTCGGCGGCCGCTCACGCCGACCGAGCAGCTCCCGCATCTGCACAGCGAGCCCGGGTGCGCCCCGCCGGCTGAGTAGCTCGCGCTCGCCGAGCGACCCCGAGCGACCGTCGAGGCCGTCGTTCGTGACAAACCCACCACTTTTCGACCGGAAATTGAAACGGGTGTGACTGAAGTTCATCACTGTCAACGATCAACGCGCATTCAACGAAATCGACTGCACAGTCGACAATTTCGGGATCTCGAGCCTGTGGAGAAACCTCGAGATCGAACGAATGTTCCTGTACCTTGGAGTCATGCCAGAGCTCGCCACTCTCCTCGATCAACTCGTCGAGACCACCCCGCCCGCCGACGACCCAACCGGCAGAGCAACATTCGACGCCCTCGAGACGCTGCGTTTGATCCGCAACACCGTCGACCACCAGATCGTCATGCACACTGCGCAACTCGAAGCTCTCGGAGTCGCACAGAAGGCCGGCAGCACCACCAAGAAGCTGCTGATCGAGTCAGGACATGCACCAGCCGCTGCTCTTCGCACCATGCGGGGTGTCGACGCTATGGCCTCCCTTCCAGCTATGGCCCGACATGCCGCTGACGGGAGACTGTCGAGCGAGATCGTCGACGCCATCGCCCGCGGAATGAACCAGATCGCGAAGCGTTGCCCCGAAGCGCTTTCCGACGACGAGCGCTCCCGGTACGAGATCGAACTCATCGCCCAAGCACTCTCGGGTGCTACTCCGACAGAAGTACTCAAGCATGGCCGAGCAATCGCCAACACTCTGGCGGACACCTCCGACACCCGCGTACCGGCCGCCGACGACCCATCGCTGAACTCGGTCAACGCCCACACCACCGACGAAGGCCGCGTCGAGGTGCGTGCCGACCTCACCCAGGTCGCCGGCGAGAAGTTCCTGGCCATGATCGACGAACGATCGTGTCCACGGCCCGAACCCGACGGAGCCGAAGATCGACGAACCGCTGATCAGCGTCGCGCCGATGCGTTCGAGTTGATCCTCGACCAAGCAGCGATCGGCGCGACCATCGACACCGTCGGAAGCCCACGCACGCAACTGATGCTGACGATCCCCGCGACCGGAGACCTGGCGACGCTGCCGTGGACCGGATC
>ERZ501011.77-NODE-77-length-30440-cov-11.615764_pt1 | contig 30440 bp, 26 predicted proteins | sample MGYA00248833_ERZ501011 | MGnify/ENA primary metagenome ERZ501011 (study PRJEB25958, sample SAMN03398530) | human skin metagenome | study: EMG produced TPA metagenomics assembly of the Human Skin Microbiome Metagenome (human skin metagenome) data set. | reverse complement strand
GACTGTAGTCTCTGCTCCCAACCCACTGCTCCCGGAGGAGCGAGCTTGCGAGCGTCACTACTGAGGATTCGCTACTTTCGGATCAGGGAGCAGGGGCGGTCAGAGCGGGCCGGTCGGGAGGTGCCGGCGGACGAGCTTGCCGGTGGGGTTGCGGGGCAGGTCCTCGACGAAGACGACGTCGCGCGGCACCTTGTACCGGGCGAGGTGCTTCTTGACGTGCGCCTTGATGTCCTCGGGCGTCGGGTTCGCATGTTCGGCGGCGACGATGAAGGCGCGCAGGCGTTTTCCGTACTCGTCGTCGTCGACGCCGATGACCGCCACGTCGTCGATGTCGGGATGCTCACCGAGCAGGTTCTCCACCTCGAGCGGGTAGACGTTCTCGCCGCCGGAGACGATCATGTCGTCGTCGCGGCCGTCGATGTGGAGGAGCCCGTGCTCGTCGAACCGGGCCATGTCGCCGGTGGACATGTAACCGTCGATGATCTCCTTGTTGCGGCCGTCGGTGTAGCCCTCGAACGGGGCGCCGTTGCGCACGAACAGCCTGCCGCGCACGTTGGTCCCGGAGATCCGGTTGCCCTTGTCGTCGAAGAGCGCGAGTCGGCTGGTGACCGGTGCGCGGCCCACCGTCCCCGGCGCCAGACGCAGCTCCTTTGGTTGCGCGACCGTTGCGATCGCGACCTCGGTGGAGCCGTAGAGGTTGTAGAGTACGTCACCGAACGTGTCCTGAATGGCTTCCGAAAGGGTCGGTGACAGAGCCGAACCCGCGAGCACGACGATCTTCAGCGACGACAAGTCGTACTTGCCGATGACGTCGGGGCCCAGTGCGACCATGCGGTGCAGCATGGTCGGGACCGCGACCAGCACCTCGGCCTTGTGGTCGGCGATCGCGGCGAGGGTCTTCTCGGCGTCGAACCGGCGCATCACCACGGTCTTGTTGCCCAGCGCCGTCCCCACCCCCCACAGCGCGAAACCGGTGGAGTGGAAGATCGGTGAGACGATCACCATGGCGCTGCGCTGCGGCAACGGGATCCGGTCCAGCAGAAGCGCACTGGCGAACGGCGACATCTTCGACCGCTGGGCGCCCTTGGGCAGCCCGGTCGTGCCGCTGGTGAGGATGACGAGTCCGCCCCACGCGGCGGGTTCGGGCGGAGTCGACGTATCGCCGGTGGCCGCGATGTCGTCGAGGGTCTGGACGCCGTCACCGACGGGGCGGTTGCCGTCGATCCAGGTGACGATGCGCAAGGTGTCGGCGGGGAGGGAGTCGGCGAGGTCGGTGAACTCCTCGTCGTAGAGCATCGCGACGATCTTCTCGCGCTCGGCGACCTCGGCGAACTGCGTCTTGCCGAAGCCGGTGTTCATCATGGCCAGGCGGAACCCGGCCTTGCCCGCGGCGCTCATGGTGGTCAGCAGCCCTCGGTGGTCCCGCGCGATGACGCCGATGACCGCTCCCGGCTTGATGCCCGACGCGAGCAGGTGGTTGGCGAGTGCGTTGGCGTGCGCATTGAGTTCACCGAAGGTGAGCTCGCCGTGTTCGTCGGCGACGGCTCCGGCCTCGGGGTACTCGTCGGCGCCGTGCGCCACCGCCGCCGCACACGGCCCGATGATCTTGGCACGCTTGACCGTGGTCAGCAGCTCCTTGGGTTCCGTTGGATCCACCAGACCCGACCGCCGCAGCACCTGGAACGCGCCGAACGCGTCCTGTGCCGATTCGACCACCGTGCCGACCGCACCGGTCACCGAGACCATGTCCACCCCACCTTTCGCGGCTGGGCCGCGTCGTCGCTCTCTTCGGATCCGGCTGCACTCCACGAACCGGGCCAGCAGTCGCGTCGCAGATGCAGGATATTGCCGGCCGCGCCGATCAATGCCTGTTTCAGCCAATCCGATTGTTGCGCTTCATTATTCAATCCATCTCTCGCCCGGGACGCCGATCGCGGCCCACGTGGTACCCCGTCGAACGGCGACCTCGTGGCGACAGGCTACCAAGTCTGACAACCCACGTCATCAGATCGGCGGGCCGGGCCCGCCGTGGGCGCCGGTGCATTCTTGGCGTTACCCCCTCGAAGGCCTGGACCGTAGCCACGCCGGCGAGCACCGCACGTGGGTCGAATGAGAACCGCCGACATCGAGATCCCGTAGCGGGAAAGTTCGCATGCGGCACGTGCCACTGAGAGGTCGCGCGTGAAACAGTCGTGTTACGGGCGTTAACTTCGCATTCAGGTCTTGCGTAGGTGAATTTGTTCGCATTATGGTCCTCTTATGGCTACAACAAGTGATGCGCGCCACTTCTCCAGCGTCAGCTCCGAGGCGTTCCGCGCCGCCATGGCGGACCTGCCCGCTGCGGTCTCGATAATCACCACCACGTCCGCGGCGGGTGTTCCGCACGGCGCAACCGTCTCCGCCGTCACCTCGCTCTCCCAAGACCCGCCGATGCTCCTGGTGTGTCTGGACGAGGCTTCGGACACCCTGGCCGCGCTCGGACCCGGCCGGCGATTTGTGGTCCACATCGTGTCGGACGGCCTTCAGGACACCGCCATGGCCTTCGCGACCAAAGGTGCCGCCAAGTTCGACGGCACCGATTGGACGTACTCGGCTTCGGGACAGCCGCTGATCGCCGGCGCCTCGGTGGTATTCGACTGCACCGTCGAATCCTTCTGCGTCGGAGGTGATCACACGATCGTCGTCGGCATGATTCACGCCATCGAACACTCGGCCGATCGCCCGCCGGTGGTCTATCACCGGTGGCGGATGCGCCCGACGATCCCCGCATGACCACCAGGTTCGAATCGCTTGCCCCTCCCGATTGTGACTGTCCCGCTTGTCCCCCATCCGCTCTCCTGAGGAGTCGACCGAATGACCATCAGTCCCCCGTCCACCACTGCCCCGGACAACGTCCTCGCTTTCGCGTCCCGACCGCACGGCTCGTTCATCGACGGGAACGAGCGCGTCGAGTCCGCAGAGGTGTTGTCCACCATCGATCCCTCGACCGGTCAAACGCTGACGACTGTTGCCGAGGCCGACACCGCCACGGTCGACGCAGCGGTCTCGTCGGCTCAGCGCGCCTTCGACTCGTCGTGGTCGACGATGCTGCCCGGCCTGCGCGAACGGATCCTGCATCGATTCGCCGACCTGATCGAGGCGAACGGTCCCGAGCTGTCGGCCTACGATGCGCTCGAGGGCGGTAAGCCAGTCAGCTATGTCGAGGCCGTCGATCTGCCCCTCGCCGTGGAACAGTTCCGCTATTTCGCCGGCTGGCCCACCAAACTGGCAGGTCAGACCGTGCCGGTCTCGACGCCTGGCGCTCACGTCTACACCCGGAAGCTCCCTCTCGGTGTCGTTGCAGCCATCACCCCGTGGAACTTTCCGCTCTGCCAGGCAGCGATCAAGATCGCTCCGGCACTTGCGGCGGGCAATACTGTCGTCCTCAAACCCTCCGAGCTGACCTCACTCTCGACGATTCGACTCGCCGAACTCGCGCTCGAGGCCGGACTGCCCGAGGGCGTGGTCAATGTGGTCACCGGATCGGGTCAGAGCACCGGGCAGTCATTGATCTCGCATCCCGATGTCGCCAAGATCTCGTTCACCGGCTCCGCGCGGGTCGGTCGCCATTTGGGAGCCGAGGCCGGCCGGATGCTGAAGCATGCATCTCTCGAACTCGGCGGCAAGAACCCCCACATCATCTTCGCCGACGCCGACGTCGAGAAGGCCGCTGCGGCGGCCGCCACCACCGCCTTCTTCTACAGCGGCCAGGTGTGCTTCAGCGGGTCACGACTGATGGTGGAGCGCGCCGCGCTCGATCAGGTTCTCGAGATCGTCGCGGCCCATGCCGCAGCGCTCGAGATCGGACCGGGCCTGGACCGCGCGACGACCATGGGTCCCCTCGTCTCAGGTCAGCACCGCGACAAGGTCGAGGGTTACCTCGCGTCGGTCCAGCAGACCGGCGCAACCATCGCTTTCGGGGGTAACCGGTTGTCGGACAGCGGTTTCTATCTGGAGCCGACTGCCATCGTCGGACCCGCCGACTCCGACGCTGTTGTCGCCGAGGAGATCTTCGGTCCGGTGCTGGTCATTCAGCCGTTCGACTCGATCGACGAGGTGACCACCCGCGCAAACGCCGGCGAGTACGGCCTCACGGCGGGCGTGTGGACCAACGACGTCCGCAAAGCGCACAACGTGGCCCAGAGTCTGCGAGCCGGCACCGTGTGGGTCAACACGTACGCCGACTACAACGCGGCAGCACCGTTCGGTGGGTTCAAGAGTTCCGGCATCGGTCGCGATTGCGGCCCCGAAGCTCTCGACAAGTACGTCGACACTCAGACAGTCTGGATGTCGCTGTCATGATCGTCGGCGGCGTCCTCGGGTCGGGGCAGCAGCGTTTTGTAGTGCAGCTGTTCGTAAACCAGGACTTCCACCGCGCCGACGCCGGGGATCACGCGGACGCCGTCGTCGAGAACGGCGAGCAACTCCTCACCGGAGGCCGTGACCAGTTCGGCAAGCACGTCGTACCGTCCAACGGTCAGGGCGACATAAGAGGTCCGGGGCAATTCCGTGAGAGCCTCGGCGACATCCCGCGCGCGGGCCCCGGACGCGAGACGAATACCCGCCCAGCAGGTGTGGGTGAATCCCATACGAAGCGGATTCACGATGGCCATCACGTGTACGGCACCGGATTCGGTGAGTTTCGCGTAGCGCTGCCGGATGGCGGCCTCCGAGACCTGGAGACCACGCGCCAGTTCACGAAACGACACACGTCCGTCGACGGCGAGACCGGCAACGATCTGTTGATCGAGCGAATCCAGTTCGCGCGGGCGCACTCCCGACTCCCGGGAGTCATCGCGATGGAACCTGGCCTGCTGGTAGTGGATACGTAGGAACGGCAGTACCTCGGCCGTGGCCACGCCGGCAGTAGGACGAATGGACTGTGCGACAACCCTTCTGAGTTCAACGTTGTCGACACAGATGAGCTCGACCTGGATCATGAAAGGACCGGTGGTCACAGTCACGTAATCCACCTGCGGAAGGCGGGACAGCTCATCGGCGATGCCCGATGGAGGACGTGTCCCGTCGACCGTGAGCAGCACCAGTGCCATTGCCTCGAAACCCAACCTCGTCGGATCGGTGACGGCGCCGATGGTGATGAAGCCCTCGGACAGCAGACGAGCAACGCGCTTGCGGACGGTCTTCTCCGTGACGTCGACGCGACGGGCGAGATCGGAAAAGCGCGCACGTCCGTCCGACTGCAGAGCATCGACGAGTGCGAGGTCGGTGCCGTCCACGACGTAACGCCCGTCCGATCGCTGCGGTTCGTCGTCGGGTCCGGATTCTCGCACCACCTCGATGGCCTTCTCGGCCGGCGACTTCAGGTCGACATCCACCCGTCGAGCCTACCCCCGCACGCTCACCGCGGAATCCGACGACACCGACACCCGCCAAGGGCACGCCCATCAACCACCACTCACCGCAACGCAGTTCGAATTTTCAGCATCGCAACGGTTTTCACACGAAGGAGTCTCAACCATGCGCATCGGTCTTCTGCAAGAGGGCGACCTCAACGGGACAACCGTCTCGCAGCGCTATCACGACCTCATCGATGAGGTCGCTCTGGCCGACCAACTCGGCTTCTCGACCTGGGGCACCTCGGAGCAGCACTTCAGCCCGCCGAACTTCTCGGTGGCCGCCCCCGAGGTGTTGTACGCGGCCATCGCGATGCGGACCGAACGCATCAAGCTACGCACGATGGCGTCGGTCATGCTGAAGTGGAATCACCCGATCCTCGTCGCCGAGCGACTGGCGACGCTCGACATTGTGTCGCGCGGACGGGCCGAGGTGTGCACCGCGCGATCCAACAACCTCACCACCCTGGCCGCGTTCGGTGTGGACCCGAAGGACACCCGCGCCCAGTGGGAGGACTCGATGGACGTGCTCATGAAGGCGATGGTCGACGAGAAGTTGGAGCACGACGGCCCGGTCTGGAAGATCCCGTCGGTCGAGGTCGTCCCCAAGCCCGTCACCACTCCGCACCCGCCGGTCTCGGTCGCTGCCTCGAGCGTTCAGAGCCACGGAAACGCCGGGGTCCGGGGAATCGGGGTCATCACCTTCGACAACTACTTCGGCTTCGACTACCTGCAGGAATGCATCGACGACTACAACCGCGCCTTCGCTGAGACCGACCACACCGCGGTCGCCGCACCCAACAACTATCGCGGGCTGTACGTCGCCACCGCCTACTGCGCCGAAGACCGCGAGGAGGCACGGAGTGTGGCCCGTCGCGTCACCATGGACTACTTCAAGTTCATCCTCGATCTGTATGTGCCGCTCGCCAAGCAGCCCGGGTACACCTACCTCGACACCCTGGAGCAACTGATCGAGCACCAGGACGACATGGACTGGTTGTGTGAGTACAGCCCGTCGGTCATGGTGGGCACTCCCTCGGACTTCATCGAACGTATCGAGCGACTCGAGGACATGGGAGTCGACGAAGTGTTGCTACGGCTCGACGGTGTCGGACACGAGAAGATCATGAAATCCCTGGAACTCATCGGCCACGAGGTGATCCCGCAGGTCGCAGACGCACAAAGGGGGCCGGCGTGACCAGTGATCACAACCCGGGGCTGAGTCCCGAGCTGCGCTCGTTGATCGAGCAGATCAACGAGCCCGAGAATCAGGGTGTTCCGTTGGAGATGCGCGACTACGCACTGCTGTGCCTGGTCACGGTCGTGATCCCGGCTGTGCTCATCACTCTCGGAATGGTGCTGTCATGACCAAGGCGATGGGTCCCCGCGGCGGAGCCGCGGGCACGGGTTCGCCGGGCACGGGGTCGTCCGCGAGTGACAACGGCTGGCCGATGCCACGCTCGACCCGAACATGGGGTGGCGGGTCGGTCTTCACCGCGTCCGTCGCCACCGCGGTGGCCACCTGGTGCTTCATCATCGGCGGGTACGTGTCCTATTACCTCCAGGCCGGCCCGGGCACGCTGGCGATGATCGCCGGTTCGCTGATCGGGATCCTGTTCATCGCGCTGGCGTGCGTACCGGTGACGGCGAAGTACGGTTTCGACACCGTCACCTCGACCGTCCCGCAGCTCGGTGTCCGAGGCAAGTATCTCGCCGTCGCGTTGATCTACCTCGCCACCATCGGGTGGAACATCTACCTGATCGTTCTGTTGGGCCGTTCGGTGGTGGCGATCGCGGGAGCGGTCGACATCTCGATCCCGAGCTGGACGGTGGGTCTGATCGGTGTCATCGCCATCGGTCTGGTGGTCTTGATCCTCCGTAAGGGCGCCGATTCGGTGAAGGACTTCACCCGGCTCATCGCAGCAGTCGTGATCCTGCTCGCGGTCGCGGTGATCGTTCTCATCGTCAAGGACACCGGGTGGTCGAACCTGATGTCCTTGCCCGCCACTGCGCCCTACGACGACGAGAAGGCCAACTGGGCCAGCGGCCTCGAGGTTCTCATCTCGGTGAACCTGTCGTGGTGGGCCTACACCGCGGCAATCGCCCGCAACGGCGCACGTGCGCGCTCGTCGCTGTGGCCGGTCGTGTTCGCCCTCGGACTCGGAGTGGGTCTCGGTTCCCTGGCCGGCTTCTATGGCGGGCTCGTGGTCCCCGACTCCGCAGGTGACCCTACGTTGTTCGTGGTCGACCTCGGCGGAACGGCGTTCGGCATCGTGGCGCTGGGCTTCGTGGTGGTCTCCAGTTTCGGTACGACCACCGTCGGGATGTACTCCGCCACCTTGGCTTTGCGACAGCTACCGGGCATCCGGGGTCTGTCGTGGCGCATGTCGACAGTCATAGCTGCCGTACCCGCGATCGTCCTGGTCGGATTCTTCCCGAACCCGGTGTTCGACAACTTCTCGGTGTTTCTCGCCTTCCTCGCGATCGCGTTCGCGCCGATGTGCGGTATCCAGATCGTCGATTGGTACCTGCTCCGTCAGCAGCGGTACGACATCGAGGCGATCTACGACGCGACGCCGCGATCGACCTACTGGTTCTGCGGCGGCGTCAACCCGGTGGCGGCGGTCTCTTTCGCACTCGGCGTGATCACCTACCTGTATCTCCTCGACCCGGTGACCTACGTGTCACGCTCCCCGTTCGAGTACATGACCGCCTCGATACCCACTGTGCTCGTCGCCGCGGTCGCCTACTACCTGGGTACCCGCGTCTTCTATACCCGCGCCGGCCGCTTCGGCTACCGGTCCTCGCTGCACATCTGACCGTTACGTTCTTCGCCTGTTTCCGACATCTGGGAGTTCTCGATGCATGACGTATTTGTTCTGTACAACCATCCCGACGACCCAACGGCATTCGACGCCCATTACGTCGACACCCACTCGACGCTGGTGCAGCGTCTTCCCGACCTGATCGAATTCGTCTGGGGTAAGCCGTCTTCGGCAGATTCGCCGTACTACGTGGTGGCACGGATGACCTACGCGGACGAAGCTGCCGCACACGCATCCTTCGCGAGTGACGCCGGGACGGAGTCGGTGTCAGACCTGGAGAACTTCGCCGGCGCTGGTGTGACCGTGCTGCACGTCCCACGCGCCGCAGCTGACCGCACACCGGGGCAAACGCAGTGACACCCTCGGCGGCGGCAGACACCATCATCCTGGCGGGCCGCGTCCTGACGATGGTCGGCCAGGACGCGGACCCCCACTCACCGACCGCGATAGTGATCAAGGGCGGCCACATCGTCGATCTCATCGACGTCGTTGCCACGAGCGCCTGGATGGGCGAGCACACCGCCGTCCTGGACTGGCTCGATCGAGTGGTGATGCCCGGCTTCGTCGATCCGCACGCGCACAGTGAGGTGGCGTCGAAGGCGACACATCAGATGGTCGATGTCCGAGCTCCGGGCTGCCCTGACATTCCGTCTGTGCTGCACCGGCTTCGCGACGAGATCGGGGCGGCGCGTGACGGTTGGCTCGTCGGGCAGGCCAATCTCTTCTACGATCAGAAGCTCGCCGAGCGGCGCTTTCCCACTCGGGACGAACTGGATTCGGTGAGTACCGATCTCGCGGTGGCGATCCGTGCAGGCGGCCATCTGAGCATCTTGAACACCAGGGCCCTCGAGCTCGCCGGGATCACCGCCGACTACGAAGCCGTGGAGTACAGCGTCACGGGCAAGCCGTCCGTTGCGCGGGACGCCTCGGGCGCGCCCACGGGAGTCGTGACCGAGATGGACAAGCTCATCGGTTTTCCCGAGCTGAGTCACGGAGAGATCACCGAGGCCCTCGAGTCGGGAATCACCCAGTTGTTCACCAGATACGGCGTCACCACGATCGGTGAGATCTCCGACTCCGTAGACGGTCTCCGCATCTTCGACCAGGCGATCGCCGACCGCCGGATCTCGTCTCGGATGGTCGTCTATCTCTGGAGTCCTGGCACCGTGAGTCTCGAAGAGGCCTGTGCGCACCAGGACTGGATGACCCCGCGGGCGGAGCCGGACCGGTTTCGGGTGCGGGGCGTCAAGGTCTTCGCCGACGGCGGATACTCGGCCAAGCGAGCGGCACTGACGAAACCCTATGTGGATGACTGCCATTCGCACGGGGAGCTCGCACTCAGTGCGTCCGAGATAGCCGATATCGCCATGCAGACGCGCCGCGCCGGCCTGCAGCTCGCGATCCATGCCAACGGAGACCGGGCTCAGTACGCGGTGTGCGAAGCACTGGCGGGGGTCATCGACGACCTCCCACCCGGGCCCACCATCCGCATCGAGCACGCCGGCAACTTCGTCCCCGACTACGACGCACTGTCGGCAGCGTGGTCGGCGGCGGGAATCATGCCGGTACCGCAGCCGGTGTTTCTCTACAATTTCGGGGAATTCATACCTGGTTATGTCGGCGAGTACGCGCAGAACCGGCAGTTCCCGTTCCGCCGGATGCTCGACGACGGATGGAACGTGTCGGGCAGCTCGGATGTGTGGGTCGGCTCTGAAATCGGCCAGACCAACCCATTTCTGTCGATCGCGAGCGCCGTCGGCCGCTGGACGTTCCATCACGAGGTGATGTCCCCGGACCAGGCAGTGACGATCTATGAGGCCCTGCAGATGCACACCATCGGAGGCGCCAGGGTACTCGGCGTCGACGACAACCGCGGCACGATCGAAGTCGGCAAACTGGCCGATGTCATAGCCCTGGAACGCAACCCGCTCACCGCGGCCCACGAGGACCTGCGGGACCTCGTGGTGACCGACGTCATGGTCGGCGGCGCACGGGTGTACCAGCTGCCGTGACCGCACCCTATTCGAGGAGCCACCAGATGATCGATACCCCCGAGCAGCCGATCAAGCGCGTCGCGGAACTCTGGATCGGCGGTCGTCGTCGACCGTCAGCGAGCGGGGCAACGTTTCCCGTCCGGGATCCCGCCGACGGATCGCTGATCGCCGAGGTGGCCGACGCCACCCCGGACGACGGCCGATTCGCGATCGACGCCGCCGCTGCCGCCCAGAGCGAATGGTCCGCGACCGCCCCTCGAGATCGTGCCGAGATCCTCCACAGGGCATGGGAACTCATCTCCGAACGTCGCCACGAGATAGCTGCGACGATCACCGCAGAGATGGGAAAACCGCTGAGTGAGTCTCTCGGCGAGGTCGCCTACGGCGGCGAGTTCTTGCGCTGGTTCGCCGAGGAGGCAGTCCGCATCAACGGCCGATTCAGCAGGTCACCATCGGGCAACGGCAACATCTTGGTCACCAAGCAACCCGTCGGCCCCACACTCGCCATCACGCCGTGGAACTTTCCTCTCGCGATGGGCACCCGGAAGATCGCACCCGCACTCGCGGCTGGATGCACCGTCATCGTCAAACCCGCGGAAGAGACCCCGCTGACGATGCTCCTACTCGCCGAGATCATCTCCAGCGCAGGACTTCCTGATGGTGTCCTCTCGGTGTTGCCGACGACTTCACCGGCTGCGGTGACTTCGCCGATCATTGCCGATCCACGGTTGGCCAAGATCACCTTCACCGGGTCCACGACGACCGGGAAGATTCTGTTGCATGCGGCCGCGGACCGAGTGTTGCGCACCTCGATGGAGCTGGGTGGCAACGCGCCGTTCATCGTCTTCGACGATGCCGACCTCGACGCGGCCGTCGACGGGGCCATGGCGGCCAAGATGCGCAATGGCGGTGAGGCGTGCACGGCCGCCAACCGCATCTACGTCGACAACGCGGTACGCGCAGAGTTCCTTGCCGAGTTGACCTCTCGGATGCAGGGTCTCGTACTCGGTCGTGGCACGAGTGAGTCCACCCAGCTTGGGCCACTGATCAGCGAACGGCAGCGAGACGTCGTCGCCGGCCTCGTCGGCGACGCAGTGACAAAGGGGGCGCGGGTGCACACCGGCGGACGGACCGTCGAAGGAGCCGGTTACTTCTTCGAGCCAACCGTGTTGTCCGAGATTCCCTCCGACGCACGACTTCTCACCGAGGAGATCTTCGGACCAGTTGCGGCCGTCATCGGTTTCGACCGCGAGGAGGAGGTCATCGCAGCGGCAAATGCGACGGAGTACGGACTCGCCGCTTACATCTTCACCGACGGCCTGGATCGAGCCCTCCGTGTATCGGGAGCACTCGAAGCCGGGATGGTCGGGGTGAATCGCGGCATCATCTCCGACGTGGCCGCTCCGTTCGGCGGCGTCAAGGAGTCGGGCTTGGGAAGGGAGAGCGGTAGTGAGGGAATCGAGGAATACCTTGAAACGAAATACATCGCTCTGCGATGAGCCCGTGGTCGGAACGCGACCACCAGCCGTGCCGTCGGCCGCCGTGCTCACCGACTCCGACGGAGCGGTCGTGATCCTCCCAGCCGCGATCGCCACGCCGGCCGCTATCCACTTCGTGATCCGGCACTCGTAGGGCCTAGTACACGCGGTCATGCCGTCGACTCTGCTCGACTCTCTGCGGATCCCCGATCAGCCGGTGCTAACGGCGGAGAGCTCGGGTATTTCATTCACCGTGGCGGTCGACGCAGCCTCCGGCATCGGAACGGGCATTTCGGCGAGCGACCGCGCACGCACTCTCCGCGTGCTCGCCGATCCCCGGACGACGTGCGCGGACCTCGTACGGCCCGGGCACGTCCTTCCGATCAGGTGTTCTGGAGATGAGTCCGTCGAAATGCGGCTCTGGGAACGAGCACTCCGGCTCGTCACCGATTCCGGCTACCCCCCGGTGGCGGTGGCCGCTCGGTTGATCGACGACGCCGGGGAACCTCTGGACGCAGCGTCCGCAGCGTCATTCGCGTTGTGGCACGGGCTTCCGGTGGACCCGGTGCTCGGCCCCTGACGGACAGTCGATGACGTTGACCACTTGTGTCTGTCCAGCCTCGAGAAGCACCGTCCGCCACGGCCGGACGCCGACCGGCGTGCGGGGACGTGTTAACGCTACGCAAGGCTCACACCGACGCCGCGCGGACCCGTCCGAGCATGGCGCGCGCGACGGTGTCGACGTGCACGTCATCGTCCTGGAACAACAACTGGTCGGTCTTGGCCCGCCGGAAGTGGTGATGCAGCGGGTGTTCCCACGTGAACCCGATTCCGCCGTGGATTTGGATGGCCTCCTCCGCGGCGTACATGGCGGCCCGCGAGGCCAGCACGCGAGCCGACGCGGCCCGCTCGGCGAGATCCGCGTCGACGAAGCGGTCGACATCCGCGGCGTCGAGGACCGTCGCCTCGGCGAGCTCGGTGGCAACGAGCATGTCGACGAGGCGGTGTTTGAGCGCCTGGAAGGATCCGATCGTGCGACCGAACTGCTGCCGCGTCTTCGCGTAGTCCACCGTCATCTCGAGGCACTGGCGGGCGATACCCACCTGCTCGGCAGCCAGGGCGATCATCAGCAGCGACCGGACCCGGCGCAGCCGCTCCTCGAGATACGGGCCCGTCACCCGGGTCGCCTCGACACCGGTGAACTCGACAGTCGCGAACTCTCGTGTGAGATCCAGGCTTTCACGCTGGTGGCGGCCGACACCGGCAGAGCTGCCGTCGACGACGGCGAGTTCCACACCGGACGCGGTGTGCGCGACGACCACGAGCACGTCGGCCGACGCCGCGTCGAGGACGACGTCCTGCCGTCCGTTCAGGACGAGCGTTCCCTCATCGGTGACCTCCGCACCGATCGACGAGGAGACCACGGCGGGGCCGCAGACGAGTGCGGCGCGCCGCTCCCCGGACGCGATGGCCGGCAGGTGTGCCCGTCGACCCTCGTCGTCGGCGGCATGGAGCAGGGTGAGGCCGGCCATGATCACCGACGAGAGGTACGGCGAGGAACCGAGACAGCGACCGTGGGCGGTCATCACGACCGACGCGTCCTTCACCCCGTACCCGGCCCCGCCCAGATCCTCCGGAAACGGGATCTCGGTCAGTCCGAGTTCCCGAATCGACGGCCAGACATCCTGCGCTGGAGCGTGTTCAGACCACGCATCGGTGAGGGCGGCCTGCAGATCGCGCTGCTCCACGGTGAGTTCGATGGGCATGTGTACTCCTAGCGGGGTTCGCGCGGCAGTCCGAGGCCGCGTTCGCCGATGATGTTCCGTTGGATCTCGTCCGAGCCGCCCGCGATGCGGTACCCGGGTGCGCCGAGCAGATGCTCCGACCATGCGAACGTGTCGGGCTCGCCGGTGTCGGCGACGATCCGGTCGCCGAGGAACGACGCCGCGGCGTCGCCGACGCGCTTCAGGTTCTGCGTCCACACGAGTTTGCCGATGGAGCCCTCGACACCCGGGACGGCACCGGCCCGTTCACGTTCGGCGTAGCGCGCCACCATGAGGGCCGCCGCCCGTTCATAGATCGCGGCGTCGCCGAGGCGCCGGCGGGCCAACGGGTCGTCGGACAGTCCGAGACGGTCGACGAGGCGGGCGAGGTCGACGCTGTTACCGCCGGCACTGACGATCCCGGCGCTGGAGTTCCGCTCGAAACCGAGTGTGGTGAGCGCGACCTTCCATCCGTCGCCCTCGGCACCGACCCGCAGGGAGTCCGGGAGTTCGACGTCGGAGAGGAAGACCTCGTTGAACGTCGACCCGCCGGACATCTGCCGGATCGGCCGCACCTCCACGCCGGGCGTGTCCATCGGGACCATGAATGCGGTCATGCCCTTGTGTTTCGGCGCAGACCGGTCGGAACGGGCGATGAGCAGACCCCACTCGGAGAACTGCGCGCCGGAACTCCACACCTTCTGGCCGTTGATCCGCCAGGTGTCCCCACTCCGAACGGCTTTCGTCGACAAGCCGGCCAGGTCCGAACCCGCCCCGGGCTCGGAGAACAGTTGGCAGCACAGCTCGTCCGCGCGCAGGAAGGGGCGGACGAACCGCTCCCGCTGCTCGTCGGTCCCGAGTGCGTGCAGGGTCGGCGCCACCAGTTCGACTGTCACCAGGACGTTCTCGTGCCGGTCGGGGGCCTGGTATCCGCGTTCGAGGTTCACGTAGACGCGTTCGTGGCCCGCCGTGAGACCCGGTCCGCCCCAGTCCGGGCCCCAGGTGATCGCGCCGAAGCCCGCGTCCACGCGTCGGGCCTGCCACGCTCGCGCCGCGTCGATCAGCGCACGTTCCTCGTCGTGTGTCCGGTTGTGGAAGATGGCGTAGGTCGGGTCGTGCTCCTGTGCAGCCCGCGCCGGGAGTTCGGCGTCGAGCCAGGCCCGCGCCTGTTCTTCGTAGTCATCGAGCGTGATCGCGCCCGGTGCGGTCGTCGTCATTCTCGTCGTTCCTGTCCTGCTCGGTCGTGCTGTCCTGCTGGATTTCTCACCGTTCGTGCGCCGCGGAGATGGTCACGGCCTGCATCTGCGGCGGTGTGGTCGTGCGGTCGCGGGTCCAGTCGCGGAGGGCGAACTTCTGGATCTTCCCGCTGGCCGTCTTCGGCAGGGAGTCGACGACGAACACGCTCTCCGGGACCTTCTGCATCGCGATTCCTCTCGCGGAGAGGAACTCTCGAACCTCTTCGAGGGTGAGGTCGACGGCGTCCCGGGTGACCACGAAGGCGCACCCCCGCTCCCCGGTTCGGGCGTCCGGCCCGGCGACGACCGCGATCTCGGCGACCGCGGGATGCTCACTCAGTTCGTTCTCCACGTCGTGGGTGCTGATCTTCTCGCCGGACCGATTGATGATGTCCTTGATCCGGCCGACGATGTGGATTCCACCGTCGGCATCGAAGTAGGCGAGATCACCGCTGCGGAAGAACCCGTCGGCGGTGAAGGCCTCGTCGTTGAGCGATGCGTCGAGGTATCCGAGGAAGGTGTCGGGCCCGCGCCACAGCACCTCACCGACGACGCCGGTCGCAGCGATACCCCCGGCGCCGTCGGACACGATGACCTCGGTCGGGGCGAGCACGCGGCCATCGGTCCCGGTACGCAGGCGGGGTTCGTCGGAGCGATTGGCGGACGTCACCGACGGCCCCTCGGTGGCGCCGTACATCCGCGTCACGGTGCCCAGCACCTCGGTGGATCTGGTCACCAGCGAGTCCGGGATGTCGGCACCCCCGCAGATGATGTAGCGCACCGACGGTGTGCGTACGCCACGCGCGACGGCCGCGTCCACGAGGCCACGTAGGAACGGGGTCGCGAAGATCATGAAGCTGGCGCGCTCCTCGAGCACCCTCGTCAGTGCGACCTCCGGGTCCCACGCGTCCTGGAGCACCACCGGCGCACCGAGGAGGAAGGGCAGGGTGAGGGCGCAGTTCACGCCCGTCACATGCGTCACCGGCGACGGGTTGAACACGACGTCGCGCTCGTTGAGTCCGAACGTGTCGATCATCGACATGTTCTCGAACACGAGGGTGTTGTGACTGTGCAACGCGCCCTTCGGATCCGCGGTGGTCCCCGATGTGTACAGCAGCAGGCATACGTCGTCGGGATCGGCGGGCGGCAGCGCGCGCACCGCCTCGATCATCTCCGGCGTCGCGGACGCGATCAGATCGGCGAGTCCGACGGTCTGGCCGTCGGTTGCCCGGCCGTCGGTCGTGACGACCAGGTCCAGTTCCGGAAGTCGTTGTCGGAGACTCGCATACATCGCAACGTGATCGAATCCTCGGTGTGTTCCGGGAACGAAGGCGACCGTGGTGCCCGCCTGGCCGAGGATGAACCCGACCTCGCGTTCCCGGTAGATCGGCACGATCGGGTTGGCGACACCTCGGACCCGATGGATCGCATGGAAGACGACGACCGCGTCGGCCGAGTTGGGGAGCTGGAACGACACCACGTCGCCCGGCTGCACACCGCGGTCGTGGAGCGCCGCGGCCAGGCGCAGGGATTGCTGTTCCACATCGGCGAAGGTCAGCCGCCGGTCGCCGTCGATGACCGCGACCGTGTCGGGATACCGCGCGGCGGCCCGCTCGAGGAAGTGGTCGACCGTCTGGTCGCGCCAATGCCCCGCCGCCCGGTAGCGCACGGCGAGATCGGGACGTGGAGAGTGCGTGGGACGCATGGTGATTCCTCCGGATGCTCTTGCCGATTGCTCGTGACGCGTTCTACAGTAACCCACGTCTCACTAAATATGTACATATTACTGCTCCCCAGTGTCCACTCTCAGAAAGAGACCTCATGGCATCCCAGGATCGACGGAGTCGGCGAGCGGTCGTCGCGGCCGGCATCGGAACGGTGGTCGAGTACTACGACCTGACGGTGTACGCGTACCTCGCGGTCGTGGTCAGCCCGCTGTTCTTCCCCAGCGATGACCCGACCGCCTCGCTGTTGTCCAGCCTCGCCGTCTTCGCGTCGGCATATCTGATGCGGCCGATCGGCGGCATCTTCTTCGGACGTCTCGGCGACCGCTTCGGCCGCAAGCGTGCGCTCCTGGTGTCGGTGATCCTGATGGGTGTGGGCACCACGCTCATGGCCCTGCTGCCCACTTACGCCGCGGTCGGGGTCCTCGCGCCGATCCTGCTGGTCATCGCCCGGTTGCTCCAGGGCTTCTCGGCGGGCGGTGAGCTCGGCGGCGCGCTGACCTACGTCTACGAGATCGTCGGACCGAAGCGTCGCGGCCTGGGCGGATCGATCGTCGCACTGGGCTCGAACAGCGGCTTCGCCCTGGCCGCGATCGTCGTCGCGACCACCTCGGCACTGACCTCCGAGGCCCAGATGGACAGTTGGGGCTGGCGCATCCCGTTCGTCGCCGGCCTGCCGCTGCTGGTGCTCTGCCTGTGGCTGCGAACCCGCATCGAGGACTCGCCCGAGTTCACCAAGACCGCCGAACGGCGCGAACTGCCGAAGGCGCCGCTCCGAGAGCTGTTGCGCAGCCAACCCGCCCAGGTCCTGCAGGTCCTCGGGTTGGGTATCGCTCAGAACGCGACCGGGTACATGGTGCTCACCTACATCGGCATCCACCTCGTCCGCGAGGGTGGATACAGTCAGACCGCGGTCACCTGGACCGCCGCCGGCGTGATCGTCTTCATCGCATCGTGTATGCCATTGGCTGGAATCCTGGTGGACCGCTTCGGAAGTCGGCCCGTCCTCATCGCCGGCCTGCTCACCGCCGCCACCCTCGCCTACCCCGCGATGGCTCTGATGACCGGGCACGGTCTGGCGGTGGCCGCCATCGCCTTCGCGGTGTTCGCACTGTGCACCCCGCTGATCCAGGTCGCCACCGCGCCGCTGTTCCCGTCGCTGTTCGACACGAAGGTTCGTCTGACCGGTGTCGCCCTCGGCTTCAACCTGTCGACGGTCCTGGCCGGCGGGACCGCCGCCTACATCGCCACGTGGCTCATCGACCGCACCGGCAACTCGCTCTCCCCCGCCTACTTCCTCATCGGTTCGAGCGCGATCGGTCTGCTGACGCTGTTGACGATCCGGCGGAAGCGCCGCGGACTCGGCGACGCCGGTGACGCTGCCGACGACACCCCGGCCGTTCCCGCGCGTACCTGACCCGACCCGGCGTCATCCGGCGCCCGACAACCGAATCCGACGAAACGGACGCGGACCGCCTCTGCACGGTGTGGTCCGCGTCCGTTTCGGCATACTGTTCGAGAACTCAGTTCCTCGAACCCCGGAGGTTCACGTGGCCAGTGGTCTCGTCGCCCTGCTCGATGACATCGTGACCCTCACCCGGGCGGCCGCCGCATCTCTCGACGACATCGGCGCGGCGGCCGGCAAGGCCAGCGTCAAGGCGGCGGGAGTCGTGGTCGACGACACCGCGGTCACGCCCCGCTATGTCCACGGGTTCACGCCCGACCGCGAATTGCCGATCGTGCGCAAGATCGCCCTCGGCTCGATCCGCAACAAGTTGCTGATCATCCTGCCGGTGGCGATGATCCTCAGCCAGTTCCTCCCGCAGGCGCTTCCCTACCTGCTGATCGCCGGCGGCCTGTTCCTCTGCTTCGAGGGCGCCGAGAAGGTCTGGGAGGCGATCGGCGGCGGCCACCACGCCGAGGAGCAGACCGCCGGCCAAGCCGGTCCCGAGTTCGAGAAGACGATGGTCAGCGGCGCGATCCGCACCGACCTGATCCTGTCCGCCGAGATCATGGTCATCTCGTTGTCCTCCGTCGAGTCCGAACCGTTCTGGACCCGTCTCGCGGTCCTCGTGGTCGTCGCCTTCCTGATCACCGCGCTCGTCTACGGCGTCGTCGCCGTCATCGTGAAGATGGACGACGTCGGGCTGGCACTGGCGCAGCGCGAGTCGCCGACGGTGCAGAAGATCGGCCGCGGTCTGGTCCGCGCCATGCCCAAGATCATGTCGACGCTGACGGTCGTCGGTATCGCGGCCATGCTCTGGGTGGGCGGCCACATCCTGATCGTCAACGTCGGCGAGGCCGGCTTCCATTGGCCCGCCGATCGGCTCCACGACGTCGAGCACTGGTTCGAAGAGCTGGTCCACGGCGGCTTCGGCGCCGTGCTGTCCTGGACGGCCGGCACCGTGCTCTCCGCCGTCGTCGGCCTCGTGGTCGGTGCCATCATCGTGGCGATCCTGCACGTCATCCCGCGGCGCAAGAAGGACACCGCCGCCGCGCACTGACCCACTCCCGTCGACTGGGCGTCGCATCGGCGGCTCGTGCCGCCGGATCAGGCGAGAAGTCGCCAGAGGCCGATCAGTCCGACGACGACGATCACCCCACGGAGCGCGCGTGGTGAGAGGCGGCGCCCGTATCTTGCGCCGAGGAAACCACCGGCCAGCGACCCGACCGCGATGGCAGCAGCTGCCCACCAATCGATCCGATCGAAGGCCACGAGGGTGTAGGTAACGGCGGCGACGACGTTGACCACCAGGGACAGCAGGTTCTTCGCCGCGTTCAGCCGTTGCAGGTGGTCCGGTACGACCACACCCAGAATGCCCATCAAGAGGATGCCCTGCGCGGCGGTGAAGTAGCCGCCGTAGACACCGACGGCGAATGTCCCGAGGGTCATCGCCGCGATCCGCAGAGGACCGAGGTGCGATGGGGTGAGGTCTCCGCTGGGCGACGTGCGAGTGCCCACCCATCTCTGGATGTAGGGCTGGGCGACGACGAGGATCAGCGCGGCGACGAGCAGAATCGGGACCACGGTCTCGAACACCGTCTCCGGCAGATGGAGCAGAAGCCAGCAGCCGGCGATCGCACCGGTGAACGACGCCGGAATCTGCCACCGGAGGCGCGGCCACTGGCCCTCGAGTTCACGCCGATATCCCCACGTTCCGGACACCCCGCCGGCGACGAGGCCGATCGCGTTGGACATCGTCGCGGTGACCGGCGGGACGCCGAACGCGACCAGCGTCGGGAACGTGATGAGGGTTCCGCTGCCCACGAGGGCGTTGATCGCGCCCGCCCCGACGCCGGCGACGAGTACGACGACTAGTTCCCAGATGGTCACGGTCTCCGAGGGTGCCCTTCGAGATCTACGGCGGGTGCACCGGGGTGGTTTCGACAGGGCTCAACCAACGGAGTACACGGCTCAACCAGTGGAGAACACGGCTCAACCAGCGGAGAACAGGGCTCGACCAGCGGAGAACCTCGCGACGCGAAACGGTGCCCAGTCGACGGGTCGGTCAGTTGAGACGGTCTCCACTCGACGGGTCGAACAGGTGCACCGCGCTGTCGGACTGGCGCAGGCGAATGCCCTCGCCCCGCTTGGCCGGAGAGCGTTCGGCAGACCGCGCGACCATCACCATCGGATCGCCGTCGAGGTTGCGGACCGAGTCGTCGGCGAGGTTGGCGTAGATGTAGGTCTCGCTACCGAGTTCCTCGAGGAGAGCGACGTCGGCGTTGAGTCCGGTGCCACTGTCGGACAACGCGAGGTGCTCCGGACGGATGCCCACGACCACGGACTCCAGACCGGAACGACGCAGCGCGGCCTGCGCTTCGGCGTCGATGTCCACGGCGGCGCCCGACACGGTGATCACACCGTCGACGACCGGCGCCACGAAGAGGTTCATCCCCGGCGAGCCGATGAACCCGGCGACGAATGCGTTGACCGGGCGGTCGTACAGTTCCGTCGGCGTGGAGAACTGCTGCAGCACACCGTTCTTGAGGACAGCGACACGATCCCCCATCGTCATCGCCTCGACCTGGTCGTGGGTGACATAGACGGTCGTGGTGCCCAGACGCCGCTGCAGGGCCGCGATCTGGGTACGGGTCTGGACGCGGAGTTTGGCGTCGAGATTCGACAGCGGCTCGTCCATGCAGAAGACCTGCGGTTCGCGAACGATGGCCCGCCCCATGGCGACACGCTGCCGCTGGCCACCCGACAGCTTCGCCGGCTTGCGGTCGAGGAAGTCGGTCAGGTCGAGCAACCGCGCGGCCTCGGCGACCTTGCGCTTGCGCTCGTCGGCGGGCACGCCGCGCATCTTCAACGCGAAACCCATGTTCTCCCCGACGGTCTTGTTGGGGTACAGCGCGTAGTTCTGGAAGACCATCGCGATGTCGCGGTCCTTGGGCGCGACGCCGACCATGTTGTCGCCACCGATCCGGATCTGACCCGAGTCGATCTCTTCGAGCCCGGCGAGCATGCGCAGGGCGGTGGACTTGCCCGAGCCCGACGGTCCGACGAGGACCACGAACTCACCGTCGTCGATGTCCAGGTTCAGTGAGTCGACGGCGAGTTTGTCCGCGCCGGGGTAGACGCAGCAGGCCTTGTCGTAGGTGATGGAAGCCATGATGTTCTCCGGTTTCTACAAAGGTGTTGTGCGAGTGCGTGTCAGAGGGAATGGATCACTTGATTGCTCCGCGCTGGGACCGGTGGCGCGTCACCGGACCGTGCTGTCACTTGATCGCGCCGAACGAGAGTCCACGGACGAGCTTGTTCTGGGCGATCCAGCCGCAGATGACGACCGGCAGCGCGGCGAGCACGGATGCGGCGGACAGCTGCGCCCAGTACAGGCCCTGGCCGGACATGAAACCGGTCAGGAACACCGGCATCGTCTGCGCGTTGACCGCGGTCATGTTGACGGCGAAGAAGAACTCGTTCCACGAGAAGATCACGCAGATCAGTGCTGTCGCTGCGATTCCCGGCGAGATCAGCGGGAGGATCACTTCACGCACCGAGGTCCACAGGCTAGCGCCGTCGATGCTGGCGGCCTCGAGGAGTTCCCCGGGGACCTCGAGGAAGAACGACCGCATCATCCACACCGCGATCGGTAGGTTCATCGCGGTGTAGAGGATGACCAGCGTCCAGATGTTGTCGAGCATCCCGATCTCGCCGACGATCACATAGAGCGGGATGATTGCGGCGACGATCGGCAGCATCTTGGTGCTGATGAAGAAGAACAGCGCATCCTTGGTCTTGCGTACGGGGCGCAGCGACAGCGCGAACGCAGCCGGCACGCCGAGCAACAGCACCAGGATCGTCGACACGATCGTCGCGAACAAGGAATTCAACAGGGGTGTCGCGATTCCCGCGTCGAAGACGTCTCGGAACTGCTGCAGCGTGGGCTCGAAGAAGAAGGTCGGCGGGTTCGTCGCGGCGTCGCTCTCCTGCTTGAACGCGGTCAGCACCATCCAGAGCACGGGGAAGAAGAACCCGATCGCGAGAATCCAGGTCACCGCGGTCAGCGCCGCCTGCCGCGGACGGCGCCGACGGCGGATCTCGGTGCCGGACTTGTCTTCTGTATTGCCCGCCGACGCATGGTCGGAGCGAATGTCGGTGCTCATCAGGCCGGCTCCTCTGTTCCGGAGAATGATTTGAAGATCAGTCGCAGGGCGAGCGTGGCGACGACGATCGTGCCGATCACGGTCACGACACCCATCGCCGCGGCCTGGCCGATGTCGAAGCCGAGGAACGCGCGCTGGTAGATGTAGTACGACAGATTCGAACTGGAGACACCCGGACCACCGGAGGTCATCATGTACACCGCGTCGAAGGTGTTCACCAGGTAGATGGCCCCGAGCACCGCACCGAGTTCGATGAACCGGCGCAGATGCGGGAGGGTGAGTTCCCGGAAGAGCCGGAAGCTCGTGGCGCCGTCGACGCGTGCCGCTTCCTGGATGTCACGGGGCATCGATTGCAGGCCCGCGAGGATCAGCAGCATCATGAACGGCGTCCACTGCCAGACCAATTCGGCCATCACGCTCATCAGCGGGAACTCCGACAGCCAGTCGGTCTCGATACCGAACGGACTCAGCGCCCAGTTGACGAGTCCGTTGGTCGGCGAGAGCAGACTCGTCTTCCACAGGAGCGCGGCCGCCACCGGGGTGACGAGGAACGGCGTGATGAGCAGTGTCCGAACCACGCCACGGCCCAGGAACTTCCGGTCGAGCAGAAGGGCGAACATCAGACCGAGGAGCACCGAGATGAGCACGGTGCCGACGATCAGCAGGATCGTGTTGACCGTCACCCGCCAGAACTGACTGTCGCCGAAGACCGCGACATAGTTGTCGAGACCGACGAACGCACGCGAATCCGGACGCACCAGGTTCCAGGACTGGGTGGAGTAGTACAGCGTGAACACGAACGGGATCTGCGTGACCACGATCAAGAAGATCAGGGCCGGCAGGAGCGGGCCGCGACGCCGCCAGCCCTCGGCGCGCGTGACGTGATCACGCGAGGACGTCAACGGTGCCTTCGGGGTCGTGTCGGGTGGTGGAGTGGAGACTGCGGTGGCCATGATCACTGCTCCCTCTGGTAGGACTTGCCGACGACCTGGGCGTACTCCTGCGCCTGGGCGAGCGCGTCGTCGACACTGATCTGACCGGCGATGGCTGCCGAGATCTGTTGACTCACCCGGGTTCCGAGGTCCTGGAACTCCGGGATCGCGAGGAACTGGACGCCGGTGTAGGGCACCGGTTCGAGGGTCGGCTTCAACTGGTTCGCTGCGCGCATCGCGCTCAGTGTCTGCTCGGCGAACGGCGCGGCGAGTTCCTTGTAGGCCGGCAGTTCATACGTGGACAGGCGGCTGCCCGGTGGGACGTGACTGGGCCCCAGGGTCTCCGAGACGTACTCGATGTAGCTCTTGCTGGTCATCCACCGGATGAACTTCCACGCCTCGTCCTGGTGCTCGCTGCTGGTGGGGATGCCCAGCGACCAGGTGTAGAGCCAGCCGTTGTCTCCCTTGGCCATACTGGGCGCCGGCAGGTAGCCGACGTCCCCGGCGATCGACGAGGTGTCCGGGCTCTCGAGCACCGACACCGCCGAGGTCGCGTCGTACCACATCGCGACCTGGCCCTGCGACAACAGGTTTCCGCACTCCTGGAAGCCCGACGACGCGGCGCCGGCCTCGCCGTGGTTCCGGACGGTGTCGACGTAGAACTTCACCGCCGCGGCGACCTCCGGACTGTCGAGCTGCGCGTTCCAGTCCTCGTCGTACCAGCGGCCCCCGAAGGCGTTGATCACCGTGTTGAGCGGGGCGAGCACCTCACCCCAGCCGGGCTTGCCGCGCAGGCAGATGCCCGCGGTGCGCTCGTTGTCGAGCTTGGCCGCCGCCTCCGCGACCTGGGGCCACGTCGGCTGGGCCGGCAACGACACCCCCGCCTCGGCGAAGAGCTTCTTGTTGTACATCAGGAACGACGACTCGCCGTAGAAGGGCGCCGAGTACATCGAACCATCGTGAGACAGAGCCGTTTTCAGCGTCGGGATGAAGTCGTCGGCGTCGTAGTCGGGATCGGCGTCCATGTACGGGGTCAGATTCACGAGCCAGCCGTACTCGCCCCACATCGGGGTCTCGTAGTTGCTGATCATCACGACGTCGAACTCACCGCCGCCGGTGGCCACCGATGCGGTGATCTTGGCCCGCGCCTCGTTCTCGGAGAGGGTCACGAATCGCACCGTGACGCCGGGATTCTGCTCCTCGAACTGCGTGGACAGCTTGACCGCGTCCTGCATCTGCGAGTTGGAGACCATCGCGACGGTGATCTCGCGACCACCGCCGCCGGTGAGTGAACCGGCGCCGGAGCAGCCGGTGAGCACCAGCGTCACGGTCGCGATGATCGCACCCAGCGCCCATCGCACTCGGTGTCGGGAGAACATCATTGTCCGCCTTTCTCTTGCACCACAAGCCATTCGGCGGTGGCGAGGTCGGTGACGAGAATGGTGGCGTAGCCACCGCGCAGTGCACCGAGGATGGATTCGCGACGGTGTGTGCCACCGGACACGAGGATCGATGTCGGGCAGGCCCGTACCGCGTCGAGGGACACCGAGACGGTCCGATCGACGAGACTGGAGGGCACCGCGACGCCGTGCGCGTCGTAGAAGCGTCCGCCGATCTCTCCGACCGCGCCGAGTTCCAGGAGCTCGTCGAGGACGACGGCATCGATGAACGATCCCTCGAACAATGTGGTCGACGTCGACACCGACCCGACGCCGAAAAGCATCACCTGCGCACCACGTGCCGCCGCGAGCGCTTGCGACAGAATCGAATCACGGTTCACGGCGGTGACCGTCTCCGGGTCGACATACAGCGGTGCGACCAGCCGCAGCGGACGGGCATGAAGACGTTCGGAGAACCGGGACAGTGCATGGTCGACGCCGGTGTGGTACTCCACCGAGGTCATCGAGCCGTCCATCTGCACGACCCGCTGACATGACGCCGATGCGGCCATGGCGTCGGCGACAGCCACCTGCTCCGGCCCCCAGGTGAATCCGAAGGTGTCGGTCGCCTGGATGCGGCGGGTGAGCACCGAGGCCCCGGCGCGGCCGAGCGCGGCGTTGCCGGTGGTGGTGCCGTCGGCCACCTCGTCGATGATGAGCACCTCGTCGAGACCGAGGGTCTCCTCCACCGCGCGCTCGAGATCGGTGTGGATCGAGGCCGAGAGATGCGCCGGCGCAGCCACGGACACGCGGACGAGGCCCTGCGCCCGGGCCCGCGCCACCAGCCGACCGGCGGTCGGCCGCGAGACGCCCAGGCGTGATGCGATCTCGGCCTGGGTGAGCCCCTCGAGGTGGTACATGGTCGCGGCGCGGACGAGAAGACGCAGGTCCTGGCCGGAGTCGGGGGTTCCGCGCGAGGCCGCGCGGACTGTCGAGACGGACGGCTCGCCGTCGTCGCTCGTCGACTTCCGAGGTGCCATGGTCGCGTGCCCCGTCCCTGTCGTCGCCGTCGCCCGTTGAGCCAACGACGGTGAGCATCTGCTCACTGGCGGTCAATGTGCTCAATAAGCTAGCATCCGGGTGTGACCCACGCAACAGCCGATCGCCCCATAGCGGACGTTCCCGACGCCATGCGCGCCGCCGTCCTGCATCCCGATCTCTCGGTGACCACCGAAAATCGCAGGTCGCCGCAGCCGGACCCCGGTGACGTCACGGTGGCCGTGCGCGCGGTGGGGGTCTGCGGGTCCGACACCCACTACTTCCGTCACGGACGGATCGGCGAGTACGTGGTCCGCGAACCGCTCGTCCTCGGTCACGAGGCGGCCGGGGTCGTCGTCGCCGTCGGGGAAGGGGTTGACCCGGGCCGGGTCGGCGAGCGGGTGTCCATCGAACCGCAGCGTCCCGACCCGACCACAGCGGAGAGCAGACGCGGTGACTACCACCTGTGCCCACACATGCGGTTCTACGCGACGCCTCCGGTGGACGGCGCCTTCGCCGAATTCGTGACCATCGGAGCCGATTTCGCGCATCCCGTACCACCCGAGGTCTCCGACGAGGCCGCCGCCTTGTTCGAGCCGCTCTCCGTGGGCATCGCCGCGATGCGCAAAGCCGAGGCGTCGGTGGGCGGCTCGGTCCTGATCGCCGGCGCGGGTCCGATCGGCCTGATGGTGGCGCAGGTCGCCCGGGCGTCCGGTCTCGCGCGCATCGTCGTCAGTGAGCCCGATGCGCAGCGACGTTCTCGCGCACTCGAATTCGGTGCCACCACGGTGATCGAACCCGGAACCGGGACCGAACCCGTCGACGCCTTCGTCGATGCCAGCGGTGTCGCGGGTGCGGTCCGGGATGGACTGGCCCGGGTGCGTCCCGGCGGGCGCGTCGTCCTCGTCGGGATGGGCGCCGACTCGATGGAACTGCCGGTGTCGCTCATCCAGAACCGCGAACTGGTGCTGACCGGGGTGTTCCGCTATGCCAACACCTGGCCGACGGCCCTCGCGCTGGTCCGGACCGGCGCCGTCGACCTCGACGCCATGGTCACCGCCAGGTTCGGACTCGACCAACTCGCCGACGCGCTCGACTCCGATCGCGCGCCCGGCACCATCAAAGCCGTGGTCTACCCGTCTGTTTCGAGATACCAGCCCGGGCCCGGCGCCGACACCGCCCCGAACGAGACGGAAGGAACTCGTCGATGAGCACACCCCTGAACAACGAGACGATGTCGGGCCTCGCCGGCGTGGCGGTCCCCACTTACGACCGTTCGGGCGTCACCCCCGGGATCGTGCACTTCGGTGTGGGTGCGTTCCACCGTGCACACCAGGCGATGTACCTCGACCGTCTCCTCGCCACCGATGCGTCGGCGCGCGAGTGGGGCATCTGCGGGGTCGGCGTCCGCACGGCCGACGCCGCGATGCGCGACGCCCTGGGGCCGCAGGACGGACTGTTCACGCTCACCCTCAAACACCCCGACGGCGCCGTCGAGACCTCGGTGATCGGATCGATCGTCGAATACCTCTACGCTCCTGATGATCCCGAGAAGGTCATCGAGCGGCTCAGCGACCCGGCGACACGCATCGTCTCGCTGACGGTGACCGAGGGCGGCTACAACTTCTCACCGTCGACCGGTGAGTTCGACGCCACGAACCCGGACATCGTCGCCGACCTCGAGGCCAGTGCGCCGCCACGCACCGTCTTCGGGCTGGTGACCGAGGCACTCGCGCGGCGCCGGGACCGCGGTGTCCCGTCGTTCACGGTCATGTCGTGCGACAACATCCAGGGCAACGGGCACATGGCACGATCGACCTTCCTCGCCTATGCGCAGCTGCGCGATCCGGAACTGGCCGCGTGGATCGAATCCAACACCCGGTTCCCGAACTCGATGGTGGACCGCATCACCCCGGCCACACCGCCCGAGTTGGCCGCCGAGGTCGCCGATCGCACCGGTGTCGACGACAACTGGCCGGTGGTCGCCGAGCCCTTCACGCAGTGGGTGCTCGAGGACGAGTTCTCGATGGGACGCCCCGCACTGGAGCAGGTGGGAGTCCAGGTCGTCGACGACGTCACCCCGTACGAGCTGATGAAGTTGCGACTGCTCAACGCCGGTCACCAGGCGCTGTGCTACTTCGGATATCTGCTCGGGTACCGCTACGTCCACGACGCGTCGTCCGACCCGGACATCCGGAACCTGCTGCACCGCTACATGACCGAAGAAGGCGCAACCACCCTCCGTCCGCTTCCCGGCGTCGACGTCGAGGAGTACATCGACACCCTCCTCGAACGTTTCGCCAACCCGGCGATCGGTGACACCATCGCGCGACTGTGCCAGGACTCCTCCGACCGCATCCCGAAGTGGCTGGTCCCGGTGATCCGCGAGCGCCTCGAACAGGGCCGGCGAAGCGACCTCGCCGCTGCGGTCGTGGCGAGCTGGACCCGCTACGCCGAGGGCACCGACGAGGCGGGGGAACCGATCGACGTCGTCGACCCCCTTGCGGCCGAACTCGTTCCGCGAGCGCAACGGTCCCGCACCGACCCGCTGGCCTTCGTCGCCGACCCCGAGCTGTTCGGTACCCTCGCCCAGGATCCGCTGTTCACCACTCCGTATCTGTCGGCGCTGGAGTCGTTGCGCAGCAAGGGAGCCCGCGCGACGCTGATCGACCTGCTCGCATGACGACGCTGGTCGCCGGGATCGATTCGTCGACCCAGTCATGCAAGGTGGTCGTCTGTGACGCCGACACCGGGCAGGTGGTGCGCACCGGGCACGCTGCGCACCCCGCCGGTACCGAGGTACACCCGGATCACTGGTGGGACGCACTGTGCACTGCGGTCGCCGCCGCGGGCGGCTTCGACGACGTCTCCGCGGTGTCCGTGGCGGGCCAGCAGCACGGCATGGTCTGTCTGGACGGGAACGGCCGGGTGGTCCGGGAAGCATTGCTGTGGAACGACACCCGATCCGCACCGAGCGCTGCTGCTCTCGTCGACGAGTTCGGCGGATCCGAGCAGTGGGCACGCTCTGTCGGGGTGGTGCCGGTGGCTTCCATCACCGCGACCAAACTCCGCTGGCTGGCCGACCACGAACCGGCGCACGCCGACGCCACGGCTGCGATCTGCCTTCCGCACGATTGGCTGACCTGGCGACTGCGCGACAGTCACGACCTCGCCGAGCTGACGACCGACCGCAGCGACGCCTCCGGCACCGGCTATTTCAGCGCGGCGACCGGCGAGTACCGAACCGATCTGCTCGAAGCCGCGTTCCGCGGCCGTCGACCACTTCTGCCCCGGGTCCTCGGCCCCGCGGAACGGGCCGGCGGCACGCCGACCGGCGTCGTCGTGGGCGCCGGCGCGGGCGACAACGCCGCAGCCGCACTGGGACTGCACGCCGGCCCCGGGGATGCCGTTGTCTCCCTGGGCACGTCGGGCGTGGTCAGCGCCGTCGGCGACGTGGCGCCGAATGATCCGTCGGGTCTGGTGGCCGGGTTCGCGGACGCGACCGGGCGTCACCTGCCTCTGGTCTGCACCCTGAACGGCGCCCCGGTGCTGGCGTCGACCGCGTCGATGCTCGGCGTGGACCTGGCCGAGTTCGCCCGGTTGGCCATGTCGGCTGAGCCCGGCGCGGGTGGCGTCACGATGGTGCCCTACTTCGCCGGCGAGCGCTCGCCGAACCTCCCCGACGCGACCGGCACGCTGACGGGGCTGACCGCGGCCAACTTCACCCCGGCCGCGATCGCCCGCGCGGCCGTCGAGGGCCTGGTCTCGTCGCTGGTGTTCTGCCGCGAACGAATCGAACAGCAGGGCATCGAAGTCGAGCGTGTGCTGCTCACCGGCGGTGGCGCGAAGTCGGCTGCGGTGCGCCACATCGCACCGGGTCTGTTCGGCGGCGAGGTCGTCGTCCCCGCCGACGGCGAACACGTGGCGCTCGGTGCGGCGCGACAGGCCGCGTGGGCCCTGACCGGTGAACTGCCCGCGTGGGAGACATCGACCCAGACGCTCACCGGGACGCCCACGCCCGAGGTGTACGCGCACTACCGGGAGGCCTCGCTCATGGTGGAACGCGCGGCGGGGCGGTAGGACTGCGGCGGCCCGGATACGCCGAACGTCGGGCGGCCGTGCGCACTTGCCGGGACAATGGCCCGGGGTCGGTACACAACCGAGGAGTGAGCGATGGTCGATTGGGACGGTGACCGGTACGCGGACGTGAGCGCCTTGCAGCGCATGGTCGCCGAGGAGTCGATCGGCGACCTCGAACTCGCCGGGACCGAACGCCTGCTGGACATCGGGTGCGGCGACGGCTTCATCACGATGCTGCTCGCCGACCGGCTGCCGTCGGGCTCGGTCGTCGGCGTCGACGCCTCGCGTCGGATGATCGAACGCGCGCTGCTCCGGGTCCCGGCGGACCTGCTGCGCATCCAGTTCCACGTCGACGACGTGCTTGCCCTGCCCTTCGACGACGACTTCGACATCGTGGTGTCGTTCAACGCGCTGCACTGGGTGCACGACCAGGGGGCGGCGCTGCAAGGAATCGCTCGCAGTCTCGTCGACGGCGGTCGGGCGGTGCTGCAGATGGTGTGCGCCACCGAAAGACCGAGTATCGAAGACGTGGCGATGGAGGTCGCGGCGCAACCGGAGCGGAAGCGCTACTTCGACGGCTTCGACGCGCCCTACGTCCACGTGGAACCGTCGCGGTTCGGGGAACTCGCCACCGACGCCGGGTTCATCGTGGACGACCTGACGGTGAAGGATCTGAACTGGCAGTTCGATTCGGTCGACGACTTCCGAGCCTGGTTCGCCGTCGGGGCGTCGGATTGGACGAGCCGCCTACCGGACAGTGCAGTCGACGACTTCGTCGACACGGTCATCGACCGCTACACCGACGTGGTCGGCGAACCCGCACTGTTCCGGTTCAGTCAGTTGCGCGCCTCGTTGTCGAAACCTGCTCGCCCCGAGAACCTCTCCTGACCTCCGGTCACCCCCGTCCCATAACTCGAGAGAACGACATAACCATTGCTCCCTGAGGTGCGAGGAGCGATAGCGCCGCCACCCCCTGCTCCCTGAGGTGC
>ERZ501011.76-NODE-76-length-30573-cov-11.913035_pt1 | contig 30573 bp, 26 predicted proteins | sample MGYA00248833_ERZ501011 | MGnify/ENA primary metagenome ERZ501011 (study PRJEB25958, sample SAMN03398530) | human skin metagenome | study: EMG produced TPA metagenomics assembly of the Human Skin Microbiome Metagenome (human skin metagenome) data set. | reverse complement strand
GGGCCTCGGCCGCCGTCGTGCCAGCAGCGGCGTCAGTCAGAGCCGCGTCGCCGGCCGGGGCGGCCTGCGGCGGCGTCTCGCCGGTCTCGTCGACGCCGGAGCGCACCCGTTCGGCCACGGCTTTCGCCAGGTCACGATCGACGCTGGATTGCGGGCTGCGGGTCTGCACGCCGAGATTCGCCAGGTGAGCCAGAACCTGTCGACTCGTCAGGCCCAGGAAGCGGGCCAGGGCGTGCACACGAAGTTTGCTGGGAAATTCTTCCGCCGATTCCGACGCTGCGTTCGCGTCAGCCGGCGACCCGTTGTCGGTCACTCAGTCTCCTCGAACCCCCGGGCGCGTCGGGCTGACGCGGCCACGCGAGGGTCTGCTCTGTGTCACGGTCCTCGTCGGACCGGTGTTGTGTGGTCTGCGCGTCGTCGCGGCGGTCCGCCTCACGGATCGTCCGACGACGCTCTTGCTGTGTCGATGACCGCGTCCCTGATCGCTTTCCACGCCACCGGGCACAGGCGGAACCTGAGTGTTCGCCCGCTGGCAGCAGGGCGAACTCGGTGGGGTCAGCTGCGGTTCCGTGGCGTCGCGGTGCGTCAGTGCCGCACCGCGACGCGCCGGTACCGGGGCGCGTCATCCGGTCGTCGTCGACAAAGTGTGTCGGCGATAACTGTGCAAGTATCCCACACCGCGGTCGGATGACCGCAAAGGATGAGCGTTTGACGTTGCGCGTCGAGCCGAGGCGCTCGCGTTCAGCCCTCGAGTCCGGGGAACCAGAGAGCGATCTCGCGCTGTGCCGATTCGGGCGAATCGGACCCGTGGACCAGGTTGTACTGGGTGTCGAGCGCGAAGTCGGCACGGATCGTTCCGGGCACGGCCTTCTCGACCGGGTCGGTACCGCCGGCGATCTGGCGGAACGCCGCCACCGCGCGGGGCCCCTCGAGAACGGCCGCGACCAGCGGGCCGGACGTGATGAACTCGAGCAGCGAGGGGTGGAACGGCTTGCCCTCGTGCTCGGCGTAGTGCCCGCGAGCGACCTCGTCGCTCGCGGTCTTGAGTTCGAGAGCCACCAGGGTCAAGCCCTTGCGCTCGATACGGCTGATGATGTCGCCGACGAGGTTGCGTTCGACGCCGTCCGGCTTGATGAGTACGAGAGTGCGTTCAGTCACGACTGACACCCTATCGACCGGCTACGGTCACGTACCGGTCAGGAGCAGTACTCACCGGCGACCGGGAAGAAGCCGTAGTCGAAAAGGCTGCCGGTGCGCGAGCGCGGATCGACGACCACCTGCAGACAGCCGCCGGGCGAGGCGAGCGCGCCGGCGAGCGCGAGATCGAACTGTTGCGCCAGACCGAGATTCGCGGGCCGGTACTGGGCGGGCACCGGGAGGCTGGCGATGGCCTCGGGCGCCTTCATGGTCGCGGCACGCTGGGTGATCTCGTGGGTGGCGACATAGCTGTACTCCCCCGGACCGACGGGAACAGGTGCGTCCGCGGCGGGTATGAGGTTCGCGATCCCGATGGGTGCCTGGTCCTGCTCCGGTTCGGCCGCCGCCGTGGCCGGGACGGTCAGTGCGAGCGCCGCGCCCGCGAGGACGACGACGGGGAGCACGGGGCGTCGGGTTCGGGCGGAGGTGGTCCGGAAGAGCTGGAACTGCACGTATGTCCTCACATCGGGTGTCTCGGGAAGGGGTTCGACAAGCTGCGAGGATCGACTTGTCGCCCCCGCGGCATGGGCCATTGTTACAGCAAGCCCACCTGGCCGCCCGGGTTCGGCGATAACGGTCCGGCCACAGGTCTTGCGGCCACCAAACCCCGCCCTGAGCAACGAGAACACCGCTGGTCGGACAGCCGGCGGCGAGACGGCCGTGGCCGCCGGACCGATTACTCGATCGGCTCCTGGCCGGGCAGCATCCCGCGTTCGACCCGTTTCTCGACGTCGGCCTTGATGTAGCGGATGTACAGCCAGACCGACCCGAAGACGACTCCCACCACCGCGATCGACCAGTGGAAGAGCCCCCCGATGATCAGGACGACCTGCAGGCCGAGATCGAGGTTGATCGCGTACGGCCGGCCCTGCATCCCGGCGGCCAGGATCATCGCGATGACGACGAGCGTGAGGTATCCGCCGGACAACCAGGTCAGCCCGTCCCCGAGGCGCCACACGATCGGGAACGCCAGGATCACGACGATGACCTCCAGGATCATCGTGCCGGCCATCACGCCGCGGAGCCCCTTCCACGGATCGTTCGTGGGTGGGGTGTACCGGGTCATGAGGGTTCCTTACCGAAGAGTGTTCGCGCGGCACCGGCGGTCACGACGGACCCGGTGATGACCACGCCCGCACCGGACACGCGCTCGCCGTCGGCCTCCTCGGCCAATGCGATGGCCTCCTCGACGGCGTCGGGCAGGAAGGGTTTGACGACCACGCGGTCCTCGCCGAACACCTCCCGCGCGTACTCCGCGAGCGTCTCGGGCTCCAGGGCCCGTGGCGACCCGTTGTCGGTGACGACGACCGCGTCGAGCACCGGCTCGAGGGCTTCGAGGACTCCGCGGGCGTCCTTGTCACCCAGCACGCCGATGACGCCGACGAGTCGACGGAAGTCGAACTCCTCGGCCAGCGCCTGCGCCAGCGCCGCGGCTCCGTGGGGATTGTGCGCCGCGTCGGCGAACACCGTCGGGGCGCTGCGCAGTCGCTCGAGCCGTCCGGGGTTGGCGACGGACGCGAAACCCGTACGCACCGCGTCGATGTCGAGCTGACGATCGGCGCCCGCACCGAAGAACGCCTCCACCGCCGCGAGCGCCAGCGCCGCGTTGGCCGCCTGATGTGCACCGTGCAGCGGCACGAAGATCTCGTCGTAGACACCGCCGAGCCCCTGGATGGTGAGCATCTGCCCACCGACGGCGATGACCGAGTCGAGGACCGCGAACTCCGATCCCTGGCGGGCGACGATGGTGCCCGCATCGACGGCCGCGCGCAGCAGGACGTCCATCACCTCGGGGCTCTGTTCGGCGATCACCGTGACGGGATCGACGGTGCCGGCCGCATCGGGTTCGGCGGGCTTGATGATGCCGGCCTTCTCCCCCGCGATGGCGGTCAGGGTGTCGCCGAGATAGTCCGCGTGGTCCATCGCGATCGGTGTGATGACCGAGACCGTGCCGTCGATGACGTTGGTCGCATCCCAGCGACCGCCCATGCCCGTCTCGACGACGGCGACGTCCACCGGCGCCTCGGCGAAGACCGCATACGCCATCGCGGTCAGCACCTCGAACTTGCTCATCCGGGGTCCACCCGCCGCCGTCGACGAATCGTCGACCATGGTGATGTACGGCTCGAGTTCCCGATAGGTGTCGATGTAGGTGCGTGCCGGAATCGGCTTGCCGTCGACCGAGATCCGCTCGGTGACGCGCTGCAGGTGCGGACTCGTGATCCGGCCCGTGCGCCGGTGCAGCGCGGACAGCAACGCGTCGACCATCCTGGTGACCGACGTCTTGCCGTTCGTCCCGGCGATGTGGATCGCGGGGTATCCGTGCTGGGGGGATCCGAGCAGATCCATGAGCGTCGCGATGCGGGTCAGCGACGGCTCGATCTTGGTCTCGGGCCACCGGGTGTCGAGCTCGGCCTCGACCTCGGCGAGTTCGGCGAGATCGTCGGCGCTGTCGGTGACGCGCAGCCGCGCCGGCTCGGCATCCGGATCGGGTTCGTCCTCCCCCAGGATCGCCGAGAGACCCAGGGGGTCGCCCGCCGCATCCATTCCCAGGACGGCTGGATCCTCGTCGGGGAAACCGGTGTCGTCGCTCACGCGCCGACCAGACTCGCCAGCTTCGCGTTCAACCGTTCAACCTCTTCGGTCGCGATCCGCTGACGGTCCCGGATCTTGGCGACCACGTGGTCGGGCGCCTTGGACAGGAACTGTTCGTTGCCCAGTTTCGCCGAGGTCGTCGACAGTTCCTTCTCGGCCACCGCCAGGTCCTTGGCGAGCCGCTTGCGTTCGGCTTCGACGTCGACGGTGCCCGAGGTGTCGATCGCGACGACCACGGTGGCCACGCTCAGGCGGACCTCGATGGTCGCGGTCGCGCCGAAGTCGGGACCGGCCGGGTCCAGGCGCGCGAGGGAGGTCACGTACGGCAGCAGGTGTTCGAGCCCGGCTTCGCCGAGTCCGTCGAACTGCACGGCGACGCGCTGGCCCGGACGGAGACCCTGATCGCTGCGGAAACGCCGCACCTCGGTGATCAGTCGCTGCAGATCGTCCACGCGGGCGGCCGAATCCGACGACCAATCGCGTCCGGAAGTGGTCGGCCAGGGGGCGACCACGAGCGATTCACCCCCGGTGAGCGCCTTCCACAGCACCTCGGTGACGAACGGCATCACCGGCGACAGTGCGCGCAGCAACGGCTCTAGGACCGCGCCCAGCACGAGCGACGTTGCTTCCGAACGCTTCTCGTCGTTCTCGGCGAACTGCACCTTCGCGAGTTCGAGGTACCAGTCGCAGACCTCGTCCCACGCGAAGTGGTAGAGCGCCTCGCATGCCTTCGAGAACTCGTAGGACTCGAACCCGGCGTCGATCTCGGCGAGCACCTCGTCGAGCCGGCCGAGGATCCACCGGTCGGCGTCGGTCAGCGTCTCGGCGTCGGGGAGCTCGCCGACCTTCGCGCCGTTCATCAACGCGAACTTGGTGGCGTTGTAGAGCTTGGTGGCGAAGTTGCGCGACGACTGGGCGTGGTCCTCGCCGACCGAGATGTCCGAACCGGGGTTGGCACCGCGGGCGAGCGTGAAGCGCAGGGCGTCGGCCCCGAAGCGCTCCACCCAGTCGAGCGGGTCGATGCCGTTGCCCTTCGACTTCGACATCTTGCGGCCGTGCTCGTCGCGCACCAGGCCGTGCAGGAACAGGTTGTGGAACGGGATCTCGTTGCCCGGACCCAGATCCTTGCCCACGTAGGTGCCGAACATCATCATGCGGGCCACCCAGAAGAACAGGATGTCGTACCCCGTGACGAGAACCGAGGTGGGATAGAACTTCTCGAGATCCGCGGTCTGATCGGGCCAGCCCATCGTGGAGAACGGCCACAGCCCGGAGGAGAACCAGGTGTCGAGGACGTCGGTCTCCTGGACGTAGCCCTCGGGGGCCTGCTCGTCGGGTCCGACGCACACCACCTCGCCGTCGGGTCCGTACCAGATCGGGATGCGGTGACCCCACCACAGCTGACGCGAGATACACCAGTCGTGCATGTCGTCGACCCAGCTGAACCAGCGCGGCTCCATCGACTTCGGGTGGATCACCGTGGACCCGTCCCGCACCGCGTCGCCGGCCGCCGCGGCCAGCGTGGAGACCGCCACCCACCACTGCATCGACAGGCGCGGTTCGATCGGCTCGCCGGTGCGCTCCGAATGCCCGACGCTGTGCAGGTACGGACGCACCTCTTTCACGATCCGGCCCTGTTCGGCCAGCGCCTCGCGCACCTTGACGCGCGCCTCGAAGCGGTCCATGCCGTCGAATTCGGTTCCGGTGTCGGCGATCCGGGCCGATTCGTCCATGATCGTCGGCATCGGCAGGTTGTGCCGCTGACCGAGCGCGAAGTCGTTGGGGTCGTGTGCCGGCGTGATCTTGACTGCGCCACTACCGAATTCGGGGTCGACGTAATCATCGGCGACGATCGGGATCATCCGGTCGACAAAGGGGTGCGGCAGTGCGGTGCCGACCAGGTGGGCATACCGTTCGTCGTCGGGGTGCACCGCGATCGCGGTGTCGCCGAGCATCGTCTCGAGTCGGGTCGTCGCGACGACGATGTGAGGCTCGGTGTCGTCGAGTGACCCGTAACGGAAGCTGACGAGTTCGCCCTCGACGTCGGCGTAACTCACCTCGATGTCGCTGACGGCGGTCTTGAGGACCGGCGACCAGTTGACGAGGCGCTCGGCCTGATAGATCAGCCCGTCGTCGAACATCTTCTTGAAGACCGTGTGCACCGCGCGCGACAGACCCTCGTCCATCGTGAAGCGTTCGCGCGACCAGTCGACACTGTCGCCGAGCCGGCGCATCTGCTCGCCGATGTTGCCGCTGATCTCGGCCTTCTCGGCCCACACCCGTTCGATGAACGCCTCCCGGCCGAGGTCGTCGCGTGTCTTGCCCTCGGTGGCGAGCTTGCGCTCGACCATCGTCTGCATCGCGATCGCCGCGTGGTCCATGCCGGGGAGCCACAGCACCTCGTAGCCCTGCATCCGACGACGACGCGAGAGCGCGTCCATCAGGACGTGCTCGTAGGCGTGGCCCATGTGCAGCGAGCCGTTGACATTCGGCGGCGGGATCACGATGGAGAACGGCGGCTTGTCACTCGCCGCGTCCGCGGTGAAGTACCCGGCGTCCACCCAGCCCTGGTAGAGCGACGCCTCGTGCTCAGCGGGGTCCCAGGACTTCGGCAACCCGGTCTCGGGTACGGCAGTCCGGGGCGACGCTGTCTCGGGCAACGCGGATGTCTGGTCGGGTGATGTCACGGCCGCTATTCTATGTTTTCGCCGGGCCGGACCTCGCCCGGGACCCGTCCGCGCCCGAGCGCTTCGTGCTAACCCGCGGAGACGCGCAATCTGTGCAGGTCCTCAGGCGCGTTGACGTTGACCAGCCAGTCCGGATCGGAGATCCCCACCCGATGGGTGTTGAGCGCCTCGATCGCGCCCAGCATGCGCCGTTCACCGCCGGCGACGACATCCGCGATCATCGCCGCGGCATCCGTGCGGTAGATCCCCGCCATCGGATGATCCCGCTGGGCGTCGTGGGCGATGACCGCCTGGGTCGAGTCGGTCAGCCCCAGCCGCAGCTCGTCGATCAGCTCCGGAGCGATCAGCGGCATGTCCGTGGCACAGACGAACGCGAACTCGGCACCCGCGGCAGCCGCCGCGGACAGGCCTGCGACGAGCCCGCCGAGCGGACCCGTCCCCTCCTGCTCGTCGGTCACCCAGTGCACCTTCGACGAATCGATCCCCGGCGCCGCCCGGTCGCGGATGTCGTCGACGCCGCGGAATGCCGCAGACGTCTCGCCCGCGACGACCAGCACCGGATCGCAGCGCTGGGACACCACCCGCACCACTCGCGCGAGCATGGGTTCACCGTCCCAGTCGAGCGCGGCCTTGTCGCTGCCCATCCGTCGCGAACGTCCACCCGCCAGCACCAGGCCGGCGAGCACCGAGGTATCCGATCCGTGTTGAGTCACATCGCTCAGTGTGCTCGATGCGGCACCGCCGCGGGGCGAGATGGACAAGAGAAAGCCCCGCCCGGAGCGCCGGGCGGGGCTTCTCGTCGTCAGATGATCGTGATCGTCAGGCGCTCTTGTCGCGACGTTCGTCGCTGGATGCCTTCCGCGGCACGATCGTCGGAAGCACGTTGTCCCGGACGGTCTCCCCGGTCACGACGACCTTCTCGACGTCGTCGCGGCTCGGGATGTCGTACATCACCGGCAGCAGGACCTCTTCCATGATGGCCCGCAGGCCGCGGGCACCGGTGCCGCGGTGAATGGCCTGATCGGCGACCGCCTCGAGGGCGTCCTTGGTGAACTCCAGCTCGACATTGTCCATGTCGAACAGCCGGGTGTACTGCTTCACCAGCGCGTTCTTCGGCTCCGACAGGATGCTCACCAGCGAGTCCTTGTCCAGGTTCGTCACCGAGGCGACGACCGGCAGACGGCCGATGAACTCCGGGATCAGGCCGAACTTGATCAGGTCCTCCGGCATGACGTCGGCGAACTGATCCGAGGTGTCCACCTCGTCCTTGCTCGCCACTTCGTTGCCGAAGCCGAGACCGCGCTTGCCGATCCGCTCGGACACGATCTTCTCCAGACCGGCGAACGCGCCGGCCACGATGAACAGCACGTTCGTCGTGTCGATCTGGATGAACTCCTGATGCGGATGCTTGCGTCCACCCTGCGGCGGCACCGACGCCTGCGTGCCCTCGAGGATCTTCAGCAGCGCCTGCTGGACTCCCTCACCGGACACATCGCGCGTGATCGACGGGTTCTCGCTCTTGCGGGCGATCTTGTCGACCTCGTCGATGTAGATGATGCCGGTCTCGGCACGCTTGACGTCGTAGTCGGCGGCCTGGATCAGCTTGAGCAGGATGTTCTCGACGTCCTCGCCGACATATCCGGCCTCGGTCAGCGCGGTTGCGTCGGCGATCGCGAACGGCACGTTGAGCATCTTCGCGAGGGTCTGCGCCAGGTACGTCTTGCCGCATCCGGTGGGGCCGAGCATCAGGATGTTCGACTTCATCAGCTCGACGGTCTCACCCGTCCGGGCGTCCTTCTTCTCGCCCGCCTGGATGCGCTTGTAGTGGTTGTAGACCGCCACCGCGAGCGTCCGCTTCGCCGTGTCCTGGCCGATGACGTACTTCTCGAGGAAGTCACGGATCTCGGTCGGCTTCGGCAGCTCGTCGAGCTTGACGTCGCCGTTCTCGGCCAGTTCCTCTTCGATGATCTCGTTGCACAGGTCGATGCACTCATCGCAGATGTACACGCCGGGGCCGGCGATGAGCTTCTTCACCTGCTTCTGGCTCTTGCCGCAAAAAGAGCACTTGAGCAGGTCGCCGCCGTCTCCGATTCGTGCCATCTCGCGCTGTACCTACTTCCTCGTTGCCGGACTGTCGTGTCTGGTCCGTCGCGTCGCACGCAGCCGGGCATGGGTCATTTGATCGACACTCGAATGCCCAGTAACCCGACGGTACCCGCGTGCCGCTCGAACTTCGACCGATAAGGCCAAATGTCGCGGCAGAAAATCACCGGGACTTCTGCACTGCCACAACTACTTCTTGGCCAGGACTACTTCTTCATCGACTTCTTGCGGTACTCGAAGACCTCGTCGACGATGCCGTACTCCTTGGCCGCGGCCGCGGTCAGGATGTTGTCGCGGTCGGTGTCCTTGCGGATCTTCTCCTTGTCCTGACCGGTGTGGCTGGCCAGGATCTCGTCGAGGCGATCGCGGATGCGCTCGATCTCGGCGGCCTGGATCTCGAGGTCGGAGACCTGACCCTGGTAGGCGCCACCGGTGCGCGGCTGGTGGATCAGGACCGTGGCGTTCGGCAACGCCGCACGCTTGCCCGGGGTTCCGCCGGCGAGAAGGATCGCCGCCGCCGAGGCCGCCTCACCGAGGCAGACGGTCACGATGTCGCAGTGCACGTACTGCATCGTGTCGTAGATGGCGAGCATGTCGGGCACGCTGCCACCGGGCGAGTTGATGTACATGGTGATGTCGCGGTCGGGGTCCTGCGATTCGAGGACGAGCAGCTGCGCCATGACGTCGTTGGACACGACCTGGTCGATCGGCGTGCCGACGAACACGATCCGCTCTTCGAACAGCTTCGCGTACGGGTCGTACTGTCGCTGGCCGTTCGGGGTGTGCTCGATGAACGACGGCAGGATGTACCGCGCTTCGATGTTCTTCAGCGCCAGGGCCGACGCGGGGATGCCGGCGGCGACCTCGGCGGGCATGCCGTCGAAGGAAAGGGAGTTGGTCATCTGTTGCTCCATTGGGTAGAGGTGGCTCGGCGGTGGGTACGGGAGCGGTCGTCGGACCGGGGTCTCACCGACCCGGGCGCGCGATCACCTTGTCGACGAAGCCGTACTCCTTGGCCTCTTCCGCGGTGAACCACTTGTCGCGGTCGGCGTCGGCCTCGATCTTCTCGAGCGGCTGACCGCTGAACTCGGCGTTGAGCCGGTTCATCTCCTTCTTGGTGAGCGCGAATTGCTCTGCCTGGATGGCGATGTCGGCCGCGGTACCGCCGATGCCGGCGGACGGCTGATGCATCATGATGCGCGCGTGCGGCAGTGCATGTCGCTTGCCCTTGGCGCCGGCGGCGAGGAGGAACTGCCCCATCGACGCCGCCATACCCATCGCGTACGTCGCGACGTCGCATTCCGCGAGCTGCATGGTGTCGAAGATCGCCATTCCGGCGGTCACCGACCCACCGGGCGAATTGATGTAGAGGTGGATGTCCTTCTGCGGGTCCTCGGCCGAGAGCAGCAGGATCTGCGCGCACAGCCGGTTCGCGATGTCGTCGTCGACCTGGGTGCCCAGGAAGATGATGCGCTCGCGCAGCAGACGCTCGAACACCGAATCGGTCAGGTTCAACCCAGCCACACCCGAACTCATCGTGGGTGTGTGGATGGTCGGCTCACTCACGGGTTCCTACCTTTGCCTTGTTGTCATGACCTGCGCGTCACCCGCGGGTGACGCGCACGCACATCGAATGCTTCTCTGATGACGTCCTCACCGACACTAACCAATCGACACCCGCGGACACTCCCGAGGACACGCCTCTTCGCTGAGAGCAGAACGGCCTTCGGCACCGTGAACGGCCCGTGCGTGATGGTGGACCGACGGCGATCGCCGGCCCTCGTACTTCGAGGACCGGCGATCGCGGAGGAAACGTGCGGGCTGTGCTGGACCGCGGGAGCCCGATCAGTTGTCGGAGTCGGACTCGTCCGCAGCGGACTCGTCGGCGTCGTCATTGCCGCCGAAGTACTCGGCGGTGTCGACGGTGGCGCCCTTGGTGTCGGTGACGGTCACGTCGCCGACGATGCTCGCCAGCGACTTGCCGCGCCGGACGTCGGCGTAGACCGCACCGACCTGGTTGGCCTGCGTCAGCTGCTGGATGAACTCCTGCGGCTGCATGCCGTAGCGCTGGGCGGTGAAGATGATCTGCTGGGTCAGCTCGTCCTGGCTGACCTCGGTGCCCTGCTGATCGGCGATCGCGTCGAGCAGCAGCTGCTGCTTGACCGACTTCTCCGCCTCAGCACGGGACTCGGCATCCCACTCCTCGCGGGTCTTACCCTGCGCCTCGAGGAATTTGGCGACCTGCTCGTCGTCGTGTCCGAGCGCGTGGATGACCTGGTGCTGCTGACCCTCGACCTCTTCGTCGACGACCTTCTCCGGCAGCGGGATCTCGACGGTCTCGAGGAGCTTGTCGAGCACCGCGTCGCGGATCTTGTTGGCCTGCTCCAGCTTCGCGGATTGCTCGACCCGCTCGGCGAGGCTGGCGCGCAGCTCCTCGACGGTGTCGAACTCGCTGGCCATCTGGGCGAACTCATCGTCGACCTCGGGCAGCTCGCGCTCCTTGACCGACTGCACGGTCACCTTCACGAGGGCCTCCTCGCCCGCGTGATCGCCGGCGACGAGCTTGGTCGTGAACTCTTTGTCCTCGCCGGCCTTCAGGCCGATGAGCGCCTCGTCGAGTCCGTCGATGAGCTGGCCGGAGCCGACCTCATGGGACAGCCCCTCCGTGGTGGCCTCCTCGACGGCCTCGCCGTCGACGGTCGCGGCCAGGTCGATCGACACGAAGTCGCCGTTCTCCACGCCGCGCTCGACGCCCTTGAGGGTGCCGAAGCGGGCGCGCAGGCCTTCGAGCTGCTCGTCGACCGCCGCCTCGTCGACCTCGATCGCGTCGACCTCGACCGACAGGGTCGAGTAGTCGGGCAGGGTGATCTCGGGACGGACGTCGACCTCGGCCGTGAAGGTGACCGACTCGCCGTACTTCAGCTCGGACAGGTCGATCTCGGGCTGGCCGATGGCCTTGGTCTCGGTCTCGGCGACGGCCTCGGAGTACTTGGCCGGGATGGCGTCGTTCACGACCTGCGCGAGGATCGAATCGCGGCCGACACGGGCCTCGATCAGCTTCGCGGGCGCCTTGCCCGGACGGAATCCGGGGATCCGGATCTGCTGGGCCAACGACCGGTAGGCCCGGTCGAAGTCTGCCGACAGCTCCTCGAACGGGACCTCGACGTTGAGCTTGACCCGGGTCGGGGTGAGTTGCTCGACAGTGCTCTTCACGCCTGAATACTCCTTATATCTACGGTGGTGGAAGTTCGGTCGTTCGCGGGCCGTGCACCGGGTGACCGGTCGGGCCACATCGATCAAGTCGGGATGACAGGATTTGAACCTGCGACCCTCCGCTCCCAAAGCGGATGCGCTACCAAGCTGCGCCACATCCCGGGGTCCGAACACGCGAGGGAACCCCGGAGGGCGACCGCGCATCAGGGCCAACAAGAGATAGTACGTGCCACCGCGGCCGGGCCCGCGCACGGGTGCCGCGGCGACGCCGGAACCGATGGTCGTCCGTCGGATGCCACCTCGTCGCATCCACCCCGATTTCGGTTCCGGCGCCGCTGCCGGTACAGTCACTCATCGCACGCGACGCCGGGATCTCGACGGTCACCGCGAGCAACGCGGGTGTAGCTCAATGGTAGAGCCCTAGTCTTCCAAACTAGCTACGCGGGTTCGATTCCCGTCACCCGCTCCACCGGCTCGGAGACACTATCTCCGAGCCTTTTTCGTCGGTCCGGGCTACTCCGTGCGCCTAGTTGGGCGGCTCCGGCGGCTTGTTCCACGGCAACGGCAGGGGCGCGTACTCGTAGACGATCTCGGGAGTCGCCTTCTCCTCCGGGTGCCCGGGTGCCGACGAATCGCCGGGGCCGGTCGAGACGATCGGTGGTGGGCAGGGCGCGAACTGGCCTGGCGTTTCCCTCACGTTCCTCCGCTGTCTGCGAACCACATGCGATTCGGGTCGGCGATGTCACAGATCCCCGCCCAAGTCACCCAACCGGACCACATCCCGCCGGTCCGGACTCGTCCTGTGATCCACGCCACACCTGGCGTACCGTTGACCCATGTCCTCCAGCCACACGAAAACCCAACGCCGGTGCGGATCCTGCGGCGCACCCCTGTACGTCCGCCGAGACGTGACCGAGTCCGAGGCCGGCATCGGTCGCGTCGACGTGATGCTCGTCTGCCGGGACGAGGCGTGTTCGCAACCTGCGCAACACCTTCGCACCGAACATCCACAACCCGCCTGAGCGGGAACACGGCGCCCCGAACGAGCAGTCCCCAGTGGGACAAACGATCCTGTTGCATACGAGGGTCCAGCGGCCACAATGAGTCCACGCCGGAACCCGCTGCGTATGCGCGACCTCGAATGTGACGACCGTCACACGCGGTGTCGACAACGACGCTACCTCGGGTTTTGCCACGTCGTACTGAGGGTTCGCGATGGCGGCGTCATTCGGCGTGACCCGCTCCTTGGACCCAAGGCAACGGTTGTGTAACGATGGTTCCGCGCTCAGGCCGATGCGCGAACGAACCATCGAACCGAAGGTACGACCTGTGTTGAACTCTCACCTGCCGACCCCGCGCGCCTCGCGCCGCCGTTCGGCTCGACGACTCGCGGCTGTCGTCTTCGGCGTCCTGGCCATGACCCTCGCACTTCCCGGCGTCGCCAACGCCGTCCCGGTCACCGTGATCCCCGGCCTGCCGCCGGTCGAGATCCCCGCGGTCCCCGGTCTGCCGACCCCGCCGGCGCCGACCACCCCCGAAGCTCCGCAGCCGCCGCCGTCGACGACCGAGGAGAAGCCGGCCGGGCCGGTCATCCCGAACGTCAAGACCGAGACCGGTTACATCGCCCTGGCCGACGACAACACCCACACCATCACCTGGTGGCACAACGGCAAGGTCGTCCGGACGATGCCGATCTCGATGGGTTCGGACAAGAACCCCACCTCGAACGGCGTGTACTACACCAAGGAGAAGTACCGCGACATGTACATGGACTCGTCCACGTACGGCGTCCCGGTCGACTCCGCCGAGGGCTACCGCACCTACGTCGAGTACGCGACCCGGATGTCGTGGGACGGCATCTTCATCCACGGCGCCCCCTGGTCGGTCAATCAGCAGGGTCGCAGCAACGTGAGCCACGGCTGCATCAACGTCACCAACGATCACGCCAAGTGGGTCTACGACAACGTTCCCCGCAACACCCCGATCGTGGTGCGCAACACCATCGGTGGGAAGTATCAGAACACCTAGTCTCGAGCAGACTACGAGGGCCGGTCACCGTCAGGTGACCGGCCCTCTGTCGTGTGACCAGGTGGCGGCCTGGTCGGCGAACGTCGCCTGGACCTGAAGCCACTGGGCGATGACCTGACAACCGGTGGACGCCGGATCGGTGACCGAGGTCCGCCGATAGGGGTCGCTCCGATACGACGTGTGCCGGCCACCCACGGCGTTGGTCAGCCACACACCACCCACCCGGATGCGCGACGGGAGGTAGCACCTGACCTCACGCCACGCCGCCAGCATCCGCCCGGGGTCGCGCCGCCACTGCGCCGGCCGGACCGACGTCCGCCGTGCGTTCTGCAAGTCGTTGGCGCGCAACACATCCCACGCACTCCTCCCCCATCGGCCGAGCCCGGCCAGCGTCATAGAGCCGGTGAGGTCGGCGACGTCGCGGACAAGCGAGTCCGCGTCGGCGTTGCAGATCACGTCCTGGGACGCGCCCACCCAGTACACGGGCAGCCCGGTCGGCAGATCCGCTCCCGGGCCGGCGACTCCCCACCCGTCGCAACCGGGCACCACGCCCGGCGGCTGGTGCGGGTCGGCGACCAGCCCGACACCGAGTACCCGGTCCAGGTCGGATGCAGTCTCGGCGTCCCCGGTCGCCAGATCGGCGACCGCGGATCGGATGACCACGGCCCCCTGCGAGTAACCCACCAGCGCGACCGGTCCTGCCGTGGCGCGGATGGCCGCCCGCAGTCGGCCCGCACCGATCCCGACGCTCTCGACGAAACTCATCCCGCCCGGACGCGGGGCGGGACCATAGCTCGCGGGGTATCCGATCCACCGACAGTCGAAGCGGTCATCGAGTTCGTCGGCCACTCCGGTGAGGAGCCCGGACACCTCGGCCCGTGGGTCACCGGGGTACGACTCCCCCGTCCCGCCGACCACGAAGACGGTGATCGGCGGTGCCCCGCCGGGCCGTGGCGGGGTTCTGACATGCTGCACCTCACCCATGGTGGGTCCCGGACGTATGAACCGCCCGCAGGAGCGCTGAGGGCTCCCTGAGATTCCCACCTCGACCGTGTCATGGCGCCGCGGCCCGCACCTCGCAGCCGTGACCGATCAGGATGCTTGCGCCGGTGGCGGTTTGGCGACGTAGTCGGCGGTCTCGATGATCGCCACGAAGAAACCGCTGCCCTCGATCACGTTGGCGCTGTGCACCAGGCCGGCCGGTATGTAGATGCTCGCGGGCGCCTCGACCTCATAGACCTCGTCCCCGAGCGTGATCTCGTAGACCAGACGGTCGAGCGACAGCAGGATGTTGATCTCCGGGCAGTCGTGCACGTGCGGCTCGCAGTAGTCACGTGAAGCCGCCGAGACGGCCCGCATCTCATGTGCCACGACGCGCTTCTCCGCCTCCGGGAAAAGGTCCCCACCGGCCAGCACACGACGGGTGATCGGCGCGTCGGCCGCGCCGTGGAAAGGTACGTCTCGGAGTGGGGACACCTCGCCCCGCGAGATCAGTCCGGCATGAGACCGGATGCTTTCGCTGATTGTCACACTGCCCCCTCTTGTCTCCCCGACCGTTCGCATGAGTAAGAACCTCACGGCTCCGCACATGCTACTAAGGTTCGGCTATCCACACCGACCGGGCAGTAACCTGTCAGGTCTGGCAGACGGGGCACCAATACAGTTTTCGGGCCTCCAGATCGGCGATCAGGACGGGTGTCCCGCAGATCCGGCATGGCTCGCCCGCCCGCCGGTACACGTAGGTCCGCGGACGGTTCGGGGCGTAGGACGGCGCCCCGGAATCGTCTTCGGGCCGGATCACGTGAATGCGTCCACGACGCACGCCGATCTTCATGAGAGTCACCAGGTCGGACCACAGAGCGTCGAATTCGTCTCGGAGAACACGCTTTCCGGGCCTCATCGGATCGATGCCGGCGCGGAAGAGGATCTCGGCGCGATACACGTTGCCGATCCCGGCGATGACCTTCTGGTCCATCAGCAGGGCGCCGACGGGCCGCGCGGACCGCGAGATCGCCGACCATGCCCGGCCGGGATCGGCGTCGCGTCTCAGCGGATCCGGACCGAGTCGGGCGACCAACGCCTCGAGATCGGCGGGGTGGTAGATCTCACACGCCGTCGGACCGCGAAGGTCCGTCCCGGCGGTCTCGGTCTCGATGCGGAGTCGAACCTGCCCGACCGGTTCCGGCACGGGCACCGCGAGTTCGGTGAACGAGCCGTACAGCCCGAGGTGGATGTGCACCATTCGTTCGGCACGCCCGTCCCGGTAACGATGGACGAGATGCTTGCCCCAGGCCTCGGCCGCGTGGAAGGTGAGTCCGTCCACCATCGCCGCACCGTCGGCGAACCGACCCTGCGGGCTGCTGACGCGAACCCGCTGCCCGCCGAACAGTCGCTGCTGCCGGCGGGCCAGTCGATGGAGAGTGTGGCCCTCGGGCACGGACTCGGCCGAGACCTACTGGGCCGGGGCCCCCGGCACCTCGGGAGCCTCGCCGGTGCGCTCGTACTCCGCGAGGATGTCGATGCGCCGCTGGTGCCGCGCCTCTTCCGACCACGGGGTGGCCAGGAACGCGTCGACGATGGCCAGCGCCTCGGCGGTGCTGTGCATCCGGCCGCCGATGCCGATGAGCTGTGCGTTGTTGTGCTGCCGGGCGAGCTGGGCGGTCTCGACGCTCCAGGCGAGTGCGCAGCGCGCGCCGGGGACCTTGTTCGCGGCGATCTGTTCGCCGTTGCCGCTGCCGCCGAGCACGATTCCCAGGCTGCCCGGGTCGGCGACGGTCTTGGCCGCGGCGGCGATGCAGAACGCCGGGTAGTCGTCGGCGGGGTCCATCTCGTGGGCACCGCAGTCCACGACCTCGTGGCCGGTGGCCTCGAGATGGTCTGCGATCTGGTTCTTGAGTTCGAATCCGGCATGGTCGGCACCGAGGTAGACACGCATGGCGTCACTATAGATTGAGGGCGTGGACACGCCCCTGCCCGTCCCCCGCGAGCCGGCCGCCGGCACACCCGCCTCCGGGGCGCCGATCCCCAACGTGCCCGGTGTCGCCGACCCGCCGCCACCCGCGCCCGCCGATCCCGGTCGCCGTTGGCTGCGTCCGGCGCACTATGCCGCGCGACCGCGGCTGCACCCCTGGGAGATCCCCACCCTCGTGCTGGTGATCCTCGCGACGGTGCTCGGGTACGCGGCGATCATCGTCCTCGTGGCGCTGGGCACCCTCGATCAACTCCTGTTGGGCGCGTTGCTGTTTCCGCTCCTGCTGTTCGTGATCCGCGGCCTGACCTATGCATCACCGCGGGTCAACGGCGTACAGATGACGCCGACCCAGTTCCCCGACGGACACCGGATGGTCGTCGAAGCCGCAGCCCGCTTCGGACTGGAGTACGTGCCGGATGCCTACGTCGTCCTCGGCAACGGCGCGATCAACGCATTCGCCTCCGGGCACGGGTTCCGGCGATTCGTCGTCGTGTACTCCGACCTGTTCGAGGTGGGCGGCGCCGCCCGGGACCCGCAGGCGCTCGAGTTCATCATCGGCCACGAGGTCGGGCACATCGCCGCCGGGCACACCTCGTACTGGCGACAGCTCTCGACGATCGTCGGCATGAACATCCCGGTGCTCGGCGCCGCCCTGTCCCGCGCGCAGGAGTACAGCGCGGACAACTACGGGTACTACGCCAGACCCGGTGGGGCGCCCGGGGCGATGGGGGTCCTGGCCGCCGGCAAGTACATGCTCTCGGCGGTGGACTTCGACCAGTTCGCCGACCGGGCGACCCACGAGCGCGGGTTCTTCACCTTCCTGACCAACGCGATGTCGTCGCATCCGGTGCTGACCTGGCGGGCAGCCGCGCTTCGCGACCGGACCCGCGCGGGGGCGATGCTGCTGCGTCCCAGCCAGATCGTCCGGGGCGTCGGGAGCGGAAACGTGGTGGCGGTGCCGCCGCCTCCCCATCCGGCGACCCTCGGGCCCGACGGACTGCCCAACGGCATCGAACCGCCACCACGCTTCTGACGTACGGAACCGCAAGCGCGCAACCGAACCCGATCAGTCGAACTGCGGATCCTCGTTGCGGGTGCGCTTGAGCTCGAAGAAGTGGGGGTAGGACGCGAGTGCGCGCGCACCGTCCCACACCGTCCCGGCGTCCTCACCACGCGGGATCCGCGACAACACGGGGCCGAAGAAGGCGACGTCGTTGACGTGGATGGTGGGCGTCCCGACATCGTCGCCCACCTTGTCCATCCCGGCGTGGTGGCTCTCGCGGATGACCTCGTCGAACTCGGTGCCGTCGGCGGCCTCGGCGAGCGAGGCGTCGAGGCCGACCTCCTCGAGCGCGCCCGCGATGACCTCGTCGAGATCCTTGATGCCCTGGTTGTGGATGCGGGTCCCCATCGCCGTGTACAGCGGCGCCAGGATCTCGTCGCCCTTCTGCGCGGCGGCGGCGGCGATGACCCGGACCGGACGCCAGGCGTGCTTGAGGCCCTCGCGGTACTCCTCGGGGATGTCCTTGCCCTCGTTGAGGACGGCGAGGCTCATGATGTGGAAATTGACCTCGATCGGCCGGACCTTCTCGGCCTCGAGGATCCAGCGTGAGGTGATCCAGCACCACGGGCAGAGCGGGTCGAACCAGAAATCGACGCGATCGGTGGGCTGGGCCTGCTCTGACATGGAACATCCTCTCGAGAGTCGACATTGAACACGTGCCGCCGACGATCGGCCGGTGGCGCCGTCGGACGGCTCAACACCCCGGCGGTTCGAACTGTTCCCGATGCGCGGAGCAGTCGCCGGCGCTGTGGATTCGCGGGGCCCGGTCCGGGCACGGTGTGAGATGGTGCAAGAACCGCCGAGGAAGAGGACCCGGGATGCCGTCGTCGCCACCGTCCGATCCGGACGAACCCGCCCGGGTGGTCGCGCGTCTCCGGCCGCTCGAACCCCGATCTCTCGGACAGCGCTCGGCACAGATCGTCCGGGCCGCCACAAGACTGTTCCAGGACGCGGGATTCCGAAACGTCAGCATCGAGCAGATCGGCGCCGCGGTCGGTCTCACCGGGCCGGCGGTGTACCGACATTTCCCCGGCAAACACGACATCCTCTCGCAAGCGCTGACGACGCAGGTGGAGCTCGTCGCGACACTCATGGCCGACGCCGAGGAGCACGGCCGCTCGCCGGTCGAGCAGCTCGCACTTCTGCTCGACGGGCTCGGTGACCTCACCGCCCATCGGGACGTGTCGACGCTGTGGCGTCGCGAGCAACGGCATCTGCAGCCGGCCGAACTCGACGTCATGCGCGGATACTTCGCCCAGTTGAGTGAGCACTTCGCCGCACTGGTCGCAGCGGCGCGTCCCGACGTCGCGCCGTCGGACGCGGCGATGCTGGGTGCCGCTGCACTCAGCGTGTACTCCAACACCTCCGGGATGCGGGGCTCCTTGTCGCCCGCCCGCCTCATGGAGGTCCAGCGCGCCGTGGCGGACTCCATCCTCGCGTGCCGGCTGCCGGGGCCACCGGAGCCGGACCCCGATGCCGAGCGCGCACCCGCGCACCGTCGCCCCGCCTCCCGTCGCGAGCGCATTCTCGACGCCGCCACCCAGTTGTTCTCCGAGCGGGGCTTCACCGACGTCCGCATCGACGAGATCGCCCGTACCGCCGATGTCTCGATCGCGACGCTCTATCAGGAGGTCTCCGGCAAATCCGATCTCCTGCGGGCGGTGCTGTGGCGCGGTGTGCAGGGCATCCTCTACGTCACCGCCCATGCGTTGAGCCGCGCCGGTTTCGACGACCCGCTCGACGTGCTCATCCGCGTCTTCGTCGAGTACGCACTCGACGTCCACGGCCGCATCATGCCCGTCTTCACCAGCGACCTCATGTATCTCCCGGACACCGAGCAGACGCAGCTCCGGAACGCGCAGATGGATTACCGGGCCGAATGGATCGACGCGATCCGGTCCCGTAACCCACTGCTGACCGCGGCCGACGCGAATGCGCTCGCCCAGGCGTTGTTCGGCTACACGTGCGAGATCATCGAGTCGCCGCAGCTGCGGTCCCGGCCCGGGGTCACCGCCGAACTCGAGACGATCGCACGGGCGATCCTGAACCCCACCGGACTGCGTGGAGCACCGCCGGAGTCCTGACCTGGATAAGCTGGCCTGCGTGACTGCTCCGAACCTCACCAGAGACCAGGCCCGCGACCGCGCAGCGATTCTCGACGTGTCGAACTACCAGATCGACCTCGACCTCACCGACGGTTCCGGGGCGCCCGGGACCGAGACCTTCCGCTCGACGACGACGGTGCGGTTCACCGCGACGGAGGGCAGCGAGACGTTCGTCGATCTCGTGGCACCCACCCTGATCTCGGCCACCCTCAACGGAGCCGACCTCGACGTCTCCGGTTTCGACGAATCAGTGGGTATCCCGCTGTCGGGCCTCGCCGCCGAGAACACGCTCACCGTGGTCGCCGACTGCGCGTACTCCAACACCGGCGAAGGTCTGCACCGCTTCGTCGACCAGTCCGACGACTCGGTGTACCTGTACTCACAGTTCGAGACGGCCGACGCCAAGCGGATGTTCGCCTGCTTCGATCAGCCCGATCTCAAGGCGACCTACACGGTGACCGTCACCGCTCCCGCGGACTGGAAGGTCATCTCCAACGCCGCGCACGCGGAGGCCCCTGGCGAACCGGACGGCTCCACATCCGCTGTGGTGCACCGCTTCCGGGAAACAGTACCGATGAGCACCTACCTCGTCGCGCTCATCGCGGGGCCGTATGCGGAGTGGACCGACGTCTACTCCGACGAGCACGGCGACATCCCGCTCGGCATCTACTGCCGCGCATCGCTCGCCGAGCACATGGACGCCGAGCGCCTGTTCACCGAGACCAAACAGGGCTTCGGCTTCTACCACCAGAACTTCGGGATCCCGTACGCCTTCGGCAAATACGACCAGCTGTTCGTCCCCGAGTTCAACGCCGGCGCGATGGAGAACGCCGGCGCCGTGACCTTCCTCGAGGACTACGTCTTCCGGTCCCGCGTGACCAAGTACCTCTACGAGCGCCGCGCCGAGACCGTCCTGCACGAGATGGCCCACATGTGGTTCGGCGACCTGGTCACCATGCAGTGGTGGGATGATCTGTGGCTCAACGAGTCGTTCGCGACCTTCGCGTCCGTGCTGTGCCAGGCCGAGGCGACCGAATACGCCAGCGCCTGGACGACATTCGCCAACGTCGAGAAGTCCTGGGCCTACCGGCAGGACCAGCTGCCCTCGACCCACCCGGTCGCGGCCGACATCCCCGACATCGCGGCCGTCGAGGTCAACTTCGACGGCATCACCTACGCCAAGGGCGCGTCGGTCCTCAAGCAGCTGGTCGCCTACGTGGGCCTCGAGGACTTCCTCGCCGGGTTGCGCAGCTACTTCGCCGCGCACCAGTTCGGCAACGCCACCTTCGCCGATCTCCTCGGCGCATTGGAGAAGTCGTCGGGCCGGGACCTGTCGGACTGGGGCGACCAGTGGTTGCGCACCACGGGCATCAACGTCATCCGGCCCGACTTCGAGGTCGACGACTCCGGCGCCTTCACGCGGTTCACCATCGTCCAGGACGGCGCCGCCCCGGGCGCCGGCGAGACCCGGGTACACCGACTGCGCGTCGGTGTCTACGCCGACAACGGATCCGGTGCCATCGAGCAGACGCACAGTGTGGAACTCGACATCGAGGGCGAGCGCACCGACGTCGCCGACCTCGTCGGTGTGCATCGTGGAGATCTGGTGCTGCTCAACGACGGTGACCTCACCTACGCCTCGGTTCGGCTCGATCCGGAGTCGCTGGCGACGGCGACCGCCCGGATCGGCGACATCAGCGATCCGATGCCGCGCACCCTGGTCTGGTCGGCGGCGTGGGAGATGACCCGTCAGGCCGAGATGCGTGCCCGTGACTTCGTCGAACTCGTTCGGCAGGGCATCGCTGGGGAGTCGGAAATCGGTGTGGTGCAACGAGTTCTGCTGCAGGCGACGACCGCCATCGAATCCTATGCCGACCCGGAGTGGGCGGCCACCACGGGCCGTCCCGGATTCAGCTCGCGCATGCTCGAACTCGCCCGCGCGGCCGAGCCGGGTTCCGACCATCAGCTGGCGTTCGTCAACACCTGGCTCGGCGGCCTTATCAACGACGACCACACCGAGGTGGCCCGGGCGCTGCTCGAGGGCGCGGATCCCGCCGACCACGGGCTCGAGGGTCTCGCCGTCGACACGGACCTGCGGTGGAAGCTGGTGACCGCGCTGGCCACCGCCGGGGCGATCGACACCGATCCGGAGTCGACCCCGGTCATCGACGCCGAGGCCGAGCGGGACAACACCGCCACCGGCACGCGTTCGGCGGCGCTGGCGCGGGCGGCGCGTCCGCTGGCAGAGGCCAAGGCGGACACCTGGACTCGCGCCATCGAGGACGACTCGTTGTCGAATGTGTACACCCGCACCATGATCGGCGGATTCGCCCGTCCCGGCCAGGGCGAACTCCTCGAGCCCTACGTGGAGAAGTACTTCGAGGCGGTTCCGAAGGTGTGGGCACGCCGGTCGAGCGAGGTCGCGCAGACCGTCGTCATCGGCCTGTACCCGAGTTGGGCGATGTCGCAGCATGCCCTCGACCTCGCCGAGGACTTCCTGTCCGGGGACCACCCGTCTGCGCTGAAGCGGCTGATCTCCGAGGGCCGCGACGGCGTCGCCCGCTCGCTGCGGGCGCGCGCCTACGACGCGCAGGAGAGCTGAACCCCGCGGACGCCGGGTTCAGCGCCGTCGCCACCGGTAGCGCACCTGCGGGCGGCCCGCCGAGCCGTACTCGGTATCGCGTTCGAGTACATGGTCGTCGGCGAGCCGCTCGAGGTAGCGCCAGGCGGTGACCCGCGACGATCCGAGGGCGCGCGCCACTTCCGAGGCGGTCAGCCCGTCGGGGCTGTCACGGACCGCCCGGCTGACCGCGTCCTCGGTCTGCGGCGCCGCGCCCTTCTTCGCCGATCGACGGGTGTCGCTCGTGCGCAGCTCGGCGAGCGCCCGGTCGACGTCGCGCTGACTGACCGCGTCGGCGTCGCCGGTGAGGGCTTCGCGGTAGCGCAGGTACTGCTCGATCTTCTCCCGGAACGCGGCGAAGGTGAAGGGTTTCAGCAGGTAGAGCAGCACCCCGCGCGACATCGCGCTCCGGACGGTGGCGAGGTCGCGCTGGGCGGTGATCGCGATGACGTCGGGCGCCGGGCGGACACCCGACAGCGCCGAGGCGAGGTCCACGCCACGTGCGTCGGGCAGACCCAGATCGAGCAGCACCAGATCCACCGGTCCGGCGGTGGCCATCCGCAGCGCCTCTTGCGCGGTGGACACGGCACCGACGACCTCGAATCCGCCCAGCCGGACGAGATAATCGCGGTGCGCCTCGGCGATCACGGGTTCGTCCTCGACGATCAGGACGCGGATCATCGTCCGCGCTCCCCCGCGTCGGCGCGCACGCGTACCGAGATGACCGAGCCGTAGGTGTTCTCGGCGCTCATCGTCCCGTGCCGACGCGCGACGACCTGGGCGACGAGGGCGAGACCGAGGCCGCGCCCGGCGGCGTCACCTCCGGGCTTCGTCGAGTAACCCCGAGTGGTCGCCAGGGCGAGCAGGTCGGCATCCATGCCGCTGCCGCTGTCGGCGACGACGATGTCGAGCACGCGGTCGTCCCCGACGACCGTCACCTCCACCCACGGGTCCGCGGGGTCGCAGGCGTCCAGGGCGTTGTCGATCAGGTTGCCCACGACCGTGATCATCTCACCGGGCGTGAGGAGCCCGGTGGCGGCGTCACTCACCTGCGATTCCTCGGTCAGGGACAGCGCAATCCCGCGTTCGGCCGCCTGCGCCGTCTTCCCCAGCAGGAGGGCGACCAGCGCGGGCTCGGCCACCGCCTGGGTCATCCGGTCGATGAGGTGCTGGGAGAGCTCGAACTCGGTCGTCGCCAGCCGGATCGCCTCGTCGGGCCGGCCCATCTCCACGAGGGCGACGATCGTGTGCAACCGGTTGGCCGCCTCGTGCGCCTGCGATCGGAGGGCCTCGGCGAACCGCGTCATCGAGTCGAGTTCGCCCATCGCCTCCGAGAGCTCGGTGCGGTCACGGATGGTGACCACCGACGACGCGCGTCGGCCGGCCACCGGGGAACGACTCACCAGCAGCACCCGGCCGCGGTCGGCGTAGGTCACGTCCGTCTCCTCGTCGCCGTCGGTGAGGAAGGCGGGCAGGTCCGCGGGGGCCGTGTCGGGTCCGATCTCGAGCAGGCGGTGCGCCTCGGAGTTGACGAGTGCCGGTCGCCCGTCCTCCACGACGACCAATCCCTCGCGCACGGAACGCAACACGGCGTCGTGGTGGTCGTACATCAGCCGTAACTCGTCGGGCGCGAGTCCACCGGTCTGCCGCAGCAGTCGTCGCCGGATCCACCACACGCCGCCGACGGCGGTGAGCAGTGCCGCGAACGCGGCGAGGGCGATCAGCGGCAGCTGGCCACGCCACGCCGACGTCAGCGAGCGCTGGGTGATCCCGGCAGCGACCATCCCCACCACCCGGCCGTCGGCATCACGGACGGGAACGATCGTCCGGATCGACGGGCCCAGCGTGCCGGTGTAGTTCTCGGTCACGGTCTGCCCGCGCAGTGCCGCGTCGATGCTCCCCAGATACGGTTCGCCGATTCGCGCCGGGTCGGTGTGGGTGTAGCGGGTCCGGTCGGGCGCCAGCACGGTGATGAACGCGATCCCGGTTGCCGCGCGCACCCGCTCGGTGACCGGCTGCAGCACCGCGCTGGGATCCGGAGACGTGAGGGCCGCGACGGTCGACGGCGACTCCGCCAGGCTGACGGCCACCGCTGTCACCTCGGCCCTCGCCGCGCGGTCCGCGTCGATGCGGGCGTCGACGGCCGCCAGAACGCTCTCGGCGACGACGACCACCGCGAAGACCGCCAATGCGAGCGCGGCGACCTGTCCGGCGAGCGTGCGCGGGTACCACCGCATCCCTGCCGACCTCGTTCCTGTCCGCAGTGATGACTCCGGACGTGCTGGGTATGAACGTAATGAACACAATCGTGACCCGCGTCACCACATCGGGCCACAATCCTCATCACTGTTGTCCGAGGTGTACGAGGAGAGAATCACCGATGAACATTCGAGGCAGGTCCGGCGACTCACCGGCCGGGGACGGCTCCGATCCCATCGTGACCACGCCCGACGATACGGCCGACACGCCATCCAAGACCAAGCGCGACCGCACCCACTGGCTGTACATCGGTGTCATCATCGCGGTGATCGCGGGCGTCGTGGTCGGGCTCGTCGCGCCGGGCGTCGGCAAGGACCTCGGAGTGCTGGGGACCATGTTCGTCAGTCTCATCAAGATGATGATCGCCCCGGTCATCTTCTGCACGATCGTGTTGGGCATCGGCTCGGTTCGCAAGGCGGCGACGGTCGGCAAGGTCGGCGGACTCGCGTTCGTCTACTTCCTGGCGATGTCGACGGTCGCGCTGGCCATCGGCCTGGTCGTCGGCAACATCATCCAGCCGGGCGACGGCCTGAACATCGACTCGGTGTCGGGCAAGGGCCAGGAACTCGCCGAGGACGCACACGAGTCCGGCGGAACCCTCGACTTCATCCAGGGCATCATCCCGGAATCGATGCTGTCCGCGCTGACCGAGGGCAGCGTCCTGCAGGCGCTGTTCGTCGCGCTGCTCGTGGGGTTCGCGATCCAGGCGATGGGCCGCACCGGCGAACCGATCCTCACCGCGGTCTCCTACTTCCAGAAGCTCGTCTTCAAGGTGCTCACCATGGTGCTCTGGGTGGCCCCGATCGGCGCGTTCGGCGCCATCGCCAGCGTCGTGGGACAGACCGGCTGGGCCGCGGTCCAGCAGCTGCTGACGCTGATGCTCGCGTTCTATCTGACCTGCCTGGTGTTCGTGTTCGGCGTGCTCGGGGTGCTGCTGCGCACCGTGTCGGGCGTCTCGATCTTCAAACTCGTCAAGTACCTCACCCGCGAGTACATCCTGATCTTCGCGACGTCGTCCTCGGAGCGCGCGCTGCCTCGCCTGATCGCGAAGATGGAGCACCTCGGCGTGGAGAAGACCACAGTCGGCGTCGTGGTGCCGACCGGGTACTCGTTCAACCTCGACGGCACCGCCATCTACCTCACGATGGCGTCGATCTTCATCGCCGACGCGATGGGCGACCCGCTGTCGGTCGGTGAGCAGATCGGCCTGCTCGCGTTCATGATCATCGCGTCCAAGGGCGCCGCCGGCGTCAGCGGTGCGGGATTGGCCACCCTCGCCGGCGGACTCCAGGCCCATCGCCCCGACATGCTCGACGGCGTCGGCCTCATCGTCGGCATCGACCGGTTCATGTCGGAGGCGCGCGCGGTCACCAACTTCTCCGGCAACGCGGTCGCGACGCTGCTCGTCGGCTCGTGGACCAGCACCATCGACAAGCAGCGCGTCGACGACGTGCTGTCCGGCCGGGATCCGTTCGACGAGAGCAACATGGTCGACGACGAACTCGACGACGACCCCACCGCTCGCGGAGCCCACGAGAAGGTCCTCACCCACTGACGACCCGCGACGAAGGCCGCCCCACCGGAATGGTGGGGCGGCCTTTCGTACGTCCGGGGTGTGCGAGCGATCAGCCGCCGGCGGCGGCGGTGGCCATCACGCGCAGCGAGGCGATCAGCCCGTCGATCAGGTTGCCCTGACGGAAGCCGGTGACCGCGGCGGTGACACCGAGAGCCGCGACGCGATCGTTCACGCGGGTGGACACCTTGTTGCCGGAGACGATGACCACGTCACGCGAGTTCGGGGAGACGGCGATGAGGGTGCCGTACGCGGGCTCGGGCGATCTCGCGAGGATCGCACGGGCGCTGGTCTCCAGCTCACCGTCGAGGTCGCCGATGTAGACCGAGAAGCGCACGAGGGCCTTCTCGCTGGCGGCCTTGAGCGTCTCGTCGAGCGCGATCAGATCCTTCTTGCTGAACGGCGGCGTCGTCGGAGCGTCGGCCGGGTAGCGTGCCGCGGAAATGCGACCGCTGTTGGTGAAGACGGCGCCCAGCGGCAGTTCGGCGGCCGACCGGGCCGCGACCTCGGCGCTCACATTTGCGTGCGTAACCTCACCATTTGCCACTGGCCGAGCTCCCATCGACGTCGCCGGGTTCCGCATGCCGCGGAAGTGCCATCGGTTCGATGTCGGTGGCACTGAAGAGAAGCGGTGCGTGTTCCCACTGCTGGTCGAGGGTGTATTCCTCGACCTTCGGGTACTTGACCCCGGAGGAGAACACCATCGCGACAACACAGAGCAGAACAGCAAGCACCGTGAGAATCGTGACTGGCACTCCGATGGGGACGATCAGGCTGTCGACGTCCATGTCACCCTTTCGATGGTCGCGCCGGACCCGCCCGGTTGTCGGCGCAGGTCATCGTTGATCAATCTAACCCACTGGCCGCCGCCCGGCCCACGGGGGCCTACAGCGCGTCGTAGACGTGTGAGGCGACCCCGTGCGACCGGATCATGCCCCTCACGCGGCGCCGGCATCGAGGTACTGCAGCCACGCCGGATCGATGTCCTTGATGGTGGCCAGCAGACGCCAGTGCCTGCCCTTCGGCACGGTCGGAACCGTCCGCAGCGTCCACCCCAGCTCCCCGAGCAGACGATCCGCCTTCCGGTGATTGCACGAGGCACAGCACGCCACGCAGTTCTCCCAGGTGTGCGTCCCGCCCCGACTCCGCGGGACCACGTGGTCGATCGTCGTCGCCCGTGCACCGCAGTAGCCGCACCCGTTCAGGTCACGACGCATCAGAGCGGCCCGAGTCATCGGCACGGTCGCCCGGTACGGCACGTGGACGTATCTGCGGAGGCGGATCACGGTCGGAACCGGGACCGCACCACCCACGGAGTGCACCGCCTCGCCCTGTTCGTCGGCGTGCACCAGATCGGCGCGATCACGGAGGATGAGGACGACCGCACGCCGGACCGTCACGGCCGTCAGCGGCTCGTACGTGGCGTTGAGGAGCAGCACCCGGCGGCGTGTCCAGGCCCCGGCGCCGGGAGCGGGACGGATCTGCCCGCGTCCCGTCTTCGCGTGTGATCTGTGCGTCATCTCGCCTCCCGCCACCCCGCCGAGCACAAGTCCACCACGGTGGCGGTCCCCGTGACAGCTGTTTCACGGTGTCCGGCCAGCTCACGGGGCCGACCCGGCGTCGACGTTGAGACACCGCGCCCGGGTGAGGACAATGGCGAGGGTGACTGGCGAACCCAACACATCCCCTCCGACCCCACCGGCGCCGGCAACCCCCGCGCGGACCTTCTACGACGAGGTCGGCGGTGCCGAGACGTTCCGGCGACTCACGGCTGTGTTCTATCGCGAGGTGGCGCGCGACGAGGTGCTGCGCCCGCTGTATCCCGAGGAGGACCTGGGTCCGGCCGAGCGTCGGATGCGGATGTTCCTCGAACAGTACTGGGGCGGCCCGCGAACCTACTCCGATGAGCGCGGCCACCCCCGACTCCGCATGCGTCACAACCCCTTCCGCGTCGGTCCCATCGAGCGGGACGCGTGGCTGCGCTGTATGCACACCGCAATCGCCTCCATCGACGACGACACGCTCGACGCACCCCACCGCCAGGCGCTGATCGACTACATGGAGATGGCTGCGCAATCGATGATGAATTCACCCATCTGAGAGCGTTTTCTGTCCCGACACGCCGCCCGACTCGCCGACTGACCTGGATTTCTCCGAGAAAACTCAGGTAGGGCACAATGACCACGGTGAGCGATGAGACACCAGAGGTCGTCCCCGCCGAGCCATCCGACGGGGGTCAGCCCGACGACGTCGCGTTCGACGACGGCGCGATCGAGTCCGACGTCGCGTTCGACGACGGCGCGATCGAGTCCGACGTCGATGCGCTCGAGGAGCCGGCTGCCGGCGAGGCCGTCGTCGCCGCCGACGCACCGGTCGCACCACCCGTTGTGTCGCAGCTGGATCCGGCTGACACCACGTGGTGGAAGTCCGCGGTGTTCTATCAGCTCTATCCGCGCTCGTTCTCCGATGTCAGCGGTGACGGCGTCGGCGATCTCGCCGGTGTCATCGACAAACTCGGCTATCTCGAACTCCTCGGCATCGATGCGATCTGGCTCAGTCCGATCATGGCCTCTCCCATGGCAGATCACGGTTACGACGTCTCCGATCCCCGGGACGTCGATCCCCTCTTCGGCGACCTCGACGTCTTCGACGAGCTCATCGCCGAGGCCCACGAACGCGACATCCGGGTGACGATGGACCTCGTCCCCAACCACACGAGTGACCAGCACGAGTGGTTCCAGGCCGCGCTGGCCGCGGCCCCCGGCAGTCCCGAACGCGAGCGGTACATCTTCCGGGACGGCCTCGGTGACGACGGCGACGAGCCGCCGAACAACTGGCACAGCATCTTCGGCGGACCTGCCTGGACCCGGGTCACCGAGGCCGACGGCTCGCCGGGACAGTGGTACCTGCACATCTTCGCCAAGGAGCAGCCGGACCTGAACTGGGAGAACCCGGACGTCTTCGCCGATCTCGAGAAGACGCTGCGCTTCTGGCTGGATCGGGGTGTCGACGGCTTCCGCATCGACGTCGCGCACGGCATGGCCAAACCCGCGGACCTGCCCGACATGGATCTGTCGGCGACCAAATTGCTGCAGAACTCCGACGACGACCCTCGTTTCAACAACTATGCGGTGCACGAGATCCACCGCAAGATCCGCAAGGTCCTCGACGAGTACCCCGGGGCAGCCAACGTCGGTGAGATCTGGGTCAGCGACAACGAGCGATTCGCCGAGTACCTGCGTCCCGACGAACTGCACCTCGGGTTCAACTTCCGGCTCGCCAAGGCGCCGTTCGAATCCGGTGCGATCAGGGAGGCCATCGAGAACTCACTCGACGCGGTGTTGTCGGTGTCCGGTACTCCGACGTGGACGCTGTCCAATCACGATGTCGCCCGCGAGGTCACGCGATACGCCGTCGCCGACCCGGAGACCGGGGCACTCGACCTCGAGCGCGGCACGAGGCGCGCAAGAGCGATGCTCGTCGTCGAAATGGCGCTGCCCGGAACGGTTTTCCTCTACAACGGCAGCGAACTGGGACTGCCGAACGTCGACGACCTGCCCGACGACGCACTCCAGGACCCGGTGTGGGAACGGTCCGGACGCACCGAACGCGGGCGGGACGGCTGCCGCGTCCCGATCCCCTGGGAGGGGACCGAGCCGCCCTTCGGATTCAGTGCGACGTCCGAGACCTGGCTGCCGATCCCGGATTCGTGGCGCGCGCTCACTGTCGAAGCCCAGCTCGAGGACGTGGGGTCGATGCTGTCGCTGTACCGCGCAGCCATCGACCTGAGGGTGACCCGTCCGGAGTTCACCGGTGAGCACCTCGAGTGGTACGGCGCGCCGGAGGGATGCCTGGCGTTCCGTCGTTCCGAGGGTCAGCTGGTCTGTGCGCTGAACGCCGGCGATGAGCCGGTGCCCCTTCCGCCCGGCGAATTGCTGCTCGTCAGTTCACCTCTCGTCGACGGGATGCTGGCGCCGGACGCAGCGGCCTGGCTGGTGTGACTGAACTCGGGCAGCCGGCCGCGGACCACGTGAGGGGCACGCAGGCACCTCACCGCCGTCGATAGCAAGCAAGACAATCGTGAAACGCTGCTAGAAGGGCGGCGGGTTGGCGTCGTTCCAGCGCTTCTCGGCGCGTTGGTGGCGTCGGAAGTCGTTGT
>ERZ501011.75-NODE-75-length-30673-cov-7.335652_pt1 | contig 30673 bp, 24 predicted proteins | sample MGYA00248833_ERZ501011 | MGnify/ENA primary metagenome ERZ501011 (study PRJEB25958, sample SAMN03398530) | human skin metagenome | study: EMG produced TPA metagenomics assembly of the Human Skin Microbiome Metagenome (human skin metagenome) data set. | reverse complement strand
AAGCCCCACCCACCCCACGGGTCATCACCTCCGACAACCCGGAGCGCACACACAACCGACTGGACGCCAAACTCGCCCGCCGGCGACAAGAACGCGCCCGCAACAAACGAGCCCGCGAAGAATCGACCGCCTCGACCCACCACCCTTCTGAAGACATGCCGTTCCCCTGAACGGGTGAAAACCGGTCGGTAAGTTGCTGGGGCGTCGCGCGGCCATGGACACTTAGCCGGGTTTCATGATCCTTGGAATCAAATCAAGCTTGTCGAGGCCAGTGGCCAGGAGGCGAACTGCCAGTGGGGCGGAACACATGAACGGTTTTCGACGGACGCTGCGCGCGTCCACGGTGGGTTGTGCGCTGTGCCTCGGCATGGTCGTCCCGATGGCCCTGCCCGCGACCGCTGCGGCCGCACCGGCCCTTTCGGCCGAGACGCTCGACACCATCGACGAGCTGAACGGCGAGGGTGTGTTCCGCCCAGCAGAACCCGACGACGGGCTCGGTCCTGACTGGTTGTCGACGACATTCCCGCACGTCAACGGTGACACAATCGTGGTGGTGACCCCAGGAACCGACGACGGCTCCATGTATCCGCGCATCAGGGGTCTTCGTGCGGGCCGTCAGACGCTGGTCATCGACTATCCAGAAGCACTCGGCCCGTTGATTTCTGGCCGCTCCGGCGCAATCCTGCCGTTCTTCGCACCGAGTTACGACGCCTCTCGGGACGTCGCCGTCGACAACAACCTCAAAGTAATGCGGGCGTTTGCACAGCAGACCGACGGGCAGCCCTACATCGTCTACACCGGCTACTCGCAGGGAGCTGAAGCTCTGGGCAATGCTGCGGAGGTCGCTGTCGGTCAGCCTAACGGGATCGACGTCGACAACTCGATGATCCTGCTCATCTCCGATCCGCGGAGCCCGTGGGGCCTGAAGGCTTGGGCCGACAACAACGTCGTCGGTTCGGTGTTCGAGCTGTTCGGCGCCGAGAGCAACGGCGCCCGCGATCCCGGTGCCACCGGCGACGACCTCCCCGTGGTGTCCGTCATCGTGGTCGGCGACCCGGTTGCCAACTTCCAGTGGCGAACGCTGAGGCCGGTGAGTTCGCTGCTCGTGAACGCGGCCGGATTCATCGCGATCCATTCGGGCCTGGGCGAAGAGAACTACGGCAATCTCATCGACTACACCACAGCGCCGACGACGATGAAAAGCCGCGACGGCAATACGACGTACGTCGTCTATCAACCGAAACACCACCCGCTCACGTTGGTCGCGATGATCCTCAACGACGCGGTGGGTATCGAGCCGAGTGAAGACGATCTCGAGCGATGGGACGCGGTCAACAACGCCTTCTACCCGCTGGTCACGCCGACAGAGTCGAACGCCGCGGTGCCGGTGGAGTCGTCGTCTGAGTACGACCCACCAGCCGTCGCCCGTCTTGTGGACTCTGCCGACCCCGAAGATCCGCCGGCCGAATCGCCGGCGCCGGCGCCCACTGTTGGCGCCGACGTCCCTGCCTCAGACACCGAAGTCTCGTCGGGCGGTCGTCATCGCGCGCCTGAGACTGCCGACGCTGACACATCAACCCCCGAGGCGACCCCGTCAGAGGGCGGCCGGCATCGCCTCACGGGCAGCGGGCGGCACGCAGCCGACACCGATGCCGCTGACACCGATTCTGCCGACGCAGATTCCACCGACACGTCCACATCGGAGGAGGACTCGTCGGACGTGTCGAACACGGAGACCGAGAGCGATTCGTCTTCCGACTCGAGTGACGGCGAGTCCAGCGCAGCAGCCTGACAGCTGACACCCACTCCGCGACGCAACGTTCGGAGTCACCGAAGAGACCACTCTGGCGGTATCGCCGCTCCCCCAGCCTCCGGAGGGAGCGGCTACGAGTCCCGGCGCGGGGCCGAGGGGAGCCACCCCCCCCCCCCCCCCCCGGGCTCTATTCGTCGATCAGAGCCGCGCCTTGCGACGACCCCATCACCCCTGTCCGATGAGGAACGCCGCCACCGCAAAGGCGATGAGCACCAACGAGATCGCGCACCCGAGCATCACCTGTTTGGCGGTCGACATGGGCGCGTACGGGTCTTTGTACTCGTACCTGTATGTCGGCGGGCTGGAGTTCACGGCGGCAGCACGTCGTGCCGACCGATTGTCGGACTGTTCCGGGAATTGGTCATGTGAGGGTAGACGCGGCGTACCCCCCGGTATCGCGTTCACCGGACCATCATGCCAGGTAGATCACGGTTCTGCAGCCCGCCAGAGGTCGTCTGTTCGGGTGAATCCGTTGTCGCCGTGAGTGATTCAGCCAACAGCAGCCCGAACCAGCACTGCCCACACCGCCGCATCTGTCGAAACAAAGAATCCCCGGCAGTCTCGGACTGCTGGGGTTTTTGTGGTGGCCAGAGTCGGGATCGAACCGACGACCTTCCGCTTTTCAGGCGGACGCTCGTACCAACTGAGCTACCTGGCCGGAAGGTACCGGTTGACGATGAACCGAAACCTTTGGCGACCCTGACGGGACTCGAACCCGCGACCTCCGCCGTGACAGGGCGGCGCGCTAACCAACTGCGCCACAGGGCCTTGTTAAATTATCTGCGCGGTCCTCGTTACCGAGTGCCGCGCAGGCGTACCCCCTACGGGATTCGAACCCGCGCTACCGCCTTGAAAGGGCGGCGTCCTAGGCCGCTAGACGAAGGGGGCCGGTCGTGTTCTCCGTTGGGAGCTCGCATAGCTTATGACAGGTCTCGCGCAAACCACAAATCGACTGGTCAGACCCATAAACGAAGCATCGCGACCAGCTCGACGACACGCACACCGAGGGTCACGTTCGCACCGTTTGCACACGTTGTAAACTCATCGACGCCCCGGCTCGCCGGGGCCCTGCCCCTATAGCTCAGTTGGTAGAGCTACGGACTTTTAATCCGCAGGTCCCAGGTTCGAGCCCTGGTGGGGGCACCATCATGACGATCCGAAGAGGTCCAGTGCCGAGGTGAGCGTCGATTCCCGCTGCGGTACCACCAGGACGCTCGTCGGCGTACCCGACGGGCTTCCGGACACAATCAGATTCTGCTTGCCGCCCAGAACCGCAGTTCAGATATGCCGAATACCGTCCCGATGGCAGACCAGTAGTTCTGCCCGCGCGGCCGTTCTGAACCGGAGGCACGACCGCCTGCCTTCGCGCCCGAGTCGGCGCGGATTCAGTCTGGCCCTTCGCCGGGAAATGTCCGAACTCGCCTGAAGCACAGCGAGACTCGGTGTCACCTGATCGGACGAACTCTGTCTTCACGGGGCTCGTGGGACGACGGTGCCTGACTACGATTCTCAGGTGACGCTATCCGCCCGGTTGGGCTCTCTGGCCATCCTCTGTCTCCTTGTGGCCGCATGTAGCACGTCGGGCGACGGCAGCCCGAGCTCCCCGTCGGAGAGCACGACCGCGTCCGCCGACACCTCCCCTGTCGTGGTCGTGCTCGACGGATCAGAGTCGATGCTGACTGCCGACGCTCCCGGCCCCCGCATCGACGCTGCACGCGCCGCCGTGACGGATTTTGCGACGGGCCTCCCCGACGGCACACCGTTCGGACTCGTCGCCTACGGGAACACGCTCAGCGCGAAGACGACGCGCCAGGCGGCCGGCTGCCAGGACGTCACGACGATCATGGATCTGGCACCCATCGACAAGGGGGCAGCAACCGAAGCCATCGCCGGTGTCGAGGCCCAGGGATGGACCCCGCTATCGAAGGCTCTCACCCAAGGTGTCGAGCTGCTGGCGGGCAGCGGAGGGTCCGTCGTTCTGGTCTCCGATGGAGAGGCAAACTGCCCGCCCGATCCCTGCGACACGGCCCAGCAGCTGCGCGCTCGCTACCCCGACGTCACGATCAGCACCATCGGCTTTCGTGCGACAAACACCCAGCTGGAGTGCATCGCCCGCGAGGGCGGCGGTGTGTACATCACGGCAGACAACTCGCAGCAGCTCGCCGCACGGATCACCGCCGCCCGTGACGCCGACTCGGCGTCGGCGAAGCTGACCAACACCGGCCTGGCCGGGGTCAACCTGGGGTCTCGGGCCGACGAGATCCGAGCGACGACACCTGGCTTCCCGGAGCTGTCCACGGGAACCGTGGACGGCGACCGCGTAGTCGTGCGCTGGCGGGACTGCGAGTGGGTATTCGCCGACGGCGTCCTGGTCGAGATCCGCCCGCTCGGATCGGCGGTCACGACAGTCGACGGGGTGACGGTCGGCACTCCGATGAGTCGCGTCGTCGAACTGTTCGGCGAGCCGGTTCGTGACGACAAGGCCACGTCCACAGCACATTTCGCCGCAGATGAACCCCGCGGTATCGCGCTCAAGGTTTCCTACGACGGCGATGTTGCCAGCGGTACAGTCAAGACTCTCACCCTGTGCATGTGCCTGCCGAAACCGGCTTCGCAGGACGAGGCCGACAACTGCGGGCCCACAGCCGATTTCCCGAAGCTTCGGGTCGTCGCCAGGGGTGTTGACTGCCAGAGCGCCCTCCGTCTCGTCGAACGCTACGTCGACGATCCCCGCACCCAACGCGGTGATCGCGGCGCGCAACTCGATTCGTGGGGATGCAACATCCTCGGCGCCGCGGAAACCGAGGCGGGCGAGCCGGTCATCCGGTGCACCCGACCCGACGGCGCAAAGGTCACGGTCGAGGAACCCAGAAACGCGTCGGATGAGAACACGGCTCCGACGAAGCAGCAGGTCTGCAACGCCTGGCAAAAGGTCTCTGACCTCTACCGCACCAGGAATCTCATCAACTCTCGCGGCCCATCGGGTGGTCTGGAAGCCGTTGCGAGACTTGGTGAACTCGCCCAGCAGTTTCCCGCCGAGGCGCTTCGATGGGAAGGAGCTCAACTATCTGAGGCTGCCGACAGCGGCTCGGTCACTTTGACGGAGTTCAACTCGAAACAGAACCTGAAGGCCTTCTGCTGGGAAGGCAACGCGCCCCCTCGTCCCGCAAGAGAAACCGGAACATTATCATGCTCGACGGCCACAGCTCCCTGGTGACCCGCGTCCGCATCACGACTCTCGCAGCCCTCGTCTGTCTGCTCAGCACCGTCCTGGCGGTGCCCGCGACGGCGACCCCGAGTGGCCCCGAATACGTCGCGTTGGGCGACTCGCGCGCTGCCGCGCCAACGAACGGATCCAGCCTGCGCCCAGACGGATGCGGGCGCACAGATGACGGCTACCCCGTACATGTGGCCGCGCGCCTCAGACTGAGCCTACGGTCCGTCGCCTGTGTCAATGCCACCACCGCCAATGTCACGACGACGCCCCAACTGACGCTATATGGTCCGCGTCCTGTCCAGACTCGCGTGCTGTCCCGGTCGACGAAGCTGGTCACCCTATCGATCGGCGGCATCGACCTGCAGTGGTGGTCCCTGGTGTCGTCCTGCTTCACGAGGAAGTTCGGCCGCGATGCGCGCTGCCGCGACAACGCCTCGGTGACAAGACGAATCAACTCCGGTCTGGCCTCACTCGCACCCAAGATCGACGCCACGCTGACCCGGATCGGACAGCGCGCTCCCAACGCACGCGTCGTTCTCGTCGGTCACGGCGGTTACTTCGGACAGAACGGCTGCCCAGGTCAGGCGAACATCAGCACCGCTGACGCTGCATTCGTCCTACGGTTCTTCGAGCGCTTCAACGCAGTGCTCCGACACTCCGCTCGAGCACACTCGGTTGTTTTCGTCGACGTGGCCGGGCCTGCCGCCGGACATGACGCATGCGCAGGTTCAGCTCGATGGTTCGAGGGAAACATCTCGCGGTCGGCAACCCAGGTACGCCACCCCACCCCGCTCGGCAGCAAGGCCATCGCAGACCTGGTCGTCGCGGCGCTCTGACCCGACCCGTGGTTGCGCCGACTCCAGCGGAGCGAGGCGTCGAGTCAGAGCCACCCCAGGTCGTCCTGTCAGCGGCACTCACTCCGCGCGGGTTTCCCGCGCAGACGATCGTCGAGCCACGTCAACGTGTCGGGCAGGCCGGCGAAGATCCCGGTCATGTGTTCGGCCGGGTACTCGCGGTACGACGCGGACGCCCCGAGCGCGCACTGCTCGGCGAACAGGGCGCGAGCCTGGCTCGCCGGTATCCACCACTCGTAGGTCCCGTGGTAGATCCGCAGCGGCATCGTCGCCCGGTGATCCTTCATCGAAGTGATCGCGAAAAGACGCTCGGCGACGGGTGAACGGTAAGGATCGGGGTCGGCCGACAGAACCTGGGTGGGTATGTGCGACACACCCAGGACACCCATCCCACTGGTACACAGGTCCCGCATCGGAGACGTGGCCAACCAGCGTGCCGCGTTGTTTGCCATCGCGAGGACTTCGGGACGTTCCCGTGCGACACCGAGCATGGCGGCGTGGAACACCCCGGAACCGAGGTTGGCGTTCATGGCCCCGGCCAGGGAGCGGTAGTCGGCCGGTACGCCGCCGTACGCCGCGCCGACGATCCGCCCGGCCTGCTCCGGAGCGTAGGAATCGGCAAGCTTCGCCGCGGCATTCGTGGCAATCGCGCCACCGGAGTATCCGTGCATGGCGATCGGTCCGGTGGCGAAGTTGTCGGGGTCGAGCCGGCCTGCCGCCCGCAGCGAGTCCATGATCACGTGCGCTGCGACGTACGGTTCGGCGTACGCCATCCGGGGTCCGGTGTGGTCGGGCATGATCACCGCGTAGCCGCGGTCCAAGGCCAACTGCGCGAACGGCGGGATGAGGTCGGTGGTGTTGGTGTCGGCGTGATAGCCGTGAGCAAGCGTGTAACCGGGCGTGCACTTCGTCCCGAGCGCGACGATCGGCGAATTGTGAACCAGCACCGGACGCGACCGCGGTCCCTTCCATGCCTTGGCAGGGACAAGGAGGGTCGCGGTACCGAAGATCGGCTGATCCCCGGCGTCGACGCTCCGGAACTTGATCTGGCGAGCCGACCGCAGCGGAACCGTCATCAGCAACTGCGCCGTGCGCATGACATCGCGAGTGGCGATCACATCTCCGGCAGCACGGCGTGCGAGGTCGGCCGGCCATTGATCGAAGAACCGGTCGCCGCTCGGCGAGGGCATGACCGCCTCGCGAAGTTCCTGCAACTCGTGAGAGGCACCGGGCGTCACCGAGCGGGCAGGTATGCGGTGCAACCTCTTCACCGGCGGTGCCGGCACAGCGGCGTCGATGGCCTCGGGAAGCGCGGAAGGCGCCGGACCGAGATTCGGCGGCTCGGCCAACACCTCCGCAGTTCCTCCGATCGCACCGATCGTCATCCCCGTCGCAATCACTGCAGAAATCGCTGCGCGCAGCGCCCAGCCCCGCAGGTTCCACCATGCCGGCATCGCCGATACTCCTCGTCACACAAGCGATCACGGACCGGAACACCCCGCTGGTCAGCCACTTCTCGCATCGAAATCGAACCCCCGTCATGGTAAAGGGTTGGCGTTAACGGTCGGCAACGGCCCTGTTGACTGTCCGACGCCGGACCGCCGTTCGGACTTGTTCGACGCGATCCCCCGATCGGCCGCCGTCACCCGATCGATGACTTCGTCTACGTGGCCTCCGACGCCGCTCGGAAGTAGAGCAATCGCTATTTGATCCTGAACGCGCTCTGACGACGTTCAGATCATCGAGGAGTCTCTTCAGGTGAGGTTCCGACCGTTGCTCGGATGTTGTTGCCTGCGTTGCGCTTCAGTTGCCTGGTCAAACAACGCGGTAAGGCTGGCGATCTCTTCGAGGGTGCATATTCCGTCTTCGATGGCCCTGATGAGCAGGGCGATCTTTGACGGCGCGGGTCGGCCGACGACTCGGTACTTGTCGCGGATCCGAGTGAGGTGAGTATGCACCGTGGATTCACCGACGAAGAGTCGTCGGGCGGCCTGCTGCTTGGAATCACACGCGAGCCACACGGTCAGCACCTCGATCTCGCGCTTGCTGAGGGCAGGCCGCCCTACCGAATCAAGAGCCTGAATCGTCATCGTTGCACTCCTGCTGGTCTGCTGTGGCTGATGGGAGTGACGTTAAGACGGTCGCGGTGTCGGCGACAGACCGATCTTGCGGGGGCACCCGCGATGGTGCCACCGCCCCGGGGGGCATAGATAGTCAAGCGAACGGTCTGCCCGTACGTGAGACGGCCTGGGTTCCGAGACGAGGAAGCTCCTCTACCTCATCGGCGGTGATCTCGGTGCGTCGTGTGCCGGCGGCATCGGTCACGAGTACCGAGGCCACGGTTTCCCGGCCGGATGGCCACATGCGTACGCATACGCGCCCGCCGGCCGCCTCCTGCAGGGCGTGTGCGGCGGCGTCACGCACTGACGCTATGACGGCGGGGTCCTGTTCCGGCGTACCGGAGTCGTCGAGAAAGATGACCTCCACGCCCCGCTGTCGCGCGCTGTACGCGGCTTCGTCGAGTTCGAGGGTGGACAGAATCGGCGCTCTCAGCCGGTCGCGCAGGTGGGCCTCGAGCAGAGCGCACTCTGCTTGCTCTGCTCTCGTGAGGGTCTCGCCTGACGCGATCTTCTCGATCATCGGACGGGCTAGGCGATCGAGGTGGCTCGATTGCTTCTCACGCTCATCGGCACCGGCGGTTTGCGCAGCCAGTTCGGCGACGCGTTCGGTTGTCTGCGCCCGCAGCGAGAACACCGCCTTCGCCGTGGGCCGAAGAGTGAACGACAGGAGAGTCGCCATCGCCAGAGGGGCTGCGTCGATGGCAACAAAACTGATGCCGTACGCAGCGCCCCGACCATCAGCGACGGCCCACACTGCGAACACAAGCACCATTCCGAGTAAGCCGATCCAGGGCGCGATCCGCCGGCCGCGGACATTCATGAAGCAGTAGATCGACGTCCCGCCGCCGTGTATCCAGGTCTGCAGAGGTGAACTGAGAACCGCGGGGGTCGCCGACAACACAATCGCACAGGCCACCGGCCCCGAGGCGGTCAGCATCAGCGTCGTCCCGAACGGGAGCGGATCGCCGGGGACGAGGACGAGCGCGAGCGTCGCAGCTATCAGGATGACCGGTCCCAGTGCCGCCACCCAGGGAGTGGTGTAACTGTTGACCGTGGCCACGGTCACGATGACCATCGCGATGAGGTAGCTGCCGATGATGAGCCATGCACCGCGCGTTCGCATTCCGAGCAAGTCGCGAATGTCCTCGCGCCCACCGGTCGGGGTCAGCATCACCGCTCCCACTCCAAGCACACACGAGTACCGCGCATCGGCGCCGACTCGATGGTGGCGGAACCACCGATCTGCGACATCCGTTCACGGATGCTGATGGCGATTCCGAGTCGGTCGGCCGGCACCGTCGACGGTTCGAAACCTTGCCCGTCGTCGGCTACTTCTACCTGAAGCCGGTCATCTGTGATCTCCACCGAGACAATCGTCTTCGACGCCCGCGCGTGACGGCCGCTGTTGCGCACTGCCTCCCCTGCCGCTGCCGCGATCGTATGGACCACCGTGGCGGGATAGCCGGCGTCTGAGCTGTCGATTGTCCGGCGAACCTCGAAACGCCGGGTGGGGTCCACCGTGACCGTCACCTCGCTGAGATGCGTCAAAACAACGTCGACGGTCATCGTGCCGTCGGTGTCGGTGTCGCCTCGGATCCGATCGAGCGCGCGCAAGGTGGCCTGGGCTTGAGCTGCCAACTGCGTGGAGTTCCCTCGGCGAGCAGCGACCAGCAAGGTCGCCATGACGCCGTCGTGGGTGAGTTGATTGAACCGTTGCCGCTCGTTGGCACGAGCCTGCGACGCCGCGGCGGCCGCCGCCGTTCGGTACGCCTGCGCCCGCGTGTCATCGAGAACGGCTGCGGTACGCATCCCCATGACGGCGGCGGCGAAGTACACGAGCGAGAAGGCGAATGCCCACGCCATATCCGGAACGAACAGCCCGCTGCGTGCGACGTCGCGGGCCACGTAGTTGATCGTGACGGTCGAGATCACCACCACCACGAGCACGACAAAGGCGTAGGTCGGACGCATGGCCAGTGCGGCGGCGATCGCAGCCAATCCACAGAAAGAGAAGAACCATATGCCGGTGGTTTCGGAAAGGTGCGCGCCGTTCCAGCCGAAACCCCACGTGAACACCGCCGCCAAATAGCCGCCGGTAGCAAACCCTGCACACACTCGTAGGGCTTGAGGCGACCCTCGCCACGCGAGCGGCCCCAGCGCGAGCCCTGGACCGAACACGACAACCAGTGCGGGCACCGTCCACCACATGTGCATCACTGCCAGTGACGCCGCGATAGCCGGGGAGGTGAGCACCAGGTACACCAGGTAGCCACAGGCGATGAACACAGCGAATTGCCGCAGAATCCGCTGACCTGCGGACTCGTCGAGTGCGACGTCGCGATCAGACGCTATCTCCGCCGTCGAAGCCGCCGCGGTATCGGTAGCCATCCGTCCTCTATCGCTCGAAACATCAAATGCTGCCGAGTCGGCGCGGGTCGCCCCACTGCGGCGTACTTCGTTCTGATCCGACCGACGTAGTCACTGACCGTGTCTGGGGACAGGTTCATGGATTTGGCAACTCCGGCAGTGGATTCACCTGCGGCATACAGCTCGAGCACACGTCGCAGCTGTGGTGGTAGGTCGACGAAGTCGTCGTCGGCATCGATCGCAGCCGCCCAATCCACCGTCGGAGTCTCCTCGCCCGAGAGCACCGCTCGGATAGCGGCCAGAAGTACGTCGTCGTCAACGTTCTTGCGCAACACCGCCTTCACCCCCGCACTGGCTGCCAACCGGACCAGATAGGGTTCGTCTCCGGAGGTGTAGGCAACAGCCGGGATGTCGAGTTCAGCGAGACGGTCGACGTTGATCTGCGGTGAACTCCCATCCTCCAACCGCAGATCGAGGACGACCAAATCGAGATCTCGGGTCTCTGTCAGCAACTTCGACACTGTCGCTGCGCCGGCGGTGAACTCCAGGTCCGGCTGGTCCCCGAGAATCGCCCGCAGCCCGGCGACGATCGACGGGTGATCATCGACGACTCCGATCCGCGCGCGCTCGCCCCGTCGCACCACCATGGCGCAATCATGACCGACGCCCCTCGACCACGGTGGCAAAGTTGCACGGATCACATCCGTTCGCGCCTCGGGGAACGCGTGTTGACATCACCGACGCTAGCCCGTCGACTCGAAGCTCTGTATCGACTGAACGGGCTGTTCTCAGTCGGCCACCGGGCGCCATCGGACGGGCCTGTCAGACGGTGCCCAGACCCCTCGTAACGTTCGACGACACTGCTGGGATACTCCTGCCGTGACCCGATTCCGCCTCGCACTCGTCGCCGTTCTCGCCATCGCGATCAGCTGCGTGTCGGTACCGTCGGTTCTCGCCGCGCCGGCGGCACCCGCATACGTCGCCTTGGGAGACTCACGCGCCGCAGCGCCGACGCTGACCTCGGCACAGCATCCGGACGGGTGCGGACGTACTCCAGACGCCTACCCGGCGCACCTCGCCTCCCAGCTCCGGATGAGCTTCACCTCCGTTGCCTGCGTGAACGCCACCACGGCAGACGTCACGACCCGCCGACAGACGACATCATTCGGCGCCCGGCCCGTCCAGATCAACGCACTGTCGTGGTCCACGCGCCTCGTGACTCTCTCGATCGGCGGCAACGACCTCCGCTGGTGGTCGATCGTCTCCTCCTGCTTCACGCCCAGGTTCGGCCAAGATGCCCGGTGTCGACACGATCGAGTCATGGCCGACCGGATGACCTCGGCCCTCACCGCAGTCGCACCGAAGATCGGCGCAACTCTGAGCACCATCGCCGCCCGCGCACCCCTCGCCCGCGTGGTCCTCGTCGGACACGGTGGCTACTACGGTCGAACCGGCTGCCCCGGCCAGGCGAACATCAGCAACGCCGACGCCGCGTACCTCCAGAGCTTCTTCAAACGATTCGACGCCATCCTCCGAACCGCCGCCGTCACCCGATCGATGACCTTCGTCGACGTCGCCTCCGCCGCCGTCGGGCACGACGCATGCGCCGGCGCAGCCCGCTGGTTCGAAGGGAACGCCTCGCAGTCCCAGACCCAACCCCGCCACCCGACGCCACTCGGCAGCCGTGCGATCGCGAGCCTGATCGCGCGAGCACTCTGACCAAGCGGTCCGTGTTCGGACTCGCGCCGATTACGGTCGCCGACGCACGTTATGCCCGGCGCGTTGAGTGAGCCACGCCGACGCCTGCCAGCGCACACCGGGGCGCGCCCGACCGCGCCGGCGGGTAACGAACCGCTCATAACTTCGGCCATGGTCCCGATGCCGCCCGCGGTCCAGCGTGCCGTCGACGCCGCGATAGCCGGGCGCACCTCAGGCCCCGTTGTTCAGAGGCGTGACGGATCGCGCATGACCAGGCGATCCGCTGACAGGGTGGTGAAGCGGTGTGCGAAAGCCGCACGGATTACCGCAATCACCGTGTCACCCCACACCCTGCGGCACACCTTCGTGGTTCTGGCACTCGACGCAGGGTTCCCCCACGAACGGTGCAACTTTCTGCGCGTCACGCTGAACTCTCGACCACGTTGAACACATATGACCGTGGACGCCAGGCACTCGATGACCACGCGTCCTATGTCGCAGCCGGCTACCTCGGCTCCGCACTGTGAGGCTCGAGCACGAAGTTCACCTGAACGGGTGACAGCCGAGGCATGGCATGTCGGTTGTGCACCAACTAGATTCGTCATGTCCGATTCGTCCACATCGGACCACGACTGGGGAGAGCCACTGCATGTCTGCGTCATCAATCAAGAGGTTCACCCTGACGCGTCGCGTCGTCGCGTCGTCGGGCATTGCCGCCGCCCTGTTCGTCGCCGGCCCCGTCGCGGTCGCGGCCGCCGACGATGGGACGAGCACGACGTCCGACTCGTCGACGAGTACCGGCGTCTCCACAGCAGAGGGCGACGCGGAGGACGGCGACAACTCCCCCGGCTCAGATGCGGGCGTGGAGGACGCCGAATTCAGCACCGACGTCGAAACCACTGCCGACCAGGACAGCGACCCTACCGACGGCGCGATCGCCCCCGAGTCCCCTGGTGACTCGTCCACGACACCGGAGCCTGCGCCCGCCGGGTCGTCGGATTCTCCCGATCCGGTCGAACCGGTTGCGCCGACGCAGTACCCGAACTTCCCGTTACCCGAGGTGCCCGCAGAGGACGTTGTCGAATACGTCGATGAAGACGCGCCTACCGACGGCACCTCAGACAACTCGGTCGACACCCACACACCGGCACCAGGCCCGCTCGTCGACCACACCGCTCCGCCCGCGTTCCAGATCACGCTCGACGCCGCTGACGCAATACCGTCATCGAATCCAGTCATCTCAGCCGCCGAACCGATCGTGGCAGCGAACGACGAGGGGTCGATCCTCTATCAGCTCACGCACGGGACCGGCACAGAAGGCCTGATCCTCTTCAACCAGAGCGCGATGATGTTGGGAGTCCTCAGCCGACGCGGCCGCAGCAACGGACAGGACTACGCCGCGCTCCTGGGACCGGTGAGAGCCGCTTCCTCCCGGCTCGAGTCGTCGCCGAGGGTTCGCTCGGCAAGCACGCATGGAACGAGGAAGCAGACTCAGAAAATCTGACGTCGTCCACCCTCACGCAATTCTTCGACCGCGCACTGGTTGCAGTGTCCAGCACCGACGGAGATGATCCCGACAATCGCTTCCTCGATCCGTCCGACTCGGATTGGGGGACCGGATGGTCCACCGACGTCGACGCCACGCCTCCACCGGGGACAAGCTACAGCGTCGGCGAAGACGGATCGGTCACGATCCACAACGACAGCGACGTCGACATCGCGGTCATCAGCCCCTACCACGGAGTGTGGTCTGATCAGGGTCTGGCGGTGCTCCGACCCGGGCAGAGCTACACCATCTCGGAAACTGCAACCAACCCTCTGGGTTTCAACGCGTACTGGGTTCAGGGCGAGCGCCAGGACGGTCGATCGGTGGTCATTGCGCAGGTGATCACGGCGGGTGGCCAGGTCCTGGTTGCGCCCGCGGCGGAAGGCCATCCCGACCAGAGCCGATGGCTCCCGCTGAGGGGAACGGCGCCGATCGATACCGACGGCATCGATCCCGGCGACCGATTCCTCGATCCGAGCGACTATCTGGCGCCCGGCAGCGCCCTCGAGCCGTCGTACGGCAACCCCGAGACCGCCGGCGTCACCTACTCCGTGGTCGACGACGACACCATCCGGATCCACAACGACGGCACCGGGGCTATTGCCGTCATGCAAAGTACACCGGGCGGACAATTGCTCGGGTTCGACATTTTGGCACCGGGCGAGTCGAAGGTATACGGCTCGGTGCCCGGCGGTTACGCGATGGTGTCGGTCCAAGCCGAACGAGGCGCCGACGGTAAACCGGTACTGCTCGGCGGAGTCATGAAGTCCCCATTCGACGGAACCATCACCGGCACCGCGCCGTACGACGGCTACCCGGCAATCCCGCTACGACATACTCCCCTACCGGAGAATCACGCTCCCACTGGTGAAGTGGTCGCGCAGCCGAAGCCCGCCGATCAACGCGAGCGGGTGTATTCGGTCGAGGGATTCGACATTAACGGCGACACACTGACTTTCAGCATTCACACTCCTCCGTCCCGAGGCATGCTGACAGACAACGGTGACGGCACCTTCACGTACACCCCAACCGATCCCGACGATCTCCATGAGGGGTTCGTCGACGACCAATTCTTGATTCAGATCTCAGACGGGCGCGGCGGTACCGCACTGGCGCCGGCGTTCGTCTACTACGGCTTCGCAAACGTAAACGAGGCACCGGCCATCGAGTCGGTCGTTGGTGGTGTCAACGACCTCGGCGGTGGTGGCTGGCATTTCGTGGTCAGCGATCCCGACGGTGATCCCATCGGCATCGACGGCTTCGATCGCCCGACTTACGGCGTGATCACAGTGACACCGGTCAACGGCGACGTCGACCCCATCAGCGGTGCCTACACCGTGGTCCCAGGCCAGTTCGTCGTGACCTACGAGCCCGACCTTGTCCGCGCGCACGAAAGTGCCTACGACGACGAATTCACCGTCACCTTCGACGACGGCCATGGCGGAACCGTTTCTGAGACGATCACGGTCCACGTGCCGTTCTACAACACCAACCCGTATGTCTATCTTCACGATCCCTCCGGCGGTGTCGGATCGGGCACCGGGACCTACGAGATCACCACGTTCGATGACGAGAACGACACCGTCACGATCGTGTCCGCTACATCGGAACGGGGGGCAACCATCACCATCGTCGATGGGGTCCTCCACTACACGCCCAATCCCGGGATTGGAGATGCGTACTACGCCGACAGAATCACCGTCGTCGGCGACGACGGGCACGGTGGCACATACACGACTTCAAGAACAGTGCGCGTGATGAACACGACGAACGTCGTGTGGGTGGACGAAGGCAGAGGCGAGGTCCTGGTCTTCACCGAGTTCGATATGACCTACCCGGACACTCCTCTCGAGCGTCACGGAGAGCGCGTCGTTGTCTACCCCTACGATTACGAACAGGCTCGTGCCTTCGTCGAGGAACTCGAGAACTCCTCAATTGCTGGGGAGTTCGGCGATTACCGACAGATGCTGCAGGCGTACGAGGACGCCCTCAACGCCCCAGAGCCCGAACCCGAGGGGCCCGACTGGGGTGAACCAGGCCCTTGGATTCCAGGCGACGGCGAATACGAACTTCCGGGGTACGACGCCGATGATGAACCTGCTTCTGCCGGAGACGTCGACAACTTCCTACTCGAACTACTCGGATCGTTCGACTTCATACACAACCTCGGCGAAGTGTGGTCGACGATGCTCGCCTACGACGACTTCGAAGACTTCGCAGCCAAGCTGAGCGACCAGCTCAGCAAACTCGAAACGGTCTCGGACGACGCCCCCATCCTCAAGTACTCGAAGTATGTCTTCAAAACGATCGGCCCGGTCGGAACTCTGCTGAGTCTCGGTATCGCCACCGCACAGCTCAACGACGCGGATACACCGAACGAGGAACTGCTCGCGCAGATCGAACTACTCAGTGCCGCGACTCCAGCAGTGATGGCGGCTACCGGTGCAGTTCTGCTGGGCGTGATCGGAGGCCCAGGCGCAGCACTGGTCGGATTGAACATCGGTGCGATCGCCGGCACCGCGATCGGACTCGGGTTGTCCATCGGAGCAGAGCTCAGCTTGAACGAAAACTTTCGAGACGCGTTCCAAGGGGCTCTGGAGCAACCCGCGAACGCTCGTGACTGGTGGCCGTTCTAAGTCCAACGGACATTGCACGGGGGCAACCCAGGATCTTCGGTCGACAGACGCCCGTCGGATCGGCGGCCGACAGCCCTCGGTCATGTCATGGATCAGAACTCGCCCACAAGCCGGGCCGGAGCGCCCGCGTAGGTCGCATCGGGTCTGCAGTTCTCGCGGACTTCGGAGTCATCGCTGATAACCGCTCGTTCGCCGATGGTGACACCAGGGAAGACGACAACTCGCGCGCCGATCTGAGCGCCTTCGCCGATGAGCACCGGTTTGGCCGCAACTCCGTCATCCCCTTCGACGGCATTGTGGGCAAAATCGACAGACGTGAGGATCTTCGCGCCGGGACCTACACGCACCCCGGCCCCGAGGTAGACCGGGGCGGTGGCGTCGATAAATACATCTGCGCCGAGGTCGACCCCTTCACTGACGAAGACATCCCGACCATCGATTACCACACGGTCCCCGATCGAGCTGCGCGCGATGCTGAGACCGGCCGCGCGGAGCACTCGCCACCGCATCGCACGCGGCACGAGCCGAAATGCCGAGAATTTCCTGGCTGGTTGGCCGCGCCGACCCCCGTCAGAGCTGCGTCTGAATCCTCCCACCCAGACATCATCTTCGATGCCGCCCGAATATTCCGAATTCTGCGGTGTCCGCCGATCGGACGAATTTGACGGCGAGAGATGCCCCGACGTCGCCGTCGCGATCAGTGATCTGCGACCGAGAACCGGGCGCCCACTCGGGACGCCCGGCACGACTGAAGCGTCACATGCGCGACGACTCCGCCATTCTCGATGTCGTCGAGCGGGTTGGCGCAGCGGTGTCCAGGCTCACCTTGTGGTCTGAACTGGCGCCGGCCTTCTCCGGAATGTCTGCGCCGTAGTAGGCGTAGCTGTACTCGGTGTCACGACCCGCGGCGCCGTTGAGTACACAACCGAGAACCTTCAACTGGGCCAACTGGAGCTGCGCGGCCACCTGGTCGAGCTGGGGCCGAGTGGTACTGCCCGAACGGGCAACCAGTAGGACACCATCCATCCACTGCCCCACAGCGACTGCGTCGGCCACCGGGAGCACCGGAGGTGTGTCGACTATCACGAAGTCGTACAACGAAGCCAACTCGTCGAAACCCTCACCGGCACGTTCGGAAGCCAGCAATTCACCTGCGTTCGGCGGGATGGGACCGGATGCGACGATATCGAGATTCCGATGCCCACTCGCCTGCAGCACATCCTGCATTTCCGCGTCGCCTCTGAGGAAGTCCGTCAGGCCCACCGCGCCGTCGACGCGGACGCGACTCCCCAGACCGGGTTTACGCAGATCGGCGCCGACGAGCACCACCTTCTTGCCGAGTTCGGCCAGCGCGAGACTGAGATTCACCGCTGTCGTGGTTTTTCCATCACCCGGGGTCGGACTCGTCACGAGAATTCGCGGGCAGGTCGACTTGACCGACACGAACTTCAAGTTGGTGCGCAGACGACGGTACGACTCGGCGGTCGGCGATGCGCCGCCGGCGAAGTCGGCGGTGCGGTCGGCGTCCAGCTCGTCAGAGCTCGGGATGGTCGCCAGAACCGGACCCAGCCCGTTGGTCGAGAGATCCTCCTCGGTACGGATGCGAGTGTCGAGCCGATAGAAGCCGAGCATCAGGGCAGCAGCTACGAGCAGGCCGCCGAGCGCGCCCAACACGATGTTGAACGGCGTGTTCGGGGACACGACATCAGCGCTTGCGGAAGCCGGCGTGATGACGGTCAGCGCAGCCACAGGCCTGCCCCCGTCGATCGGCCGCTCGAGCGACGCCACATACCCCACCATCGAGTTCGCCACTGCATTGGCGAGATTCGCGGCCTCGTCGCTGTTCGCGTCGACGGCGGCGATGGTGAGCAACACAGTGCCCGGCTTACTGGTCACCGACGTCTGTGCGCGCGCCTCCGAAATCGTCAGCGGAAGTGCCGAATCTGCGATTGCGCGACCCAGGATCACGTCCGACTGTGCCAGCTCGGCATAGGACACCATGCGTTGCTGCGACGCGAGCGAACCCTGGTAGGCGCTCTGAGCATTGGTGTCGGTTGCCGACGTGGCATACAGCGTCGCCTGCGACTCGTAGGTCGGCGTGGTCATCAGGCTCACGCCGAAGCCGGCCAATGCGCCGATGAGGATGCAGGTGACAACAACCCACCACCGCCGCAACACGATGGCACGAACCCGGCGTAGCCGTTTTTGTGCCGTGCCGGCGGCGGCTCCCGGCAAGTGTGAATCGGGTGACGAGTGAAGTGGGGCCGACCCATTGAATACCGCAGTCATTGTTGCGCTCCTTGTGAAACCGTCGGATCGGCCACCTGCTCAGGCCGGGGAATTACCAATAAACAGGCCGTCCTGGCCCACGTTCTGAGACTCATCGAACGCTGAACACCTCCGAGACCTCTCGCCGGACACTCGCCGGTACGACACCGTCAGGCTCGGGAACACCGAACGCGATACCCACGGCGATCCGTTCGCCGGGTTGCAGCGACAGCCCTTCGGCCAGAGTTCGCTCTTCGGCGAAGGTGTTGCCGAACTGCAGCAGACAAGAGCCGATCCCTTTCCATTGCAGGGCGTAGACCAGAGTCATGGCGAACAACCCGGCGTTGAGGTAGCCCTGATTGCGCTCACCGTAGAAGTCCAGGCTGCGCGCATCGAAGGTGACGACTGCCAGCCGGCAGGTGTCGAAATCGACCCCACCCGTTCCATGAAGTGTCTTGTACAGCAGTTCTTTCGAACTCGGATCGTCGAAGACTCGCAACCCAACCATCTGCCGGTTGCACGCCGACGGCGAGCGCATCGCCAGTTCGATACACAGTTGGAGGTCATCGTCGGACACCGGCACATCCGTGAAGCGCCGAGTCGAGTGTCGTCCCCGCACGAAATCCTCGAACGGCAGGTTCTCCCACGATGCGGCGTCGAGATGCGTTGCAGTCGCAACGCCTGCACGGAACCCGCAGTCTCTCGGTACCGACGTCTCGAAGAGGGCGTCGAGCCGGCCGCGGATCGAGGCGGCCTGCACGTCGTCGACCTCGCGGGCCTTGATGAAATCGGTCCAGGACCGCAGGACCTCGACCCCGATGGAATACGCCGACGAGAGGCGCGTGCTGTCGGATGACTTCTCCAGGCGAGCCATCAGATCCTCGGCCTTGCTACGACCGAACACACGCGCGTTGCGGTACGAGAGCCCCTTCTCCAACGAGTGCGAGAGAATCATGATGCGGTACTGCTCGTGTTCAGGATCGGGGCCGCCATCAAGCAGATGGCGACTCATGAACGTCGCGTCGGCGAAATACTCCTTGTAGACCTTGGCCCTCTTCACGGCCCGGCGAAGACCCTGCATTTTCTTAAGGCGCGCGTTCAGATTCATTGGTCACCTTCTCTCGAATGAGCTTGAATATCGACGGTTCGCTCGCCATCACGGCGAGCGAAAAGAGGAGGAAGAACGCTGTCTTGAGCGCCAGCGTCCAGACAGTTCCCAGCGAGTCGGTGATCGCCGGAATCTGCAGCAGCAGGGCGAACCCGATACTCACGCACCCGATGAACTGCAGGCGAAGCACACGGGCCCAGGGGATTCCGACGCCCTCCGATCGCAGGGCCAGCCGGCATGCCAGGCCGCTCATCGCTAGCCTCTGGATCAGTTGCGCGACCGCGACACCCATCAATCCCCACCAGTAACACAGCGGAATTGCAGCGGCGAGCGACAGAACGCTCGAACTGGTGGAGACCACCATTGCGGGTCGGGTCCCCCGTTCGAGGAACAGGAGCTCGGTCAACGAGGGGTAGTACACAGACTTGACCATCATCGACAACGCGAGAACAGGCACGATCGTGGCTGCATCGTGAAAAGGAGCGGGTGTGAGTATCGCCAGAAGTTCTGGACTGAAGATCGCCGCCGCCCCCGCGATGACCATGTTCACAGCCACGAATCCTGCGATCAGGTCCCGCATCCGAGACCGCCAACCGGGAGCCGCACGTTTTGCCTCACTGAAGTAGAACGGCATGAACGCACGGTGCATCGCAGTCTGTACAGCGTCGATCACGTTGACCACATACATCGCAATATTGAACAGACCCACAGCGGCGGCATCGAGTATTCGCAGGATGATCAACCGAGTGGCGAACGCCGTGGCCTGCAGAGAGACCGAATGCGGAACCATAGGCAGCGAGTAGGCCAGGATCTCACGTACGTCCGTTGCGCGGAATCTCGCCCACAGTGCGCCTGTCCGCATGGCGTCGGCAATGCATAGCAGCGCGGTCACGCCGTTCGCGCAGAGGAGCGCCAAAGTAGTTCCCGTGACGCTCATTTGGGCTGGGCCAACGAACACAATCGTGAACGTCGCATTCAGGAGGAAGTAGCCGACCGAGCAGACGACCAATCGGTTCGGCGCCTCGGATGTCTGCAGGAAGGACAGATAGACCAGCGTGATGGGCTGGAAGGCGACGGCGACGACAGCCAGCGCAACCGCCGGATAGAAGTCGAGGCCTGGAAAGACAGCTGCTCCGTACAGCGGTGCAGCTACCAGCAAGACCAGGGCCAACAGTCCACCGGTCGCCAGGAGCACACTCACCACCGCTGACAGCGCCACCCGCCGCCGACGGAGGGCGGCGGCGTCCTCTCGCTCGGTGACACCGAGGTGGCAGTACCGCATCACGCCGAAGTCGAGTCCGAGTGTCGCGACGGTAGACATCAACAGCGTTGCTGTGACGAGCATGCTGAAGTAGCCATACTCATCCGGGGTGAGCAGGCGCGTGTACACGGGCAGCAAGATCGCTGCAGACAACTTCTGCAGCAGCGAAGCGGCGATGTAGATCGTCGAGTTCCTCGCCACCGCGGGACGAACATTTGTGGTCATAGACCGCCCCGAAGAGATTCCACCATCTCTTTGGTGATGAGGGTCGCGTGCGCACGTTCGCGTTCCAGATTCGCAGCGATCTTCTCGTCGGCGTCGCAGGAACCGCTGAATGCCAGCTGCTCGACGGTGCCCATCATCGCCTCGACACGGTCGGGGCTGACGGTCGTGAGATCGAAGTACCGTTCTTGGCACTCGAGTTTGGTGAGGACGTTCTTGATCTTGCTCTCGTAGCGCCCATAAGTCGCCTCGGTATCGAAGGACACGAATCGGGCAGCCGAACGGATGCTCATGCACGTCCCATGAAAGAAGTCGGTCACCACGCAATCGAACTCGGCGAATGCGCCCGCGAATTGGTGCGGACTCATGCGAATGAACCGGGTGTCGTCCTGCCGGATGAAGCAGGAGTACACGTCGGCGCGGTGTGCGAAGCGCCGTGAGATCTGCTTTCCGACACTGCGATTTCTGATCATCAGCAGGATTCGCGGCCGGGCGTTCGATTGCTTGGGAACTGTCACCGGCTCGCCTGCCGGCGTCAGCGACCGGCACTGCAGAGTGGGATCGATGATCTCCGGCACCGTCCGCGATGTCAGCTCGTCAACGAGCCGACGCGTGGTGCCGTCGCGGACGGTGATGTACGAGTAGCCCTCGAGCGAGTCTTTCAGCTTGCTTCGGTCGGAGGGCTGCAGCGAGCTGGGATCCAGCCGGTTTGCAGAGGTGGCGAAACTGGCTTTGGGGCCGGAAAGCTCACTCGGAAGGTAGTAGATGCTGTCGATCCCGATGTGCGCGAGGTTCCACACCTCGTCCGACCCGGTGATGTATCCGTCGTAACGATTCGCCAAGAACTCGATCGCCGAAACCCTGTCCTCGATGTTGACCCAGCGAGACGTGCCCCGCGGGAGGACGGGCCGGATGAATCGACGCATGGACACGAAGTTCATCGCTCGAGACACACCGAAAGTTGGGTTGGCCGGGTTGACGATGGACATCACTCGTCGTCGTCGCACAGCGCCCACATCTGTTGGCACCAGCTCGAAATCGATGTCCGGTGCGCACTCGGACAGGAGTTTGTGCGTGGCGTAGGCCTGCAGGACCGTGCCGTAGTTCTCGGACTGGGTCAGAGTGACGATGCCGACACGGGGCTTACCGCGATTGGAGTACATGATCGACGTCGCTCCTTTCCTGCTTGTCTGCGACCTTGCGTTCATGGATCCAGCGTTCGATGAGAGCGAGGACGAGGAACAGAACCACCCAGTAGGAGGTGTGGGTGATCAGCCGGGAGGTGATCAGCACGAAGACGGTGTAGGTGATGAGGAGCGCCGCGATTCGCGAACTCCGACCGAGGTAGACCAGCGCGCACATGTACGCGGCGAATCCGATGATGCCGACCTCGAGGTAGACCCGCAGGGTGTCGTTGTGTAACAGCGAGTTCCACGAGGTTCCGAACTGGCTGTCCACGAACATCGTCAGCATCTGGTTCAGCGACCCGAATCCTGTTGTCTCGGGCAGGATCCCCGTCACGACCTGATAAATCTCGAGCCGACCGGTGGTGATCGTGTTCACGTCGATGCCGAACCGGTCGGACATGTACCCGACGAAGCCGGGCGAGTAGGCGTGCATCACCATGAACGGACTCGCCAGACCGAGAGCCGCCAGCGCGTAGAGGTAGCGACGAGAGGCCGGCTTCTCCGAGCGCAACCATCGCGATCCGATGAGCAGCGCAGGCGCCAGCAGAAACGAGGCGCGCTTGAGCGACAGCATGGTCATACCGGCGCTGATGAGCGCGAGGACCTTCCGGTTCCGGAAGACGAAGTACGCCTCGATGATCAGCAGGTCGTGGGCGAAGGACGATTCGAACGGTGAGCTCGACGACGACCAGCTGATGGCCGTGAGACTGCTGAGGCTCAGGTCGCTGGAGAACGCGAGCACGAAGTACAGCGCGTAGCGGGCCAGCAGGATGACGACGAACAGGTCGAGTTGTCTCACGGAGGCCGTGTTCACGACGGTGAGCGCGATGAGGGCCGGGGCGAGGATATAGAAAACCTGGCCGGTGGCGGTCCAGGTGAGGATCTCGAAGGCGTTGTATTCCTTGATCCAGGAGACGATCACAAGGACTACGGAAGCACCGACGAGCACGCCGAATGATCGCAGAAAATGGATTTCGCTCAGGCTTCGTCGTCGAATGACGACGACCCAGGCCATACGGACGGCGCAGGCCACCAGGAGCCCGGCGAACGATGCGTAGTAGATGTTCGCCGAGGCATATCCAGCGGTGTAGATGACGTGCAAGAACGCATACATCGTGAACAGACCCAGTAGCGACCACTGAACGAACCACCCTCCGTCAGCTGGTCGGGGGTATGTGGCGAGCGAGGGCGTCGGTGGTGGCAGATCCGCGGACGGCGGGCCGGCATGCGGCAGGGCTCTCGTCATGACGCGAGCTTCCGCACGTAGGTCCAGGAGTCGGCGGCAAGGACGTCGAGCGCAATGCGCGTCTCCTCCGCGTCGTACTCACCTGACGCCGGGAGACTGTCCGCCTCTCGGACGGCAAGTCGGGCGAGCCCGACCGAGTCGAGCAGGTCGGTCAAGCGAGCTGCGCCTTTGTCCGGCAGGATCGGGAAGACCGGACGACCGAACATCAGACTGAAGGACAGTCCATGGAAGGAGTCGGTGATCACCGCTTCGGCGTCCCGGAACAAGGCAACGAAGTCCTGCGGGGGAACCAGGTAGTGGTTTCGACTCGATCCACGGCTCAACCGCTTGAAGTCCACGTTGACGCGCCGAATCGGCAAGCCGGTACGACGACTGAGTTCATCGACGCGCTCCGCGAAGTGCGGGGTGTTGTGCAGTTGATAAGCGAGCACGTACGGCTCCGCGCAGCGCGGTGACACCGGAGATGCGAACTCCGCCCAGAATTTCCGTCCGTGGAGGAGGACCGGGTCGACGTCGCGTCGAACGTCTATGTCGAACTCGGTGAGCGTCGGCACTGCTGACGTCTCGCGCACCGACACAGCCTGAAAGTCGCCGAGCAGACGCTTGGTCTCCGCATTGTCCGTCGACACCGTCGAGCCGAAACTCGCCGCGTAACTGTACTTCTTGCGCTCGTCGAACACGGGCCTCAGGAAGTATGTCTCGTCGATCGCACCGTGGATCACGTTCCACACCTGGTCGCTGCCGACCACGATCCGGTCACAGTCGTCGGTGAGCTGTTGTATGTCCGCCCCGGAGGCGACCTTCTTGGTCAAGCGCAGGTTCTTTCGTTGGAACCCGCGGAACCTGCTCGCCATGACCGCGAAGTTGGGGCCCTGAATCGCTAGATATGCCGCACTGCGTAGAGCTGAATCGCGCATACGTGACTCCCGCAGACTCGCGGTGGCCAGACCGAAACGACCATCGGAAGGCGGCACGTAGTCCACGACTCGCACGTCTGCGCCCGATGCGGTGAGCGCGTGCTGCAACGCGATCGCCTGTAGAAGAGATCCGTAATTGGGATAGCAGTGTCGGGTGAGGATCGCGACTTTACTCATCAGCCGGCCTCGCGCAACGCTTCGGCCGCGGACGAATCGATCCGCCCGACGCGCGAGGTCCTCGACACCGGAGATTTCGGCTGCGCTTCGTAGACGGAATGAAGCACCTCGGCCACCACCGCGCTGGACACATTCGAGCGGGCCCAGTCGCGGCATTCCTGGCGAACTGCCTCACGTTCCTGGCCGCGGAACGCGCTGGCGATCATCGCCTCGGCAAGAATCTTCGACGACCGGTCACGATCGACGTCGTCCAGACTGACGACGGTCACGGCGTCCAGGCCACGGAACGTCTCCCATTCTCCGACGTCGGTGTAGACCGCGGGCGTTCCGCACGCGAGCGACTCCAGGATCACCATCGGAAGCACTTCAGCGCGGCTCGGCAGTACCGTCGCGGTCGCCGAAGCGAGCTCTCTTGTGACATCATCGCGGTTCAGCGAGCCGACGTAGCGCACGCTGGCTTTGGCGCCACTCAGCAGCTGGTCAGCGACGCCCGGGCTGTCTTCGGCCAACGGGCCCGCGATCAGTAGCTGGGCCTCGGGCAGGGCTTCCTCGACGAGTGGCCAGGCTTCGAGAAGGCGATCGACGCCCTTCCGCTCGCCGACTTCACCGGCGAACACGAATCTCGGGGGACGCCCGTCATCGGTTGCGGTCTCGGTCTCCGACATCAGTGATTCGGCGATGGGGTTCAGCACCACAGCGGTGTCGATCTCCGGATCTATCTGTGCGACCAACCGCTGGTGTCGTCGACCCAGGCAGATGGCCGTGGTCGCGGCCTTCAGGACAAGCTTCGTCAATCGCGGATACTCCTCGACGTGACGTTCGAAATCGGCTCCGTGCAGCGTGACGACGCAGGGCTTTTGCATTGCGCGGACGAGGAGCACGATCATGCCCTCGCGGACGAAGCTCCCGAACTCGCTGAGGTGAACGTGCGCGATCGACCAGTCTCGCCTGCTGAGTAGGAGACGGATCGAAACACGGGTCGCCGTGCCGAGGGAGGCGATCCCACGCTTGTCGCCCCACGTCGGCATCGCGATCTGGTCGAAGGAACCCCGGTCCATGCCGAGGTATTCGCGGATGACTGTAGACATTCCACCGGGGCCGGACGGTTCCGGACCGATCTGGACGACCACTGGGTTCTGCTCTGTCCCAGTAACCGATAGTTGGCAACCATCCACGGGCCTGTCTGCGAGTTCCCTTCTGATGACGGTCTTTTCAGAATCCCAAGTTGCATGCGCGGCGATCGGCAGAAATTTTGGCCCTTCAAGCAGGTATCGACGCCATAGCCGCCTCGGCTCACTGGCCAATCGCCACAGCCACTCGAGACCGTGGCGCTGCATCACATCTGGTGCGCGCCGCACCTTCTCGGCCGCGAAGTCGACGGCCGCCCCTGATCCGACGTAGACGGCCGGCGGGAGCTGATGCTTCCAGCGCGCGTACCAGGCTTCCTGCTTCGGTGAGCCGAGACAGATGAACACAACGTCGGGGCGTAGCTGGGTGAGCTGCTCGATGACCTCGAGGCAGGCGGGATCGTCGACGGAGCTCACAAATGGGAACGGGACCGCAACGACATCGGCTCCCGCTTGCTGCCTCAGATTCTGAGCCGCGGTATCGGCAGTTGCCGTTTCGCCACCGGTGATCACGATCCGCCAACCGTTCTTTCCTGCCTTCCGACAAACGTCGAGCAACAGATCGACCCCGGTATTGCGGGTCACCGGCCGGGAGCCCAAGAACGACGCCAGCTTGGCGACGGGCACCCCGTCGAGAAGCGCGAGATCGGCTTCGGCGTAACCACGCCGAGACTCTTCCGAGGTCTCGAGCCGGATCAGGTGGTCAACGTTGGGCGTGACGACCAGTTTCGGTGCCTGTGCCTGAACCAGACCTTCCACCTTGCTCAATACATCGTCGATACCGCCGACGACCACCGGGACCCCGCCGATGTACAGATTCTCCCCCACCCAGGTAATCGCATTCGATTCGTTCATTTCCATCCTTAGTGCTCAATGCTGGAATCGACGGGTGACAGAACGACGATCAGTAGGCGCCTTCTTTCGCGAAAACCGCTTTGACGGTCCGCCACAAGATGATGAAGTCCTGCATGATCGACCAGTTCTCGACGTAGGAGAGGTCCAACCGAACCGACTCTTCCCAGGACAGGTCTGACCTTCCAGACACCTGCCAGAGTCCGGTGATACCCGGCCTGACCAGCATCCTTCGTGCTACCCGGCCGTCATACTGTGCGACCTCTTCGGGCAGCGGAGGACGGGGACCGACGAGGCTCATCGAACCCCCGAGGACGTTGAACAATTGGGGTAGTTCGTCGAGGCTGTAGCGCCGGATGAACGCACCGACCCGGGTGACCCGAGGATCACTGCGCATTTTGAACAACACACCCGCGCCCTCGTTCTGAGCGGTGAGTTCACTCTTGAGGGTGTCGGCATCCTGCACCATCGAGCGGAACTTCCACATTTTGAACGGCCTGTTGTTCACTCCGATTCGTGTCGCCTTGTAGAACACAGGTCCCGGTGAGTCGACTTTGACCGCGATCGCAATCGCGACCAGAACCGGTACCGCGGCCAGCAAAGCGAAGCTCGCAGCGAGTTTGTCGAGAAGCATCTTTCGGAAGCGATTCGCTCCCTCGTAGCGGGGCTTGTCGATGTGCAGCAGCGGCAGACCGGCGACCGGTCGGACCAGCATCCTCGGCCCAGCGACGTCGGTCACCCCTGGCGCGACGAGCATCTCCACATACGCGTCTTGAAGATCCCACGAGAGGTCCTGCATGACTTCCTGGCCCAGGGCCTCGGCTGAAGTCACCGCGATGGTTGTGGCGCCTGACCGGTAGATGGCCGGAATCACGTCGTCGAAATCGCCGAAGACCGGCACCTCAACCCCGCTGACCTGCAAGCTAGTCTGTCGCACGGGCTCGCCGGCGGGTAGGCACACGCCGATCACTGAGAACCCGAGCGAAGGATCTGCCGACAACCGTTCGATGAGGACTTTCGCGGAACGTTCTGTACCCACGACGAGCAGTTGGTCGAGGTGTCTGCCTTTCAGGCGCTGCCACCCCAGGCGTTGTCTCCAACCCCATCGACCGACGAGCAAGCCGACAGTTCCCAGGGGAAAGGCGATGGCCAAGAACCCGCGGGCGAGGTCCAGCTTGAACAACAGGTCGACGATGGCCAGCACCCCGAACATTCCCAGGCATGCAGTGACGACTCGGCTGTACTCCTCGGAGTTGGAGCCGACGATCCGGCGGTCGCGCGACCCGCTGACCTGCAGCGCCATCGACCATGCCGCGATCAGAACGATCGACACGAAGACCGATGTCACTCCGAAACTGCCCGAGCCCGGAGTCAGACTGCCAGGCCCAAACCTCAGAACCTGAGCGAAGGCGACGACGCAGATGACGAGGACCACATCGGTCCAGGCCAACCGATGCGCGTAGTCGGCGGCCCATGATCGGGCCTTCGCCTCGCGACGCGCGAGGGGATACAGATACAGCTTTCGACGGTTCTGCCGTTGTCGGCCTACAACCCGCTCTTCCACCTGGCGGCCGGTACTCAATCCGCCAGCCCCGTTTCTACTCCCTGCCCCCCGACCTCGTTACCGGTCATCGCAGGACGCCCTTTCAGAACTCACAACATATCCGCATGCGCGGAACAAATTGAACTGCAGCTACCGAAAACCCGAGGTCTCAGAATCCCTGATCTCACACCTTCGGGATCATCGAGACACCGGCCGTTCGATTTCATCCCTCGTTGGACGATCCGACGATAATGCAGGCCATCATCCTAGGCAACCCGAAAGAATCGCAAGTCTAATCGCAAACGATCGCTAATATTTTCGCACCGCGCTGGGCACCCAGCTCGACAATCGAGCTGTTACGCGATACCCATACCCGTTGTGCGCCAACACTTCAGCGGCATCCAGCCTGCGTCAGAATCGCATGTCCGAACAAACTCACGTTAGGGGGAGCAGCCGACCTCGCCGTAGGTGAATAACTCAAAATAAGCGTAAGCGCAGCATGCCGCACACGAAGCATGGCACAATTTGTTCTGGTTAACAGGCATAGCATTCGTCAACTACGAGCTTTGTCGCAGCCGCGTTAGACTGCACGATGTCAAGTTGATCCTCACGAGTCGAATACCGTCGGTTGCCCCTTTTCCAGAAATAGACGCACTTCCAACGCAGCGCTCAGCAAACCGCGCCATGAGTTCGATCGGAGGCCGCGCCCTGCAGCTCGGTTACCTGATTGTCGCAACGGTCGCCCGAGATCGTCGTGCACTGATCACGATCCTCGTCAACGCAGTTTTGACTGCCGGCGCGTTTTGGGTCGTCGGGTACCAATGTTTCTACCGAGAGCACCAGGATCCCGTGCAGCATGTCGCCGCCGTCGTGGTTCTAGGAGGTGACGACGACAGGCGCGAGGCCTACGGTTCGAGCCTCGCGCAGGCCGGATACGCCGACACCCTCGTGGTCTCTAATCCCTACCCGTACCACGCCGGCTCTGACCCGATCCGAAGGGCAAAGATGCGCCAACTCTGCCGTTTGAGCACTTCAGAACTGAAAGTCATCTGTTTTGAACCCGAGCCTGCCACTGCAGCAGGCGAAGCTCAGTTTGTCCGTAGGATTGCCGAGAGCCGCGAGTGGTACACCGTCATGGTCATCAGTTGGCGATACCGCCTCTTTCGGGCACGTTTCATCTTCGGGCAGTGCTATTCGGGCGAGATTGTGATGCGCAGCGTTCCGCGGTCATACGACTGCTCGCCAAGTGACTGGGCGCACGTATTCGCGTATCAGTACGCCGGGCTTGCTAAGACTGCCGTTGGCGGATGTGCCTAGAGGCTCTAACGGGTACGTCGCTATGCGTCGAGGCAGAACCAGCTACGAACGGGCAACATCGGTCGTTAGGAGCGAGAGTCCGACTAAAAGGGTTTCCGCAGCGACGACGAACTGGCCGCGGCAAGCACACATTGGGCTCAGTGGTCATACTGTCCTGATGCCAGACCCGTTCCACGCCCTCGTGCTACTGAACCTTCTTTTTGTCGTGGGTGCGTGGTGCCTGGCCCGGCCGAGCTACCCCGCCGCCGCGGCCCTCACGGTCAATGGCGTCGCCTGGGCGCTGTGGAATCAGCCGATCGAGGGGCGTGTACTTGTGTCCTTCAACATCGAGCACGGGATCACAGAGTCCGACATGTTGTCGGTGCTGGCTGTTGTGATCGGGACGATCACGGTGTACCGGGTTCGTGTCAAGAACCGGCGACCGGCAGACGGGGTGGTTTCGTCCGCCGGCAATGGGCAGCCCAACCGACGGTAGGGCTCAACTGAAAGCTCCCTAACCAGCCGGTACAACTCAACCTGCAGCCGTTGCACCTTCGATCCGATAGATCCGGAACTGCGGTTTGCCAGTCGGCGTCGTCACCGTCATGGCGACCGTCGCGATGCCGGCGCCGTCGGCCCAAAGCGTTGGATAGCGAACGTTGATGGCGTCGAGTGAGCCGAGGCCGGTCGGCCGCTGCGTGAGGATGTACTGCACGCCCTGCTCGGCGGGTGCGTTCAGCTTCGCGAAGAAGTCGAAGTCGCTGCGCACGACGAACTGTTCGGGGCGCTTCGACTCCAGCCAGACGCGCGAGACCCCGAAGGTGTCGACGAGAACAGAGCCCTCCGGCAGATTCTGGCTGTCCAGCCAGGCGGCGACGTTGCCCGAGACCTCGCCGAACCAGTAGAACCAGAACTCCGACGGCGGGTGGCGATCGGGCCAGAACGCCGAGCGCAGACCGTACTCCTCCTTGCCCAGCGCCGGGTTGAGCATCGACGACGCCGTCACCGGTAGCGAGGTCGCCAGGACCAGCGCCATGAGGGTGGTGAGGGTGGTCCTTTCGACACACGACCTACGCAAGCTCCGGTCGCTGCTCAAGGAGCGGCGGGTGTCCGACCTCCGCAAGCTCCGGTCGCTGCTCAAGGAGCGGCGGGTGTCCGACCTCCGCAAGCTCCGGTCGCTGCTCAAGGAGCGGCGGGTGTCCGACCTCCGCAAGCTCC
>ERZ501011.74-NODE-74-length-30675-cov-12.709602_pt1 | contig 30675 bp, 28 predicted proteins | sample MGYA00248833_ERZ501011 | MGnify/ENA primary metagenome ERZ501011 (study PRJEB25958, sample SAMN03398530) | human skin metagenome | study: EMG produced TPA metagenomics assembly of the Human Skin Microbiome Metagenome (human skin metagenome) data set. | reverse complement strand
GGTGTCGACGCCTTCGGCGTCCAGCAGTGCGGTCAGCGAACGCCCGATCGTGTCGTCGCCGATCGCTCCGTGGGTCCGGACCGTGGCGCCCAGCCGACTGAGGACGAGCGCGGTTCCGCCCGCGGTACCGGCGGCGGAGAAACCGATGGACTGGACGAGCGCGCCGTCGGACCCCGCCGGGATGGACTCGATCCCGACGACGTGGATGTCCAGCACATGGACGCCCACGGTTGCGATCGTCGGCGGTTCGAGCCGCGGTGAGGGTGTCACGTCCGGTTCTCCTTGGGTGTCCCGTAGTCCAGCCGGATCGCCTGGGCGACAGTGGACTGCTGTTGGTCCTCGGTGAGTTCGCGAGGCCGGCCCATGCTGCTGGTCCGGTGAAAGAGGGTCGCGAGCCACTCCAGCAGCAGGGCGTTCTCCACCGCGTGGGCCAGGCTGGAGCCGCGTGCCACCGAACCGTGGTTCGCCATCAGCGCGACCTGGGTGTCGACCAGCGCGTCGGCGACGATGCCGGCGAGCTCCGGGCTCCCGAACGTGGCGTACGGCGCGACCGGGATGGCACCGCCGAGGCCGAGTTGTTGGTAGTGCAGCACCGGCAACGAGGTCAGTCCGCTGACGCAGGCGACCGCGGTCCCGAAGGGTGCGTGGGTGTGGACGATCGCCTGTGTGCCGGTTTCCTCGTAGACGCGGAGGTGCAGGTCCAGCTCGGACGACGGCGCGATCGGCCCGTCGACGACGTCGCCGGCAAGGGACACCACCGTCACGTCGGTCGCGGCACAGTTCGCGAGCACGACCCCGGTTCCGGTGATCGCGACGTGATCGCCCGCACGCGCCGACACGTTGCCGGAGGTGCCGATCAGCAGACCTTCGGCCGCCAGCCGTCGAGCGGCCGCGGCGACCTCGTCGCGTATCGACGGGTCGCTCATCGGCCGAATGCGTCGGTCCGCACTCCGCGGAGAAGGATCGCCGGGCATGTCGCGGAACTCGGAGCGCATTCGGTACGTTGGGACCACATACCGGACATTTACGCACATGCCTTTGCTCCCGGCACCCGGTATGAAACACCCGAGCACCAGCGAGAGAGACGATGAGACGCGGAAAGCGCCGAAAACGCCGACGACACCAGTCGGCCCCCTGTTGTGAATTGAATGACCCGGGTGTTCCGCCCGGCCCCGACACCGGGACGGTCTCATGCTGACCCTCCTCGGAATCGGACTCGGAATCCTGGTGGTCTTCCTGATCACCGCCCTCACCGGTTACTTCGTGGCCCAGGAATTCGGCTACATGGCGGTCGACCGGTCCCGCCTCAAAGCCCGTGCCGAGACCGGTGACGCCGCCGCGAAACGCGCGCTCGCGGTCACCCGCCGCACGTCCTTCATGCTCTCCGGCGCCCAGCTGGGCATCACTGTCACCGGCCTTCTCGTCGGCTACGTGGCCGAACCCCTGATCGGTTCCGGCGTCGGCGAGCTGCTCGGCGGCGTGGGTATCCCGGTGGGCGTGGGTGTCGCGATCGGCACGATCATCGCGATCATCTTCTCCACCGTCGTGCAGATGGTCTTCGGTGAGCTGTTCCCCAAGAACCTCGCCATCGCCCGGCCCGAGCCGGTCGCACGGTGGCTCGCCCGTTCGACGACGATCTACCTGGCCGTATTCGGTTGGCTCATCGCATTGTTCGACAAGTCGTCGAACCTGCTGCTGCGAGCGCTGCGCATCGAGCCCGTGCACGACGTCGAGCATTCGGCGTCGGTGCGCGACCTCGAGCACATCGTCGCCGAGTCCCGCGACGCGGGTGACCTGCCCGACGAGCTGTCCGTCCTGCTCGACCGTGTGCTCGAATTCCCCACGCGCACCGCAGAACACGCGATGATCCCGCGACCGAACACCGATCATGTCGACGCCGATCTGGCGGCGGGTGAGGTGCTGACACTGATGAGCACCGGCCACACGCGGTACCCCGTGCTGGCCGGCGGTGACGACGAGGTACGCGGCGTGATCCACCTCCAGGACCTCCTGGAGTGGAGCTACGCGCTGAAAAAACAACCGCCGCAGGCTGATTCGTCGGCCACCGCGGTCGACCTGTGTCGTCCCGCAGTGGTGGTGCCCTCGACACTCCCGCTGCCCGAGGTGTTGGAGACCCTCGCGGACGCACACGACGAGATGGCGGTGGTCATCGACGAATACGGCGGCTTCGCCGGGGTCGTGACCGCCGAGGACATCGCCGAGGAACTGGTCGGCGAGATCGACGACGAACACGACTCCGAGGCGACCGTCGCGATCGAGGAGAGCCCCGAGGGATGGCGCGTGCGGGGTGACGCACACGTCGACGAGGTCTCCCGGACCGTCGGCTGGGACCTCCCCGAAGGCGACTACGAGACGATGGCCGGACTGGTGATCGCCGAATTCGTCGGACTCCCGGAGGTCGGGGACACGGTGACGATCGAGATCGATCCCGATCCGTCGACCCTGCTCGAAGACGACGAGGCGCCACCCCGCACCGTGCGGGCCACGGTCCTCGAAGTCGACAAGCGCGTCCCCGCTCTGCTGTCGATGAGCGTGGCACACAACGACAACAACCCGGGCGAGAAGAGCCCGGACGACAAGAACCCGGGCGAGAAGAGCCCGGACGACAGGAACCGGGGCGAGAAGAAGAACCCGGCCGAGAACGGAGAGGAGAGCGACAATGGATAACCCGTGGGTCGTCGCGGCCGTCACCGTGGGCCTGATCGCGTCCAGCGCCTTCTTCGTCGCGGTCGAGTTCGCCCTCATCGCCGCGCGTCGGCACCGGCTCGAAGACGCGGCCGCGACCAGCGGCAGCGCCCGCGCAGCACTGCGCAGCGCATCAGAACTGTCGGTGCTGCTCGCCGGGTCGCAGCTCGGCATCACGGTGTGCACGCTCGCACTGGGTTCGGTCACCAAACCCGCTGTGCACCACTGGCTCACGCCGCTGTTCGCCGGGTGGGGTCTGCCGTACTGGTCGGCCGACGTGATCGGCTTCGTCCTCGCCCTCGTCATCGTGACGTTCCTGCACCTCGTCGTCGGTGAGATGGCGCCGAAGTCGTGGGCCATCGCCCACCCCGAGAAGTCGGCGATCATGCTCGCGATCCCGATGCGCGCCTTCATGTGGGTGACCCGTCCGTTCATCGTCCAGCTCAACCACCTCGCCAACTGGTGCCTCAAGCGTGTCGGCGTCGAGCCGGTGGATCAGGTCGCGACCGGGCAGGACAGCGACGCCCTCCGCCACCTGGTGGAGCACTCGGCCACCGTGGGCACACTCGACGAGCGGTACCACGCCCACCTGACGAGTGCCCTGGAACTGGAGTCGTTGACCGTCGGCGACGTCGTGACCCCCAACGACCATCTGGCCGTGGTCGGTCCGGCCGCGGACGCCGATGAGATCCAGACGGCCGGCCGGACCTCGGGCCACCTGCGGCTGCTGGTGCGCGACGATGCGTCCGGGGCGCCGGTCCGCGGTGTCGTGCATGTGCGCGACAGCCTGACCGCGTCGCCCGGCACCACGGCGGCCGATCTCATGCGCCCGGTCCTGAGCGTCGAGTCGGCGCAGCCGGTGTACGAGACGCTCACCGCCATGCGGGAACAGCGCGCCCACCTCGCGCTCGTCACCGATGGGGGCCGCGCGGTCGGACTCATCACCATCAACGACGTGCTCCAGCGGTTGCTGGCGACCACGGCGTAGGAGGCGGCCGGGGCCGCTAGGCCCACTCGTCGGCCGTCAGGATCCACGGTTCGGTCGGCAGCGCGGCGGGATCGAACCGCTTCGCCAGTTGCTCTGCGCGCACAGGCTCGTCCCGGTCGCCGAGCCCCAGTGAATGGGCGATGCGGGACAACACGGTCGACGTCGCCACCCCTGCGGCGGCGAGGTCGGCCAGGGTCACCGCCCCGTCCCGCTTGCTGAGCCGGATTCCGTTGGCGTTGAGCACCATCGGGACGTGCGCGTACGTCGGCGGGGTCTTCCCGAGCAGCGTCGCCAGGTAGGCCTGCCGGGGCGCCGACGACAACAGATCGTCCCCGCGGACGACCTGGTCGACGCCCTGCGCGGCATCGTCGACGACGACGGCCAGGTTGTAGGCGGGGGTGCCGTCGTTGCGCAGCAGCACGAAGTCGTCGACCGCGCCTATGTAGGGGCCGTGCAGCAGGTCATCGACGCCGTACTCCCGGACGTCGGCCCGCAGCCGGATCGCGGGTGGCCGGGTGGCACGGCGTTCGTCGCGTTCGGCGGCGGTGAGGTCGCGGCACGTGCCCGGGTAGGCGCCCTGCGGCGCATGGGGTGCGGACGGCGCGTCGAGGATCTCTCGGCGGGTGCAGAAACACTCGAAGGTGCGGCCGGCGTCGCGCAGGTCGTCGAGGACGGCACGGTATGCCTCGAGCCGGTCGGTCTGGTGGACGACGGGCGGGTCCCAGTCGAGGCCCAGGGCCGCGAGATCGGACAACTGCCGGGAATCCGCACCCTCGACGGCTCGGTCGAGATCCTCCATCCGGATCAGGAATTGTCGGCCGGTGGTCCGCGCGAAGAGCCAGGCGAGCAGGGCGGTCCGCAGATTGCCGACGTGGAGGTCCCCGGAGGGGGAGGGCGCGTACCGGCCCGCTCGCTGCGTCGACACCGCGTCGAGATTACCGGTCGGCGATGAGAATCCGCGCCGCGGCCGGTCTGCCTGTAACGGCCCGGACGACGACACGCCGGGTATGCGGCGGCGCGTAGGCGTTGCGGTCCCGTCGACGAGTGAGGAACGATGAGTTTCATGGATCTCCCGGTCATGCCGCCTGTTGCGCCGATGCTGGCCAAGGCGGTGACCAGCGTGCCGCCGCAGCCCGACGGTTCGGTGGCGTGGTCGTATGAACCCAAGTGGGATGGTTTTCGCGCGTTGGTCTTCCGCGACGGCGACGAGGTGACGATCGGATCGCGAGGCGGCAAGGACCTGGCCCGGTACTTCCCCGAGATCGTCGCGGCGGTGAAGGACGAACTGCCCGACAAGGTGGTCCTCGACGGTGAGATCGGGGTGCCGGCACTGATCGGCGACACGCATCGGCTCGACTGGGATTCGCTCGCGCAGCGCATCCATCCGGCGGAATCGCGCGTCACCATGCTCGCGGAGAAGACACCGGCGATCTTCATCGGATTCGACGCGCTGGCGCTGGAGTCGACGAGCGTGATGGCCGAACCCTTCGAGGTGCGCCGGGAGGCCCTGCTACGGGCCGTCGGTCCGGGCGGCCGGGACCGACGCGTGCATGTCAGCCGGGTGACGAGCGACCCGGCGGTCGCCGAGGACTGGTTCTCCGCCTTCGAAGGCGCCGGGCTCGACGGCGTCGTCGCCAAGCGACTCGACGGCGTGTACGTCGAGAACAAGCGGGAGATGCTGAAGATCAAACACAAGCGGACCGCGGACTGTGTCATCTTCGGGTATCGAATCCACAAGTCGGGCACGGGGATCGGATCGATGCTGCTCGGACTGTACGGCGACGACGGCGAACTGCGGATGGTCGGCGGGGCGGGTGCCTTCTCCGACGCCAAGCGGATCGAGTTGCAGCAGATGTTCGAGCCGATGCGGCTGGACCCGGAGAAGGCGTCGCCGGGCGAGCCGACGCGGTGGCGTTCGGAGAAATCGGGGGAGTGGATCCCGATCCGTCCGGAGCTGGTCGCGGAGTTCGCCTATGACCAGATGGAGAACCATCGCTTTCGGCACACGGTGAAATTCCTTCGCTGGCGGCCCGATCGAGAACCGGAGAGCTGCGGTTACGACCAGCTCGACGTCCCGCTGACCTACGATCTCCACGACGTCCTCGAAGGAGAATGACCATGGCATCTCGTTCGCCCGCCGAGGAACTCGACGTCGACGGGGTCGCCGTCCGGATGAGCAACCCGGACAAGATCTACTTCCCCGAACTCGGCGAGAACGGCGGCCGCAAGCGCGATCTCGTCGGGTACTACCGCACCGTCGCACTCGGCGACACGGGTGGCAGGGCCGACGACAGCGGCGACGGACCGCTGATGCGCGCCACCCGCGACCGCCCGACCTTTCTGCAGCGCTTCCCCGACGGCGTCGAGGGCGAGGAGATCTACCAGAAGCACATCGCGAAGAAGCGGCCCGAGCATGTGCAGTCCACCCCGATCGTGTTCCCCTCCAAACGAACCGGCGACGCGATCCGTCCCACGGTGCCGGCTGATCTCGTGTGGGGCGCGAACCTGGGGACCGTCACCTTCCATACCTGGCCGACCCTCCACCCCGACAACGACCATCCCGATCAGCTTCGCATCGACCTCGATCCGCAACCCGGCACGACGTTCGAGGATGTCCGGCGTGTGGCGATCGAGGGGCTCAAGCCCCTGCTCGACGAACTGGGCTTCACCGGTTTCGTGAAGACCTCGGGCGGTCGGGGAGTACACGTGTACGTGCCCATCGAACCGCTGTGGGACTTCATCGCGACCCGACGCTGCGTCATCGCGATCGCCCGGGAACTCGAACGCCGCGACCCGGACGCGGTCACCACATCGTGGTGGAAAGAAGAACGCGGAGAACGGATCTTCATCGATTACAACCAGAACGCCCGCGACCGCACCATGGCGTCCCCGTACTCCGTTCGACGCAGCGCCCGCGCCCGGGTGTCGACGCCGGTGACGTGGGACGAACTCGCCGACGTCGATCCGGACGACTGCACCATCGCGACCGTCCCGAAGCTCCTGGAAGATCGCGGCGACCCATGGGCCGACATCGCCGACCACCGGCGCGGCGTCGAGAAACTGCTGGAGATGGTGCAGGCCGACGACGCAAACGGACTGGGCGACATGCCTTATCCGCCCAGCTATCCCAAGATGCCGGGCGAGCCGCCGCGCGTACAGCCGAGCAAGAAGGTCGCCGAGCACTGGGATGAGAAGGGCAACCGACGCTCCGACGGCTGATGCCCGGGTTCCGTATGGGTCAGCGGCGCAGCGCCTCGGCCGCCCAGGTCGCGAAACTCTGCCAGCCCACATCAGGGAACCGGCGGTGCAGCGTCGGGATGTCGACCTCGTACCCGCGGTCGCCGAGGAACGTGAACATCGCCCGCATGTCCTCGGACTCGATACGTTCGGGATCGTAGGACTCCGCCGTGACCGTGGTGCCGAGAACGTCGCCGATGATGCGCGCCATCTCCTCGGGCGTCGGCTGATCGGACGCGAGGTCGATGCGCTGGCCGACGTGGACGTCGGGCGCGGCGAACAGGGTGGCGACGAGTCGGCCGAGGTCGCGCCGCGAGAGTTGTTGCAGCGGCTTGTCCGCGGGCATCGCGATCGGCATCACGCCCGCCGCGAGGGCGTCGGCTCCGCCGAGCAGGTTGTCGAAGAAGTAGGCCGGGCCGACGATCGTGTGCGGGATCTCGGTGGCTGCGAGCATCTGCTCGACCTCGAACTTGGAATCGAAATGCGGCACGCCGGTCTGACGATCGGCCGAGGCCACCGAGGAGAACACGAGGTACGGGATCGACGCGGACGTGGCGGCTTCGATCAGCGCACGACCCTGACCGATCTCGGCCTCGACGCCGGATTCGAACGGGGTGGTGAGCGCGAACACGCCCGCGGACCCGGTGAATGCCTCGGTGAGACCCGACCCGCTCACGATGTCCCCGACGGCGAGTTCGACGCCTCGGTCGGCCAGGCGTGCCGCCTTGCTCGACACCGCGTCCCGCACAACGGCGCGGACCGGGAAACCGGCCTCGAGCAGCGCGTCGAGCACGGCGCCGCCCTGCCCTCCGGTGGCTCCGACGACAACGACAGGAGAGGAATCGGCCATGTCGTCGACCCTAGCGGTCACACTCGACGGCCGGACGGTTTGGGTGAGTGCGCCGTCGGCGGCTATCATCTCGACGTTGGAGGATTCGCCTAGTGGCCTATGGCGCTCGCCTGGAACGCGGGTTGGGTTAACAGCCCTCAGGGGTTCGAATCCCCTATCCTCCGCCACCGAAGGTCCGCAGTGACACCCGTATTACCGGGTGACACTGCGGACCTTCGTCGTATCCCCGAGCGTGCGGGCCGAGTGTGATCGAGCCGCGCGGACCGGTTCGAGGACCCCGGCTCCGGCCGCCGGAACCCCTCGCTACACTGGACGACGGATCCCGCGCGGCGTGCATCCTGTGAACTCCCCCAGGGCCGGAAGGCAGCAAGGGTCAACGGGCTCTCTCGGGTGCGCGGGGTCCCCTATTTTCCCGATACGAAGTTTCAGGTCAGGGGCGTCGGCCACCCGCACCGGCGTCGAGCCGCGAGAGGGCCAACGTTGAATTTTCACTCGATGAGTGCCGACCAACTCCGGAACACCCAGACGGAACTGACCAAGCAATACGAGGCGCTGCGCGCGCTGGGTCTCAAGCTCGACCTCACCCGCGGCAAGCCGGCCCCCGAGCAGCTCGATCTCTCGAACGGTCTCCTGTCGCTGCCCGGTGACGAGTATCGAGACGGCGCGGGCACCGACACCCGCAACTACGGCGGACTCAACGGACTGCCCGAGTTGCGCGGCATCTTCGGGGAACTCCTCGCCGTCGACCCCGACAACCTCCTCGCGCTCGGCAACTCGAGCCTCGAGATCATGCACGACCTCACGGTCTTCGGGCTGTTGCACGGCACCGCCGACTCCGACGACCCGTGGGGACGTCAGACGATCAAGTTCCTGTGCCCGTCGCCCGGTTATGACCGCCACTTCGCGATCACCGAGAGCTTCGGCATCGAGATGATCCCGGTGCCGATGCTGCCCGACGGCCCCGACGTGCGGGTGTGCGCCGAACTCGTCGCCGCCGACCCGAGCATCAAGGGCATGTGGGCGGTGCCCACCTACTCGAACCCGACCGGCGTCACCTTCTCCGAGGAAGTGACCCGCGGACTGCTCGAGATGCCCGCGGCGCCGGACTTCCGGATCTACTGGGACAACGCCTACGTCGTCCACACGCTGGTGGAGACCCCGCCGACGCCGCTGCCGATCCTGGAGATGGCGGCGCAGGCCGGGCACCCGAACCGCGTGTACGTCCTCGGCTCGACGTCGAAGATCACCTTCGCCGGCGCCGGCGTCTCGTTCTTCGGGTCGTCGCCGGAGAATCTGGCCTGGTTCAGCAAGTACCTGTCGCTGAAGACCATCGGACCCGACAAGGTCAATCAGCTGCGTCACCTCAAGTTCTTCGGCGATGCCGACGGTGTGCGGGCGCACATGGCCCGCCACCGGGAGATCCTCGCTCCGAAATTCAAGCTCGTGCTCGACATCCTCGAGGACCGGCTCACGGAGTCGAAGGTGGCGTCGTGGTCGGAGCCGGAGGGCGGCTACTTCATCAGCCTCGACGTCGTCGACGGCGCGGCCCGACGCACCATCGAGCTGGCCAAAGAAGCCGGTATCGCGCTCACCGCCGCCGGATCGGCGTTCCCGTACAAGACCGATCCGCACGATCAGAACATCCGACTCGCACCGACGTTCCCGAACACCGACGACCTGCGGGCTGCGATGGACGGGGTGTCCACGTGCGTGCTGCTGGCCGCGGCGGAGAACCTGCTCGCCCGCTCCAGCTGACCCGACACGCCGATCCCGGCGTTAGATTGCTCTCATTCTCCGGCGAGTGCGCTGGCGTGCGCGCCACTTTGTGACAGGCTTTCAAATCGTGAATCTGCCCAGGCCGGTTCTTCTCGCAACCGGTTTCGCCGTCGTGGGGGTCATCGCACTGGCACTCCAGGATGTCGTCGTACCCCTGGGCGCCCAATTCTGGGGTTTGCTGCACAACCAGATCGATCTCTCGGTGTATCAGGCGGGTGCCCGGGCGGTCGCCAACGGCGTCAGTCTCTACGACGTCAAGATGATCGGCGACCTGGACTACACCTACTCGCCGTTCTCCGCCTTGCTGTTCAGTCCGCTGGCCTGGATGTCCTTCGACGTCGCCCGCATGTTGTGGTCGGCGGGCATCGTCGTGGCGCTCTATCTGGTGATCATGCTGAGCTTCCGCAGCCTCGGCCGGCCGGTGACCTGGCCGTTGCGCGTGATCGCGGCGTCGCTGGTGGCGGTGGCGATGTTGTTCGAGCCGGTTCGTACGACGATCTGGTACGGGCAGATCAATGTGTTCCTGATGCTCGTGATCGTGGCCGATCTGGCGCGTCCGGACGGTGGACGCCTCAAGGGGTTCTGGACCGGAGTCGCCGCGGGAATCAAGCTGACGCCCCTCATCTTCGCCGGTTACTTCCTCGTGCAACGGAACTGGCGCGCCCTCGCCGGGGTCGTGGGCGGCTTCGCCACCACCATGCTCATCGGGTTCGCCGCCTTGCCCGGGGACTCGTGGTCGTACTGGACGGGCAAACTGTTCGAGTCCGACCGGGTCGGTTCGGCTCAGTTGCGCGGTAACCAGTCCCTGCGCGGCATGCTGGCCAACCACCTCGACACCGACAATCCGCCGACGCTGCTCTGGCTCGCCCTGGTGCTGGCAGGGCTGGCGGTCGGCTTCGCGGTGGCGACGTACGCCCATCGCAAAGGTCAGGAACTCCTCGCCGTCAGCATCGTCGGGATGACCGCCTGCGTGGTGTCGCCGATGTCGTGGGGCCACCACTGGGTGTGGTTCATCCCGATCCTGGTCATCGGAATCCACCTGGTCCTCGACACCCGGCAGCCGCGGTCGCCGCGGGTGTGGGCCGGGGTGGGCGCGGCGGCACTGGTGCTTCTCGCGTTCTCGTGGCCGACGCATGTACCGGCGCTGATCCCGGACGGTTATTACACGGGGCTGTACGTCAAGACCCGCATCACGTGGCTCAACTGGTTCACGGTCAGCCCCTATCTGTGGGCCTACCTCGGCGTGCTCGTCGCGACGGTCGTCGGCCTGCGGATGGTCGGCAGCCGCGGCTACTCCTCGCCGACGCCCGCCGACCCGATCATCCCGCCCGGCGTCGCGGCTGCGGTGATCGCCGAGGGCGGGCTGCCGACCGGCGATGCGGGCGGCACCGGCAGTGAGGGCACACGACGGCCGGACACGGGTGGCGAGGAGTCCGGGCCGCGCGACTCGCGAGGCACGTCCGGGCATACTCCGCGTACTTCGGAAGACACCCCCGGGATGGCCGATGACCTGGTCGGAACCGATGGCGAACCCGTCACCGAGACACCCGATCAGGGGCCCGCTGCACCAGTGTGAGGCACACTCATCGACTGTCACGGGTCGCCGGTAGTCTCGACGCGTGGCTCTGTATCGCACCTATCGCCCGGCTACCTTCGCCGACGTCGTGGGGCAGGAGCACGTCACCGATCCGTTGAGCCGTGCCCTGGATTCCGGTCGCATCAATCACGCGTATCTCTTCTCCGGTCCTCGCGGTTGTGGCAAGACGTCGTCGGCGCGGATCCTGGCTCGTTCGCTGAACTGTGTGCAGGGCCCCACCTCCACGCCGTGCGGAACGTGTGTCTCCTGTGTGGCGCTCGCGCCGGGCGGCCCGGGCAACCTCGACGTCATCGAGCTCGACGCCGCGAGTCACGGCGGTGTCGACGACACCCGCGAGCTGCGCGACCGCGCCTTCTATGCGCCCGCCGAGTCGCGCTACCGCGTGTTCATCGTCGACGAGGCGCACATGGTGACGAACGCGGGATTCAACGCGCTCCTCAAGATCGTCGAGGAGCCGCCGGAGCATCTGATCTTCGTGTTCGCGACCACCGAACCCGAGAAGGTGCTGCCGACCATCCGGTCGCGCACCCACCACTACCCGTTCCGGCTGCTCGCGCCGCCGGTCATGCGCGGTCTCCTGGAGACGATCTGTGAGCGCGAGGGCGTGACCGTCGCGTCCGAGGTGTACCCGCTCGTCATACGGGCGGGTGGCGGTTCGCCTCGTGACTCGCTGTCGATCCTCGATCAGCTGCTGGCCGGCGCCGACGACCAGGGTGTCGCCTACGAACGCGCACTGGCGCTGCTCGGCGTCACCGACGTGGCGCTGATCGACACCGCGGTCGACGCTCTCGCCGACGCCGACGGTTCGGCATTGTTCGGCACGGTGGAGAAGGTGGTCGACGCCGGGCACGATCCTCGACGGTTCGCCGTCGACCTGCTGGAACGTCTTCGCGATCTGATTCTGCTGCAGGCTGTTCCGGACGCCGCGGACCGCGGACTCGTCGAGGCGCCGGGTGACCAGCTCGCCCGCATGCGCGCCCAGATCGAGACCCTCGGGCCCGCGTCGCTGACCAGGTTCGCCGAGATCGTGCACAACGCGCTCGGGGAGATGCGCGGCACGACGTCGCCGCGACTCCTGCTCGAGGTGATGTGCGCGCGGATGCTGCTGCCCGCGGTCTCCGCCGACGACGCAGCTCTGTTGCAGCGACTCGAACGACTCGAGTCGGGAATCGGCACGACGTCGATCCCGGTACCCGCGAAACCGGCTGAGCCGGAACCGGAACCGAAGTTCGTGCGACCCTCGCAGCGCAAGGCGATGGAAGAGGCCAGGGCTGCCGAGGCGTCCGAGCGCGCGGCCGCGGAAGCCGTCGAGGCCGACGCCGCGCAACCCGACACCGGCCGGGTGCCGGAACCGGTGGTCCCGGAATCGGTGGTGTCTGAGCCGGTTGCGCCGGAACCCGTCGTCGCAACGGGTTCGGGGGTCGAGGCCGAGGCCGTGCTGCCCGCGGAGGAGCCCGCCGACGACGAGTCGATGTTCGACGAACTGATCGCCGACCAACCGAATGCCGAGGCGGCAGCGGTCGAACCGGCGACGGACCCGGCGCCGGTCGCTGATGCCTCATCGGACGACGAGACGGCGTCCCTGATCGAGGTGCCCGCCCCGCCGACGCCGACTCAGCCGCCGGCACGGTCCGACCGGACCCCGTCCGCACCCGAACCGCCGTCGCGCCATCGGGACGCGTCCTCGCCCGAACCGGAACCGATTGCCGAACCGGCGTCGAACGCGCCGTACGACGACATCCCGCTGCCCGATGAGCCCGTCGACGAGGACGACGTCCCGCCACCCGACGCGATGCCGGTCCGAGCCCGTCGGCCCGAGCCCGAGCCGGTGCCCGAACCGGAGCCCGAGCCCGAGGCGACCGCCGGGCTCGACGCCGACTCGGTTCGCAAGCGGTATCAGGACATCCGGGCCGCGGTGCGGGAACGGTCGAAGAGTCTCGAGCCGATGCTGTCGGCGGCGGTCATCGCCGACGTCGACGGCACGACCGTCGTGCTCTCGCATCCGGTCGAGGTGCTGGTCGGGCGGTTGTCCGCGCCGCACGCCGTGACGATCATCCGCGAGGCGCTCACCGAGGTCTTCGGCACCGAACTCGACGTGCGTACCGTGCACCAGGCGCCGGGCGCCGCCGCACCCTCCGCCACGTCGACCACGCCGCCGTCGAAGCAAGCTGCCAAGGCGCGGCAGTCGTACTCACGTCCGAGCCGCGCGCGTGACCAGTCGGCGACGCCGGTGCCCGCACCGGAGCCGGTCGCCGAACCGGAGGAGCCCGAGCCGCCACGTGCCGACGAGGACATCCCGCACGACGAACGCGCGGAGATGGTGGCCGATGCACGCACCGGCAGCCCCGAGCAGCGGCTCGACCCCGACCAGGTGGCGCTGGAACTGCTCAAATCGGAGCTGGGGGCACGGCCGCTCGAGTGACCGGGCGCGCCCGCGGCACGCACTCGCGCACTGCTCATCGTGGTAGAACGCACAGATGCGACGAGTAGCGGTACGCATCGGGCTGTCACTGATGTCGGTGACAGCGGCGCTCACGATGTCGATGGCGTGCGCTGCGGCGACCACGACCGAGACATCTGTGGATGGTCCGTCGCCCGGCGGCGGCACATCGGGATCGGTGGTCGGTGCACCTGTGGCCGGGCCTGCCCCGTCGGCACGGATGACAGTCGACCGGCGGGTCAGCGCGGTCTGTTTCGTCGACGTCCGGACCGCGGTTCCCGACGCCGTCCCCGACTTGCGCTATGCGACGACCGACAACTTCGTCGGCGAGCGGCTGTACCCGCCGAACGCCCGCTGTCTGGTCCACGAGTCGATGATCCCGGGCCTCCGGACCGCCGCGCGGATTCTGCGCGCCCGCGGTGAGGCGCTGGTGTTCTGGGACTGCTACCGACCGCACTCGGTGCAGCAGAGGATGTTCGCCAAGGTGCCCGACCCGGCGTGGGTCGCCCGGCCGGGACCGTATTCGACCAGCCACGAAGCGGGACGCTCGGTCGACGTGACCCTGGCCGTCGCGAGCCTGCACTGTCCGGCGGCTCGTGTCGTCGGCGATCGGTGTCGTCTCGACATGGGGACCGACTTCGACTCGTTCACCCCGCGGGCCACCGCGTATGCGACGGACGGGGTGTGGGCGCCGGCGCGGGCCGCGCGAGCCCGTCTGCGCGAGGCAATGGCCGTGGGTGGGCTGATGGTCTACGCAGGGGAGTGGTGGCACTTCGACGGACCCGGCGCCGACGTCCGCCGCCCGATCATCGACGTGCCGGTCGCCTGAACGGCGGGACGCCTTCTCTGATAACCGCCCCGCACAGCAGGTTCGACGACGATAAGCTGCCCGTCCGGTTCCTGAGGGTGGTTTCAGAGGCGGGTTGCGCTCAAGCGTCCCACCACGGCCGGAGCGGTACCTGGTGGCCGCCGTCCTCGTCGAGTTTGGTGGCGAGCACATGGTGGAGCTGGATGATGTTGCGGTCGAACCCGATTCGGCAACCGGCCATGTAGAGGCCCCACAGCCGCGCGGTGCCCTCGCCGACCTCGGCCACCGCTTCGTCCCAGTGCTCGACGAGGTTGATGTTCCAGTCGCGCAGCGTCATCGCGTAGTGCTCGCGGAAGTTCTCCTCGTGGATGACCTCCATGCCGCCGATGTCCTGCAGCTTGGAGATGATCTTGCCGGAGCCGGTGAGCTCGCCGTCGGGGAAGACGTAGCGGTCGATGAACGATCCCGCCTTGCTGCGGCTCGCGTTGTCGGGGCGCGTGATGCAGTGGTTCAGCAGCATGCCGCCGGGACGGAGCTTGTCGCGCATGAACCCGAAGTAGGACGGGTAGTTGTGGACACCGATGTGCTCGGTGAGCCCGATGGACGACACGGCGTCGAATCCGCTTTCGGTGACGTCGCGGTAGTCGCTGTGCCGGACCTCGGCGAACTCGCCGAGCCCTTCGTCGGCGATCGCTTTCTGGGCCCACTGTGCCTGCTCGGCGGACAGCGTCGCCCCGATCGCGTGGACACCCCGACGCGCGGCATAGCGGACCATTCCGCCCCAGCCGCAACCGATGTCGAGGAGGCGGTCGCCGGGCTTGAGGCGGAGCTTCTCGAAGATGAGGCGGTACTTGTTCTCCTGCGCGGCTTCGAGCGATGCGGCGCGTTCCGGGTAGACGGCGCAGGTGTACGTCATCGACGGTCCGAGTACCCACTCGTAGAAGGTGTTCGAGACGTCGTAGTGGTAGTGGATGACCTCGGCGTCACGAGACTTGCTGTGCCGCAGTCCTTCCGCAAATCGACGCCAGCGCGGCACGGCCTCCTGCGGCGGCGGTGCGATCGGCTTGAAGTGATCGATGCCCAGCGAGCGTGCGATGTGGGCGAGCGACAGGGGGGAGGGGCGGTGGAACTGCAGGTTGCTGGCCAGTGCCTTCAGCGCGGGGTAGGGATCACCGGGGTGCGCGCCGATGAGTTCGAGATCGCCTGCGATGTAGGCGCGCGCGAGTCCGAGATCGCCGGGTGCGGTCACCAGATACGTCGTACCGCGCGGGGTCTTCAGATCGAGGCCGTACTGGGCGTCGACGGGTCCGGCGCTGCTGCCGTCGTAGGCGGTGATCCGGATCGACAGGTTTCCGCCGAGGAGTGTTTCGAAGATCTCGGCGAGGGTCATCTTGCCGGCGTGCGAGTCCACACTCGACGCCGAACTCTCCTTGAACGTGGTCATTGGCGTTTCACCGCTTTCGAGTAGAGGTCCAGCAGACGACCCCGCGGGTCGTACCGCTTCTTGAGGAGCCGATAACTCTCTCCGCCGTAGAGTTCGTCGAACTCCTCCGGCGTGTAGAAACTCTCTGAATACAGCGACTTGTGGCCGTCGAGTTCGGCGACCTTGCGTTCGATGATCTTGTTGGTGTGCCCGGGATCGCCCGGGGTGACCGGCACGGCCGACCAGAACCCGACGTTGACGTACGTGCGTTGCGGGGCAAGCGGATACAGCGGCCAGGGGCGTACCGGGTCGGCGCCGGGAAGGGCGGGTTCGCGGAGCCGGAGCGGGCACAGCCAGACCGGCTCGATGGGGATCTCGGAGAGGAACCACTCGACGTAGTCGGCGGTCCGGTCGATGGGGACCTCGATGTCCTGCACGACCCGTTCACCTGCCGGAAGTCCCTTGCGGGCGTTCAACCGGTCGCCGATGTCGAATCGCTGGTCGAGCCCGATCAGCTTCCAGTAGAAACTGCTGCGGAGGTACCGCTTCGGCCACCAGCGCCGGATTCGCGGGTTCTGTGCGCCGAAGGCGCGCGAGCACCAGAACCAGTCGGTGTCCCAGCGCCAGAGATAATCGTGGATCGTCAACCGGTCGGTCGTCTTCTGTTGGATGGACCGATAGAAGATGTCCATCCCGGTGTAATCGCTGACCGGTCCGTCCTCGTCGGTCTGCCGGCCCAGCGTCAGATAGGACTCGTTGGCGGAGAACACGACTCCGTCGAGGTAGTCGACCGGTTCGCCGTCGTGCGACTTCGTGGTGACGATCGTGTCCATCGCCGACTGGAGCTCGACGATGCTCGTGAACCGAAGATGGCGCAGCGCGACATACGGCTTCACCGGCTCCAGCTCGATGCGTAACCGCACCGAATAGCCGAGCGTGCCATAGGAATTAGGGAAACCGAAGAAGAGGTCGGCGTGTTCGTTGGTCGGCGTCGCGGTCAGGATCTCGCCGTCGCCGGTGAGGATGTCGATCTCGAGAACAGACTCATGGGGCAGGCCGGAGCGGAAGGACGTGCTCTCGATGCCGAGTCCGGTGACCGCGCCGCCGAGGGTGATCGTCTTGAGCTGTGGGACGACCAGCGGTGCGAGGCCGTACGGCAGAGTGGCCGCGACGAGGTTCTCGTAGGTACACATCCCGGCGACGTCGGCGGTGCGAGCCTCGGGATTCACCGAGATGACCCGATCGAGTCCGGAGACGTCCAGTCCCGGATGCGGATTGGCGGCGCGCTTACGAAAGAGGTTGGATGTCTTCTTCGCAAGACGCACGGTTGCCTGGGGCGGGATGGCACGATAGCTGCCCAGAAGGTCGGCAACCCCCTGGTCGAATGCCTCTCCCCCCATCTCGAGCCCGTTGGTCACCCGGTTAGCCTAGGACTTGATCAGTTCGCCCGCCAATCGTTTCGTAACTGAGGAGTGTCCAATCGTGGGTCAGGTTTCCGCATCGCAGTCGCTCGACATCGCCGCCGCCCCGGACGCCGTGGTCGGAGCTCTCGCCGACTATGAGGTCGTGCGGCCGGCCATCCTCCCGGAGCAGTACCGCGACTACAAGGTGATCAGCGGCGGCAAGGGCGACGGCACCGTCGTGCACTGGATTCTGCAGGCCACGTCGAAGCGGCAGCGCGACGTGCAGGCGACCGTCAGCGTCACCCCGGACACCGTCACCGAGCGCGACGCCAACTCGACGATGGTGACCACCTACTCCGTCGCGGCATCGGGCAGCGGTTCGCGCGTCACGACCACCACCACGTGGCAGGGGGCCGGCGGCATCGGTGGGTTCTTCGAGAAGACATTTGCGCCGAAGGGTCTCAACCGGATTCAGGCCGAGGTCCTCGGCAACCTGAAGAAGCGCCTCGAGAGCTGACGGCTCGGCATCTCCGACCGCGGCGCTCGATGACCTGCTCACCCGACAGCGTGCGATGACCGGCGCGGGATCGACCGATCCCGTCCGGCGCCGCCGTGGCCGGGCAAGGCCGTCGCCCTTGCCCATCCGCGACGGCGTCGACGCCACGCGCGTGGTGTTGCGTTCGGGGCCGGAGCTGACCGTCGGTCAGGCGCTGCTGGCCGCGCCCGCGCTGGCGGGGCTGACCGCCGACGATCTGGGTCGACGCGCCGCCGCGGGCGAGATCGTCGATGCCGACGGCCGACCCGCGGATCTGGCCGCGCCGTCGAGCCGCAATGTCTCGCTGTACCTCTACCGCGACCTCGACGACGAGATCGCGGTCCCGTTCGACCTGCCGGTGATCCACCGCGACGAGAACATCGTCGTGGTGGACAAACCGCATTTTCTCGCCACGATGCCGCGGGGTCGTCACGTGAGCGAGACCGCGCTGGTGCGGCTGCGTCGGGAACTGGGCTCCGACACCGTCTCGCCGGCGCACCGCCTGGACCGCCTCACCGCCGGGGTGCTGCTGTTCACGCTGCGGCCCGAGGTGCGCGCGGCCTATCAGGACCTGTTCGCGTCCCGGACCGCCCGCAAGGAGTACCTCGCGCTCGCGCCGGCCGACGAGGCGCTGGCGTCGACCGTGACCGTGCGGGACCGGATCGAGAAGACCGCGGGCGACCTACGCGCCCTCGTGGTGGACGGGCCGGTCAACGCCATCAGCGACATCACGCTGACCGAGGTCGTCGGCGGCCTCGGCGTCTATCGGCTGGTGCCACACACCGGCCGCACCCATCAGCTCCGGTTGCACATGGCGTCGCTCGGGGTGCCCATCGTCGACGACCCGCTCTACCCCGACGTGCGGCCGGGACTCGCCGCGCTTCCCGATCACGGGGACTTCACCCGGCCGCTACGCCTGGTCGCCCGGGCGCTGGAGTTCACCGACCCGCTGACCGGCGAGGAGCGCCGGTTCGAGAGCCGACGCCCGGTGTCGGGATAGGGCCACGATCTACCCTGGCGCCATGACCATCCGCGCGTCCTACGAACGGCATCCCGACCTGGGCTGCGAGGCCGTGGTCTTCATCGACGACGAGTCGCTGGCCTGTTTCCAGATCCAGCGTGACCTTGTCGGGGGGCCGCGCGCCGACGAGTACTGCGTCACGACGGGAGCGAGTGCGCCCGTCTACGGCGGGATCACGCAGTGGCGTCGCGTAGACGACCGGTTCGAGTTCGCGCTCACGGCGCGCGCGGGTCGGCTGTTCGGCGACGAGGTCCTGTCCTTCGAGGTGGCCGCCGTCGAGGAGTCGACCGTCGACGACATCGCCGCGCATGTCGATCGGTTGCTGCGCTGACGCTGCGACTACCCTGGGCCGGGTGACGCAACCATTCGATCCCAGCGCGTTGTTCGGCGGCGGTCAGGGCGGGGAGAACCCGATGGCCGGACTGCTGGCCCAGGCGCAGCAGATGCAGGAGAAGCTCCTGTCGGCGCAGAACGAGATCGCGGCGGCGGAGGTGGTCGGCAGTGCGGGCAACGGGCTCGTGACCGTGACCGGCAACGGCACCGGTGAGGTGACCGCCGTGTCGATCGATCCGAAGGTCGTCGATCCCGACGACGTGGAGACCCTGCAGGACCTGTTGCTCGGTGCGTTGGCCGACCTGTCGGAGAAGCGCGAGCAGCTGGCCAGCGAGAAGATGGGCCCGCTCGCCGGTGGTCTCGGCGGCGGCCTCCCCGGATTGGGCGGCTGAGTACGCCCACCCGCGTACGACGCCGAACGACGAGTAGGAATCCCGGACACCGTGGACGCAGATCAGCATGTATGAGGGACCGATCCAGGACCTGATCGACGAGCTGGCCAAACAGCCGGGCCTCGGTCCGAAGGGCGCCCAGCGCATCGCGTTCCACCTGCTGGCCGGGGAGAAGTCCGACATCGATCGCCTCGTCGCCGCGCTGGGACGGGTCCGCGACGACGTCGTCTTCTGCGCGGAGTGCGGGAACGTCTCGGCCAATCGCCTGTGCCGGATCTGCTCCGACGCCCGCCGCGACGCCAGCAAGATCTGTGTCGTCGAGGAGCCGAAAGACGTGCACGCGATCGAACGGACCAAGGAGTTCACCGGGCGCTACCACGTACTCGGCGGTGCTCTCGACCCGTTGTCCGGGATAGGCCCGGACCAGTTGCGTATCCGCGAACTGCTGCGTCGGCTGGCCAATCAGGAAGACGGCGTCGACGTCTCCGAGGTGATTGTCGCGACCGACCCGAACACCGAGGGCGAGGCGACCGCGACCTACCTCCAGCGCATGCTGAAGGACTTTCCCGGCCTGTCGGTCACCCGGCTCGCGTCGGGGCTGCCGATGGGCGGCGACCTCGAGTTCGCCGACGAACTCACCTTGGGTCGTGCACTGTCGGGTCGTCGCATCCTGGCGTGAGGTCGGTGGCCGTCGTACCCGGCAAACCGGACGGCTAGGGTCATGTGGTGATCTCGCGTAGTGGGTGGCGTCGTCGTGTCCGGGGTGTTGCAGCAGGCCTGACGGTGGTGGTCGCGGGCGGCCTGGTGGGTGCCGTACAAGGTGTGCAGCCGCCCGAAGCATCCGCTGCGCCGGCGCTCGATTGGCAGGCATGCCCCGCGGTGCACGGCGTACCGGCGACGGTCCGGTGCGCGACGGTCGAAGTTCCGCTCGACCACACCGAGCCGAACGGCGAGACCATCGAGATCGGCGTGAGCCGTATGCAGGCGCGCGACCAATCCCGGCGTCGCGGTGTCGTGATGGGCAACCCGGGCGGCCCGGGCGGCGACGGCATCGCGATGTTCAGTCAGCTGCGCCCGCCGGCGGCCATGCTCGACGAATGGGATCTGGTGGCCGTGCAGCCGCGTGGTCTGGTGTCGGGCACGCCGCTGCGCTGCGATCCGATCACCGGCGACGAGCCCGAACTGATGACGGCGCTGGGCAAGCTGAATCGCGATCGCTGCGAGGCGCGTACGCCGGGCCTCGGGGCGACGCTCACCACCGAGAACACCGCCCGTGACATGGAGGTCGTCCGGCGGCTGCTCGGCGAACCGAAGGTCAGCCTCTACGGCATCTCGTACGGCACCCTGCTGATGTCGACGTACGCGACACTGTTCCCGCAGCGCGTCGACCGGATGGTCCTCGACTCCGGTTTCGACCCGGGCGTGGTGTGGAACAGTCTTCTCTCCGTGCAGACACCCGGCTACAAGGCCCGGGTGCACGCGATGATGGCGTGGATCGCGCGCCACGACCGGATCTATCATCTCGGCACGACGCCACTCGCCGTGTACCGGAAGTGGAGCGACCGGGTCAGTGCCGAGGCCGGTGTGCCGCCATCGCTGCTGGCACCTCCCGCGCAGGTCGGGGACGTGCCGCCGGGCCTGCGGGCGGTCGCGCAGCAGTACATCGCGGGAACCGATCTGACCGCCGACGCGCGTGCCAGGTTCGAGAACCTGGTGTTCACCTTGCTCCGGCCCGGGTCGCTCCAGCTGACGTCGCAGCTACTGGTGCTCACCCGCGCGCTCGCGCCTGATCGCAACTCCTGGCCGACAGTGGCGCTGATGACCGCGAACCCCGGCCGGAAGCTGCCCACCCCGGGCCCCGCCGCGATCGAGGCCGCCCAGGTCTCGCAGGACATGCAGGCCGCGGTGCTGTGCAACGAGAACCAGGTCCCCGCCCAACCGTCGCTCGGCTTCCAGGCGTTCGTCGCGAACTACGTGACCGGGGATCCTTTCGAAGCGCCAGGTCTCGCCTACGAGTCCGGCCTCGCGTGTGCCGGAGCGCCGGCGCTCGCGCGGCCGGTCGAGATCCGCAACCGCGGGCTGGCGGTGGCGCCCCTGCAGATCCAGAGCGTCGGCGACCCGCAGACCCCGTATCGCGGGTCGCTGAAGATGCGTGAACTCATGCGCAGCCACCTCATCACGGTCGGTGGTGGCGACCACGCGCAGCTCGGTCGCGCCAACAAGCCACTCGACGACGCCATCGTCGAGTACTTCCGCACCGGCCGGACCTCGGTGCAGCGCGTCCCCGAGGCCCCGATCACGGCTCCGCTCACCCGGTTGCCCTCGGCGTTCGCGTCCGGGGCGGCCGGTCGGTGACCCATCCTGATCTGGTGAGCCCGCAGACCCGCGCCCGTGTGACCGAACTGGCCGCTCGCCTCGACGCCGGGATCGTCGCGATCGACGGACCGTCCGGAGCGGGCAAGTCGACGATCGCCGATCTCCTGGTCGCGGACCTGCGCGCTCGGGGAGTCGGGGTGACCCTGGTCCGCACCGACGACTTCGCGACGTGGGACGATCCCGTCGCGTGGTGGCCGGAGCTGGAAACCGATGTGCTGCACCCGTTCACCCGACGACGCGACTACCGGTACCGGCCCCGCGTGTGGCAGGACGGCGTCCCGGCCCCCGGGCCCCGCGTGTGGATCGAGTGGCAGCCGCTGCTGATCATCGAAGGGGTGTCCTCGGCGCGGCGCCGGATCGCCGACCGCCTGTCCCACGCGCTGTGGCTCGACGGCGGGACCCCGAGCGAACGGCTCGAGCGGACGGTCGCCCGCGACGGCGAGGACGCGCGAGGTCATCTTCAGGCGTGGCAGGAGTTCGAGCGCGGCTGGTTCGGCGTGGATCGCACGCGGGAACGGTGCGTCGTACTGGACTGAGAGGTCTCGGACTGACGGTCCCGTCGGCCGGCCGGGATGCCGAGCGGACGCCGCGGTTAGTGTCGAGGGATGGCCACCCGACGACGCTTCCGCGATCTGGCGGAGCTCGACGCGCAGCTGATCGAGTGCCGTGCATGCCCGCGCCTCGTCGAATGGCGGGAGTTGGTCGCGCAGGAGAAGCGACGCGCGTACGCCGACGAGGAGTACTGGGGGAGGCCGGTGGCCGGTATCGGTCCGGCGGATGCGCGACTGCTGATCGTCGGCCTCGCCCCCGCGGCGCACGGTGGGAATCGGACCGGGCGCATGTTCACGGGTGACCGCAGCGGCGATGTCCTGTTCTCGGCGCTGTATCGCGCCGGCCTTGCGAGCCAGCCGCTCTCGGTCGCGATCGGCGACGGGTTGGAGCTGTTCGACACGCGGATCACCGCACCGGTCCACTGTGCACCACCGCAGAACAAGCCGACGGTCGAAGAGCGCGACACCTGTTCGTACTGGCTGCACGCCGAACTCGAGTTGCTCGCACCGACGGTCCGTTCCGTGATGACACTCGGTGGATTCGGTTGGCAGTCAACGCTTCGTACCTTCGCGAGGCTCGGCTGGACGGTCCCGAAGCCGATGCCGAAGTTCGGTCACGGTGTCTCCACCACCCTCGTCCGCGACGGTGCCGAACTCGAGGTCTTCGGCTGCTACCACGTGAGCCAGCAGAACACCTTCACCGGACGGCTCACCGTGGAGATGGTCGTCGACGTACTCACGGCGGCGGCGCGGGCGGCGGGGATCGAGAGAGCTTGAGGGAGCCCTCGGTCAGCGGAAGGCCGTCGTCGACGTTACCGACGCCGTCCGGCGGCGAGGCGTTCCCGGCGGAGCCGATCGACCTCGGGGAGGTCAAGCGGGGCAAGGGATTCGACGCCGAGCGCGGTGGCCAGGAGGTGATCGGCGAGTTCGGGGTTACGGGCCAGTGCCGGACCGTGCATGTAGGTGCCGATGACGCTGCCCTGGACGACGCCCTCGGTGCCGTCGCCGACGCCGTTGCCGACGCCGTGCCGTACCCGGCCCAGTGGGGCCGCGTCGGACCCGAGAGTCGTTCCGCCGCGGTGGTTCTCGAAACCGGTGAGGGGCTGTGACAGTCCTGGGAGGGTCGGATCGACGAGCAATTCGCCGATACTCCGCTCCGCCTGGGGCGCCGTCGTGAGATCGAACAGGGAGATGCCGTCGACGCGTTCGCCCGCCGATGTCTCGTACCAGTGGCCGAGCACCTGGATGGCGGCGCAGATGGCCAGCACCGGCCGTCCGGCCGCCGCCGCCTGCTGCAGGCCCGGGTAGCGCGTGAGGTGCCGAGTGGCGAGCCGCTGCGCGTAATCCTCGGCGCCACCGAGGGTGTAGACGTCGAGCGAGTCGGGGACCGGATCGTCGAGGGTGATGTGGATGACCTCGGCGTCGATGCCACGCATCAGTGCACGGCGCTTCAGGACGAGGGCGTTCCCACCGTCCCCGTAGGTACCCATGACGTCGGGCAGGACGAGGCCGATCCGCAGGGTCGATTCGCTCACTGCTCCGCCTTCCGTGATCGTGCTGCGCGTTCCAGGGCGGTGCCGAGATCGCGGAACGCCGTGTAGTTCGCCAGGACCTCGACGCGTCCCGGCGGACAGGATGCGATGGCGGCCATGGGATCCGGGATGGTGGTGTGTTCGGCGCCCGCGTAGAGCAGCCGGACCGACAGGTCGGCGGCGCGCTCGCCGGCCGCGACGACCTGCATGGTCTCGAACGCCTCGAAGCGCACGTCCCACAACCAGGACAGGTCCTCGCCGTCGGGCACCTGGCCGTTGACCGCGATCACCAGCCCGTCGGCGTCCTGGTCGATCATCGACATCGCTTCCTGCCATCCGGCCGGGTTCTTCGCGAGAAGTGTTCGGACCGAGTGGTTTCCGACCTGGTGGATGCCGTACCGGCCGGCGACCTCGCCGACGGTGCCGACGGCGGCCACCGCGTTGCGCGGGTCGGCGCCCATCGCGACGGCCGCGGCCACCGCCTGCGTCGCGTTGCCGCGGTTGGCCCTGCCCGGCACCGCGAGCTCCAGGGGAGCGCTGAAACCGTCGGGGCCGTAGATGTTCTCGTCGTCGAACCACCAGTCGGGGGTGGGGCGGCGGAAGTTGTCGTCGCCGGTCGACCGCCACCCCTCCTCGGAACGGACGATCGGCTCGCCGGTACGGGGGCAGCTGACGGAATCGCCGACCCAGCTCGCGCCGGCCGCGACCCAGACCACGTCCGGGGCGTCGAAGGCGGCCGACGTCACCAGGACGTCGTCGCAGTTGGCGATCACCGTGGTCTCGGGATGACGTGCGATGCCTTCACGCAGCCGACGCTCGATCATGTTGATCTCCCCGACTCGGTCAAGCTGATCCCGGGAGAGGTTGAGCATCACGAGGACCTCGGGGTCGACGGCGTCGCTGACGTGCGGGACGTGCAGTTCGTCGACCTCGAGCGCGCAGAACGGCGCCGTCCGGCTCAGGGTCAGCGTCGCGATGATGCCGGCGTCCATGTTGGCGCCGTCGGCCTGGGTGGCGACCTCGCCGAGTTCGGCCATCGCGGCCGCGGTCATCCGTGTGGTCGTCGACTTTCCGTTGGTGCCGGTGACGATCGCGGTGCGTTTGCCCGCGGCGAGCCGACCCATGATCTGGGGGTCGATCTTCGCGGCGACCAGACCGCCGATCATCGACCCCTTGCCCCGTCCCGCGGTGCGCGACGCCCACCGGGCCGCGGCCGCAGCGCCCAGGGCGACGGCGGTACGGGCGGGAACACGGGTGTTCGTGCGGGTTGCGGAACCGGCGGAAGAGAGTCGGTCGGGCATGCGCACGAGTGTGTCACAGGCCGATCCGACGGGAGTGGTCGTGCCGTGCGCCGACGCCGCGTAGGCTCGGCGGCTGTGAGTCGCGACACCCATCTGCGCCTGTCCCTGCCCGCCCGAGTGCAACGCGGACTGTTGCTCGCCGTCGCACGAATCCCGGCCGGAGCGTTGGCCGTTCTGGGGCGACGGGCACCGGTCAACTCCGACGGTGAGCGGGTCGCCCCCGAGCTTGCCGCGATCGGCTGGGCCAACGACAACGTGCCCGGGCTGAATCCCTTCCAGGGCGAGGTGGCGCAGTCGCGTGCGCAGACCGACGAGGTCGGCGCCGCCATGGCCGAGGCGCTGCCGCCCATGGCGGTGGAAGAGGACCTCGTCATCGACGGACCCGCCGGCCCGATCCCGGCCACCCGGTATCGCTCCACCACCGACTCGGCCGGGCTGCTCGTCTACTTCCACGGCGGCGGCTTCGTCACCGGCAGCCGGATCAGCCACGACACCTTCGTCCGGCGTCTGGCACATGGCACCGGCCTCGACGTGCTCTCCGTCGACTACCGGTTGGCCCCCGACGCCCCGTTCCCCGCGGCCGTCGAGGACGCGGTGGCGGCGTGGCGCTTCGCTGTCGAGGTGGCGCCGCGGTGGGGTCTCGATCCGGCGCGGATCGTCGTCGCCGGTGACAGCGCGGGCGGAAATCTCGCGACCGTCGTCGCCCGGGAGGTCCGTGGCGAAGCGGTCACCCCGGCTTTCCAGCTGCTCATCTACCCGGTGACCGACCAGGCCGCCGACACACCCTCGCGCCGGGAGTTCGCGTCGGGGTACTTCCTCACCGCCGACGGCATCGACTGGTTCACCGATCGCTACCTGCCCGACGCCGCGCAGCGGAGCGACCCGCGCTGCTCGCCACTGCTTGCCGACGATCTCAGCGGTCTCCCGCCCGCGCATGTCATGGTCGCCGGCTTCGACCCGCTGCGTGACGAGGGCCTCGCGTACGCGCGCAGGCTCGAGGAGGCCGGCGTGCCGGTCACGGTCCGGCGAGAGGGCGCGATGATCCACGGGTTCGTCAACATGACCTTGATCAGTCCGGGTGCCCGGGCCGCGGTCGACCGTCTGTGCGCGGTGGTGCGCGAGGCCCTTCCGTCGGCCGGGTCCAGCTCAGCCGCCTGAGCGCACCGGTGTTCGGGCGCCCTCCCGAGCGCCCGTCACCGCCGACACGGAATCGGCCGGCGTCTGCGTGGCACCTGGAACGGTCGGGCGCCTACGGGTTCGCGGCCGGGCCATCACCCCGGCAGCGCACCCCGCGACGACGATGACCGCACCGACGATCTCCCCGACGCTGGGGACTTCGCCGAGAACGAAGAATGCTGCCGAGATCCCAACCACGGGCACGAGCAGCGACATCGGCGAGACCCGGCTCGCGTCGTTGCGTCCCAGAAGGGTGGTCCACAGACCCGCACCGATGACGGTGCCGAAGATCGCGAGGTAGGCGAGTCCGCCCAGCGCACGCAGTCCGCTCTCGGTACCGAGCGTGGCGAGCGCGTCGAAGCCGGCGGACGGTCCCTCGACGATGAGGCTCACCGCATACAGCGGCGGAGTGGCGACGACGGCCATCCACAACGTCATCCGCAAGGAGTCGTCGGGACGGGCGAGTCTGCCCCCGATGTTGCCCGCTGCCCAGCTCAGACCACCGAGCACGGTGAGACCGATCGGGAGCAGAGCGGCCACGCCGAGGTCGCTGCCGCGCATCCGGTCGATCGCGATGACCGCCATGCCGAGGACCGCGACCGCCAGGCCGAGGATCTGTCCGGTCGTCATCCGTTCGCGGAGGAACAGCACGCCGAGCATGACCGTGAAGGGCGCCGAGGTCTGGAGGACCAGCGAGGCGAGCCCGGTCGGCATGCCCAGATCCATGGCCAGGAACAGCATGATGAACTGCACGCTGCCGAAGCCGGCGACGTACAGCAGGAACCACTTCAGGCGCACCTTCGGGAACCGCACGAACAACATGACCGGTATCGCCATCACCGCGAATCGCATCGCGGCGAGGAAGAACGGCGGGAAGTGGTCGAGTCCGAGTCGGATCGCGATGAAGTTCAGTCCCCAGAGGACGACGACGAACAACGCGAGGAGGCGATCACGAGTGGACATGGCCCCATCGTCGGCGTGGACGATGTGAAGGACAATCGAATTTAACCGGAATAACTATTCAGTTTTCCTGAACAGTTATCCCTGTGCCGCGGCGACCTTCGCCCGCACGTCATCCATGTCGAGCCCCTCGACGGCGCCGATCAGTTCCTCGAGCTGAGCCGCAGGTAGTGCACCGGGCTGGTTGAAGACCAGGATCCCGTCCCGGAATGCCATGAGCGTCGGGATGGAACGGATTCCGAGACTGCCGGCGAGCTGCTGCTCGGCCTCGGTGTCGATCTTGCCGAACACGATGTCGGAGTGTGCTTCGGAGGCCTTCTCGAAGACGGGCGCGAACTGCCGGCACGGGCCGCACCAGCCGGCCCAGAAGTCGAGGAGGACGATGCCGTCCGAGGCGATGGTGTCCTCGAAGGTTTCCAGGGTGATGTCTTGTGATGCCATGCCCCCACCAACGGATCTGGCGTCCCCGGAATTCCTGGAACTCCGTTCCGCGCAGGTGACCGACTGACGTTCCCGGGTCGAGAGGCTGCTGAGACCTGCCGGTCCGCGTGCGTGATCCAGTATCCTGCCGACAGAGCTGCGCGCACAGCCACCCGAGCCGGACGGACACCCGCGTTGTCCTCTCGGCGTCGATGGGCAAGGTCCTCCGGATCTGCGCGACGAACACCGGTCCTGGAGATGACGTGCGGTGTCGACGCGGGTCTGCCGCACGGAGTGGATTGAACATGACCGAACGGTGTGCCGAGAAGCATTCGGCGCGAAAATACGCCCGCGACAACGGGATCTCCTATCGCGATGCCCTCGACGTCGTGCGGTCTCGGCGTCGGCTCGACCCGACACCGTTCGCGGAGCGGGTGTTGATCGAGGCGGTGGAAGGGTGCGGAATACGGCACTGGGCCCGTGTCGACGACTGGGACGGGCGAGCATGCGTGACGCTGCGGGACATCGGCGGAGAACGATACCGAGTCGTCATCGACGACCTGATCACGGCGCTTCGGCCGCTCATCGACGCGGGGGTGCTCTCCGCGCCGCTCGACGTCGACAGCTATGCCGCCGACGAGATGATCCAGGTGATGCTGTTCGGCTGCGTCATCTACCGAAGTCAGGTTCGCCGCCGGCCGGAGATGGTCGCCTGAGTACCGTTGTCGCATGGAAGTCCGGCGTCTGCGCCTGCTGCGGGAATTCGCCGACCGGGAGTCGATCGGCGCGGTCGCTGACGCTATGCACATGACCCCGTCGGCGGTGTCGCAACAATTGAAGGTCCTGGCCGAGGAGGCCGGTGTCGCGTTGTTCGAACCCGATGGCCGCCGAATCCGATTGACCGAGGCGGGGCGTGCGCTCGTGCTGCGCGCCGATGACGTGATCGCGGCGGTGGATCGGGCGCAGGAGGAGATGTCGTCGTATCGGTCGGGCAAGGCCCGGGTCCGCCTGGCGATGTTCCCGTCCGGTGCGACCCTGCTGCTGCCGGCGGTCCTGGAGCGGGCCACCGCATCGGGCATCGACGTACACGCGGTCCACCTCGACGTCGGATACCACGACGCGGCACCGGCTCTCGCCGATCACGACGTCGTGGTCACCCACCGCGACGAACGGACCCCGGCGATCAACATCCCGCGGGTCCGCGTCACCGAGTTGATGCGTGAACCCGTCGACGTGATCGTCGCCGCCGGCAGCGAACTCGCCGTGCGCGACCAGGTCGCGGTCACGGAACTCGCCGATCACGACTGGATCAGCGTCGAGGGCGGCTTCCCGGTCGACGATGTGCTGCAATCGATCTCGGCGGCGACCGGGGTGGCGCCCCGGGTGACACAGCGGATGCTGGACTTCACCACCATCGAGGCGCTCGTGGCCCACGGCCACGGCATCGCGCTGATGCCGCGTTTCGCGGTCCGGCACCCGGAGGTGAAACGACTGGTGCTCAAAGGAGTTCGCGCCGCACGGGTCTACGAGGCGCTGGCCCGGCCGCGTTCGCGGGCGGCCGTGCAGCAGGTCGTCGATCACCTGCGTGCGGTGGGTGCCGAACAGGGCTGACGGCCCGACGCCACCTGAGCGGGCCCGGATACGCCGACAGCCCGGGGCTTGTGCCTCGGGCTGTCGACGATTTAGAGAACTCAGACGCCGAGACTCTTGCCGACGATGTCCTTCATGATCTCGGTGGTGCCACCGAAGATCGTCTGGATACGAGCGTCGGTGTAGGCGCGGGCAACCCGGTACTCGTTCATGTAGCCGTAGCCGCCGTGCAGCTGGAGGCAGCTGTCGATGACCCGCTTGGCGAGCTCGGTACACCACCACTTGTTCTTCGAGGCGTCGACGGCGTTCAGTTCACCATCGAGTACGCCCTGCAGGCAGCGGTCGATGTAGACCTCGGCGATGTCGAGCTCGGTCGCCATCTCGGCGAGGCTGAAGCGGTTCGCCTGGAAGGTGCCGATCGGACGGCCGAAGGCCTTGCGGTCCTTGGTGTACTGCAGGGTCTCGTCGAAGATCGCACGCGCACCGGCGATGGCGCCGATGCCGATCGACAGCCGCTCCGACGGCAGGTTCTGCATGAGGTGGTAGAAGCCCATGCCCTCCTGGCCGAGCAGGTTCTCGACCGGGACGCGCACGTCGTTGAAGTGCAGCTCGGCGGTGTCCTGGGCCTTGAGGCCCATCTTGTCGAGCTTGCGACCGCGCTCGAAGCCCTCCATGCCGCGCTCGACGACGAGCAGCGAGAACGCCTTGTGGCCCGCCTCGGGATCGGGGTTGGTCCGGCAGACCACCACCACGAGGTCGGAGTTGATGCCCGACGAGATGAACGTCTTGTTGCCGTTCAGGACATAGTGATCGCCCTCGAGCTTGGCCGAGGTCTTGATGCCCGCCAGGTCGGAGCCCGCGCCCGGCTCGGTCATCGCGACGGCGAGGATCGTCTCGCCGGTGGCGATCCCGGGCATCCAGCGCTTCTTCTGCTCGTCGTTGGCGAGATGCACGAAGTACGGTGCGACGACGTCGTTCTGCAGGCTGAGGCCGGGTGCCGCGCCGTCGAACTTCGCGAACTCCTCGACCACCACGGCGTTGAACCGGAAGTCGTCCATGGCACCGCCGCCGCCGTACTCCTCGGGGATGTTGAATCCGAGAAGACCTGCGTCACCGGCCTTCTTGAATGCGATGCGATCGACCTGACCGGCTCGCGTCCACTCCTCGGTGTACGGGGCGCATTCGCGCTGCAGGAACTGCCGCGCGGTTTCCCGCAGGGCCTCGTGCTCGTCTTCGAAGATGGTGCGTTTCATGGCTTCT
>ERZ501011.73-NODE-73-length-31233-cov-8.485406_pt1 | contig 31233 bp, 27 predicted proteins | sample MGYA00248833_ERZ501011 | MGnify/ENA primary metagenome ERZ501011 (study PRJEB25958, sample SAMN03398530) | human skin metagenome | study: EMG produced TPA metagenomics assembly of the Human Skin Microbiome Metagenome (human skin metagenome) data set. | reverse complement strand
GCATGCCGGACATGAAGACGCGCGAAACCCGCTTCGAAGTGCAGGTGCCCTGGGTCCTGGGTCTGATCTCGACCCGCAGCCTGGACGGCAGCGTGGACGGCATCGTGCAACTGGTGGCGCTGGCGCAGACCCGCATCGAAAGCGGTGTGATCGCCTATGACGCCCTGGAGAAGATCAAGGCCGATCCCAACGACGTCGCCGCCCGCGCCCAGTTCGAGCAGCACCGCCGCGACCTCGGCTACGGTCTGATGCTGACCCGCTATGTCGCCGATCCGCGCCAGGCGACGCCGGACCAGGTCGTGGTCGCCGCCTGGAACACCGTGCCGAACGTGCCCGTGATGTTCTGGTCGTTCCGCCTCATGGCCTTCATCGGCTTCGCCATGATCGCCCTTTTCGCCGTCGCCTTTGTGCTGTGCACGCTGCGCAAGCACGAAACGCGCTGGTTCCTGCGGCTGTGCGTGCTGGCGATCCCGCTGCCGTGGATCGCGGCCGAGCTGGGCTGGGTTGTGGCGGAATACGGTCGCCAGCCCTGGGCCGTGGAAGGCGTGCTGCCGACCTTCATGGGCGCCTCCAGCCTGACGGTTCCGCAGCTGTGGACCACCATCATCGGCTTCACCGTCTTCTACGGCGCGCTGGCCGTGGTCGAGGTCGGCCTGATCCTGCACGCGATCAAGAAGGGCCCCTTCCACGAACAGCAGGAACTGGATCGCCCCGCACCGGCCGGCGGCCCCGACCTGACCGGAACCCAGGACGGCGTGCCCGTGCCGGCCGTGGCCTGACGACATCCCTTTAGGACATCCTCCAATGGAACTCCCTCTCGACTACGCCACGCTTCGCCTGATCTGGTGGGGCCTGCTGGGCGTGCTTCTGATCGGCTTCGCCCTGACGGACGGCTTTGATCTCGGCGTCGGCGCCCTGCTGCCCTTTGTCGCCAAGACCGATGAAGAGCGCCGCGCCGTGATCAACACCATCGGCGCGACCTGGGAAGGCAACCAGGTTTGGTTCATCCTGGGCGGCGGCGCGATCTTCGCCGCCTGGCCTTTCGTCTACGCCGTCAGCTTTTCCGGCTTCTACCTGGCCATGTTCCTGGTGCTGTCGGCCCTGATCCTGCGGCCCGTCGCCTTCAAGTACCGGTCCAAGCGGCCGCACGGGAAATGGCGCACGGCCTGGGACTGGGCGCTGTTCATCGGCGGCTTCGTGCCGGCCCTGGTGTTCGGCGTCGCGGTGGGCAACGTGCTGCTGGGCGCGCCCTTCCGCTTGGACAGCAACCTGCGGTCCTTCTACGAAGGGCATCTGCTGGGCCTGTTCACGCCCTTCAGCCTGATCTGCGGCCTGCTGTCGGTCGCCATGCTGGTGCTGCACGGGGCGGCCTGGCTGGGTCTCAAGGCCGAGCGCGGCGTGATCGGAGATCGCGCCCGCCGCTTCGGCACGATCGCGGCGATCCTCAGCCTGGTGCTGTTCGCAGCCGGCGGCCTGTATGTCGCCTTCGGTCCGCTCGGATTCCGCATCGTGGGCGAGGTCGATCCGAACGGCTGGTCCAATCCGCTGCGCACGGCGGTCGAGGCCGCGCCCGGCGCCTGGCTGGACAACTACGGACGCTATCCGTGGATGGTGATCGCGCCGGCCCTGGGCTTCCTCGGCACGGCGGCGGCGCTGGTCGGCCTGTGGCGCAGGTCCGAGCCGCTGGCGTTCGGCGGATCGTCCGTAGGCACACTCGGCATCATCTCGACGGTGGGCCTGTCGATGTTCCCCTTCATCCTGCCCAGCTCGATCGATCCGCAGTCCAGCCTCACGGCGTGGAACGCCTCCTCCAGCCACGTGACCCTGTTCATCATGCTGGTGGTGACGATCATCTTCCTGCCGCTGATTCTTCTCTACACCTCGTGGGTCTACAAGGTGCTGTGGGGTCGCTCGACCACCGCCGCGCTGCGCACCAACCCCGACCTCTACTGATCAGAAAGGCGACAAAGCCATGTGGTATTTCGCTTGGGTTCTGGGGCTTGGCCTCGCGGTGGGTTTCGGCGTCCTGAACGGCGTCTGGCACGAGTTCCACCTGTTCGACGAGGGCGACCGCGGCCTGTCGGTCCCGGACGAGGACGCCAAGACCGATGTCCCGCTGTGACCCTGGCGCGGCGCCGTCCACGGGCGAGCTGATCGCCCGCTACGACGCCCACGCGCCGCGCTACACCTCCTATCCGACGGCGGCGCAGTTCACGCCCGCCGTCGGGGCCGAGACCTGGGCCGGCTGGCTCGCCGCCGCGCCGGATGAGCCCGCCTCGCTCTATGTCCACATCCCCTTCTGCAAGCGGCTGTGCTGGTACTGCGGGTGCAACACACGGGCGATGAACCGGGCGGAGTCCATCTCCGCCTATGTGGACCTGGTGCTGAAGGAGGCCGCGCTGACCGCCCGGGCCGCGGGGCGGCGCATCAGGATCGGGCGGCTGCATCTGGGCGGCGGTACGCCCAACATGCTGTCGCCCGATGACCTGGCCCGGCTGATGGCGGGCCTGTCGAAGGTCTTCGACCTGTCGGGCCTGGGCGAGTTCGCCGCCGAGCTGGATCCGGAAGTGCTGACCGACGAGTGGATCGCGGCGGCCGGGGCGCTGGGCCTGACGCGCGCCAGCCTGGGGGTGCAGGACCTTTCGCCGGTGGTGCAGGCGGCGGTGAACCGGCCCGAGAGCTTCGACAGCATCGCGCATTCGGCGGCCATGCTTCGGGCCTGCGGCGTCACTTCGCTGAACCTCGACCTCATGTACGGCCTGCCCCTGCAGGGCGTGGAGGAGGTGCTGGCGACGCTGGAGCAGGTCGCCACGCTGCGCCCCGACCGCATCGCCCTGTTCGGATACGCCCATGTGCCGTGGATGAAGCCGCACCAGAAGCTGATCCATGACGAGGACCTGCCGGGCGCCGACCTGCGCTTCGCCCAGAGCGAAGCTGCGCGCCGCTTCCTGATCGCCCACGGCTGGCAAGCGATCGGCATCGACCATTTCGCCCTGCGCGCCGACAGCCTGGCGGCGGCGGCGCGAAGCGGCGAGCTGCGCCGCAACTTCCAGGGCTACACCGACGACGCGGCGCCGCTGCTGATCGGCCTGGGAGCCTCGGCCATCAGCCGTTCGCCGCAAGGCTACGCGCAGAACCTGACGGTCGAGCGGGACTGGCGGGCGGCCGTGGGCGAGGGGCGGCTGTCGGTCACGCGCGGGGTGGAGATCATGCCGCGCGACGCCTTTATCGCCGAACTGATCGAGCGGCTGATGTGCGACTTCGCCGTGGACGTGACGGCGGTCGCCGCGCGACACCGTCAAGGCCTGTGCGCGGCCAGCCGCGTGCGCGCGGCGCTGGACGCCTTCGTCGCTGACCGTCTGGTCCGCATCGACGGCGGGACTGTGCGCATCACCGAAGCGGGGCGGCCGTTCGTGCGGGCGGTCTGCGCCGCGTTCGATCCGCTGGTGCAGGCGAGCGCAAAGCGCCACGCCCGCGTGGTTTGAGGCGAGGTTTGCGCTGGATCAAGGCGAAGCTTGTCCATCCGGCGCATCACCCCCTCGACGCCTGAACTTCCTGGCCGCACTCGCGGCGCCGGGCGTCGGGATACAGCAAGATGAACATCAAGACCCTGCTCCTGGCCGCCGCCGTGGCGGGACTGGCCGCCCCGGCCATGGCGCAGACCTCTGGCGACTGGACCATGCCGCGCGCTGGCGACTGGATCGTGACCGGGCGCGTCACGGACGTGGCGCCGACGACCGACGACGCCATCGTCACCGCCGCGGGGGCTGACAGCGGCCTTCGTGTGGATGTCAGCGACAGCATCATGCCGACGCTGGGCTTCACCTACTTCCTGACCGACCATCTGGCGGTCGAGGCGATCCTGGGCACGACGCGGCATGAAATCCGCGCGCAGGGCGGCGACACGGACGTGGCGGTCCACAAGACCTGGGTGCTGCCGCCGGTCGTGACGCTGCAATACAGACCGCTGACGCAGGGCAACATCAGCCCCTATGTCGGCGCGGGCGTGAACGCCATGGTCTTTTACGGCGGAGACGACAAGAACGGCTTCGAAGTCGATCTGGACGACGGCTTCGGCTATGCGCTGCAGGCCGGCGCCGACATCGGCCTGCGTGGGCCGTGGAGCGTGAACGTCGACGTCAAGCGCGTCTGGTTCAACACCGACGCGGACGTCAACAACGGCGCGCTGGCCGCGGACGTGGACCTGGACCCCTGGGTCGTCTCCGTGGGCGTGGGCCGCCGCTTCTAGGGCGCGAGCCGGGGTCCGCTTCGGCGGTTCCGATCAAGGACGCTTCTCCGACCGGCCGTCTTTCGCGCCGTGTTGCGCCGCTTTCACGCGCACGCGGACAGGACGGCCGGGACCGCTCCAGGGCGCGGAGCCCGACGTCCTTTAAGCGCCGTCCGGCCCCGCGAGCGCGGCGGCTTCGGCGCGGGCCAGGAGGCGCGAGAGCGTCTGTCGCTCCTCGGCCGAGAAACCGGCGAAGATGCGGGTCTCCACCGCAAGCGCACGGGGCGCCACGTCCCGATAGAGCGCGCGTCCGGATGGCGTCAGGTCGAGAAGGTGAGACCGCTGATCGTGCAGATTGGGCGTGCGCTGGAACAGCCCTCGCTCGGTCAGGGCGATCGCCGCGCGGCTGACCGTCACCTTGTCCATGCGCGTGCGAAGTCCAAGGGCGAGCGGGGTCAGCGGTCCCGCCTCGGCCAGGACGGCGATCAACCGCCACTCGGGCGTCCGCAGCCCGTGGGTCGGCGCATAGACCGAGGCGACCGCATCGCTCACGGCGTTGGTCGCGACCGACAGCTGATAGGGCAGAAAGGCCTCAAGGCGGAAATCGGCGGTGTCGCTCATCTGGTTACACTTGACACTAGTTGGGGGTCTGTCCAGACTGATTTCGCAGATTTCATGCTGGAGGGTGCGCCGATGAATGATCATGTCGCGGTGGCCGCGATGGACTCGAGCACTCGCGCCGACAGCCGCTCGTATCTTTCAGGCTTCGGCAACCACTTCGCCAGCGAAGCGGTGCCAGGCGCCCTGCCGGTCGGGCGCAATTCGCCGCAGCGCACCCCCTTCGGTCTTTATGCGGAACAGCTGTCCGGCACGGCGTTCACGGCTCCCCGGCATGAGAACCGCCGCAGCTGGTTCTATCGGCTGCGGCCCTCCGCCAACCATGCGGCGTTCAGGCCTTACACGACGCCGTCGCGGCTGGAGACGGCTCCGTTTCAGCGCCCGCCTTCCCCCAATCGCCTGCGCTGGGACCCGCTTCCGCTGCCTTCGGAGCCGACCGACTTCGTCGACGGGCTGGTCACCTATGGCGGAAACGGAAACGTGGCGGACGGGGTCGGGATCGGCGTCCATCTTTACGCCTGCAACCGGTCCATGGCGGGCCGGGTGTTCTTCGACGCCGACGGGGAGATGTTGATCGTCCCGCAGATGGGCGAGCTGACCCTGGTCACCGAGTTCGGGATCATTGATGTCGAACCACAGCAGATCGCCGTGATCCCGCGCGGCGTCCGCTTCCGTGTCGAACTGAGGGGCGAGGCGGCGAGGGGGTACGTCTGCGAGAACTACGGCGCCCTGTTCCGGCTGCCTGACCTGGGTCCGATCGGCTCCAACGGCCTGGCCAATCCGCGCGATTTCGAGGCGCCGGTCGCGGCCTATGAGGACATCGACGCACCGGTCGAACTGATCCAGAAGTTCCAGGGCGGCCTGTGGTCGACGACGCTCGACCACTCGCCGTTCGACGTCGTCGCCTGGCACGGCGATCTCGCGCCCTACCGCTATGACCTGCGGCGCTTCAACACGATCAACACGGTCAGCTTCGACCATCCGGATCCGTCGATCTTCACCGTCCTGACCTCGCCGTCGGACACGCCGGGCACGGCCAACTGCGACTTCGTCATCTTTCCGCCGCGCTGGATGGTGGCCGAAGGCACCTTCCGCCCGCCCTGGTTCCACCGCAACGTGATGAGCGAATTCATGGGCCTGATCCACGGCGCCTACGACGCCAAGGCGGGGGGCTTTGCGCCGGGCGGCGCCTCGCTGCACAACCAGATGAGCGGCCACGGGCCGGATCAGGCCAGCTATGACGGCGCCGTCAAGGCGGAGCTGAAGCCCCACAAGATCGAGAACACCATGGCCTTCATGTTCGAAAGCCGCTCGGTCATCCGCACGACGGACTACGCCATGGAGACCCCGACGATGCAGCTCGACTACGACGACGTCTGGTCGAACTTCGAGAAAGGAACCCCCGGCCAGTGACGCGCAGCGCAAGCCGCCCCGCCATCGACGAGACCCACGCACCCGACCTGACCAGCTGGGTCGAGGGGACCGACGGTCATCCGGACTTCCCAATCCAGAACCTGCCGCTTGGCGTCTTCTCGCCGGGCGATGGCGAGGGCGATCCGCGCATCGGCGTAGCCATCGGCGACTTCGTGCTCGATCTCCGGGCCGCATCCGCCGCAGGGCTGGTGCAAGGGCCGCCGGCGACCGTGATGGAGGGCCGGACGCTGAACGCCTATATGGGCGCTCCGGCGGAGCAAAGACTGGCGCTGAGGCGCTCCTTGTCGCGCCTGTTGAGCGAACAACAGCATGAAGCCTCCGTGCGGCCCCTGCTTCATGCGGCGGCGGACGTGCGGATGCATCTGCCGGCGGCGATCGGCGACTACACGGACTTCTATGTCGGCATCCGGCACGCCGAGAACGTCGGCAAGCTGTTCCGGCCCGACAATCCGCTGCTGCCCAACTACAAGCATGTGCCGATCGGCTATCATGGGCGGGCCTCCTCGATCCGGGTGTCGGGAACGCCCGTGGTGCGTCCGAACGGCCAGACCCGGGCCCCGGACGCCGAGACGCCGAGCTTTGGTCCGTCGCGCCGCCTGGACTACGAACTCGAACTCGGCGTCTGGATCGGCGCCGGCAATGCGCTGGGACAGCCGATCCCTATCGCGGAGGCGATGAACCATGTGGCGGGCTTCTGTCTTCTGAACGACTGGTCCGCCCGCGATCTGCAGGCCTGGGAATACCAGCCTCTTGGACCCTTCCTGGCGAAGAACTTTCATTCGACCATCTCGCCCTGGGTCATCACGCTTGAAGCCATGGCGCCCTTCTTCACCGCCCAGCCGGAGCGTCCGTCGGACGATCCGCGTCCGCTGCCCTACCTGTGGGACGAGGCGGATCAGGCCGGCGGCGCGCTGTCGGTTGATCTGAAGGTGCACCTCGCCAGCCGGGAGATGCGGGACAGGGGCGAGGCTCCGCTTCAGCTCAGTCACGGCTCGGCGACCAACATGTACTGGACCGTCGCGCAGATCGTCACCCATCACGCATCGAACGGTTGCCCCCTCAATCCGGGGGACCTCCTCGGCACCGGGACGATATCGGGCCCGGAACGCTCGGGCTTCGGAAGCCTGCTGGAGATCACGAAGGGCGGCGCAGAGCCGGTCGCGGTTCCCGGCGGCGCACGATCCTTTGTCGAGGACGGCGACCAGATCGCCCTGTCGGCCCGCGCCTCGGCGCCCGGTCGAGTCTCGATCGGGTTCGGCCCCTGCGAAGGCGTGATCCTGCCGGCGCCCTCCTTCGGCGGGCGTTGAGCCGGCGACGGGCGGTTGAGGCGCGTCTATGCCGGCTCGACCGTCACCGTCTGGCGCACCAGTTCGCAGCGCCCCTGGGTGGTGAGAAAGGCGATGTCGGCGGCGTCGCGGCCGCAGGCGATGCGGACCAGCCCCTCGACGGGAGCCAGGCGGGTGGGGTCCACCAGCCACCAGCCGTTGTCCAGCCAGACCTCGAAGACGGCGTGGAAATCCGGCGGCTCCAGCTGGTGAGCGTAGGCGCTGACCGCCCGCGCCGGGATGCCGGACGCCCGGCACAGGGTCATGCCCAGATGGGTGAAGTCCCGGCACACCCCCGCGCGGTCGATGAAGGTGCGCGCCGCCGTCGTCTCCGTGTCCGACACCCCGTGCTCATAGTCGATGTTGGCGCTGATCCAGTCGAGAATGGCGATGACACGCGCACCGCCCGCCGTATCGCCGAACGCGCGCGTGACGAAGCGGCCGAACTGATCCGACGGGCAGTAGCGGCTGGGCGACAGATAGGGCAGCACCTCCGCCGGCAGATCACCCCAGTCGTGCTGCGACACCTGTGGCGGCAGGCCCTGCAGGCGGCCGTTGTCGACCACCGCCTCATAGGTCAGGGTCACCTCGCCCTCCAGATGGCAGCGCAGGGTGCGGGCGCCGAACTCGGCGTCCTCGTCCTCCTGAAACTCGACGGAGGGATCAAAGGTCAGCGTCTCTTCGACGATGTGCTGACCGGGCCAGTGCGCCGCCTGGATCTTGTAGATGGCGTCGGTCGGCGGATCGAAGCGGTAAACCAGCTCGGCGCGGGTGCGTAGTTTCATGAGGGGCTCGGTTGGAAAGGCTGCCGGTCAACGTGACGCCGGGCGGCGCTGTTCCTGTAAGGCTCCCGCCGAGAAAAGCGATGGCAGCTAGCGAGCAGGTCGAGGGATTCAGGCGACGGCGTCGTGCGCAGGCTGGGCGGCGTCGGCGTTCAGCCAGGTGGGGTTCGGCATGGCGCGGTGCGCATCGGCCATGGCCTGGGACCACCGCTGGCCGAGATCGCGGAAATAGGCGTCGTCGGCTGCTATGCGCCGCTCCATGCCGACCAGGCGCCCACGCGGCATGATGATCAGGTCCAGCGGCGGTCCCACCGCGATGTTGGAGCGGATGGTCGAGTCGAACGAGATGAGCCCCAGCTTCACCGCCTCCGACAGCGGCGTGCCCGCGCGCAACGCGCGATCCAGTATCGGCTTGCCGTATTTCAGCTCGCCGATCTGAAGATACGGCGTGTCCAGGCCGCATTCGATGAAGTTGCCCTGTCCGTAGATGAGGTAGAGCCCCATCTTGCCGCCGCCGATCTGCCCGCCCAGCAGCATGGAGGCGTTGACGTTCAGGCCGTCGGCGGTCGGCGTCGGCGGGGTGTTCAGGGTCGCGCGCACACGGGCCAGGGCATGGCCCAGGATCTGGGCGGCGCGAAACAGCGTGGGTGCGGTTTCAAGCGTCTCCTCCGTTACGGAGTCCGGCAGCTTCACGCCTTCCGCCACCATGGCCAGGGCGGTCTGGGTGGCCGACAGGTTGCCGGCGGTGCAGACCGCCAGGATGCGCTCGCCGGGGGCCTTGTAGACATGCAGCTTGCGGTAGGAGGACACATTGTCCACGCCCGCATTGGTGCGGGTGTCGGCGATCATCGCCAGGCCTTCGTCCACCAGCATGCCGACGCAATAGGTCATGACAGCGCTTCGCTCCCCGCGATCGGCATCACCGCACGCTAGCAGATTCGTTTGGCGCGGCGATCACGACCAGCCTCGTGTCTGATGTTGCTGCTGCCCCTGTTGCACCGGCCGCACATGCAGGGCGACCGACAGGCTCTCGGCGCCTCCGCCGTAGCTGGCGCCCCGGATCGGCGCGGCGCCCAGCGCGTCCAGTCCGACCGCCACGCGGACGTAGTGGTCGGTGGGGCAGACACCGTTGGCGGGATCAAAGCCGACCCAGCCCAGATCCTCCACATAGGCCTCGGCCCAGGCGTGCGCCGCCTCCTGTTCATAGACGCCGTCCGAGCGGCTGAGATGGCCGGACACGTAGCGGGCGGGCGCGCCCAGACGCCGCGCGCAGGCGATGAAGATCTGGGCGTGATCCTGACAGACGCCGCGCCTCAGCCGAAAGGCGTCGGCGGCGGAATGGGCGGCGGAAGTGGCGCCCACCTCGAACGCCACGTCCCGGTGGATCGCCGCCATCAGCGCATGCAGCCGGTCCAGCGTCCGACCGCCCTCGAAGCTTCGAGCATAGGCGGTCAGGTCGGCATCCGGCCGCGTCAGCGCCGTGTCCCGCAGAAAGACGGTCGGCGCCAGCTTCTCGACCTGCCCGCGCAGCACGCCGCCGGTGTCGGCGGTGGACACCTCGCCCGTGACCCGGATGGTCAGGGCGCTCGTCGGCTGCTCGGTGTAGAGGTTGTGGACGATGTTGCCGAAGGCGTCCTCGGTCCGGCGCAGACGTGCATCGACGTCGGACTCGATGCGCCACTCCCGCACCTGCTGTCCGTCGCACGAGCGGGGCGTCAGCCGCAGCACCTGGACGATGAAGCGCGCCGCCCGTGCGTATCCGTACCGCGTGGTGTGGTCGATCCGTATCCGCATGGCTCAGACCAGATACTGCTCGTGGATCGCCGCGCCGAGCGCGTTGTTCTCGTCCAGGAACGCCTGGATGTATTCGTGCAGGCCGGACTGGAAGATGTTTTCGATGCGCGCCTCGTTGAAGCGGGCGAGGCGGCCGGAGGCGAGACGCTGGGCGGGCCCGCGTCGACCATAGTCGGTCGCCAGCCGCTCCAGATAGGTCACGATCATGCCCTGGCAGCTGGCCAGCGAACGCGGCATCTGCCGGTTCAGCACCAGCAGGTCCGCCACCAGCCACGGCCGCACCGATTCTCGATACACCCAGCGATAGGCGGTGAGGGCCGACACTTCGCGCAGCAGGGTGGTCCACTGGAAGTAGTCGAGCTGGCCGCCGACCCGCTCGCCTGGCGGCAGCAGCAGGTGGTACTTCACATCCAGCAGGCGGGCGGTGTTATCGGCCCGCTCGATCGCCATGCCCAGGCGCAGGAACCAGTAGGCGTCGTTCCGCAGCATCGTCCGCGACGTCGCGCCCTCGATCGCCAGGGCGGAGGCTTTCACGAAATCCAGGAAGTGAACGAAGTCGTCGCGGCGGCTCGGTTCGCCGATCTCGTTCAACCCGTTCCAGGCGCCGTTGATCGCCTCCCACAGCTCGATCGTCAGGGCGGTGCGCACCGAACGGGCGTTGGTGCGGGCGCGGGTGATGCAGGCCTTGATGGACGTCGGATTGTCGCTTCCGAAGGCGAGGAAGTCGCGCACCGACGTCTCCGACGGCGTGCGGCCGCCGGCGTCGAAGGCCGCCTTCACTCCCGAGGACGCGATCGCGCTGGCCCAGGCGGTGACGGCGGCGTCGTCCCTGGCCGGCAGGGCGGCCAGGCGGATGGCCGCCTCCAGGATGCGCGCCAGGAAGTCGGCCCGCTCCATGTAGCGGCCGGTCCAGTAGAGGCTGTCGGCGGTACGGGAAAGCATCAGTCGTTCAGCACCCAGGTGTCCTTGGTCCCGCCGCCCTGGCTGGAATTGACGACCAGCGAACCGGGCTTCAGCGCCACGCGCGTCAGGCCGCCCGGCGTCACCTGCGTCCCGGACGGGCTGGTCAGCACAAAGGGTCGAAGGTCCACGTGCCGCGCGGCCAGCGCACCGCCGGCCAGGGTGGGCGAGGTCGAAAGGCTCAGCGTCGGCTGGGCGATGAAGTCGTCGGGATCGGCGATCAACTTGGCGCGAAAGGCCTCGATCTCGGCCCTGGTCGCCGCCGGGCCCACCAGCATGCCGTACCCGCCCGAGCCGCCGACCTCCTTGACCACCAGCTGGTCCAGCCGGTCCAGCACCGCCTTCAGCGCGTCGGGCTCGCGGCACCGCCAGGTGGGCACGTTCTTCAGGAGCGCCTCCTCGCCGGTGAAGAAGCGGATGAGTTCAGGCATGTAGGTGTAGACCGCCTTGTCGTCCGCCACGCCCGTTCCCACCGCGTTCGCCAAGGTGACCTGTCCTGCGTGATAGGCGGCCATCAGCCCGGGCACGCCCACCGCCGAATCCGGCCTGAAGGTCAGGGGATCGAGGAAGTCGTCGTCGATGCGGCGATAGATGACGTCGACGCGCTTGGGTCCCTCGGTCGTGCGCATGAAGACGGTGTCGTCGTTGACGAACAGATCGCCGCCCTCGACCAGCTCCACCCCCAGCTTGTCCGCGAGAAAGCTGTGTTCGTAGTAGGCCGAGTTGAAGGGGCCCGGCGTCAGCACGACAATGACGGGGTCCTCGCCCGCCCGGGCCGGCGCCGAGGCCTGAAGCGATCGCAACAGGCTGTCGACATAGGTGTCCACCGGCCGCACCCGGTGTTCTGCGAACAGGTCGGGGAACAGCCGCATCATCATCTCGCGGTTCTCCAGCATGTAGGAGACGCCGCTGGGCGTGCGGACATTGTCCTCCAGCACGTAGAAGCCGTCCTCGCCCGTGCGGACCAGATCGACGCCGGCGATGTGACACCAGACGTCGCCGGGCGGCCGGCGCCCCTGCATCTCGGGCCGATACTGCGGATTGGTGAGGATGAGCTCGGCCGGGACGATGCCGGCCTTGAGGCATTCCTGGGGTCCGTAGATGTCGCGCAGAAAGGCGTTAAGCGCCGTGACGCGCTGTTTCAGCCCTTTCTCCACATGCGCCCATTCCGCCGCGTCGATGATGCGGGGCACCACGTCGAAGGGGATGAGCCGTTCGTTGGACTCGGTGTCGCCATAGACGGCGAAGGTCACGCCCATGCGGCGAAAGAACAGCTCCGCCTGCCGGGATCGGGCCTGAAGCAGGTCGGGCGGCGCCTGCTCCAGCCAGGCGGCCAGCGTCCGATAGCTTTCACGGATCCGCCCCGATCCGTCGCCGCTCATCTCGTCAAACGCCTTCGTCATCCGCCCCCGCTGCGATCAACCGTTGCAGACTGAACGCAGCTGAGGCGCTTCCGCAACATGTTTGTTGCAGCGCAGCGAAGATGGCCTCGCTGTCGCCGGTCCTCTTCCCGGCGTTGGGCGAGGCTCTAGGACGTCAGGTTTCGCCCGGCGCCTTGGGAACGGGTTCGTAGGCGGCTGGATCCTGACCTTCGCGCGCGAAGCTGGAGCCCTCCTGCAGCGGACGTGTGGCCGGGTCCGGTCCCGCCCCGGCCGCGCCGGGGCCGACGCCGCCGTCAGTCAGCTGGTCCTGCCGGGCGGTGTCGCCTGGCTGGTGGCCTCGGGCGACGCCGGGCGGCAGGTGTTCATCAGGCTTGGCGTCCGGCGCTCTCAGCTCGGACGCGGTCTTGTTCCAGTTCGGCTCGTCGCCCATCGCGATCTCCTTGTCGGGAAAGGAGGCGGGCGCGACCGAGCCGCGCCCGCCAGCTTGATCAATCCAGCGCGTGCTTGACCGCGTCCATCAGGCCGCCGCCGTCCTTGGCCTTGCGCGGCTTGACCGATCCGGGCGGTGTCGAGCCTTCGGCCATCTGCTGCGTCTGGGCGCCGGCGTCCGGGCGGGGCGGGGCGAGCTTCGGCTCCTGGCCCAGCGGCTCCATGGCGCGAGAGGTGAACTCGCCCTGTCCGTCCATCGACGGGCCTTGCGTCCAGCGGCCCTGCGGCGGCGGCGAGCCGTCCTTGTTGAAGCCCAGGAAGACGCGGCTGAACTCCTGGTTTTCCTGCTCCTGCGGGAAGCTGTTGGGGATCGGCAGGTTGGCCGCCAGCCCGCCCATGTCCTCGATCGCCGCCAGCCACTGCTGCTGGTGCATGGTGTCGCGCGCGATCAGATAGGACAGCATGTCCTTCATGCCCGGATCGTCGGTCATGTTGTACAGGCGGGTGGCCAGCACGCGGCCCGTGGACTCGGCCGTGACGTTGGCGATCATGTCGGCCGCCAGATTGCCGCTGGCGTAGACGTGGCTGGTGTCGAACGGGACGCCGTTCGCATCGGTCGGCAGGGCGGCCAGGCCGGCGGACAGCACATGGCGCATGTCCATGCCGTTCAGCACCGAACCGCCGGCGGTGTCGTTGGAGATGTCTTCCTGCACCGACAGCGGCGCGCCCTCCAGGTTCAGGGCCACGGCCGTCGCCAGCATCTCGATGTGCGAGATCTCCTCGGTCGCGGTGGTCAGCAGCATGTCGCGGTACTTGGCCGGACCGCGCGCGCCCCACGCCTGGAAGAAGTACTGGAGGCAGACGCGGATTTCGCCTTCGACGCCGCCGATCGCCTGTTGCAGCGCGCGGGCGAACACGGGGTCCGGTTTCTCGACGCGAACGGGATATTGAAGAAGCTTGTCTGTATAATACATGGTCTAGCCCTGTTCCTTTTGGTGAATGCACCGAATGGCGGAAAGGCAACAGGCGAGAGCCGGCCCCGTTCCGTAAGGCGACGCTTCAGAACAACAGCAAAGCCGTTGTAGATGTTGTCGGCTTCGATACTCGATACGGCGAAGGTTGCGGCGTGGTATTCACCACCACTTGCATGGTTCAGCTTATTGAGCCGGGCCTGGGCATGCCGCTGCGCTTCTTCTGAGCGGAACGAGGTCGCGATGACGACGCTTACCAGCCGGAGAGAACTGGAGAAGAGCCGTGGAAAAAAGGCGAAAAGGCCGGGGGCCGTGGGTGTGGCTCGCCGTCGTGGTGCTGGCGGCCCTGGTGGCCTGGCTGATCGCGGCGGAGGCGTTGTGGCGCAATCCGGAGGCGACCAGCGACAGCCGCAGCGCCGTGGTTCAGCCGGCGGCCGTTCCCGAACCCCGACCCGCCGCGCCCGCGCAACCGAGCCCGGTTGAAGGTAATGGAACAGGCGACGCGGCTCGCGGGGAGTCGGCCGTGCGCGGGGACGGCGCGGCGGTGAACAACTCGCCCACCGACGCGCGGCCGTAACCTCAGGCGGCGGAGATGACGGCGCCGACGGCGGCGATGCGCTCCACCTCGCCATACGCCGGCAGGTTCAGCGTGCCGCCGAAAATGTCCGGATCGATCTCTTCGTAGCTCAGGGTCATGCCGGCGCCCGACGCCAGCGCCTGAAGGGCGTCGCGCACCCGATCCTCGCCGCGCACGATGGCGCTGCCGGTATACAGGATGAACCGGCCGCCGTCCGTCAGACGCGGCAAGGCCTGGCGCGCCCAGTCCAGCGCCAGCGCCGCGCCCAGGTCCTCGCCGCCGTCGCGATAGGTGCGTCCGGCGTCGTCGGCGATAAAGGGCGGATTGGTGCAGATCAGGTCGAAGGCGCCGTCTCCGGCCGCGCCGCTGCCTTCCACCGCCTCGACCTGCAGTTCGGCCGCACGGGCGTTGGCTCGCAGGTAGCGCAGGGCCTTGGGGTTGATGTCGGATCCCAGAACGCGCGCCTCCGGCGCAGAGGCGGCCAGCGTCAGCGCTCCCACCCCCGCGCCCGCGCCGATGTCCAAGCCGCTGCGGATCGGCGGACGCCTGCCGAGCTCCCGGTGCAGCAGGCGGACATAGCGATAGCTGTCGGGACCGAGGAAGACCGCGTCCTTGTCGTTCGTGGGCGCGGAGTGGACGTAAAGGCGCTCGTCCAGGCTGCTGACGCGGATCGTGGCCCGCAGCCGATCATCGCCGGCGGGCTCGAGCCCGTCCGCTTCCTCCATCAGGCGCAGCAGAGGGTCGGACATCTGCTCGGCGCGGAACGGACGGCTCCAGCCGAAGACGTCGCGCAGCAGGTCCGCGTCCTGCGCATCCATGCGCCTTCGAACCCGGCCATGGGTCGAGGGTGTCGGCGTGACGAAGCTGTAGCCGCGACCGCCCAGCTCGCGCAGCAATCGAACAAGCGCGTCTTCGGTCATCGGCGGGTCCTTCGGCAAACGGGAAGAAGAGGGCGAGCGGCATCAATCCGCCGCCCTGTCGGCGGTTCCGGCCAGCATTGTCGAACGCCGGGCCGACGCAGGAACCGCCGCCTTGCTGGCGGGTTTCCAGCATCCCGAACGTGGCGGCCCAGGGCCGGAGGGCGATGTGTCTCATCCAGGATATGCTTGGACCGTGCGCCCCGCGCCAGGCTCCGGCTGGCAGTGGCGCATCGTTCGGGCCTGCGACGGCGTGGCGTGCGCGGAAGGTCGGACCGCGACCCGGGCGGCGGCGGCGGCGCTGGTCGTGCGCGCGCTCTGCCTAGGCATGACGGTCGCGGATCAGCCTCAGGACCGTCTGGCCGCATGACCCCCGACACGCCCGTGGCGCCGCTCACGGTTCTGGAACGCAGCGTCTATCGCGGGCCTCACCTGTATGGGCGGCTGCCCATGATCCGCATCCGGCTGGATCTCGGCGCGCTGGAGGCGTGGCCAAGCGATCGGATCCCCGGCTTCAACGCGGCGCTGGTCGAGCAGCTGCCGGGCCTCCAGCAGCACGGCTGCTGCTACGGGGCGCCGGGCGGGTTCCTGCGGCGGCTCGAGGCCGGCACCTGGCTGGGGCACGTCATCGAACATGTGGCGCTGGAGCTTCAGACGCGCGCCGGCGCCTCGGTGACGAGGGGCAAGACGCGGTCGGTCAAAGGGCGACCCGGCGTCTACGACGTCCTGTATGCCCATGAGGACGAGGCGGCGGGGCTGCTTGCCGGGCGGCTGGCGATCCAGATCGTCGATGCGCTGCTGCCCGACGATCTGCGCGGCGCGCGGGGGCTGGGGCGGCTCACGGCCGACGACGGCCGTGTGGAGGCGGTGCAGACGGCGGAGGCGGCCGCCGGTCCGCTGCGCCAGGCGGTGAAGCGAGGATCGTTCGGGCCCAGCACCGCGGCCTTGGTCGCGGCGGCCCGGAGGCGGCGGATACCGGTCACACGCCTGAACGAGCAAAGCCTGCTGCAACTGGGATGGGGCGCCAACCAGCGACGCATCCGCGCCAGCGTCACCGATCGCACCGGCCTGATCGCCACCGAACTGGCCGGGGACAAGTCGCGCGCCAAGGCCATGCTTCAGGCCATCGGCTGTCCGGTCGCGCGCGGGACGGTGGTGCGCTCGGCCGACGAAGCCTGGCGGGCGGCGGGGGAGCTGACCTCGCCGGTGGTGGTCAAGCCGCTGGACGGCAATCACGGGCGGGGCGTGACGACGGGGCTGACGGACGAGGCGGGCGTGCGCGCCGCCTTCGATCTGGCGGTCCAGCACAGCGCCCGTGTGATCGTGGAGGAGCAACTGCCCGGACGCGACCACCGCGTGCTGGTGGTCGCCGGCCAGGTCGAGGCGGTGGCCGAGCGCATCCCCGCGCATGTGGCCGGAGACGGCGAACATACGGTCGCGGAACTGGTGGAGCGGGTGAACCTCGATCCGCGCCGGGGCGAGGGTCACGAAAAGATGCTGACGCGCATCCGCCTGGACCAGGGCGCGCTGGACATACTGGCGCAGCAGGATCTGACTCCGGACTCCGTGCCGGAAGCCGGCCGGTTCGTGCCCTTGCGCGGTGCAGCCAATCTGTCGACCGGCGGAACGGCGGTGGATCGAACCGACGACATCCATCCCGACAACGCCGCCATCGCCCGGCGCGCGGCCCTGACGCTGGGGCTGGACGTGGCCGGCGTCGATCTGCTGGCGCCGGACATCACGCGATCGATCCGCGACACGGGCGGCGGCGTCGTGGAGGTCAACGCCGCGCCGGGCCTGCGCATGCATCTGGAGCCGTCCGCCGGCCAGGCGCGCGATGTGGCCGAGCCCATCATCCGCAGCCTTTATCCCACCGGCTCGCGCGCCCGCATCCCCGTGCTGGCGATCACCGGCACCAACGGCAAATCGACCACCGGGCGCATGGTCGCCCACATCCTGAAGGCCGACGGGCGCACGGTCGGGCTGACCAACACCAGCGGCGTCTATATCGGCGACGAGCGGGTCCACGCCGGCGACGCCAGCGGGCCGAAGAGCGCGCGCATGGTCCTGCGCGATCCGACCGTGGAGGCGGCGGTTCTGGAGTGCGCGCGGGGCGGCGTGCTGAGGGAAGGGCTGGCTTTCGACCGGTGCGACGTGGGTGCGGTGCTGAACGTGCAGGCCGATCATCTGGGCCTGGGCGGCGTCGACACGCTGCAGGACCTGGCGCGGGTGAAAGCCATTGTCGCGCGCACCGTCAGCCGGCGCGGCGTGTGCGTGCTGAACGCCGACGACCCTCTGACCCGGCGCATGGCCCGGCTGACGCCGGGCCGGCCGGCCTGGTTCTCGATGAGCGGCGGTCGGGACGTCCCCCGGTTTCTGCGCGGCCATGTCGAGGAGGGAGGCCTGGCCTGCCTGTTCGACGAGGCGACCGGCGCCCTGACCCTGCACGACGCCAGCCGGTCTATCCGGCTGTGCGACGCGGACGACATTCCCGCGACCCTGGGAGGAGCGGCGCGGTTCAACGTCGCCAACGCCATGGCCGCCGCCTTGATGACCTATGGCGTAGGCGTCAAGCCCGAGGCGATCGCCTCGGCGCTCTCGAGCTTCGCCTCGACCTTCGAGCAAAACCCCGGTCGGCTGAACATCCATGACGCCCATGGATTCCGGGTCGTGATGGACTACGCCCACAATCCGGACGGCCTGCGGGCGCTGGCCCGGACCGCGCGCGCCATCACGCCGCCGGGCGGCCGGCGCATCGCCATGCTGAGCATACCTGGCGACCGCCGAGACGCCGAAATCGTCGAGATGGGCGCCATCGCCGCCGCGGATTTCGACCGCATCGTGTTTCGGGAAACGCCGGACAATCGAGGACGGGCGGCCGGCGAAGTGATCCGCCTCATGAGCGAAGGCGCGCTCTCCGCCGGAGGCGCGGCCGATCGCATCGAGGGCGTGCGCATCGAGGCGTCCGCCGTCGATCACTGCCTCGCCATGGCCAGGCCCGGCGATGTGGTGGTGCTGACCCCCACCCAGATCGACGCGGTCTGGCGTCAAGTGCTGAACTTCCGGCCTGGCGATCAGCCGGCCGTCACTCTGGAGCCGCCCCATGGCTGACGCCGCAGGTCCCCTGATCATCATCGGCGGGCACGAGGACAAGGAGGACCAGCGCGTCATCCTGAAGGCCGTGGCCGAGCGCCTGAACGGCGGGCGCCTGGTGATCGCGACCGTGGCCTCGCACACGCGCGAGGGCTATTTCGACAGCTACGTCTCGGCTTTCGGCGCCCTGGGCGTGACCGACCTGGTGGAACTCTATGTCGAGGATCGCTCGCAGGAGGAGATCGCCTCGGCCGTCGCCGTGCTGGACGGCGCGGCCGGGCTGTTCTTCACGGGCGGCGATCAGCTGCGCCTGTCCAGCCTGATCGGGCGAACGGCGGTGGAGACTCGCATCCAGGCGCTGCACGCGGCCGGCGGCGTGGTGGCCGGAACCTCGGCCGGCGCCTCGGCCATGAGCGAGACCATGCTGGTGAAGGGGGCCAGCAAGGGCTCCTACCGCATCGGCGAGCTGCACATGGCGCCAGGGCTGGGCTTGCTTGGCGGCGTCATCATCGACCAGCATTTCGCCGAGCGCGGACGCTTCGGTCGGCTGCTGGGCGCGGTGGCGCACAATCCGCGCCTCTTGGGCGTGGGCGTCGACGAGAACACCGCGCTGGTGGTCGAGAGCGAGCGTTTCGACGTCATCGGCAGCGGCGCGGCCTATGTGGTCGACGGGGGCGGCGTCAGCCACGTCAACATCGCCGAGGCCAAGCCGGAGCAAGCCCTGTCGCTGTTCGACGTGCGCATGCATGTGCTGTCCAGCGGCGACAGCTTCGACCTGTCCGCGCGGCGACCGGAAGGCGGACGTCATGAGGCGGGTTCGCGGCCTCCCAAGGGCTGAGACGGAGACGGAACCTCGGACGGGCGGACCGGTTAGCCTCGCATGAGCAACCCGCTGCAGACCAAGGACGAACAATGGCGCGAGCGCCCCAACGGCGCGACGCCCGTCTTCGACCCCGGCCTGTCGCCGCTGGGTACCGATGCGGAGGCTGGCGGCGCGCCCGCCGCTCCGCCGTCGGAGGCGGCCGCCGCTCCCTCATCGCCGATGAATGCGACACCGGAGACCGACGGGCCGGGCCTGCGGCTGACGCCCAAGGTCTGGTACGTTCTCGCAGGTCTGATGATCCTGATCCTGATCATCGCCGGCGTGGCGAGCTTCGCCTGATCGCCCGCGTCTATGAACGGCGACCTCCTGCAGCCCGGATGGCGGGAACGCGGGGTCCCCGTCAACGGCCTGAACCTCCATGTGGTCGATGCAGGCAGGGAGGGCGACCCGCTGCTCATCCTGCTGCACGGCTTTCCGGAGTTCTGGTGGGCTTGGCGGTTGCAGATCGCACCGCTGGTGGAAGCCGGCTTCCACGTCGTGGTCCCGGACATGCGCGGCTACAATCTCAGCGACGCGCCGGAGGCGCTGTCCGCCTATCGGCTGCACATCCTGGCGGATGATGTCGCGGCTGTGGGGGCGGCGTTCGGCGCCGACAGGTTCGACCTGGTCGGCCATGACTGGGGCGGGGTGGTCGCCTGGGCCGTGGCTGGCCGGCATGCCGAGCGCCTGCGTCGGCTGGTGATCATGGATGCTCCGAACCCGGATGTCTGGGGCGGCCAGGCGCTGGAGCATCCGACCCAGATGCTGCGAAGCGCCTATGTCGGCTTCTTCCAGGCGCCGTGGCTGCCGGAGGCGACGCTGGCGGCGCTGGATTTCGCCGGCATGAAGACCATGCTGGCCCGGAGCGCGCATGACGGCGCCTTCAGCGGTGATGACCTCGAGCGCTATGCCAAGGCGTGGTCTCGGCCCGGCGTGCTGACGGCCATGCTGAACTACTACCGCGCTCTGCGGGAGCGGCCGCGGCCGGAGACGCCGGTCCGCATCCGGACTCCGACGCTGATCCTGTGGGGCGAAAAGGACGCCTTTCTGGAACACCATGTCGCGCGGGCCGCGCTGGACCTGTGCGACGACGGCAGGCTGACGATCGTGGAGGGCGCGACCCACTGGCTGCACCTGGAACAGCCGGATCGCATAGCCGCGGAGATCGCAGCCTTTCTCGCCAGGCCCTGAGGGGGCGCGTCGGCCTCTCCAGTGCGGCCTGTTCGGCAGTGCGCCCTCATGTCGGCTGGACGAGCAGGCGCTGGGCCGCTACCCGACGACGCTTCTTCGAGGAGGCCGCGAGATCATGATTTCCACAAAGCGCCACGCCGCCATGACCGATCGTCGTCGCGTTCTCTCGGGGCTCGGCCTCTTGACGGCGTTGGGTGCGAGCGTAATCGCAGTTCCCGTGCGGGCCGAGGCTCGCGCCGAGACCAGGAGAACGATCATGCGTCATCGCGAGCGTATCGAGGCGTTGATCGCCGCGATGACGATCGAGGAGAAGGCCGGGCAGCTGAATCTGCTGGCCGATCCGTTCCGCTGGATGCCCATGGCGGTCAATCCGCTGGACGGGACGGGCGATCCGGCGCGGGTCACCGCCTTGATCCGCGAGGGCAAGGTCGGCTCTTTGTTCAACGGCATCGGCGCCAAGGCCGGACGCGAGATCCAGCGCGTGGCGGTCGAGGAAAGCCGGCTGAAAATCCCGCTGCTGTTCGCCGCCGACGTGATCCACGGGCTCTCGACCATCTTCCCGGTGCCGCTCGCGGAAGCGGCCGCCTTCGACGTGGAGCTGGCCTATCGCACCGCGCGGGCGGCGGCCGTGGAGACCGCGGCCTCGGCCGTGCACCAGACCTATGCGCCCATGGTGGACGTGGCGCGCGACCAACGCTGGGGCCGCAATGTCGAGGGCGGCGGCGAGGACGTGCTGTTGAACAACCTGCTGGCGACGGCGCGGGTGAGGGGCTTCCAGGGCGACAAGGGACTGGACGCGCCGGACGCGGTGCTGGCCACGGCCAAGCACATGGCCGGCTATTCGGCGGCTATCGGCGGCGTCGACTACAACACCACCGACATGAGCGAGCAGACGCTGCGCGGGGTCTTCCTGCCGCCGTTCAAGGCGTCGGTGGACGCCGGCTCGCTGTCGATCATGAGCGCCTTCAACGACGTGAACGGCATTCCCGCCTCGGGCAATCGCAGGCTGCTGACCGACATCCTGCGCGGCGAGTGGGGATTTGAAGGCTTTGTGGTGTCCGACTACACCTCGGAGCAGGAACTGATCGCCCACGGCTTCGCCGAGGACGGCCGCGACGCCGCGCGTCTGGCCTTCCTGGCCGGGGTGGACGTCAGCATGGTGTCGGGCCTCTACATGGAGCACCTGCCCGGCCTGGTGCAGTCCGGCGAAGTGTCGATGGCGCGGCTGGACGAGGCGGTGCGGCGCGTCCTGACCGTCAAGGCGGCGCTGGGGCTGTTCGACGATCCTTATCGCGGCACGGACGAGCGGCGCGAAAAGGCCGTGGTCGGATCGCGCGAACACATCGCCCTGTCGCGCGAGGCCGGGCGCAAGTCGATCGTGCTGCTGAAGAACGACGGCGACCTGCTGCCGCTGAAGAAGAGCGGCCAGCGCATCGCCCTGATCGGACCCTTCGCGGACGACGTGGACAACGTCTGGGGGCCCTGGACGATCTGGGGGGCGGCCGAGCGTCGGGTCTCGCTTGAAACCGGTTTCAGAGCCGCGATGGACGATCCGTCGCTGCTGACCATCGCGCGCGGGTCGGACGTCGAGGAGCCGCTGGCCGGCGGGATCGAGGCGGCGGTCGCGGCGGCGCAGGGCGCCGATATCGTGGTGCTGGCCATCGGCGAAAGCACCCGCATGTCAGGCGAGGCCCAGTCACGCACCGAAATCGTCATCCCGGCGCCGCAGCAGGCGCTGGCCGAAGCGATCGCCGCCACCGGCAAGCCGGTCGTGGTGCTGCTGAGGAACGGGCGGGCGCTTGCGCTCTCGGGCGCGGTGCGCAACGCGCCGGCGCTGGTGGTCAGCTGGTTCCTGGGCGAGCAGATGGGCCATGCGGTGGCCGACGTTCTGTTCGGCGACCACGGCCCCACGGGCCGACTGCCGATCAGCTTTCCGCACAGGTCGGGCCAGCAGCCCTATTCCTACGATCGCAAGACCACGGGCCGCCCCGCCGATCCGGCGCTCGAGACGCAGGAATATGTGTCCCGCTATCGCGAAACGCCGAACACGGCGCTTTACGCCTTCGGCCACGGCCTGACCTACGGACAGGTGACCTATGGCGAGGTCGAGATGGCTGCGGCCGAATTGCAATGGGCCGGCCAACTGGAAGTGGCGATCACCGTCACCAACACCGGACAGCGCGCGGCCGAAGAGCTGGTGCAGCTCTATATCCACGACCGGGTCGCCAGCCTGACCCAGCCGGGACGGCTGTTGAAGGACTTCAAGCGCGTGGCGCTGCGGCCGGGAGAAAGCAAGCGCGTCGCCTTCACCCTGCACCCGTCGCAGCTGGGGTTCGTCGGGGCGGACGAGCGCTATCGCGTGGAGCCCGGCCTGTTCGACGTCTGGCTGGCTCCGCATGCGCAAGGCGGGTCCACGGCGACCTTCCGCCTGGTCGGGCCGCCCAGCGTCAGCGACGGCCGATAGCGCAGCACGCGTTGACCTGAACGGCGGCGTTCTTTAACGACGCCGCCGTTTGCCCGCCACCATCAGCCGCCCACCTCAGCCGCCAAGGACCGCGCCATGACGACGAAGCTTCTTCCCGGCGCGACCGGCGTTCTGGCGCTCGCCGACGGCACGATCCTGCAAGGGGTGGGCGTCGGCGCCACCGGCTCGGCGCTGGGCGAGGTGGTCTTCAACACCGCCATGACCGGTTATCAGGAGATCCTGACCGACCCCTCCTACATGAGCCAGATCTTGGCCTTCACCTTTCCGCACGTCGGCAACGTCGGGGTGAACGTCGAGGACATTGAACAGATGGGCGGCGGTTCCGACACCTCGGCGCGAGGCGCGATCTTCCGTGACCTGCCGACCGATCCGGCCAACTGGCGCTCGGAAGGCTCGCTGGACGCCTGGATGAAGCGGCGTGGTGTGGTGGGGCTGGCCGGGGTGGACACCCGCGCCCTGACCAAGGCCATCCGCGACAAGGGCGCGCCGCATGCGGTGATCGCGCACGATCCCGACGGCCGCTTCGACCTGGACGCGCTGGTTCAGCAGGCGCGCGAGTGGACGGGACTGGTCGGGCTGGACCTGGCCAAGCCCGCCTCGACGCTGCAGTCGTTCGAGTGGGATGAGGGCCTGTGGGCCTGGCCGGAAGGGCATCCGAAGACGCAAGGGCGCAAGTCGGTGGTGGTCATCGATTACGGCGTGAAGCGCAACATTCTGCGGGCGCTCGCCTCGACCGGGGTCAAGGTGACGGTGGTTCCGGCCGACACCACGGCGGAGGAGGTGCTGGCGCGCAATCCGGACGGCGTGGTGCTGTCAAACGGGCCGGGCGACCCGGCCGCGACAGGCGCCTATGCGGTGCCTGAGATCAAGAAGCTGGTGGAGAGCGGCAAGCCGCTGATGGGCATCTGCCTGGGTCACCAGATGCTGGCGCTGGCGCTGGGCGCCAAGACCGTGAAGATGGATCAGGGGCACCACGGCGCCAATCACCCGGTTAAGGACCTGACCACCGGCAAGGTCGAGATCGTGTCGATGAACCACGGCTTCACCGTGGATCGCGACAGCCTGCCGGATGCGGTGACGGAAACGCATGTGTCGCTGTTCGACGGCACCAACTGCGGCCTGGCGGTGAAGGACAAGCCGATCTTCAGCGTGCAGCATCACCCGGAGGCGTCGCCTGGGCCGACGGACAGTCTCTATCTGTTCGACCGTTTCGCCGAACTGATGGGCTAAAATTCCAGGCTGGCGTCAGGGCAGGCTGAGGAAGCTCTTGTCTTCACGCAGGGCGCTGGCCTTCTTCACCGCGACCGGCGCGGCGTGCAGCCAATAGTCGGCGTCGTCGAAGCGCTGGGCCTGCTTGCGCTCCAGACCCCGCAGGCGGCGGGCGGCGGCGTTGGACAGCAGCTTGGCGTGCAGCGCGCGGGGCGACAGTTCGGCGATGGCGGGCGAGCCGGGGACGGCGACGGCGTCGGGGCCTCGGGGCTCAACCGCCGGACGTGTGATGGCGATGAACATTCTTCAGGACTCGGAACGGTGCGAAAGAGCGCTTCTGCGCCGCGAACAACGTATGGTTAACCACAACCCTTGTGGATAGTTCCCATCTCTCCTGAAGAATGTGCGGTAAATCAGGTGCTTCCGCGCCGAGTTCCGCCTTAGTGGTTAACCAGAAGTTAACGCCGGCAATCAAGCGTGGCGGTAAGGCGTCTTCATCATGCCGCTTGGCGCACACGCGACGCGAGCTGATCCAGCGCCGGCGCGAGATCGGCCAGCAGATCCTCGACGTGCTCCAGCCCCACCGACAGACGCACCAAGCCGTCGCCGATGCCGGCGACCGCGCGCTGTTCCGGCGTCATGGCGGCGTGGGTCATGGTGGCTGGATGGGCGATCAGGCTTTCCACGCCGCCAAGTGATTCCGCCAGGGTGAAGATATCCAGCGCCTCGACCAGATCGCGCACGGCCTCGGCGCCGCCATGAAGTTCGAACGACAGCATGGCGCCCGGGCCTGACTGCTGACGAGCGGCCAGAGCGTGGTTCGGGTGGGACTTCAGGCCGGGGTAGTGCACGACCTTGACTGCCGGGTGCGCCTGCAGCGCCTCGGCCACGCGGCCGGCGGTCGCCTGCTGCCGCTCGATGCGGGCGAACAGGGTGCGCACGCCGCGGAGCGTCAGATAGGCGTCGAACGGCGAGCCCGTGACCCCGGTGCAGTTGGCCCACCAGGCCAGCTGCTCATGATCCGCCGCGTCGGCCGAGACCACCGCGCCGCCGACCACGTCCGAGTGGCCGTTGATGTATTTGGTGGTCGAATGCACCACGAAGTCGGCGCCCAGCTTGATCGGCTGCTGCAGCGCGGGCGACAGAAAGGTGTTGTCGCACACCACCTTGGCGCCGGCCGCATGGGCGCGGGTGCAGATGTCGGCGATGTCGACGACGCGCAGCAGCGGGTTGGACGGCGTCTCGACCAGCACCAGCTTGGGCTTCAGCGCCAGCGCCTGCTCCAGCGCATCCGGATCGCCCTGGTTCACCAGCTTCAGCTCGAAATGGCCCTTGCGTGCGCGGGCGTTCAACAGGCGACAGGTGCCGCCGTAACAGTCGTGCGGCGCGATCAGCAGGTCGCCGGGCTCCAGGATCGACAGCGGCAGGTCCACCGCCGCCATGCCGGTGGCGGTGATGACGGCGCCCGCGCCGCCCTCCAGCTCGGCCAGGGTCTCGGCCAGCACGTCGCGAGTCGGATTGCCCGAGCGGCTGTAGTCGTACCGGCGCTTCTGGTCGAAACCGGCGAAGGAATAGTTGGACGACAGGTACAGCGGCGGCATCACCGAGCCGTGCGCCGTGTCCGTATCCACGCCCGTGCGGGCGGCGATGGTGTGCGGGCTGGCGGGGCGGTGGGTCATGCGGCGATGTCCTTGAGGGCGGTGCGGAGGATGTCGCCGACCAGGGCGTCCTCCTTCAGAAAGGCGTCGTGGCCGTAGAGGGAGGGCGCCTCGACGAAGCGCCACAGGTTCGGCAGGCGCGCGGCCAGCTCGCGCATGTCGTCGATCGGCACCAGCCGGTCCGAGGTGAAGCCGACCAGGGTGACGGGCGTGGCGATCGCCTCCGGCGTGACCTGGTGGCGGTCCAGCGAGTCGGACATCGACAGCCAGCGGGCGGGCGTGGTGTGGGTGCGATAGGCTTCGCCCCGCGCGGTCAGGTAGTCGCAGACGGGATAGGCGCCGCCCGCCCGGGCGGGGGCCAAGCCGTCGAAGCGGCCGTCGAACTCCTCGGCCGTGCGATAGGTGGTCATGGCCAGCTGGCGGGCCAGGGCGACGCCCTCCTCGGGTCGCCCGGCCGCCACGGCGAACTGCAGGATGCGCCGCTGGATGCCGCGCCAGGCGGTCGCCTGCGGGTGGGCGCGGTGGGCGGCCGAGACCACGATCAGCTGCTCGACGCGGGCGGGGAACAGCTCGGCGAAGGCCAGGGCGACCATGCCGCCGTAGGAGCAGCCCACGAATGCGGCGGCCGCGTCCGCGCCGATCCGGTCCAGCACAAGTGCGAGAAGGCGCGCCTGGTCGTGCGTGGTGATGGTGACGGGCCTGGCGCTCGCCTCGGCTTCGGGCGCAAAGTCGACGGACAGCACCTGCAGGCGGTCCAGATCGATCGGGCCGCGCACCGACACGGCGCCGGACCACCAGCCCAGGCCGTTGGTTTCGGTGCGGTGCACGAAGCGACCGGCCGAGATGCCGCCTGCCACGATGACCAGCGGCGCGCCGGCGCGGCCGTGCAGCCGACCGACGATGCTGCGCTGGCCCAGCCGCTCTCCTGATTGCAGGCGGAAAGTCTCGGGGATGGGGGTGACGATGTCGTGGGCGCCGCGGCCGGGCGTCGCCGCACGCGTCGGCGCCGTTCGCCGAGCGGGGCGACAGCGGGGCTCTTCCAGCAGGGTTTCCGTCAAGGTCATCGTCGTCTCGCACCAGTCTCGCTCAGCAAGGCTCGGTGCGGTGACAGATCGTGGAGCGTCGCCTCGTCGATGCTCCACTCATCTCTCGCGGCCCGATAGGGACCCCGCAGGAGTTGGCACCGTTTCGGGCGGAACCCGATGGTTGCCCCGGCGTCAAAGGGCCTAATCCCTCAGCCGGTCTTGATGAGTGACCCTACGGTGTGGGGAGACGGAGCGCGGGTCAAGAGAAATGTTTTACCCCTTCATCGGCGCTGCCGTGCGTATTGACCGGAGTGGCTGCGGGTTCGAGCCCTTTAACGAAAAAATCGTGCGTGGGGACTTGACGGCGGCGAGGGTCGCCGAACATGCTCGGGTCAACAGCCATCCGGAGCCTTCCACGTGTCTCGCCGCCCCATGTTCATCGCTGAAGGGTCCGTCGTCGCGCTGGCCGCGACCGGCTTCGGCATGACGATCGGCGGGACCACCACCATGCCCTCGCGGGCGGGAGACGGTTAGCGCGCCAAGGTCGGCGAATACGCAAAACCCACCCGCCCGGCGCCCCGCCCGGCGGGTTTTTTCTTGATCCAGCCTCTTTTCAGACCTCACCCGAAAGCCGCCTCCATGCCCGCCTCAGCCAGCCTCGCCCTCGTCTCCGACGCCCCCAAACCGCAGCCTGCGCCCGAGGGCGCACAGGTCGTGGTGCTGAAGTTCGGAAGCTCGATCCTGCGCGGGCCGCAGGATGCGCCGCGCGTCGCCTCCGCCATCTACGGCCATGTCCGGGCAGGGCGAAAGGTGGTGGCGGTGGTGTCGGCCTTCGCCGGCCACACCGACGCCCTGCTGGCTGAAGCGCGGGGACTGGGCCTGCCGCATTCGAACAATCTCCTGCCGGGCTATGTCGCGTTGGGCGAGGAAAAGGCGGCGGCGCTGACGGCCATCGCGTGTGACCGGGTGGGGCTGGACGCCTGTGCCCTGTCGGTCCGTGAGTTGGGGATCTTGGCCGAGGGCGAGCCGGAGCATGCGCGGCCGTGCGGCCTGCGTCCGGATCACCTGAAGCAGGCGCTGGAACGCCACGAGGCAGTGATTGTGCCGGGCTTCGGCGCGGTGCGGCCGGACGGCCGGATCGCCCTTCTGGGACGCGGGGGATCGGATCTGACGGCGGTGTTTCTGGCGGCCGAGCTGGGCCTGGATCGGGCGCGGCTGGTGAAGGACGTCGACGGCCTCTATGACCACGACCCCAACGACCACGCGGCCCCGGCCCTGCGTTATCGCAGGGCGTCGTGGGACGTGGCGCGGCGGCTGGGTGGATCGCTGGTCCAGCGCGACGCCATCGATCTGGGCGAGGCGCGCGGGGTGGAGATCGAGGTGGCGGCGCTGGATCGTGCGGACGGCACGGTGATCGGCGAACGCTCGGCGCCTCCGGGTCCCGCGCCCGCGCTTCAGCCGCTCAAGGTGGCGGTGGCCGGCTGCGGCGTGGTGGGCGGCGGCGTGCTGAACCGGCTGCTGGGCGACCCGCGCTACCAGGTCGTCGGCGTGCTGGTCCGCGACCCGAAGAAGTCGCGCGACGTGCCCTGTCCGCCCGAACTGTTCACGGCGAGCGCAGCTGATCTCCTGTCGCGCCAGCCGGACATCCTCCTGGAAGCCTTGTCCGAGGGAGAGGCCGGCCACGCCGTGATCCGGGCCGCGCTGGAGGCCGGCTGCGACGTGGCCAGCGCCAACAAACAGGCGGTCAGCCGCGATCCGGCCGGGCTGCAGGCCCTGGCGGATGCGCATGGCCGCCGCGTCTTCTGGTCGGCCTCGGTCGGCGGCGGATCGCCGATGATCGAGACGGTGCGCGCCGCCCGCGCGGCCGGCGAGATCGCCAGCTTCGAAGCCGTGCTGAACGGCACCGTCAACTTCATGCTGGAACGGTTGGGCGAGGGCGCCGCCTTCGCCGAGGCGTTGGCCGACGCCCGCGCGGCCGGCTTTGCGGAAGAGGATCCCTCCGCCGATCTGGAGGGGCTGGACGCGGCGGCCAAGGTGCGGCTCCTGGCCTATGAGGCGTTCGGCGTCTCGCCAGAGGCGGATGCGGTGCCGCGCGACGCGCTATCGGCCGAGACGCAGCCGGACGCCGCCCTGCGCCAGATCGGCGCCTGCCGCCGGGATGGAGAGCGGCTTGACGCCTCCGTGCGTCTGCGGGCCGACGCCGACGACGCCCTGTTCCAGTCTCTGAAAGGTGAGGGCAATGCGCTGAAGGTGCACGGCGCGGACGGTCGGGTGTGGCGATGCCGGGGACGGGGCGCCGGGCGCTGGGCCACGACCGAAAGCCTGATGGCGGACCTGGCCGAAATCGTGCGAATTCGTCGCGCGGACGCCGGTCTGAACTGACCGGCGCCGCCTTCAGAAGGAGAGCGCGACATGGCCGTTTTCACGCCGGTGACCGAGGCCGACGCGCGCTTTTTTCTGGGCGCCTATGATCTCGGCGAGCTGAAGGCGCTCGAAGCCATTGCCGAGGGCATCCAGAACACCAACTACCGGGTGGAGACCGACAAAGAACGTTTGGTCCTGACGTTGTTCGAGGAGCGGACCGATGCGGACGTGCTGCCCTTCTGCCTGGGGCTGACGGCGCATCTGGCGGCGCGGGGTTTTCCGGCCGCGACGCCGATGATGGATCGGGCGGGCCGCTGGCTGGGGCGGCTGAATGGCCGTGACGCCGCCTTGGTGGAATGGAAGCCGGGCGACTGGCTGCGGGCCCCCAGCCTCCAGGCCCAGGCGACGGCGGGCGCGACCCTGGCGCGACTGCATTTGCAGGGCGCGGACTTTCCCGAGGAGCGGGCCAACCCATTGGGGCCGGCCGCCTGGCTGGCTCTGGCCGAGCGTTGCGCGATCGCAGCCACCGGAGAGGATCGGCGGCTGCTGGACCGGGTGGAGGCGGCGCTGGAGCGTCTGGGTGGGCCGCCGCGCGACCTGCCGTACGGGCCGATCCACGCCGACTTCTTTCCGGACAATGTGCTGTTCGAGGGCGATCAGGTCGCCGGCGTGATCGATTTCTATTACGGCTGCACCGACGCCTATGCCTACGACCTGGCCATCGCCCTGTCGGCCTGGGGCTTTGATGCGGAAGGTCATCCCGACGCACGCGCGATCGCGGCCTTCCGGCGCGGCTATGAGAGCGTGCGACCGCTGACGCCGGCGGAAGCGGAGGCCCTGCCGCGTCTGGGCGAGGCGGCGGCGCTGCGGTTCACCCTAACGCGGCTGCACGACCGCATCTTCCACGATCCGAGCAAGCTGGTGACGCCCAAGGATCCGGCAGTGTTTCTGCGCCGGCTCGACGGGTGGCGTGCGCTGGAGGCGGTGGCCTAAGCGCCGTCAGGCGGCAAAGGTGCGGACGGCCGAAAGCGCCGCATCGGGCGCCTTGTCGATGATCGTCAGGCGCTCGGGGCGATCGCCCAGCGCCTGGATCACCGGCGCTGGCTCCGGCTCGAAACCCAGCACCTCCGAAACGAAGCCGCCGAACTTGGAGGCGTGGGCGGTGGACAGGGCGATCACCGGCCCCTCCTTGCGATCATGGCGGCGTGCGGCGGCCAGCGCCACGGCGGTGTGCGGGCAGATGACCTTTCCCCAGCGCTGATGGGCATGGGCGATCTCGGCGCGGGTTTCGGTTTCGTCGACGGAGACGGCCGAAACCTCGGCTCTCAGGGCGGCCAGGAGGTCCGGCTTGAAGGCGACCGCGCCGTCGCGAGCAAAGGTCTCGAACACGTCTCGAGTGCGTTCCGCATCTCGGCCCGACGCCTCGAACACCAGCCGCTCGAAGTTGGACGGCGCTTGCACGTCCATGGAGACGCTGCCGCTTTCAACCGCCGGACGGCGTGAATAGAGGCCGTGGTTGATGGCGCGGGCCAGGGCGTCGTTCTGGTTCACGGCGGCGACGATCCCGTGCATCTCCAGCCCCATGCGGCGCGCGGCAACCCCGGCGAAGGCGTCGCCGAAGTTGCCGGTCGGCACGACAAAGGTCGCGGGCCCGCCCAGCTGCGCCACGGCCGAGACATAGTAGGGGATCTGTCCCGCCAGCCGCGCCCAGTTGATCGAGTTGACGGAGGACAGGCGACTGTGTTCGCGCAGGGACTCTTCGCCCAGCAGACCCTTCACCAGCCGCTGACAGTCGTCGAAGTCGCCGCGCACCGCCAGGTTCAGCACGTTGTCGGCATCCGCCGTCGTCATCTGGCGGCGCTGCACGGCCGAGACGCGGTCAAGCGGATGCAGCACCACCAGCCGGATGCGGTCCTTGCCCGCGAACGC
>ERZ501011.72-NODE-72-length-31234-cov-13.422143_pt1 | contig 31234 bp, 31 predicted proteins | sample MGYA00248833_ERZ501011 | MGnify/ENA primary metagenome ERZ501011 (study PRJEB25958, sample SAMN03398530) | human skin metagenome | study: EMG produced TPA metagenomics assembly of the Human Skin Microbiome Metagenome (human skin metagenome) data set. | reverse complement strand
TGCTCGGCCACCGAATCGGCGATCTCCTCCGGACTGTCGAAGACACCGGGATAGACCTCGGCCACCGTGCCGTCGGGTCGAAGGAAGACGGTCGAGGGGAACACCCTGGGCGCGTTGATGGCCGCGGCCACCTTTCCGTCGAGGTCGAGCACGGACGGCAAGCGGACTCCGATCTCGGTGAGCAGCGTCAGCGGGAAGAACGGGTTGCTACCGCCTTCCTTGGCGTGCAGGGCCAGCACGGTGACCCGGTCGCCGGCCCGCGCGGCGAACTCCTCGAAGTAGGGCAGCTCGGTCTTGCACGGACCGCACCACTGCGCCCAGACGTTGATGACGAGCGGCCGGCCGGCCGTCGAGGCACCGAGGTCGTAGGGCGCTCCGGTGCTCAAGCAGGGTTCGACGACGCCGTCGAGGACGGAGTCCGGCGACTCCGGCAGTCCGGTGACCGGGCAGTCCGGCAGGTCGGCGGTGCTGCGCGCCTCCGCCAGACGCGCCTCGTCCACCGGCGCATCGATCGGGCGGACTCCACTCGACGAGGGCGGTGCGCTCGACATCGGCGACGGATCGTCCCCGCGCGGCCAGATCGCCACGATGAGCGCGATCATCACGACCACGAAGACCACGGTCCATCGCGCGGCGGGCGGGAAACGAGAACCCCGGGGCGACGCCGGGCCGCTTGGTTCGCTCACGGGGCCGCGATCCCGGCCAGCGCGAGGAGATGCTCGGTCTCCGGCCCCTTCACCAGGGCCGCGGCCTCGGTCTTGTCCATCGGTCCGGTGCCCACCGACGGACAGTCCTTGGCGAGGACGCACACCCCACACGCCGGCTTGCGCGCATGACACACCCGTCGGCCGTGGAAGATCACCCGGTGCGACAGGTCCGTCCACTCCCGCCGCTCGATCAGCTCGCCGACGGCGTGCTCGACCTTCACCGGATCGGTCTCCTCGGTCCACTGCCAGCGCCGGACCAGGCGGCCGAAGTGGGTGTCGACGGTGATGCCGGGCACACCGAACGCGTTGCCCAGCACCACGTTCGCGGTCTTGCGCCCGAACCCGGGCAGCGACACCAGATCCTTCAGATTGTCCGGGACCTCCCCGTCGAACCGCTCGACGAGCGCCTGCCCGAGTCCGATGATCGAGTTCGCCTTGTTCCGGTAGAAGCCGGTGGGACGGATCATCTCCTCGAGCTCGGTGCGGTCCGCCCCGGCATAGTCCGCGGCCGTCCGATACCTGGCGAACAGCGCGGGGGTGGTCATGTTCACGCGCACATCGGTGCACTGCGCCGACAGGATCGTCGCCACCGAGAGCTCGAGCGGGTCGGTGAAGTCGAGTTCGCAGTACACGTGCGGGAAGGCGACCTGGAGGGTCCGATTCATCCGCCGAGCGCGCCGGACCAATCCGAGATGGGTCTCCTGCTTGCGTGCCGGGGTCGGTCCCGCGGCCGCAGACTTGCGTGCGCTCACCTGATTCAGGTTAGCGATGCGCACGGCGAAGCCCGATTCCGCTGGCCCCCGACACGGGGCGAAGCACTCTCACACACCCCCTGAATGGAACATCACCGCAGGTCAGAACCGCGTGTTCGCCCTGGGCGAAGGGCTGGTCACGGCCACATCGGCGTGCTCACGCGCAACCTACGGTCAGGTAACAAGTCAATGACGGCGGCCCTCTCGATGCGGTTCCGGGCGGGTCGATTGTGTTTACTTGTCCCCATGCACGGTCTCGCGGCGCTGCTGTTCCCGGCTGTACTCATGTTGTTCGCCATGGGCATGGACAAGGTCCAGTCCCGGATCGACCGCTCGGCGGTCTCACGCGATGAGGTGGAGGACTTCCTCGACTCGGCCGACGCCCAGAACGTCCAGACCCTCGCCCGCGAGGGCATGCCGGCCGCGCTCGACGAACTCCGCGACCGACGGGTCACCCGTCACGAATCAGCGGTGTCCGGCCACACCGAATCGCCGCAGCGGGCCAGCTGACCGGCCGTCGCCGCCCCCGCTTCCGTACCGCCCGACCACCGCGTCGACACTCCGCCAATCGGACACACCCGCAATGAGCTTCCAGTGACCCATCCAACACATATGCTTGTGCGCGGGGTAGCGTAGCCAACGGCGCGATCTGACGCGGGCTGTAGAGAGATTCGAGAAAGGTTCCCTAGGTGGAAGAAGTACTGGCGCGGGCGGGCATATTCCAGGGCGTCGAGCCCTCCGCCGTCGCGGCGCTGACCAAGCAGCTTCAGCCCGTCGACTTCCCTCGCGGACACGTGATCTTCCACGAAGGCGAGCCCGGCGATCGGCTCTACATCATCATGTCCGGCAAGGTGAAGGTCGGCCGACGCTCGCCCGACGGACGCGAGAACCTGCTGACGATCATGGGCCCGTCCGACATGTTCGGCGAACTCTCCATCTTCGATCCCGGCCCCCGTACCTCGTCGGCGACGACGGTCACCGAGGTCCGCGCGGTGTCGATGGACCGTGACGCGCTGAAGGCGTGGATCAAGGACCGTCCGGAGATCGCCGAGCAGCTGCTGCGCGTGCTGGCACGCCGCTTGCGCCGCACCAACAACAATCTCGCCGACCTCATCTTCACCGACGTGCCCGGTCGCGTCGCCAAGCAGCTCCTGCAGCTTGCGCAGCGCTTCGGCACCCAGGAGGGCGGCGCGCTGCGCGTCACCCACGACCTGACCCAGGAAGAGATCGCCCAGCTCGTCGGCGCGTCGCGCGAGACCGTCAACAAGGCGCTCGCCGACTTCGCCCAGCGCGGATGGCTGCGCCTCGAGGGCAAGAGCGTGCTCATCGCCGACTCCGAGCGTCTCGCGCGCCGCGCGCGCTGACTCGAGTTCACCACGAAGCCGCTCGCTCCTCCGGGAGCGGGCGGCTTTGCTCTTCCCTCGAAGGGTCAGGCCTCGCGCAAATACTCCAACTGCGCCTTCACCGACATCCGCGCGGCGGGCCACAGCTTCTTGTCGACGTCGGAGTACACCTTGCGCACCACCTTCATCGGCTTCGCGTCGCGGGCCGAGACACCCATCGTGTCCAGAGCGGCGACGATCTGGTCGATCCGCTCCTCGCGATGCGCCTTGTAGTACCGCGCGACGGGGCCCAGATCGGGATGGTCCGGACCGTGCGCCGGGAGCAGTGCCGCTCCTTCCCCTTCGACGATCAGACGGTTCAGCGAGTTCAGATAGTCGCGCAACCCGCCGTCGGCGGGATCGAGCACGGTCGTGCCACTCCCGAGGATCGTGTCGCCGGTCAGGACCGCACGTTGTCCGTCGTGTTCGACGAGGAAGCTGACGGAATCCCCCGTATGTCCCGGGGTGAACAGCACCGTGATCCGCAGACCCGCGGCCTCGATCACCTCACGATCCCGCAGTGGCGCCCCGTTGCGGCAGTGCTTCTCCAACCGAGCGCGTACCGGCGCACCCGTGCGCTTGTGCAGGCGCGACACCCCGCCGGTGTGGTCGAAGTGCCGGTGGGTCACCAAGACCAGTGCGACCCCGGGCAATTCGGCGAGGCGCCGGGCGTGGTGTTTGTACTTCGGCGGTCCCGGGTCGATGACCACGCATTCCTCGCTGCCGGGAGCGCGCAGCACGTAGGTGTTCGTGCCGTCGAGTTCCATCATCCCCGAGTTGTCGCACAGCAGGACCGACGCGAAGGGGGTCACTTCCCGCAGCACCCCGTAGGCAGGGTGCGTGGGTGCGGCGTCGTTCGGTGAGCTCATGGTCCCCGAGCCTATCCACTCGGTGCGAGGAACCGGGCGAAGCCCGACGATCCGACCATGCCGAGTCGATCCCCGGGTCAGACCCCGCCGACCGTCGCACCGTTCACGGACTGCTCGCCGGCCGACCCGTCCACCACCGTGGGCGCCACCTGATCCTGCAGGCTGCGCAGCAGCGCGGCACCCTGGGTGATCACACCGGTCATGATCTCGTTGACGCCCTCGGCCCCGTTGTACACGGTGAGGTTCGCGGTGCTGAGGCCCTTGGCGACCTCGCCGACAAGCGTGGGCAGGGCCTCGATGAGCTGCTGATCGAGGGCGATGCGGTTGTGCTGTGCGGCGGCCGCCGACTGGATCTCGACCGCCTTGGCCTCCGCCTCGGCGATGATCTGTCGTCGTAACGCCTCGGCCTCGGCCGGTTTCACCACTTCGGAGATCAGCTCCTGCTCACGCAGTTCGGCCTGCGCCTGCGCGAGCACGGACTGTTCGCGGATGACCTCCTGGTTGACCCGCGCCTGCGCGAGCGGACCGGCCTGGGCGGCTTCGGCATTGGCCTTGTCGGTCTCGGCCTTGATCGCAGCCCGCTTGATCGCGGTCTCCCGCTCGTAGTCGGCCTGGTTCCGCAGCGACTCCTGCTGCGCCTTCGCCGACTCCTGGTCGGCGCGAGCACGTTCGACCGCCGCCTCGCGCTGCACCTTGGCGATGTTCGGGGCAGCCAGCGCGTTGATGTAACCGGAATCCATGTCGTCGATCGACTGGATCTGGAACGAGTCGACGACGAGACCGATCGATCCCATCTCACGCTTGGACGCGTCGAGCACCTGACGGGCCAGGGTGTCGCGCTCGCGGATGATCTGCTCGACGGTCATCGAGCCCACGATGGAACGCAGGTGACCCGAGAAGATCTGTCCGGTCAGTTGATTCATCTCGTTCTCCTGCTCGGAGATGAAGCGCTGTCCGGCGTTGACGATCGACGCCACGTCATTGCCGACCTTGTGGGCGATGACCGCCCGCACGTTGAGTTGGATGCCCTGGGTCGTCACACAGACCTCGCGGATCGTCGCCTCGTGCAACGCCATCGACAGGAAACGGACCTTCCGGAAGAAGGGCATGACCCACTTCCCGTGCCCGACGACGACCACGAATGGCGCATCGTCGAAGTCGGACTTGGCGCCGGAGATCAGCATCGCCTCATCGGGTTCGGGAACGTAGTAGCCGAGCATGGTCTCTCCTCGAGCGGCAGGCGATATGTGTCGACGTCAGATCCTGCCGCATCCGGGACCTTTCGACGATCGGTTGTTCACATGGTTCGGTTCGCCGTGCCCGGGACCGGTACCCATGGCTCGACGTCGACGACTCGGCCGGAACGTTCGGCGATGACCAGAACGGGCGCGTCGAGCCCGATCGGTGCGGCGGCGCGGGCGAGGAACCGCTCGGTTCCGCCGGCCAACGGCAGTTCGATCTCCCCGAGGAGTTCGCCGCCCGGTATCGACATCGTCACCGTCCCGGTACGCCCGACGAGTTGCGATGCTGCCATCCGACGGCCTCCCCAGTGTCCCCGATCCGTGTGTCGAACCCTAGGCCATGGCGGTCCGTCGTCGGTCGCGGACACCGTCGAGCACCACGTAGGCCGCCGTGAGCACCGCGATCACGGCGGCGCCGAGCACCAGAACCCCGTAGCCGAAGGCCCCGACGACGAGTCCGGAGAGCGCGCCCGCGGCCGCGCCGGCCAGACTCATCGCGGTGTCCGAAACCCCCTGCGCCGGTGCGCGTCGCGCGGTGTCGACACTGTCGGTGAGGAGCGTGGAGGCCGCCACCGTCGACGCCGACCATCCCACGCCGAGCAGGACCAGCGCGACGACGAGACCCGTCTGCGATTCCGCGAAGACGAATCCGACGACGCAGCTGACGACGAGTGTCGCCTGACCGCCGAGGATCACCGGGATCCGGCCGGTCCGGTCGGCGAGCAGGCCCATCACCGGTGCGAGCGCGTACATCCCGGCGATGTGCGCGCTGATCGACAGGCCGACCAGCGTCACCGAGGCGCCCCCGTGATGCATGTGGACCGGCGTCAGCGCCATCACCCCGACCATGACCGCGTGCGCCGACACCACCGCGGCCATCGCGGCCCGCGCCGGCGGCGAGTGCGTGATCGCCGAGAGCCCCTCGGCCAGCGACACTTTGACACGACCCCCGTCCGTTTCGCAGGTCACCACGACCAGCGGGTCGGGGCGGAGGCCGACGAACAGCACGGCCGCCGCCCCGAGGCACCCGACCGCACCCACGAGGAACGGACCCGACAGATCGGCCATCGCGAACCACCCGGCGACGGTGGCGCCGATCGGGACCACCGCCGGCCCGATCACCGCGCCGACCATCGTCGTCCACACCACGAGCGAGAGGTCGCGGCCACGAGTGCCGGCCGACGACAGATCCGTTGCCGCGAAACGTGCCTGCAGGCTCACCGCGGTGCCCGACCCCACCCCGGCCATCCCGACGAGCATCAACGCGAACCAGCCGCGATCGACGGCGGCGGCCACGACCAGCGAACCGGCCCCGGCGATCACCAGGCCCGTGGTCAACGCGGGACGCCGCCCGCGTCCGGCGGCCAGGGACGCCAGCGGGAGACCGGCGGCCGCGGCCCCCAGCGTGACCACGGTCGTCGGTATCCCGGCCAGGGACGCCGTTCCCGACAGTTCCTCACCGAGGATCGCCCCGAGCGCCAGCGCTCCGCCCATCGACAGGCCGGCCAGGATCTGGGCCGTGCACAGCAGGACGATGGTCCGCCGTTGCAGAGCGACGTTCTCACTCATGATCGCGGACGACCGGGTCTGCTCCGCATCCGCAGCGAATTGATCGTGCCGAGAACACCCGCAGCGAGTGGGACCACCAGCGCCACCTGTAGCGCGACCGGCCGGACTTCGGTGTTGATCCGGATGATCTCGTCGCTTACGTCCGTGGGCTGCCCGGCCAGCAACTCGGTCAGTTGTGTATTGCTCATGACCTGTGCGTCGTCGTCGAGCACCTGCGCCACCCGCTGCTGTTCCGCGGGCGCCAGGACCTCGCTGGACTCTGCCTCGCGCGCGAATCCGAAGGCGAGCGAGGCCAACAGGATCGCACCGGCACTCGCGAGTCCGAAGGACAGACCGAATGATCCGGCCGCAGAGTTGGTTCCGGCCGCCTCGCTCACACGCTCGTCGCTCATCGGCCCGAGCGTGTAGTCGTTCAGCTGCGAGACGAGCAGCCCCAGGCCGGCACCCGCCACGACGAGTGGCACGACGAGACCCCAGCCGAAGTCCGCCCGCGGCACGATCGGGAGCAGAACCGCGACCCCGAGCGTGAGCAAGCCGAAACCGATGAGCACCAACGTCGACGGGGGCCGGGTGTGTGTCCGCCGACCGGCGACCAGCGCGACCGCGAACATGCTGAGCGACAGGGGCGCCAGGGACAACCCGGCCTCCATGGCGTCGTACTCGAGGACCATCTGCAGATAGATCGGCAGCGAGATCATGATGCCGCCGAGAGCGATCTGCTGCAGCAACTGCTGGCTGACGCCCAGGCGGAACGGCTTGGAGCGAAACAGGTCCGGGTCCAATAGCGTGGGCCGCCCGGCGCGCCGCCGGCGGGTCAGCCACCAGGTCAGTCCGCCCAGACCCGCGGCACCCAGGACCAGCAGGATGCCGACGGCCTCACCGCCCTCCTGCCAGACGAGGATCCCCAGCACGATCCCACCCATTCCCAGCACCGAGAGCAGAGCACCGACGGGGTCGACTCCCCGTGGACCCGTGTACTCGACGTCGCGGACCAAACCGATGCCGCACAACACGATCGCGATGATGACGACCTCACCGACGAAGGCGATCCGCCAGGACAGGTATGTGGTGATGAAACCGCCCAGGAGCGGGCCGACGGCGGCCGCGATCGCGGCGGCGGCGCCCACGAGGGCGTAGACCCGCTTCTGGTCGCCGCCGTGAAAGTTGCCGTGTACCAGCGACTGCATCGCGGGCAGGAGCAGGGAAGCCCCTATCCCGCCGACGATCGCCCAGAAGACGATGATCGTCGTGAGACCTTGTGCGAGCGCCATGGCCGACGCGCCCACGGCATAGGCGAGCAAACCGATCACGTAGGCCCGCCGGCGACCGATCAGATCCCCGACCTTGCCCCCGATCAGGATGAACGCGGCGGACACCAACGCCTCGAGCGCAATCGCCGACTGCACACCGCTCACGGTCGTGTCCAGATCACGGACCACCGCCGATATGGACACATTCATGAACGAGGTGTCCACGACGAGAACGAACATCGCCATCGCGAGGAGCAGCGCGAGGACCCGCTGCTTTCCCGACAGCGGCGTCGCGGCCTCGGAAGCCGTCGAATCGCTGATGATGCACCGCCTCTACGACGATCGGGTCGCGACCCGTCCGCTGCGGGGTCGACGAGGAGAGCATAGTTCGGCCGATGCCGTTCCACAGCGCTGTCCGCCGAGTCCGGCCACCTCAGCCGACGATCAGGTCGTACCCGAGCTTCCCCACCATCACGACGACGACGGCCAGCAGGACCCACCGCACGAACGAACTGCCGCGGCCGATCGCCATGTGCGAGCCGATCTGGGCGCCGACGACGTTGGCGATGGCCAGGCCGAGACCCAAGAGCCACAGCACATTTCCCTGCAGGCCGAAGACCGTGAGGGCGCCGAGGTTGGTACCGGTGTTGATGACCTTCGCCATCGCCGAGCTCTCCAGGAAACTCGTCCCGACCAGCGCGGTCAGGCTGATGATGAGGAAGGTACCGGTCCCGGGACCCATCACCCCGTCGTAGAAGGCCACGACGACACCGGCCAGCACGAGGCCCGCGATCGTCGAGACGCGCGAGCGCGGTCCCGTCGACGCGTCAGTCCCGAAGCCGGGATTGAGCGCGACGAACAGTCCGACGCCGACCAGCATGACCAGCACGATCGGCGTGAAGATCTCGGTGGGCAGGACGACGGCCACCGTCGCGCCGAGGGCCGAGAAGACGAGCGCCGCAACGAACACCGGGATCAGGCGACGAAGATCGATCCGGACGTGCCGCACGTAACGCCACGCTGCCGACGCGGTCCCGAAGACCGCCGCCAGCTTGTTGGTCCCCAGGGCCGTCGCGATCGGCAACCCCGGCTGGGCGATCAGCATCGCCGGGATCAGGACGAGGCCACCGCCGCCGACCACGGCGTCGACCCACCCGGCCGCGGCGGCTGCCACGACCAGCAGCGCGACGTCCAATGGAGACGTCAGGCCACTTCGACGATCAGTTCCACCTCGACCGGCGCACCGAGCGGGAGTTCGGCGACGCCGACCGCGGACCGGGCGTGCACACCGGCGTCGCCGAAGATCTCACCGAGGACGTCCGAAGCCCCGTTGATCACCGCCGGCTGACCGGTGAAGCCCGGTGCGGACGCGACGAACCCGACGACCTTGACCACCCGGACGACCGAGTCGATCCCGACGAGTGCGTGGATCGCGGCGAGCGCGTTCAGCGCGCAGACCCGGGCTGCTGCCGTCGCCTCGTCCGGCCGAACGACGCCTTCGGCGCCCTCGTGGACCTTGCCCCGCGCCGACAGTTCGCCGTCGACGATGGGCAGCTGTCCCGAGGTGTAGACGAGGTTGCCGGTGCGCACGGCCGGGGTGTAGCTCGCCACCGGCGGCACCACGGACGGGAGTTCGATGCCCAGTTCGGCCAGACGATCGGTCCACGTGGTCGCCATGGTCAGCCCTTCGGTCGCTTCAGGTAAGCGACGTGCTGCTCGCCGGTGGGACCGGGCAGAACCGAAACCAGTTCCCAACCGTCTGCGCCCCACTGATCGAGGATCTGCTTCGTGGCGTGCGTCAGCAGCGGCACGGTCACGTATTCCCACGCGGTCACTTCACTCATGGACTCACCCTATCTGGCGACGGTCAATGGATAAGGTGTTGCGGTGGCCAACGAACAGGGCTCACGATCCGGGTCGGGTGAGGCGCTCGATTCCGGCGTGACAGACAACTCCTCCGTCGCGCGCGAGAACGAGTGGCCGGCGGCCGCCGCGCGCGCTCGCCTGCACTTCGTGACGGGCAAGGGCGGCACCGGCAAGACCACGATCGCCGCGGCGCTCGCACTCGCGCTCGCCGCCGACGGCAAGAAGGTCCTCCTCGTCGAGACCGAGGGTCGCCAGGGCATCGCGCAGGTCTTCGACATCCCGCCGCTGCCACCCACCGACACCCGCATCGCGACCGCCGAGGGCGGCGGCGAGGTGTCCGCGCTGGCCATCGACATCGAGCACGCCCTTCTCGAGTACCTCGACATGTTCTACAACCTCGGCTTCGCCGGCCGCGCGATGAAGCGGATCGGCGCGATCGACTTCGTGACGACCGTCGCTCCCGGACTCCGCGACGTCCTGCTCACCGGCAAGATCAAAGAGCGCATCATCCACACCGACAAGCAGGGCAACCGCGTGTACGACGCGGTGGTCGTCGACGCGCCGCCGACCGGCCGGATCGGCAATTTCCTCGACGTCACCCAGGCCATGGCCGACCTCGCCAAGACCGGCCCGATCCGCAACCAGAGCGAAGGTGTCGTCCGCCTGCTCCACTCGGAGGAGACGATCATCCACCTGGTGACGCTCCTCGAGGCGATGCCGATCCAGGAGACGATCGAGGCGATCGACGAACTGCGGGGCAAGAACCTCAACCTCGGCAGTCTCGTCATCAACCGCGTCAGCGAACCCCACCTGCCGGCCGAGGTGATCGACGAGATCGCCGAAGGTCGGGTCGACGCAGGGCGTGTCGAGGACGGCCTCACCGCCGCCGGACTCAAGCTCGCCGACGGGGACCTGGCCGGCCTGCTCACCGAGACGATCGAGCACGCGACCCGCCTGCAGGCGCAGCAGATCGCCAAGGCGCAGCTCGACGAGGTGGAGATGCCGACACTCGAACTGCCGTCCCTCGGTGACGGCGTCGACCTGGGGTCGATCTATGAGCTGGCCGACCTCCTCCAGAAAGCGGGTGCGTGATGCCACTCGACCTCAAGATGGGCGCGGTGCTCACCGACCCCGCGACCCGCGTCGTGATCTGTTGCGGCGCAGGCGGAGTCGGCAAGACGACGACGGCTGCCGCGATGGCGATGTACGCCGCCGAACAGGGCCGGACCGTGGCCGTGCTGACGATCGACCCGGCCCGGCGCCTGGCGCAGTCGCTCGGGATGTCCGAACTCACCAACGACCCGCAGCCGGTCGCGATCGACGGCAAGGGCACGCTCGACGCGATGATGCTCGACATGCGGCGCACGTTCGACGAGATGGTGCTCGAGTACTCCACTCCCGAACGCGCCGAGGCGATCATGCAGAACGCCTTCTATCAGACGGTCGCCTCGTCGTTCTCCGGGACGCAGGAGTACATGGCGATGGAGAAGCTCGGCAAGCTTCTCGAGCAGGACCACTGGGACCTGATCGTCGTCGACACCCCGCCGTCGCGCAACGCACTGGACTTCCTCGACGCCCCGCAGCGGTTGGGGTCGTTCCTGTCCGGGCGTCTGATGAAGGTGCTGGTCGGCGGCGGTCGCGGCGTCGGCCGGATGGTGACCGGCGCGATGAGCCTGGCCATGCGGGGTGTCTCGACGATCATCGGCGGCGAGATGCTCCGCGACGTGGCGACCTTCGTGCAGTCACTGGACTCGATGTTCGGCGGCTTCCAGGACCGCGCCGCGAAGACCTATGCCCTGCTGAAACAGCCGGGCACCCAGTTCGCGGTGGTGGCTGCGGCCGAGGCCGATGCCCTGCGGGAGGCCGCGTTCTTCGTCGACCGCCTGTCCGAGGAGTCGATGCCGCTTGCCGGACTGATCCTCAACCGGACCCACCCGAACCTGACGTCGATCCACGAGGAGGCAGCGCTGGTCGCCCTCGAATCGGTCAACGACGAACTGGCTCGCGGTGTACTCCGGATTCACGCGGATCGGGCCGCCACCGGGAAGCGCGAACTCCATCTGCTGCAACGGTTCACGGCGTCGCACCCGCGGGTGCCGATCGTCGGGGTCCCGGCGCTGCCGTTCGAGGTGGCCGATGTGACCGCCCTGCGCGCGGTGGCCGAGCAGATCACCGGCCGCGGCTGATCACCGAGCGCGACCAGCCGTCCCCCGCTGGTTGAGCAGGCGAGGCGTGCGCCGAGACCGCCCCCTGCTGGTTGAGCAGGCGAGGAGCGTGCGACGAGCCGCCTCCTGCTGGTTGAGCAGGCGAGGAGCGTGCGACGAGCCGTGTCGAAACCACTCGACACGGCTCGGCGGAGAAGAGGTCAGACGGCGTCGCGATGACGCCGGCGCTGCGCGGCGAAGAACGCCGACCAGGACGTGACCTCGGGGTGCTGGCGGAGGAGTGCGCGACGCTGACGTTCGGTCAGTCCGCCCCAGACGCCGAACTCGACGCGGTTGTCGAGTGCATCGGCACCGCATTCGAGCTGCACCGGGCAGTGGCGGCAGATCGTGGCGGCTTTGCGCTGGGCCGCGCCCCGCACGAACAGATCATCGGGGTCTCCCCCTCGACAACGCGCCTGAGCAACCCACGCCAAGCGATCCTCTTCGTTGGAAACTGCCGCTGTCGCCATCCGCCACCCCTACCTGTCGTATCTGCGTAGCTGCGAGAACGTCTCAACCTCGCTGCTCAAGCCACATTTGCAGCGAACTGTTAAGTGAGTCACATTCTGCACTCAATCTAGGGATCTGTGCTTGGGGGCGCAACCCCTGGAGCGAACAAAGTGGGACAACCGTGCAAACTCACCCGAACGGACGGCCCGCGGACGGCGGCCTCCGGCACCTCCGCCCGGCGACCCGCGGGCACCCCGACCGTCGGCTCGGGACCACGCTGCGCCGATGCCGCGGGCGAGGCAGGACGATGTTCGGAACGAACGCACGTATCCTGTCGGGGTGATGTCGAAGAAACTGTGGTCGCTGGCGTGGGCGAGCCTGCTGGCCGGAGTTCTCGTCGCCGGCCTGCTGTACCCCGTGGCCAGCGGAATCGGCGTCGTCTCCAACCGAGCGGCGGCCGCTGTCGAGAACGTGTCCTCCGAACTGCTCAACGGCACGTTGCCGGAGGTCACCACGATGACCGACGTCGACGGGAAGCCGATCGCGGTGCTGTTCGACCAGTACCGGTATCAGGTGGGCTACAACGACATCTCCCCCGACATGATCCGGGCGATCATCTCCGTCGAGGACCGGCGGTTCCTGGAACACGACGGCGTCGACTGGAAGGGCACCATCCGTGCCGCTTTGAAGAACTCGTCGTCGGGCGAGGTCCAGCAGGGTGCGTCGACGCTCGACCAGCAGTACATCAAGAACTATCAACTCCTGGTCCTCGCACGGACCGAGGCCGACCGCCAGGCCGCGATCGAGACCACACCCGCGCGCAAGCTCCGCGAGGTGCGCATGGCGCTCACCCTCGAGCAGACCCTGATCGACCAGGCCAAACGCGACAAGGGACTCGACGACGCCGCCGCCAAGCAGGAGGCGAAGAAGCAGATCGTCACGCGGTACCTGAACGTCGTCCCGTTCGGCAACAACGCCTACGGCATCGAGGCCGCCGCGCAGACCTACTTCGGCATCCCCGCCAAGGACCTGCGGGTCGAGCAGGCCGCGTTGCTGGCCGGCATGGTGCAGTCCAGCTCCGCGCTGAATCCGTACTCGAACCCCGAGGCCTCCCTCGCGCGCCGGAACGTCGTGCTGGACACGATGATCGACAACTTCCCGGAACGACGCGCCGAGCTCGTCGCGGCCAAGGAGGCGCCCCTGGGCGTGCTCCCGAGTCCGCGGACCCCGACCCAGGGCTGCATCGCGGCCGACAACAACGGCTTCTTCTGCGACTACGCCCTGCAGTTCCTGGCCGAGAACGGCATGTCCCGCAACTCGGTCCTGCGCGGCGGCTACATCATCCAGACCACGCTCGACCCCGAGGTCCAGCGGTCCACGGTGCGGGCGGTGAAGAGTCAGGCCAGCCCGACCGCCGACGGCGTCGCCGACGTGATGAGCACCCTGCGTCCGGGCAAGAAATCGCACGACGTGCTCTCGATGGCGTCGAGCCGCGACTACGGTCTCGATCTCAACCGCGGCGAGACGATGCAGCCGCAACCCTTCTCGATGGTCGGCGACGGTGCCGGCTCGGTGTTCAAGATCTTCACCGTCGCCGCCGCGATGGAGAAGGGTCTCGGCGCCGGCTCGAACATCCCCGTCCCCGGGTCCATCGCCGTCGAGGGCATGGGCAACAGCGGCGGGGCCAACGGGTGTCCCGCCAATGCGTACTGCGTCAAGAACGACGGCCGCTACCCGGCGTCGATGTCGGTGACGAACGCCCTGGCACAGTCGCCGAACACCGCGTTCGTGAAGCTGCTGCAGCAGGTCGGCGTCAAACCGGCGGTCGACATGGCGGTCCGCCTGGGCCTGCGTTCGTACACCATCCCCGGGTCGTCGGGTTACGGCGAGAAGAGCATGGCCCAGTACGTCAAGGACGGGAACTTCGGCTCCTTCACCCTCGGCCCGCTGCCGCTCAACGGCCTCGAGCTCGCCAACGTCGCCGCCACCATCGCGTCGGGTGGCACCTGGTGCCCGCCCAACCCGATCAAGTCGATCAGCCAGATCAAGCGGGACCAGTACGGCAACCCGGTCATGGGACCGGACGGCCGGCGCGCCCTGACCGCGGTGCCGTTCACGCCACCGCCGTGCGAGCAGGTCGTGGACGAAGGCCTGGCGCACTCGCTGGCCAACGCCATGAGCAAGGACGACGTGGGCGCCGGCACCGCGGCCGGTGCCGCGGGCTCCGCGGGCTGGACGCTGCCGATGTCGGGTAAGACCGGCACGACGGAAGCGCACCGCTCCTCGGCATTCGTCGGGTTCACCAACCAGATCGCCGGCGCCGCGTACGTCTACAGCGACGGCCCGAACCCGCAGGGCGTCTGCAGCAGTCCGCTGCGCTCCTGCTACGACGGCGACCTCTACGGCGGCATGGAACCGGCGCGCACCTGGTTCCAGGCCGTCAAACCGGTGGCGACGAAGTTCGGCCCCGTCAACCTGCCCCCGATCGACCGCGAGTACTGGAACGGCAGCGACCGGGGCCGCATCCCGCAGGTCAGCGGCCTGCCCGCCAGCGAGGCCACATCGCGCCTGCAGGGTGCCGGGTTCAAGGTCAGCGAGCTCGACGTGGACAGCGGACGCCCGCAGGGCACCGTGGTCTTCACCGCACCGTCCGACTCGGCCATGCCCGGCAGCACCGTGACGATCTACGTCAGCAACGGCCGCCGCGCCGACGGTGACGAGGGCGGCCCCACCGAGACCACCGTCGTGGTACCCGGTGTCGGCCCGGTGGTGATCCAGCTACCCGGCTGACCCGCGATCAGACAATCGACGCCCCGCCCGCGCTGCTCACGAAACCGGGGCGGGATCGTCGTGGGGGATGCGTATTCTGGGGTGATGCAGCACTCCGAACTCGACATCGCACGCCTCGGCATCTCTCGCCTCGGTCCGTCCGGTTCCGGGGTACCCGCGCGCGCTCTGGCCGGCGCGGCGGGGCTCGCCGCCGCCGGACTGCTCTACTCGACGGTGATCGAGCGCAACGCCTTTGCGTTGCGACACACGACGCTGTCCGTTCTCGAACCGGGCGCCTCGCCGTTACGTGTCCTGCACATCAGCGACCTGCACATGATGCCCAACCAACGCCTCAAGCAGGCGTGGATCGCCGAGCTCGAGGCGCTCGAACCCGACCTTGTCGTCAACACCGGGGACAACCTCGCGCACCCGCAGGCCGTGCCGTCGGTCATCCAGTCGCTCGGTGGGTTGTTGTCGCGGCCCGGCCTGTTCGTCTTCGGGTCCAACGACTATTTCGGCCCCAAGCCGAAGAATCCGTTCAAGTACTTCAAGAAGGACCATCAGCGCACGCACGGCGAGCCCCTGCCGTGGCAGGATCTGCGTGCGGCGTTCACCGAGCGTGGATGGCTCGACGCGACGCACACGGTCCGCGAGCTGGAGGTCAGCGGCGTGCGGGTCGTCGCGGCCGGCGTCGACGATCCCCACATCGAGCGAGACCGCTACGAGACGATCGCGGGCCGCCCGAACCCCCTGGCACACTTGCGGCTCGGACTCACCCACTCCCCCGAACCGCGGGTCCTCGACCGGTTCGCCGCGGACGGCTACGACCTCGTGATGGCCGGACACACGCACGGCGGCCAGCTCTGCCTGCCGTTCTTCGGCGCGTTGGTGACGAACTGCCAGTTGGATCGCTCCCGGGTCAAGGGTCCGTCGAGCTGGGGGTCGTCGATGAAGCTCCACGTGAGTGCGGGTCTGGGCACGTCCCCGTACGCCCCGGCACGCTTCTGCTGCCGCCCCGAGGCCAGCCTGCTCACCCTCACACCTGTGTCGCACGGTGATGCCGACTACGACGCCGACCAGTCGCTCCCGCAGCTGGCCCGGGAGACCATGTGAGCGTTGACCTTCATCCCCGTGTGAAGGTCCTGGCATTCGACACCTTCGGGACGGTCACCGACTGGTTCACCGGGATCTCCGGTGCCGTCGACGCGGTCGCGCCGGGGGTCGACGCCGCGGCGTTCGCCAAGGAGTGGCGACGCCGGTACTCGCCGATCCTGGCTCGCGTGGAATCCGGCGAACTGCCGTGGCGTCGCCTCGACGACCTGCAGACCGAGACGCTGCACGACGTCGCCTCGCTGTTTGCACTGACACTCGACGACGATCAGGCCCGCACCCTCGTCCGTGCGTGGCGGACGATTCCGGCCTGGCCGGACGCGGTCGAGGGTCTGCAACTCCTCAAACGCGATCACATCGTCTGCGCACTGAGCAACGGCACTGTCGCACTGCTCACCGACATGGCCCGGTACAACGCGTTCCCCTGGGACGTGATCGGCGGGTCCGACCTCTGGCGGCACTACAAACCTGCGCGCGAGACCTACTGCGGGCTGGCGGATCTGCTCGAGGTGGAGCCCGCCGAGGTGATGATGGTGGCCACCCACCAGAGCGATCTCGACGCCGCGCGCTCCTTCGGCCTGCGGACGGCCTTCGTCGAGCGGCCGGACGAGTGGGGCGGGGACGAGAAGGATGATTCCGGCTCGCCGGACAACGACTTCCACGCGACGGATCTCCTCGACCTCGCGCGGCAGCTGAGCCCGTCGGTGACCGGCCCGTCCCGATGACACTCGACGACCTGCTGCGCTGGGAAGATTCGGGGGCGTCGTGGCGGGTGGTCCATCACGGACCGGATGGAATCACCCTGGGTCTGCTGCGCTGCGACGGTGGCGAGGAGGTGGACCGCGTCGTCACCGACGATCCGATCATCCTGGCCCACATCGGGGGCCGGTCGTCGTCGGACGAGGACCCGGAGTGACCCCGCAGAGACGAGGAGACCCCGACCGGATTTCTCCAGGTCAGGGTCTCTTCTGCAATCTCAACCTTGCGTCGGGGTGGCGGGATTCGAACCCACGACCTCTTCGTCCCGAACGAAGCGCGCTACCAAGCTGCGCCACACCCCGTGTGTAGCCTGCGATAGCTTATACCCCGCCCCCGCCGACTACTAAATCGCCTGGTCAAAGATGTGCCCGGTGTGGCTGAAACCCGTGCGAAGTAGCGTCGCACATCCCATCCTTGATGTGGTCCATCCGTACCAGTGCCGCCGCGCCGTCGGTCGGGACCAAGGAGTCGGCGCACAACCACTGAAAGGACACGCCAGACAATGAGCGCTTCCCCCGATCAGCAGGCCAACTCGTCGGCCAAGCAGGGTTTCGCCTTCGGTATCGCGATCGTGGCCGCCGCGCTGCTCTTCGTGGCCGGCTTGGTCTCGATCTTCCAGGGCATCTCGGCCATCGCGAACGACGACCTGTTCGTCGCCGGCCAGAACTACATCTTCGAGTTCGACCTCACCACCTGGGGCTGGATCCACCTGATCCTCGGCATCGTCGGAGTCCTCGTCGCCGGCGGTCTCGCGGTGGGCGCCGACTGGGCGCGGATCTCTGCGATCATCATCGCCTCGCTGTCGATCATCGCCCAGTTCCTGTGGCTGCCCTACTACCCGGCCTGGGCCATCCTGATCATCGTGCTGGACCTGATCGTCATCTGGGCTGTCTCCACCTGGAACCCCAACAACGAATACAACCTGTGACCGACCGCTCTGACGCAGTGACGACAGTTCGCTGAGACGAGGGCTGCGGGGAACCAATCCACGACGCGCATCCGGTCCGAATCGTCTGGTGACGCTGCTCCACCTGGGCGGCGCGACGACGAACCGCCCGAAAGGAACACCATGCGCATCACCCGGTCCCTCGCAGCCCTTGTCGCCGGCGTCCTCCTCAGCGTCGGCTTCGCCGCCGGGACGGGTCCGGCGCAAGCCGCACCGCTGGCCCCCGTGGCGAAGGTCGAGGTGGATCGCTACCTCGGCAAGTGGTGGCAGCTCGCCACCGTGCCGTCTTTCTTCGGGGTCACCTGCGCCCGGGATACCAGCGCGACCTACACCTACATCGACGCCAAGACGATCGGCGTCGATAACCGGTGCACCGGCCCCACCGGCATGCGTGGTGGCGTCGTCGGCCGTGCGACAGTCGTCGACCCGCAGACCAATGCCCAACTGAGCGTCCGGTTCCCACAGACACCGGGCAGCATCAACCCGGGCGGCGCACCGAACTACATCGTCGCCTACCTCGAAGACGGGCCGGATCCCGCCGGGCCGTACCGGTACGCGATCGTCGGGGACCCCTCGCGCGGATCGGGATTCCTGCTGTCGCGCGACAAGGTGGTCCCCAACTCGGAGTTGCGTCGCCTGACCAAGGAGATCGAGAAGGTCGGGTACAACCCGTGCACGTTCCTCGTCTCGCCGACCACCGGTGGTCGCAGCGACTATTCACCGCTCTGCACGGTGTGACGGTCAACGCCATACGATGACGCGACTCCGGCGCAGACATGAAAAGGTCTGCGCCGGAGTAGTTTCAGCCGGCTTCGGCGTCCGGTCCCGACGCCGGCGCCATCCGGCGGAACTCGTCGGGGGTGCAGCCGAACTTCGACCGGAAGCGGTTGCGCATCGTCGCCGTCGAGGCGAATCCCGACGCGTGGGCGATGGCCTCGAGTTTCAGGTTGCCCGGACCCATGAGCAGCCCCTCCGCCCACTCCAGACGTCGATCGGCGATCATCTCGGCGAGCGACGTGGTGCCACCGGCGAGCACCCGGTACAGGTGCCGGCGGCTCACGTGCAGGTGCCGGGCGACGACCTCCACACTGAAGTCGGGATCACGAAAATTCTGTTCGATGAGGTCGGCGACCGCGGCACGCAGGTACCGCTCACTCGTCCGGACGTCCGACCGTACTACACTCGAAACCGATTCCGGCACAACACGTATCGACTGAACGTCACGACCATTGAGGACTGCGGTCACCTGGGTTCCTTCCACGCGAGAGAATGCTCCCACCCGATACACGAGTTTATCGACGGTCACACCTGCGGTCTTGGGCCTTTGGTCCCACTTTCAAGGATCCCGGTCCCGCGATTGTGCTGCGCGACGCGAACTTCCGTGAGCGGCCGCGACGGCGGAGTCGGTCAGTCGTCCAACTTCCCTGCCGGCCCGGACACTCGTCGTACTGTGAGAGTCGTGACCACCCAGGACGCCGGAGGCGAGCGACGAGCCGAGTTGCGAACAGCAGCGCTCAGGGTGGCCGACGAGGTCCTGTTCCCGGCGGCCGGCGAGGTGGACCGCACCGGAGCGGTCCCCGAATCCCACTGGCGAGCGCTGGCCGACGCCGGCCTGTACGGCATCGCGGCGCCGGTCGAGGCCGGCGGGCCGGGACTCGAATTCGGTGAGGTCACCGAGATCCTCGAGGTGCTCACCAGTGGTTGCCTCGCCACCGCTTTCACCTGGATCCAGCACCACGGCGTCGTCCTGTCCCTCGCCCGGAGCACCAACGACGAGCTACGTGGCGAACTCCTCGACGCGACCGTGAGCGGACGTCTACGCGCGGGCGTCGCCTACGCCGGAGTCGTCCCCACGCCACCACGGATGGTCGCGACGCGCACCGACGACGGCTGGCTCCTGAACGGGCACGCGCCGTTCGTCAGCGGCTGGGGTGTCGTCGACCTGCTCCAGATCTCGGCGCGCGACGCCGCGACCGATGACGTCATCTCCGCGATCCTGCGCATGCCCGACCTGGTCGGCGGCAGGTCGTCCGCAGCGGTCCGGGCAACACCCGTGGATCTGTCCGCCGCCGCCGCGACGACCACGGTGTCCCTACGGGTCGACGGTCTGATGGTCCCGTTCGATCGCGAGGTCACGCGCGTGGGCCTCGCGGAATTCTTCGCGACCCAGAACGTCGGCGTCCGATTGAACGGCACCCTGCCCTTTGGTCTGGTGCGGCGCTGTGCGGCACTGCTCGATGTCGGCGGCCATCACCGGGAGGGGCGGGCGCTGCGCGAGCGCGCCGACGTCGTCCGAACCGCGCTCGACGCCGGGATGGCGGATGCCACCGCACTGCTGGCGGCCCGGGCCGACGCCGCGGCTCTGGCGCTCGATGCCGCGGCCGCGTTGGTGTCCGCGGACGGCGGCCGCGGCGTCGTGCGCGGGAGCGATTCCGAACGGTTGTTCCGCGAAGCCGCGTTCGTCCTGGTGGCCGCGAGCCGCCCGGAACTCAAAACAGCTCTGCTACACCGCTTCAGTGGTACCTGAAGTCGCGCAGGAAGAGCGCCTCGGCCAGGGCGATCCGCTCGATCTCGGACGGGTCGACGCTCTCGTTGGGTGCGTGGATCAGGCACCGCGGTTCCTCGACGCCGAACAGCATGATCTCGGCGTCGGGGTACAGCGATTGGAGAACGTTGCACAACGGGATCGATCCACCCTGCCCCTGGATCAGCACCTCGCTGTCGTAGGCGGTCGACAGGGCGCCGGTGAGCGTGTCGTACGCCGGACCGCTGGTGGATCCGACGAAGGGCGCGCCCACCGCCTCGCGCTCGAAGGACACCCGTGAGTTCCAGGGCGCGACGCGACGGAGGTGCTCGACGAGCGCGTCCTGCGCAACCATCGGGTCCATCCCCGGTGGCACGCGGAGGTTGATGCGCGCCCGCGCCCGCGGCTGCACCGCCGCCGACGATCCGACCACCGGCGGGCAGTCGATGCCGAGCACCGTCGCGGCCGGGCGCGCCCACACCATGTCGGACACCGATCCCGATCCGACCAGGTCGACCCCGTCGAGAACCGTTGCATCGCTGCGGAATCGGTCGGGCGGGTAGGACACACCCGGCCACCGGGCGTCGGCATCGAGTCCGGCGACGGTGGTGTTGCCGTGCTCGTCACGCAGGGTCGCGAGCATCGAGATGAGCGCCGCGAGTGCATCCGGGGCGGCCCCGCCGAACATTCCGGAGTGCATCGCCGACCCCAGCGTCTCCACGGACACGACGACGTTCGCGATGCCGCGCAGCGTCGTCGTCAGACTCGGTTTCCCGACCGCGAAGTTGCCGGAGTCCGCGATCAGGATCGCGTCGGCGGCAAGCAAGTCCGGATTGCGGACCGCGAAGTCCTCGAGGCCTCCCGTCCCCTGCTCCTCGGACCCCTCGCCGATGATCTTCACCGTCACCCCGGCCTGGCCGGCGAGTGCGCGCAGCGCGGTGAGGTGCACGGCGATGTTGCCCTTGCAGTCGGCAGCTCCGCGGCCGTACCACCGCCCGTCCCGCTCGGTCAGTTCCCAGACGGGAGAGTCCCATTCGTCGTCACCGAGCGGCGGTTGCACGTCGTGGTGGAAGTAGAGCAGGACGGTCGGAGCACCCTCCGGGCCGGGAATGGACCCGGTGATCGCCTTGCTGCCGTCGCTGGTGACATGTGCGGCGGCGTCGTCGACGCCGACGGCACCGAAGGCCGCCAGCAGCCAGTCGACCATCCCGTCACACTCCTCGACGGGAAACTGCTGCCGGTCGTGCACCGACCGGAACCGGACCATCTCCGCGAGATCCGATCTCGCCTGCGGCATCAGCGCGGCGACCTGCTCCCGCAACGACGTCTCATCCTCGCGCGCAGTCGGTTCCACCGGCAACCTTCCCTGTCGGACTCAACTCTTACCCTCGGCCGCCAGGTCGTACACCTCGAGCTCGCCTCGACCGATGGCCTCCATCATCCGGGTGTGGTCGGAGTCGTTGAGATCCGCGTACGCGAGCGAGAACTCGGCGATGGCGTCACTGAAACCCTTGGTGGTCCCGAGGTACTCGGCGATCCGGAACCGGCTCGCGGTCCGGGCGTGCGCCTGACCGAGAACCAGCCCGCACAGCTGTGCGTACAACTTCATCCCCTCCGCGCTCAGGGCCTCGACGACGACCGAGCCCTTTCCGTCGCGGAGCTGCCGCACATAGAAGTCGCGTCGCTCACCGTTCTCGTCGATCCCGGTCGACCAGCCGAGGAAGAGGTCGCTCGTCGCCTGGAGCAGGCGTTGACCCTCGACCACCCGCTGCCCTTGGTTGTCGAAGCCCGATGCCGGCACATGGTCGGCGAGCACCGATCGCTGCGCTTCTTTGACCTGCAAGAACAACGGATCACCCAGCTCCTTGCCGGTGAGCAGGATGATCCACGCCCGCGTGCCGACGCTGCCGACGCCGACCACCTTGAACGCGATGTCGACGATCGCGAACTGGTCGAGGAGCGCCTGCACGTGCAAGGGCACGGTGTCGCGGTAGGCGCTGACCCGCTCGCGGACCCGTTCGGCCACGATCTCGGCGGTCTCGGCCGGGAACCGCTCGTGCAGGGGTACCAGCAGCGGCGGGTCGCTGCGGATGTGCGCGGAGCCGTCGGCGCCGATCACACAGAGCTTCGCGAGGGCCTGCGCACTGTCGCGGTGCCGCGCCTTCTTCAGCGCCTTCTGCGTCCGCTCGCTCATCGACGTGTCCAGCTTGGGTCCGAACTCCGCCAGGAAATGGTCGACGTCGATCCCGGCGTACCAGTTCTCCAGAGTCGTCTTCGACGCGCTGCGCACGACCGCCCGCCGGTACGCCTTGGCAACGGTCTTGGCGACCCTACGATTGGTCGCGTCGTCGAGTCCGTTGTTACGTCCCGCGATCGCGAAGCTCGCGGCGAGACGCTTGACGTCCCACTCGAACGGTCCGATGTGCGTCTCGTCGAAGTCGTTCAGGTCGAACACCATTCGACGCTCCGGGCTGAAGAAGAGGCCCAGATTGCTCAGGTGCGCGTCGCCGCACAGCTGGGTGATGATCCCGGTGTCCGGCGTTCTCGACAGGTCGTCGGACATCACCGCGGCCGCACCACGATAGAAGGTGAACGGCGTCGCCGACATCCGCGCGTGCCGGACCGGGATGAGATCGGCGACCCGGGTCTGCGCCTGCGCTTCCAGGATGCGCAGCGGGTCGGCCCGCTCCGTCGGCGTCGGGCACGCGGCGAGTTCGACAGCGGTGGGCGGAGTGGACAGAAGTGTCGACACGGAGTGCTCCTTCACGTCGATGCGGCCCCGCCACAGGCAGAGGTCCGTGTGTCCGGGCCCGGTCGGAACCCGCGGGTGAACGCCGCCGAAAACGAAGTCCTCCGAGGGAGAATTCTTCCAGCCCGTCGGCAGTTCCGCCGATGGATCGGTGATCAATCTGCGCCACGTTCCCTCGGTCGCGTCCGGGTCGCGTCCACCGGGATCTGCCGACCGCCGCCCAGGGCGTGTGACCCGCTTCACGACTGCAACAGGTTCTAGTTGTAGCGTGAACGTCGTGGATTACTGGGGTGTGATGGTCGGGTTGGGGCTCGTGGCGACGGCGCTCGGCGTCATCGGGTTCGTGCGGTACCGCGAGCGGGAATCGACGAGTCTGCAGCGTCAGACCCAGCTGGCGCGCGAACTGCGTGACCTCGCCGGCGGCGACGAGGTCCGGCTGGCCGCGGTCGACGAGTTCTCGCTGACCATCTATCAACGGCTCTTCTACGTCTCGGTGGTGGCCCCGTGGATACGGAGTGCCGCGTGGGCTCTGCTCGGCGCGGCGCTGGCCGGTGCGGGAGCGCTCGCGACCGGACCGCTCGACGGGGTGTTCGCGACCGTCGCACACATCGCGGCGATCCTCGTGTCCGCGGTGTTCGCGGTGGCCACCCTGGTGTACGTCGGCATCGCGCTCTACCACTCGGCGACCACTCCTCGGGTCTCCTTCAGCGACTCCTATGCCGACGATGACGCCGATCCCGCCGTCGACGCCCCCGATCCCGGCACCTCCGATCCCGGCACCCCCGAATCTGCTCGGTCCGTCGACTGATCAGGCCCCCGGACACAACGAACCCCCGTCGCGAGTCGACGGGGGTTCGTTGCTGTGAGAGGGTCAGGCGTACTCGCTCACGCGATCTGCGCCTGCCACATCCAGTGCAGCTGCTCGAGTTTCGACGCGAACGAGATCAGCAGGTCCTGAGTGACCGGATCGGCCTCCTCGGTGACCCCGATTCGCTCGCGGAGACCCGCGACCACTGCCTTGAGATTGTCGACGATCGACTCGACGACGTCGCTGTCCTTGGTCCATCCCTCACCGAATCCCTTGGTGTGGGCGGTCTTGGCGACGGTCTCGGCACGGCCGTCCGGGCTCACGCCGATCGCGGTGGCCCGCTCGGCGGCCGCGTCGGTGAACTCCCTGGACACCGTGACCAGTTCATCGAGGTCGAGATGCACCGACCGGAACTGCTTGCCGACGACGTTCCAGTGCGCCTGCTTCGCGATGAGCGTCAGGTCGATGAGGTCGACGAGGGTGTCCTGCAACGCCTTTCCGGCGACGGACTGCTGCTCGTCGGTGAGCGTGCTGGTGATCGGGTTGGTCATGATCAAGAACTCCCTTCTTGTCCTATGGATTACCTCTGCTCCCTGAGGTGCGAGGAGCGATAGCGACGAGCCACGAAGGGCGCCGACACCGACACCCCGCACGGCTCAACGATCAGACGCGTACGGTGACCGACGAGTCGATGTTGCCCTTGGTCGCCTTCGAGTACGGACAGAATGTGTAGGCGAGGTCGGCGAGTTCCTTGGCCTTGGCCTCGTCGAGGCCGGGCAGCGAGACCTCGATGGCGACGGTGAGACCGAACCCGTTGTCCGCCGGGTCTTTTCCGATCCCGACGGCCACGTCCACGGTCGCCCCGTCGGGCACCGGGGTGTCGGCCTGCTTGGCGGTGGCGCGCAGCGCGCTCAGGAAGCAGGCGGCGTAGCCCGCCGAGAACAATTCCTCGGGATTGGTCCCCTCACCGCTGCCACCCAGCTCCTTCGGCGGCCGCAGGTCCAGATCGATCTGGCCGCTCGCCGAGACGACTTCGCCGTCGCGTCCGCCGCCGGACGCCTTCGACGAGATGGTGTACACCGGTTCGATTGCCATTCGAAATCCTCCTGGATGCTCAGTGCGGGTTCGGGCCAACGGTCGGTTCAACCCACCCCGCGCGCTGAACATTCCGACGACACCGGCGACGGCGACGTGATGGTCACGACACCGGCGTCGGAGTCCGGTTCACCGTCCGCGCATCATCCGCGTGGGCTTCATCCGGGTCGACTCCGGCAGCCACTGGTTGACCGGTCGCCGGAGGGTGCAGAGGGCGGCGACCACCAGGAGACCGAACTGGAGGTAGCTCAGGACGACCATGACGGACGACACGTCCGGGTATCGGAACAGCAGGTCGACGCCGACGGGGATACACAGCAGATGCACGACGACGGCGGCCAGGAAGAAGTTGCGGAGATGGCGGCTGTGTTGCGACGCAGCGGTCACCAGGCACGCGTACTCGATGGCGAGCACGACGACGATCATCACCAGCATGAACGGCGGGAAGAAGCCGGCGAGGGTCTCGACCTCACTCTCGGGTGCGGAGTTCGCCGGGTCCGAGACCACGCCTTCGAGCAGTCGGTTGCGCAGATCGTCGGTGATGGTGCCGAGGTTGAAGAAGCCGTAGATCGTCAGCACGAGACCGATCACGGCCGCGCCCCACCACACGATGCGTGCGTGCACCGCCAGCGCCTCCGGCGGCGGTCCCGCATCGCCCGGCCGCGTCGGATAGAGCGCGGACTGGTCCCGATCGCGCGAGGACCGCTCGATGGCCGCCAGATCCTCGGCGTCCAGCTCGGCCTGGCTCGGGACGCGATCGGGGTCATCCGCGGCAGAATCGCCGGACGCGCCCCCGGCCGGGTCCTTCGGATCCGTCATGTCCCGATCCTGCCACTCACCCCGGCGGGCCTCCAGCGTCGAGGAGGTTCGGCCGCGAGCGGCTCACTTCCGGAACTCGGCGAGGACGAACTCCATCCCGGGGACGAATGTGCCGAGCATGGGGACGACATGGTTCACGATCGACTTCGTCAAGATGGGCGGGGTGGGGTCGGTGACGAAGGTGACGTCGGCGCCCTGGGCGCGCCAGTCCGCCACGAGTTGCGCGACCTGGCCGTACGGGATCACGTCGTCGTGCAGTCCGCCTTCGACGAAGACGGGCGCGTTCGGCTTCAGGCGACCGATCCGCTGCTGGCGGACAGCCTCTTGCAGTCCGGGGGATCGTGCGATGAGGGACGACAGTGTCTCGCCGGTTCGGGTCCATGTCTCGACGCGGCGGAAACCGAAGGCCGGGATGATGTCCCCGATGCAGCTGGTCGAGAGCTGTTTCAGCGCGGCTTTGCCGGTGGGGTTGGTCTCTCGTCGCACCACTTCGGCGACGTTCGGATACCGCTCGGTCAGCCCGTTGACAGCGAAGCCGATCGCCCCCGCGATGGTGGTGCCGTCGATCGCGGGGATGACCTTCTCGAGGTCGGCCGGGGGCGCGCCGGCGTAGGTCGCGCGCACGTCGAGTTCCGGTGCGTAGGTCTCGGCGAGTTCGGCGGCCGACGCGGCTGCGCCACCGCCCTGCGAGTAACCGGCGAAACCTACGGGGGCGTCCTTCGGGGCGCCCGAGATCGCGAGTGCGGCCCGGGCGCCGTCGAGCATCGCCTGACCGGTCTCCGCGCGGTTGACGTAGGTGTGGACACCGGGCGTGCCCATCCCGATGTAATCGGTGAGGAACACCCGTACGCCGTTGACCAGCATGTAGTACATCTCCGGGGCGGTGTAGTTCACCGAGATGCCCGGCTTCATCAGATCCACCGCGAACGGAATGGTCATCAGCTTCGATGGCGCACACTGGTCGCCCTGACCGATGGTCCCGGAGCCGACGACGACGGTCGGTCGCGGTCCCTTGCCGCGCCATGGCGCGGTGGGTTCGATGACGGTTCCGGTGACCGCGGCGGGTTTTCCGTCCTGGTAACGCGAGGTGTACATGACCTTGCGGGCGGTCCCCGGCCACTGACCCGCCATGCCGGGGATCTGGAGCAGCAGCGGACTCGGCTGACTGCGGATCACCGATCCCGGCTCGGACGCGAACCGGGCCGGCGGGGTGTAGAAATCCGCCGCCGCTGCAGTACCGACCGCTGTTGGGGCCAGCGACGCGACGCACGCTGCCACCAGCGCGGCGATCCCGAGCGTCCGTCTCGATGTCCTGCGATGGGTCATGGTTCTCCCCGACTTCCAGTTCATGGCTGTGTAACCTACCGCACAGTAACTTGAGTCAGGTGACTGGTGTCGCTTCCGGGGGCGAATCTTCCGTCGAACGACCGCCGAAAGGTACCGCTGAGACGTGTGTCAGCGGCCCGGCGACACCTTGAGCATGCGACCCAGAGTTGCCTGCCACAGCGTTCCGTCGGCCGTGATCGTCCCGGTCAGCTCGAGTGGTTCGTCGAACGGCGCCGTCCCGACCGGCACCGTCGCGACCCGCCTGCCGGTCGCGAAGTCGGTTGCCACATAGTCGACTTCGCCGAACTGCTGTGGGAGGTTCGGCCGGATCGGGCCATACCCGAGCGCGTGGATCAGACTGTCCGCGCGAGACAACTTGGGGAGCGTGGCGATCCGGTCGCCGTTCTCCCATACGCGGCGGCAACCGCTTTCGCCGACATCGATGCGGGTGGCGCCGCCGACGAACGGGGCGTCGGCCGGGACCGACGGACCCCGCACCGCCATCGGCGGGTACTGGTAGCCGTAGGTGCTCGGGATGACCAGCGAGTTGCCCCAGGCCATCGGCGAGTTCTCGGTGCCCGGCCCGGACGTCGAAAAGGCCCGCATGCGGCAGACCTCGGAGCCGTCATCGCTGCGCAGCACGCGGAGATCCGGCGGTTCCGCGTTGTCGACGATGGCGACCCAACCATCGCCACCGGGACCGAAGTACGTCGGCGTCGTCCCCGAGCCCCAGGTGAGCTGGCCGGGTTTGCGTGCCGGCCCCCGGTCATACGCGCGACGCCAGACGACTCGCGGTGCGCGCCCCGGTTCGGCGCGCATCTCGTACAGCGCGTGCGTCGTCAGGATCGACGCCCCCGTTCGCCGGATCGACAAGCCGTTGCCCAGTTCCTCTCCCGCCGACAGCCGGGTGGCCCGCACGGTGTCATGCCGGTCGACTGTCCCGACCACCCCGCGCGTCGTCGCGAACCACACGCGGCCGTCGAAGTCGGGCGCCAGGCCGGTGATCGCGTCACCCGCCGGTATCGCGTGGTCGACGTCGACCCGATCGTCGACGAACACTCGCCAGCCGCTGGCCGTCTTCGCATGCGCGACACGGAGAATCGACCCGGACCCGTCGGCGACGACCACCCGGTCGCGGTCGTCGAGATAGCCGTACACGCCGCCGAGCAGTCCGCCCTTCGTCAGCTGCGTCGACGCCAGTGGTTGCGCGGTCCGGGGATCGAAGAGGACGACCGACGGCACCGCGAATGCCGGGGGCGACGATCCGACGAATTGCGTACACAACGCGACGGGCATCCCGTCGCGTCCCACGAACGTTGCCGCGCAGGCGCCGCCCGGTATCGAGGAGCCGGCCAGTCGAGCCCCGCGGCCGGGGCCTCGATGCGCCGTGGAGTCCGTGGAGGCGAGGTCGCCGTGCATGAGCGAGGTGTCGCTCGGTCCGAGTCCGGTGCTCGGCGAATCGGGTTGTGCCGCTGCGGGGTACGCGAGCGTCGCCGCCAACGCCAGAACCCCGGTGACCACCGCCGCCCGGACCCGCATCTTCCGTGTCATGAGTGGTCAAGCTACCGCACAGAGGGCCGGCTCAGATGACCAAGCCGAGTGCGAGTACCACGATCAATCCGGTCACCGAGAGGACCGTCTCCATCATCGACCAGGTCTTGAAGGTCTGTCCGACGGTCATGCCGAAGTACTCCTTCACCAGCCAGAAACCGGCGTCGTTGACGTGGGACAGGAACACCGACCCGGCACCGATCGCCAGGACGACCAGCGAGAGTTCTCCCGAACCCATCCCGTCGACCAGACCCAGGATCAGCGACGACGCGGTGATCGTGGCAACGGTCGCCGATCCGGTCGCCAGGCGGATCAGTGCCGCGAGCGTCCAGGCCAGCAGGAGCACCGAGACGTTCGCGCCGGTCGCCCAGTCGGCGAGCAGGGTGCCGATCCCGGTGTCGACGAGGACCTCCTTGAATCCGCCACCCGCGGAGACGATCAGCAGGATGCCCGCGATCGCGGGGAGTGCCGCGCCCGTGCACTTCGAGATGGTCTCGCGGTCCATCCCGGAACCGCGGCCGAGGGTGAACATCGCGACGATCACCGCGATGAGGAGCGCGATGAGAGGCGTGCCGAGGATGTCGAGGACCTTGCGCACGGGCTGGTCCTCGTCGGCGATGAAGATCTCGGCGAGTGCCTTGCCGAGCATCAGCACGACGGGCAGCAGAACGCTGAACATGGTGATCGCGAAGGACGGTCGCTTGGTGGTCGGGCCGTCGGACGGATCGACGTCGAAGGTCGTCGGGGCCTCGACCGTCACCCATCGCCCGGCGAGCACGCCGAAGAGCGGCCCGGACACGATGATGGTCGGGATGGCAACCAGCACACCGAGTCCGAGTGTCATGCCGAGATCCGCGCCGAGGGCGTCGATCGCCACGAGCGGGCCGGGATGCGGCGGGACGAACCCGTGCATCGCCGACAACCCGGCCAGCGCGGGGATGCCGATCGGGATCAGGCCGAGACCCGAGCGTCGGGCCACCAGGTAGATCACCGGCATCAACAGCACGAGACCGATCTCGAAGAACATCGGCAGACCGATGATGGCGCCGACGAGCGCCATCGCCCACGGCAGCATCCGCGGTGAGGCGTGACCGACGATCGTGTCCACGATCTCGTCGGCACCACCGGAGTCGGCCAGCAGCTTGGCGAACATGGCGCCGAGTGCGATCAGGATGCCGACTCCCGCTGCGGTGGTGCCGAACCCGGCGGTGAACGACTCGAGGACCGTCGGGATCGACTCACCCGCGACGATGCCGACGGTCGCGCCGCCGCCCACCAACGCCAGGAAGGGATGGACCTTGGCGATGGTGATCGCCACGACGATGACGGCGATACCCGCCAGCGCCGCGACGATGAGTTGCCAGCCGGGCGCGACCGGCTGCGGCAGATCTGTGCTCGCGGCGAGGATCGTGGTGGTGGTCGGCGACATCAGTTCTCCTCGGCGTCGAGATCGGAACCGCGCGAGAGGGCCTCGACCAGTTCGTCGATGATGGCGTCCACGCTCTGGTCCACGTCGACGGTCAGGCCGCGTTCGTCGGGAGTCAGCTGCTCGAGGGTCTCGAACTGCGAGGCGAGCAGGGCCGGTGGCATGAAATGCCCCGGGCGTGATGCCTGCCGTCGCGAGATGACCTCGACCGACCCGGCCAGATGCGCGAACAGCGTCGTCGGTGCGTGATCACGAAGATGGTCGCGGTAATGCCGTTTGAGCGCGGAGCAGCTCATGACACCGCCGTCGGCGTGTTCGGCGAGCCAGACGCCGATCGACTCGAGCCAGGGTCGGCGGTCGTCGTCGTCGAGCGGTTCTCCCGCCGACATCTTGGCGATGTTCTCGGCGGGGTGGAAGTCGTCGGCGTCGGCGAACGGCACCCGCAGGCGCTGTGCCAACGCCGCCCCGACGGTCGACTTCCCGGACCCCGACACCCCCATGACGACGATCGGCGATCGCATGTTCACTCCTCACCACGCTGTGCTGCTGATCACGTAGGCTGCCTCAATAGTCATACTTTTGCAAGCCTCAGTGGAGATTAAGTATGCACATTGGTGCTTACCTCGATGAATGAGAAGATGAAACGGTGAGTCAGGGCACACGGAGCACAGGCGAGCGGCACGACGAGATCCTCGCGGCGATCGGCCGACGCATCGTCTCGGGAGCGCAGCCGGCCGGCAGCGTGCTGACCCTCGACGCCATCAGCGCCGAACACGGGGTGTCGCGGACGGTATCCCGCGAGGTGATCCGGGTTCTCGAGTCGATGGGCCTCGTCGAATCCCGGCGCCGCGTCGGCATCACGATCCAGCCGCGGACCCGATGGAGCGTGTTCGACGCCCGGCTGATCCGCTGGCGCCTCGACGGCGCCGACCGCGCCGAGTTCCTCGCCACCCTCTCGGAGCTACGACGCGGCTTCGAGCCGGTGGCGGCGGCCCTCGCCGCCGAGCGCGCGAACGAGCACCAGTGCCGCATCCTGGCGGCGGCGGTGTCGGACATGTCGGT